>Ga0209475_10000075_pt1 | contig 354605 bp, 216 predicted proteins | sample tdDd471_FD_187128 | JGI IMG/M metagenome (GOLD analysis project Ga0209475, IMG submission 187128) | Marine sediment microbial communities from the Atlantic coast under amendment with organic carbon and nitrate - tdDd47.1 (SPAdes)... | ecosystem: Environmental > Aquatic > Marine > Coastal >... | reverse complement strand
TACGTTGTCGGTTTGGAGAAGTCGGGGCCCCTCTTCCGCCTCCGCCTCCTCTTCCGCCTCCGCCTCGGAGGACTCTGCCCCGACCTCCCTGGATGTCCTTCGACCCACACATGAGTCAGGAGACCCAAAAAAGGCGGCAGAGCGCCGACGCCCTCCGGCCCCCGAGTCGTCCCGACCGCTGTCCAGGCGGGTCAGTTCGTCGTTCGGTCGGCCGCCGCGGTGTCGGTGCCGGGCGCCCGCTTCAGCGCGTCGAGGGCCTCCGGCGGGAGCCCCCCGAGGTGGGCCTTCCCGTCGACGACGAAGGCCGGCGTCCCCTCGAGCCCGAGGAGGATGCCCGCGTCGAGGTCCGCGAGGAGGGCGTCGCGGGTGGCGTCGGCGGTCATGCAGCACCGGAACGCGTCGAGGTCGAGCTCCAGGCGGCGGGCGAGGTCGTCCGGCGGGGTCTTGTCGCGCCGGATCTCGGCCTGGCGCTGGAAGAGCAGGTCGTTCATCTCCCAGAAGCGCCCTTGCTCGCCGGCACAGATCGCGACGCGGGACAGCTCACAGGCGCGCGGGTGGAATACGCGCCCCGCCAAGAGAGCGTTGCAGGAGCCGTCGAGGGGGAAGTGCCGGTGCACGACGCGCAGCGCCCCGGGGTGCTCCGTCAAGAGCCGGCGCATGCGCATGTGGGCGCCGCGACAATGAGGGCACTCGTAGTCGGTGAACTCGTCGATGACGATCGCCGGCTCCGCGCCGCCGATCCACGGGTGCCCGTCGGCGTTCCGGGACTGGACGATGGCGGTCGCGGCGCGCTCGTCGCGGCCTTCGGCGCAGCCCTGCGCCTCGCCGGGGTCGCCGTCGCCCACGCGCGTCGGCGTCGCGGTCGCGCCCGGGTTGTGGGCCATCTCGAGCGCGTGGGCGCGGCGCTCGGAGGCGGGGAGGCCGCGGTCGATCAGCTCGGCCTCGGCCTGACGGGCCGCCTCGATCGGCGGATCGACCCAGGTCGCCGTCGCCGCGAACCCGCCGGCGACGGCCAGCCCGCCGAGCGCGAGGTGCCCGACCAGCGGGCGGGGGCTCCTCGTGACCCAGCGCAGGTCGCTCCGGATCGCCTCGAGGGGCCCGCAGCCCTCGGCTCGGCAGGCGACGAGCACGAGCACCAACATGGCCACGTTGACCGCGTCGGTCGCCAGGCAGAGCGTGCACCAGGCGCCGATCTCGAAGGCCATGAGCCACGCGAGGAACAGGCCGAAGGCGACGCACGCGCCCGACAGCAGGAGCAGCAGCCCGTGCTCCCGGCGCCGTCGCCGGAGCAGCAGGCCGGCGGCGGCGAGGGCGACGATGACCAGGTAGCCCATCACCGCCCACAGCGCCGTCGGGACACCCCACAGCGTCGCCCAGGCGCTCCGCTCGACCGCGTCGCAGTTGATCGTCTCGCTGATGTTGCAGGCGCTGACGAAGTCGTCCGGAGCGACCCGGAGGTTCACGTAGACCTCCGTGCTCTCGACGTTGATCACCGCTCCGACGATGGACAGGAGCAGGATCGCGACGAGGGCGATGGACCAGGTTCGGCGGGCGTCCTTCGGTGAGGAGGAGGCTTCGGAGGCGCTAGTGCGGGGAGTCTTCATGGCGACCACTACCGGGTAGGGCCGCAGCGCAGCCTCGTCTGCGGCCGGGAAATGACGATCCACCTGGCACTGCAAAGATGCAAGTGAATTGCATATGCGGTGCTCGGAGCCTGGGCCCGCGTGGCGCGCGCCGATCACGTCGCAGGCGCGTCGCAGGCGGCTCGTGGCTCGTCTCGACGTGGCTCGGTCCGGTCCGGTCGCCCCTCCGCGCGACGATTCGTCGCACCCCTCTGGCGAGCGCTGTCTTGCGGCGCACAACGCGAGTAGAATCGAACGGCTGAACTAGCGATCCCCTGCTGGTCCGCCCACCCGATAATCCGAGTCAGTCATGCGGCAATCGCGAACGCTCCCGTCACGCGTCGTCCCCCTCGTCGTCCTCGCCGTCGTCGCTGCCTGTGGCGGGCGCGACGAGCCCGCGCCGGACGACGGCGCCCGCGTCGCCATCTCGGCCGCGCCGCTGCGTCTGCCGGGGATCAGCGACGTCGAGTATACGCTGACGGTCCGAAACGACGACGCCGACGTCGTGTGGACGCGCGCCGTCAGCTCGTCGGCCTACGGCGACGGAGCCGGGGCCTTCAGCTACGTCGGGAGCTGCGACGCGGATTCCACCCCGAACACCGTCGAGCTCGTCATCGACCGCGTCCTCGACGCCGAGGGCGGCACGCTCGACCCGGCGAGCTACCACAACCCGACGCCGGTCACGCGCAGCACGCCCTGCGTCGCGAACACCGACACGCCGGTCACCTTCGACATCACCCTCGCGCGCCGCGCCGAGCAGGGCTTCTTCGACGTCGCCATCCAGTTCGAGGAGATCTTCTGCTCCGCCAAGCTCGACTGCCAGGACACGTTCCTGCACGACCCCGCCGGCGTGCGCGGGCCGACCGCGGTCGTGGCGTTTGCGTGCGCGACCAGCTCGGGCAAGCCGACCTACCTCCACTTCGCCGACGACATCCTGATGCAGTGCGGCGGGCAGCGTTACTTCATCGACCCCACCGCCGGGCCCGGAAACCTCGGCGGCCAGAGCCCGGCCCTCTTCCAGAGCGCCGTCTATCGCGGCCAGGAGGGCTTCCCCGACCTCGAGAAGTGCTTCTGGAACGTCGCCCTCGGCGTCGTCCCCGGCGAGGCCCCGTGCACCATCACCGCCCGGGCGACCGCCTCGAGCGTCCCCTTCGACGGACGCTCCCCCGACGGCGCGATCTGGCCGGAGATCCGCTGGGACGCCGTGCCGATCCAGCCCGACGCGCCGACCATCAGCTGCGGCTCCAACCCCCTCGACGGCCCCGGGAGCCTCGTCCACACCGACTACACCAGCTTCGACGGGGCCATCTTCCGCCACCAGCTCACCTGCGCCAGCGGCGAGGTCTCCACCGCGGACGGCGCGGCCTGCGCCATCGCCGGCGAGCCCTGCGACCTCGGCGATCCGTGCGGCGTGGGGACCTGCCAGGCCGACGGCAGCTGCCTGATGACCGACCAGCTCCCCGACGGCACCCTCTGCGAGGTCGACGGGGTCTGCGACCCGCTCGAGACCTGCGTCTCCGCCTGCGCGAGCGGCGTCTGCGAGGGGGCCCAGCCCTCCCAGCCCCTCGGCGCCGCGACGCTGCCGCTCGCCGGCGACATCACCGACGCCGCCGACGACTCCCGCGACCTCGCCTACCTGGCCGCGGGGGCCGACGGCGTCCGGGCCCTCGACACCACCGACCCCGACGCCCCGGTCGCCCGCGGCGCCTGGACCGACTCCGGCCTCGACTGCCGCGAGGTCGCCGTCTACGAGGACGGCGGGAGCGTCTACGTCGCCGCCGCCTGCGGGGCCGCCGGCGTGAAGCTCCTCGACTTCACCGACGCGGACGCGCCCGCGCTCCTCGCGACGCTCTCTCACGGGAGCCCGGCGCGGACGCTCGCCCTGCTGGGCCCCTGGCTCTACGTCGGCGACGGGGCTGTCGTGCGGGTCTACGACCTCTCGACCCCGTCGAGCCCCGCGGCCGGCACGGCCCTGACCGTCGCGACCGGCGGCCCGGCGGTCTTCCGCCTCGCCGCCTTCGGAGATCGCCTCTACGCCCTACTCGACTCCGGCGCGATCGTCGCCGCCGACGCCACCACCCGGAGCGCCCCGACCCTGCTCCACACCTGGGCCGGCTACGCCAACCCCACGGGGTTCGCCGCCGAGCGCGGCGTCGTCTACGTGACCTACGACGGCGCCGGCTTCTACATCCTCGACTTCCTCGGCGCCAACGTCACGGCGCCCGTCGTCCTCTACCACGACGGCGGCTCGCGCATCCTGAGCCTCGCCGTCGTCGGCCGCTACGGCCTCCTCGTCTACGCCGACGGCCGCGTCGTGACGCTCAGCCTCCGGCTCCTCTACCGACCCAAGGTCCTGACCTCCTCGGTCGCCGTCGGCGCCGTCACCGGGCTCGCCATCTTCCGCGTCGGCGTCGCCTTCGTCGCGTACGGCGCCGACTACCGGCTCCTCGACTACCTGCCGTTCCTGGTCGCGACCTCGCCGCCCGAGGGGGCCGTCGGGCTCTACGCCGGCGATCCCCTCGACCTCCGCTTCTCCGAGGCCCTCGACCCGGCGAGCGTCAGCGTCCTGAGCGTCTCGGTCCGCGGCGTCCTCGGCGGCGCCTGGGCCGGCACCCTCACTCAGCCCCTGCCCGACACCCTGCGCTGGAGCCAGGACGTCGAGCTCGACCCCGACGTCTACGCCGCCCTCGTCGCCAGCGTCGCCGACCTCCGCGGCAGCCCCGGCCCCCTCGTCCCCGACCGCCTCGGCTTCACCATCGACGCCGCCGCCATCACCGGGCTCACCCCGCCGCCGTCGATCCTGGGCGGCGCCCCGGCCCACTTCACCTGGTCCGTCCCCGGCGTCACGGTCACCAGCGCCCGGCTCCTGGTGTCGACCGACGTCCAGGGCACGAGCCCCTACTACGGCTTCGACGAGGTCCTCGGCGTCGCCACCCCCGGCGGCGACGGCGGCTTCGAGGCGTGGTGGACGCCGCCGGTGGTCACCGCCCAGACGACCTTCTGGGCCGTGGTCGCCGTCGAGATAGGCGGCGAGATCTACTACGGCCAGGTCATCCCGGTCACCGTCAGCGTCAACCCCGATGGCTGCGCCGGCGACGCCTGTCCCCCCGCCGCCGGGACCATCCTCGACGAGCAGCCCCGCACGACGCTGACCGGCGACATCCAGGGCGCCCTCGAATTCGGCGACCTCGTCTACCTGGCCGTCGGCGTCGGGGGCCTCGAGATCCGCGACCAGAGCGACCCGACCAACGTCGTGCTGGTCGGCGGCTGGGTCGACGCCAGCGCCGGCCTCGACTGTCGCGAGCTCGAGAAGAGCGGCGACGTCGTCTACCTCGCCTGCGGCGCCGCCGGCGTGAAGCTCGTCAACGTGGCCGATCCCGCCGCGCCCTATCTCATCGACACCGTGACCGTCTCCGGCTCGGCCACCACCCTGGCCCTGCTCGGCCACGCCCTCTACGTCGGCGTCGGCGCCCGGGTCGCCATCTACGACATCTCCGATCCCCTCGTCCCCGTCTTCATCGGCTGGGCCGGCGGCGCCCTGGGCGTCGGCCCCGACGTCATCGTCCGGGTCGTCGTCGACGGGACGGCGCTCTACGCCTTCTTCGCCGAGGGTACGCTCATCGTCTTCGACGTCGCGGTCGACGTCCTCGCCCCGGTCTACGTCCGCGTGGTCGGGCCCATCGCCACGGGCCTCGTCGCCACGGATCTCGCCGTCGTCGACGGCCTCGGCTACCTCGGCTTCCTCGGCGGCGGCCTCTACATCGTCGACCTGCGCGCCGTCCTCGTCGTCGGCGCCTGGGACTGGATCATCCTGTGGCACGACGGCGGGTCGCTCGTCCTGCGGGTCAGCGTCGTCGGGCGCCGCTACGCCGTCCTCTACGACGGGGGCCTCGTCCGCATCGGCACCGCCGGCATCCCCACCGCCCCGTGGGTCCTGTCGGAGACCGCCGGCACCGGCTTCGCCACCGGCCTCACGCTGCTCTCGCGCTGGCTCCTCGTCGGCGCCGGGCTCGAGCTCCGGGTCATCGACGTCCCGCCCTTCGTCATCGCCAGCTCGCACCGCGACGGCACCCGGGGCGCCTGCCCCGACGCGCCCCTCGACCTCTTCTTCTCGTCGCCCATCGACGGCGCCACCATCAGCGCCTCCACCGTCGACGTGGACCACGGCCTCGCCGGGACCCGGACGACCACCGACGCCAAGGTCCGCTTCACCCCGGGCGCGGCGCTCAGCGACGGCGCCCACGCCGTCACCGTGTCCCAGCCGGACATCGACAACGTCCGCGGCACCCCCGGGCCGACCCGCGCCTACGACGCGAGCTTCGCGATCGCCGATATCTGCGGCGACTGGACCCGGACCCCGGACACCGTCCTGGCCGGCACCCCGGTCGAGCTCGCCTGGACGGTCTCCGGCGCCACCCCCGACGCGGTCTTCGTCCACCTCGCCACCTGGCCCGACCCCGGCGACGGCTTCGCGCTCACCACGTCCATCGTCGGCGTGGCGGCCGGCGGCGGCGCCTACACCGCGGTCTGGGACGTCCCCGTCGGCGCGACGTCCCCCACCTGGTACGCCGTCGTCGAGGTCCGGGTCGGCCACACCTCCTACTGGAGCCCGATCACCCGGGTCGACGTCGGCCTGGCCCTCTCCCACGGCGTCGCCACCCCCGGCGACACCATCTACGCCGCCGTCGACGCCGGCCCCTACGCCTACCTCGCCGTGGGCGCGGGCCTCGAGATCCACGACGTCCGCGACCCCGACCACCCCGTCGTCCTCGGGCGCTGGGTCGACCCGGGCCTCGGGACCTGCCAGGCCATCGCCCACAGCGGCGACTACGTCTACCTGGCCTGCGACACGACCGGCGTCCACGTCATCGACGTCCGCGTCCCGTCCGCGCCGGTGCGGGTCTTCGTCATCGATCAGGTCGGCGCCATCAGCCTCGCGCTGTACGGCGACGCCCTCTACGTCGGCTTCGGCGCGGATATCGCCATCTGGAACGTCGCCAACCCCCTGGGCCCGGTCTACGTGCGGACCATCGTCAGCGGCGTCGGCGTGGCGCTCCTGCGCGTGGTGGTCGCCGACGGCGTCCTGTACGTGCTCTACGCCGACGGCGTCGTGCGCACCTGGGAGCTCCTCGGCGTCCGCTGGGACCCGGTCTTCCTGAAGCTCATCGCGAACCTCTCGCTCGGCGGCTACGTCGGCGTGGACCTCGTCGTCCTCGACGGCGTCGCCTACGTCGCCTACGGCGGCGGCTACGGCCTCGTCGCCATCGACGTGCGCGGGATCCGGCTCGGCGGCTGGGTCGCCGTGGCGCTCTGGGTCTACGGCCCGCCGGACATCGGCGCGGACATCGTCCGTATCCACGTCCGGGGCGGCCTCATCTCCCTGGTCTACACCTCCGGCCGCCTCGTCATCGGCGCCCTGCGCCCGGGGCTCGTCTTCGTGGTGCTCTCGTCGACGGTCCGCGTCGGCACGCCCACGGCCGTCTGGATCTTCGCCTCCGGCTACGTGCTGGCGGCCTACGGCGTCACCTGGAGCTACGTCGACCCGCCGCTCTACCTCGTCGCCAGCGTCCCCGGTGACGGCGGCGCGATGTGCGGCGACGGCGACGTGGCGCTCGTGTTCTCGGCCTGGGTGCGCGCGGCGAGCGTCAACCCGCGGAGCCTCCGGGTCGAGCGCGGCGGGAGCGCCGTCGCCGGCAGCTGGTCGGTGACCGGCAACCTCGCGGTCTTCGCCCCCGACGCGGCGCTCTCCGACGGCAGCTACACGGTGCGCGTCGCCGACACCCTCGAGAACGTGCGCGGGACGAGGGCCATCGCGGCCACGACCTCCTTCGAGGTCGGCGCGGCCTGCATCGCCATCACGCGCGAGCCCGTCCGCGTCCTGGGCGGCACCGACGCGACGGTCGGCTGGACCATCAGCGGCGGCTCGGCGACGAGCCAGAAGCTCCTCCTGTCCACCTCGCCGACCCCGGCGGCGGCGCCGATGGCCGAGGTCGTCGGCGGAAGCCCCGCCAGCTGGACCACCCCCGACGTGGCGGTCGCGACGACCTGGTACGCCCAGGTCGAGGCGGTCGTCGGCGGCACGACGATCCGGAGCCGGGTCGTGAGCTTCGTCGTCGAGCCGGCCCTCGGCGGCTACACCGCCGGCCCCGGCGAGAGCATCCTCGGCGTGGTCGAGGGCGACGGCGGGATCGCCTACGTCGCCATCGGCATCGGGCTGTCGATCCGGGACATCTCCGACCCCGACAACCCCATCGAGCTCGGCCGCTGGCTCTACGGCGGCAGCGAGACCTGCGACACCGTCGCCGTCAGCGGAAACACGGTCTACATCTCGTGCGGCCTCGACGGCGTCTACGTCATCGACGTCAGCGACCCGCTGAGCCCGGTCTACCTGAGCGTCATCGTCGACTTCGTCGGCGGCGGCTACCCGGCCGTCAGCCTCGTCCTCGTCGGCGACGCTCTCTACGTCGGCCTCGCCGACGGGAGCATCCGCGTCTACGACATCACCGTGCCGGGCGTCTGGGTCTACCAGACCGTCATCGCGACCTACGGCGTCGGCCTCGTGCGCCTCTACGTCGACGGCGGCCGGCTCTACGCGCTCTACGTCGACGGCGGCTTCCGTGTCTGGGGGCTCGCCGACATCTGGGCGCCGAGCTACGTCGGCTACGTCGGCGGCTGGCTCTACGCGGCGGTCGACTTCTACGTCATCGGCGGCGTCGCGTACGTCGCGTACGCCGACGGGACCGTCAGGATCATCGACGTCCGGGTCGTGGGCACGCCGGTCCTCCTCGGGACCATCGGCGCCCTCGTCGGCGGCGGCGCCATCGTGCGCGTCTCCTACCGAAACGGCGTCCTGGCGGTGATCTACGCCAACGGCGCCTTCGTCACCTACAACGTCGTCGACCCGGCGAACGTCTGGATCGTGTCCCAGACCTGGGTCACCGGCGTGCCGACGGTGGTCTACATCTTCCGCTCGGGCTACGCGTTCTGGGCGCTGGGGACCGTCGTCCGCTTCGTGGACCTGCCGCCGGTCCTGGTCCGCGCCTGGCCGTCGAGCCTGCTCGCCTGCGCGAGCCAGGCGTTCCGCTTCCGGTTCTCCGCCGACATCGACCCGGCCTCGATCACCGCGGACGCCATCGTCGTGACCCAGTCGGGGCTGCCGGTGACCGTGACCTACGCGGTCTCGGGCGACCTCGTGACGGTGACGCCGGCGTCGACGCTCTCGGGCGAGGTGACCCTGACGGTCACGTCGGTCACCAACCTGCGCGGGACCGTCAACGCCATCTCGGATGTCCGGACCTTCACCATCACCCCGGTGTGCCTGGCGTGGACGGCGACGCCCGCCGCGATCACCAGCGGCCAGTCGACGACCTTCGCCTTCACCGCCGGCGGCGGCGCCTCCAGCGACGGCGAGGTCGTGGTCGGCCCGCTCCACGCACCGCGGAGCCTCTGGGACGTCGAGCCCGCGGGCGCCTCGGCCCCCTACAGCGCCGGCTGGACGGCGCCGACGGTCTTCACGCGCACGACCTACGGCGCCTTCCCCCGCGTCTCCACGACCGAGGGCGAGGTCGACGGCCCGCTCTACACCTTCTACGTCCACCCCGAGCCGTGCAGCCTCACGCCGAGCTGCGACGACGGCAACCCCTGCACCGACGACGCCTGCGTCCAGTACGTCGGCTGCGTCTACACGCCCAACGACGCCAACCCCTGCGACGACGCGAGCCTCTGCACCCAGGGCGACCACTGCTCGGGCGGCCTCTGCGTGGCGACCACGACGACGACCTGCACGCCCGCGACCTGCGAGGTCTCGAGCTGCGACCCGGCCACCGGCGCCTGCGACACGTCCGGGGCCCCCGACGGCGTGGCCTGCGACGACGGCGACCCCGGCACCGCGGCCAGCGTCTGCGAGGACGGCGCCTGCGTCGCGGTCAGCGGCGGCACCCCCATCGGCGGCATCACCGTCGACCCCGACCCGATCTACGGGACCATCATCCGGCGCGTCGTCCAGGTGGGCATCTACGCCTACGCGGCCCTCGAGTACGGCGGGCTCTCGATCCAGGACGTCAGCGATCCCGAGCACCCCGTCGTCATCGGCTCCTGGTCCCTCGGCGGGGGCCTCGACGGCTGCACCGACGTGGCGGTCGCCGGCGGCTACGCCTACCTGACCTGCGGCGACGAGGTCTACGTCATCGACGTGTCCGTCGTCGGGAGCCCGGTCCTCGTGACAAGCATTCATCGCGTCGGCGCGACGGGCGTCGTCGTGGTCGACGGGCACGTCTACATCACCGCGGGCGGCTACCTCTACACCTACGCCGTCGGGTCCTACGGCTACCCGGCCTATATCGGGGCCTACCCGCTGGCCGTCGGCGGCACCATCGTGCGGGTCTGGTACGACGGCGGCTACCTCTACACCGTCAGCGCCGACGGGCGCGTGCGCATCCTGACCGTCAACGCCGGCAACATCCCGACCCTCGCCTACACCTTCGACAGCTACACGCTCATCGGCGGGGCGTGGGTGGTGACCGACATGGTGGTCATCAACGGCTACCTGTACGTGTCCTACTACGGCGGCGGCGTCTACGCCTTCGACATCTCCTCGCCGAACCTCCCGACCGTCGCGTGGTGGAGCGGGCCGGCGCAGATCACCTCGATCGGCTACTCGGGCGGCGTGCTGGTCTACGGCTACGCCAGCGGCGCGTGGGTCACGGCGAGCGTGTCGAACCCCGCCAACCCCGTGACCCTGGCCTGGTACCCCCAGCCCGGCGGCACGACCGCGGTGTCCACCGTCCAGGTCTTCGTGTCCCTGTCCGGCGTCGCGACCGCCTACATCGCCCAGGGGCACATCGCCGTCGTCGCCGACGTGCCGCCGTATGTCACCGGCATGTCCCCGTACCCCGGCACCAGCGGCATCTGCGCCCAGGGCGACGTGGTGCTGTGGTTCTCGAGCGAGATGGACCCGGCGACCATCGACGACACCACCGTCGTCGTGACCACGTCGCCCGGCGGCGTCATCGTCCCCGGCACGTTCAGCGTCAGCGCCAACCGCGTGACCTTCAGCCCCGCCGGCGGGGCCCTGCCCGAGGGCGACTACCACGTCCGGGTCACCGACGCCGTCGCCAACGTGCGCGGCACGGGCGGCGCGGCCCAGGGCTACGACGCCGACTTCGGGGTCGCGGCGGCCTGCGTCCACTGGACCACCGCCCCGAGCGGGATCGAGCGCGGCGTGACGGGGATCTTCGGCTGGCAGGTCGTGGGCGCCACGGCCGACTCGGCCGAGCTCCTCATCGCGGCCGAGGTCGACCCGCGCTCGCCGCTGGCGACGCCCCTGACCTTCGCGGCCGCCGGCGACGGGACCAGCTACAGCTACGCCTGGACCGCCGATCTGGTCGACGCCAACACCGTCTACTACGCCGTGCCGCGGGTCGACATCGGCGGGGTCATCGTCGACGGGCCGCTCCTGAGCTTCGTCGTCGCCTACTACGGCTGCTACTGCGCGCCGGGCGACCAGTGCGAGAGCGGCCTCTGCGTCGCGCCCCCGGTCTGCGACCCGGGCTTCGACGACTGCAACCACTGGTACAGCGACGGCTGCGAGACCAACATCGCCGCCTCGGACCCGCTCAACTGCGGCGGCTGCTACGTCGCCTGTGGCGGCGGGGTCTGCAGCGGCAGCACCTGCCAGCCCTCGGTGCTCGTCAGCGGCGCGGGCAGCGGGATCATCGGCCTCGACCTCGACGAGGACCACGTCTACTGGGGCGCTCGGGACTCCTATGTGCTGTCCCGCGCCGAAAAAGACGGCGCCAACCCCGAGGCGCTCGTGACCGGCTACTACGCCAACGACGTCGTCGTCGATGGTGACTGGGTCTATTTCACGACCTACCTCGACGGCACGGTCCACCGGGCGCCGAAGTCGGGTGGCGCGGCGACGCTCCTCGCGCATGGTCAGCCCACGCCCTACAGCGCCGACATCCAGGGCAACGACCTGTTCTACGCGAGCTGGAGCACGGGCGAGGTCCGCAAGCTCTCGCTCCTCGACGGCTCGGTCACCCAGAGCGCCGCCGGCGTCTACGGCGAGACGGGAGGCCTCTTCGTCCACGACGACGCGCTCTTCCTCACCGCGACCAACGGCGAGCTGTTCACCGTCCCGGTCGGTGACGGGGCGCTGTCGCTCATCAAGGACACCGACCTCCGCGTCTACACGCTCGACCTCGACGATCGCTACGTCTACTTCGGGAGCCAGACGACCCTCGGCCGCGTCGACCGGACCACCGGGGACGTCGAGACGTTCTCGCAGATCGGCAACCCCTACGCCGTCGCCGTCGACGACCGCTTCATCTACTGGGGCAACTACGCGAACGGGACCATCAACCGCATCGCCAAGCCCATCGAGGCCGACACCGGGACGAACCTGGTCTGTCGCCTCGGCCACGCCGACTGCGACGGCGACGGCGCCAACGACTGCGAGATCGACACCGAGTCCGACCGCGACAACTGCGGCGCCTGCGGCGTGACCTGCGGCGCCGACGAGGTCTGCGTGGCCGGCGTCTGCGGCCCCCTCGAGTGCGCGCCCGAGTACGCCGACTGCGACGGCGACGTGGTGACCGGCTGCGAGTCCTTCACCCGCAACGACCCGAGCAACTGCGGCGGCTGCGGGGTCGCCTGCGGCAGCGGCGTGTGCATGGGCGGCGGCTGCGTCCCCGAGCCCGCGCGCCGGTCCTGCCTCGAGCACCAGAACGCGGGCGTCGTGACCAGCGGCTACTACTTCGTCGACCCCGACGACGCCGGCCCGGCGCCGCGGGTCGCCGTCTACTGCGACCAGGAGACCGACGGCGGCGGCTGGATGGTCGTCGCCCGCGCCCAGGACACCAACGGCTACGCTGGCGACTACGAGTTCGCGGCGGCGGCGGGCGACCACAGCCTGCTGGACCTCGACCACACGACCGGCCAGGCCGACGCGCTCCAGTACAGCCAGGCGCTCGACGACGTATGGCCGTTCGCCGCCGAGACCGTGGGCCTGCAGTACCTCTGCTACGACACGACCGACCCGGCCGCGACCACCTACTGGGCGAAGCTGCCGGCCTTCGACTTCGCGCCGCTGTACACGGCGCTCGAGGCCGACAACCCCGACGCGTCGTTCCCCGAGCAGCGGGTCGTCAACGCCGACGGGGACGAGGTCGACGACGGCCGCTTCGACTTCTTCGCCCGGGGCAACTCCGGCCCGAGCTACTGCGGAAACAGCTACGCCGGCCAGAGCGGCATCAAGCCGGCCTGCATGCACGGCCAGCAGCCGATGTACCCCCGGGGCGTGTGGATGCTGACCCACTACACGGGCGCCTACACCGAGGTCACGAGCTGCGGCCCCGCCGGCGGCGCCGGCCTGCCGTTCTACGCGGGCGAGGTGCGTCTCCGCGAGCACGCCTGCAGCGACGGCTTCCGGAACGCCGAGGAGAGCGACGTCGACTGCGGCGGCCCGGTCTGTGGCGGCTGCCCGCCGGGCGGCGCCTGCGACGACGACCCGCGCGACTGCGAGAGCGGGGTCTGCGCCGACGGCGTGTGTCAGGTCCCGACCTGCACGGACCTGGTCATGAACGGCGACGAGGAGGGGCGCGACTGCGGCGGGAGCTGCCCCGAGGACTGCGCCGGCATCACCTGGCAGAACCTCGTCGGCGTCGAGGAGATCTACACCGCCGACGGCGCCGGCCTCGACAAGCTCGACGTGACGGGCTGGAACGCCGGCGCGAGCTCCATCGAGGCCCTCGAGGGCGACGGCTACGTGCGCTTCGTGGCCACCGAGGTCAACACCCACCGGATGCTCGGGCTGTCCCACGGCGACGACCACGCGAGCTACTCGGACATCGACTTCGCCTGGTACCCCTACGCGGGCGGCGGCACCGAGATCTACGAGCAGGGGAGCAACCGCGGCAACTTCGGCGCGTACTTCACCGACGACGTCTTCCGGGTCGAGGTGATGAACGGCCAGGTCCGCTACGCCCACAACGGCGTCCTGCAATACATCTCCGGCCTGACGCCGACCTTCCCGCTGCTCGTGGACACGGCCCTCTACGAGCAGGGCTCCACCCTGCGCGGCGCGCAGCTCGTCTCCTGCGACGTGTTCCCCGACGACCCGGTCTGCGTCTTCGGGCAGACCTGGCGCTCGCCGCTCTACCTCGGCGGCGACGCCGACAGCCTCGTGCGCGACCCCGGCTCGGCCGGCTGGAACGCCGGAGCCTCGACCTTCGCGAGCTTCTCCTGCGGGCGGGGCGTGGCCGCCGCGACCGCCACCGAGACCAGTAGCGACCGCGTCTTCGGCCTCAACGATGTCGACACGACCCGGAGCTACACCGACATCGACTTCGGGATCTCGCTCTCCTCCGACGGCCAGATCCACGTCGTCGAGGACGGCGTCGACCTCGGGTCCTTCGGGGCCTACGCGCCGGGTGACGCCTTCGAGGTGCGGATGGACGCGCCGACGGTGACCTACGCCCGCAACGGCTCGGTCTTCTACACGAGCGCCCAGCACGCGACGACGATGGCGGACTGGGTGCTCGACACGGCGCTCTACTCGCCGAGCGCGACGCTCGAGGGCCTCGCGCTCATCGACCAGAGTGTCCCCGGCGACCCCGCGTGCGGAGACAATGGCTTCTGGAAGAACGTCTCCGCGACCGTGCGCGGGCAGGGCGCCGGGATGCTCACCGGCGGCGGCGCCTGGGTCCAGGCCGCCTCCAGCGTGCCGGTGATCACCAGCGGCGACGGCTTCATGGAGGCGACGGTCAACGGCGGCGCGGCGGAGCTGATGGTCGGGCTGGGCGACCTGGACACGACCCCGAGCTACTCGGACATCGACTTCGCGACCTACGCCTACAGCGGCTCGCTCTACGTGTACGAGTCGGGCACCGGCGTCACGAGCTTCACGCCCTACGCCGCCGGAGATCGCCTGCGCGTCGAGGTGCGCGACGGCGAGGTCTGGTACCTCCGCAACGGCGTCCACCACTACACGAGCCTGCGCCCGCCGGTGTATCCGCTGGCCGTCGACGTGACGTTCGCGACCCTGGGTAGCGGCGTCGACGACGTGGTGATCCACGACTGCGGCGTCGCCGACCCGCTCTGCGAGCGCGACCTCACCTGGTACCGCGGCACCCGCGTGTCAGCGACGGCGACCTCGCTCTACAGCGACTTCGCCAGCGGCTGGAACGGCGGCGCCGTCTCCTACGAGACCGTCACCTGCGGCGACGGCTACGTCGAGGCGCGGATCCCCGCCGTCAGCAACCTCATGTTCGGCCTCGGGTCGGGCGACTCCTCGTTCTCCTACACCGACATCGAGTACGCCTGGTACCCCTACGTCGACGGTCACCTCTACATCCACGAGGGGGGCGTCAACCTCGGTGACTTCGGCACCTACGCGCCCGACGACGTCCTGCGGGTCGAGGTCGCGCTGACCGGGCCCGACGCCCCGTCGGTGCGCTACTTCCACAACGGCGAGCTGGCCTACACGAGCCTCGTCGAGCCCACCATCATCGACAACCTCCGCTTCGACACGTCCTTCGCCCGGGTCGGCGACGCGATCGAGGACGTGGTGCTCTTCGACGCCAACGCCGGCGGCGACCCGACCTGCGGCGCGGGGGCGTTCTGGACGGACGTCGTGGGCGCGACCGTCCGCGACCACTCCATCCGCAAAGACTTCGGCGTCAACGACTACACCGGCGGCGCCATCTCCCAGGCGTCCTTCACCGGCGACGGCTACCTGGAGTTCACGGCGCTCGAGACCGACACGATCCGCGCCGTGGGCCTGTCGAACGGCAACAGCAACACCTCCTACACGGACATCGACTTCCAGATCTACCTGTCCACGACGACGGTCCAGGTCTACGAAAACGGCACCCACCGAGGGTCTTTCGGCAGCTACGATCCCGGCGCCCGCTTCCGCATCGACGTGAAGGACGACGTCGTCTCCTACTCCAAGGACGGCGCCATCTTCTACGTGAGCACGCTCACGCCGACCTATCCGCTGGCCGTCGACGTCTCGCTGTACTCGCCCGGGGCGACGGTCCACGACGTCGCCATCAGCGGCTGCACCGACCAGACCGGGGCCTGCGCGCCGCCCGTCTGGCAGAGCGCCCAGAACGTCGACGTCTCGGCCGACGCCCGGACGCTGACCCGCGACGTCAGCGCCGGCAACGCCTGGAACGGCGGCGCCTCGACCACCGACTACATCAAATGCGGCCGCGGGTACGTCGAGGCGGTCGCGACCGAGCTCACCACCGACCGCGCCTTCGGCCTCGGTTGGCCCGACACGACCACCAGCTACACCGACATCGACTACGCCTTCTACCTCGGGCCGGGCGGCGCGCTCTACATCCACGAGTCGGGCGCCAACCTCGGGGTCGTCGGGACCTACGAGACCGGGGACGTGCTCAGGATCGAGGTCGACGCGCCAACCGTCCGCTACCTCCACGAGGGCGTCGAGGTCTGGACGAGCACCGACGCCGCCAATCTGATCGAGGACTACCGGCTCCACACGGCCTTCTACACGGCGGGCTCGTCGCTCGCTGGCCTCACGCTCGTCGACCTCGACGCGGGCGACGACGGGACCTGCGACGCGGCGAGCTTCTGGACCGACCCCTACCGCGTCGTGGTCAAGGGGACCGGGGTCCGCGCCGACGTGAGCGGCTCCTGGAACGCGGGGGCGGTCAGCGCCGCGAGCATCGCGGGCGACGGCTACGTCGAGTTCACCGTGCCGGACGCCAGCTTCGCCGCCATGGCCGGGCTGAGCTCCGGTAACAGCGACGCCAGCTACCCCGACATCGACTACGCGGTGTACGGCTACTACGGCTCGCTCTACGTCTACGAGGCCGGCGCCTCGATCGGCGGCTACGGCACCTACCGACCGGACACCCGGATGCGCGTCGAGCGCGTCGGCGACGTGGTGCGCTACCTCCGAAACGGCGTCCCGTTCTACCGGAGCGCGCAGCCCTCACCCGCGGGCGACCTGCTCGCGGACCTCTCGCTCCACGACCAGTTCGCCCAGCTGCGCGACTTCGTGATCGCCGACTGCGACGCCAGCTGTAGCCCGGCCATCCGGTGGCAGAACGGCCAGCACCTGTCGACCGTCGGCGGCGACGCGACGGCGCTCGTCCGCGACACCTACAGCCACAACAGCTGGAACGCCGGCGCCTCCTCCGAGGACGTCATCTCCTGCGGCCGCGGCCGGGTCCGGACGGTCGTGGACCAGACCACCCACGACCGCATGTTCGGCCTCGGCATCGGCGACTCGACGGTCAGCTACACCGACATCGACTACGCGCTGTATCTCGTAGCGAACACCGCGCTGTCCATTTACGAGAACGGCAGCCTCGTCACGAACGTCGGCAACTACGAGATCGGCGACGTGCTCGAGGTCGACATCGACGTCGACGCGGGCAAGGTCAGCTACTGGAAGAACCGCGGCCTCGCCGGCGAGGAGCTCCTCTACCAGCGCGCCGTCCCGGACTACCTGGTCGACGACATCCGGCTCGACCTGTCGATGGCGCACGACGCGGCGACCCTGTCGGGCCTCGAGATCATCGACGACGACGCGGCCGACCCGACCTGCGGCGGCGCGGCCTACTGGAGCGGCGAGACCGCCAACACGGTGGTCAAGGGCGACTCCATCCTGAAGGCGAGCGACGCCGCGGCCGGCTGGAACGCGGGCGCGGCCACCGACGCCGTCATCACCGGCGACGGCTTCGTCGAGTTCGCGGCCTGGGACACCGGCACCCTGCGCGCGGCGGGGCTCGGCGCGGCGACCGGCGTCACCAGCGTCAACGACATCACCTACGGCATTCAGCTCAACGGGACGGCGGTCGACATCTACGAGAGCGGCGTCCACCGAGGCAGCTTCTACGCCTTCGCCCAGGGGGACCGCTTCCGCGTCGAGCGCGTCGGCACCACCATCCGCTACCTGCACAACGGGCTCGGGATCTACACGAGCACGCTGACCGATCCGGGCCTGACCCTGCGAGGTCAGGTGGCGCTGTACCACGCGGGCGCGAGCGTCCGAGACGTGACGGTCAGCGACTGCGACGCCACGTGCGACCCGCCGATCCGCTGGACGAGCGCCTGGGGCTACCTGTCCGACGGCGACGGGGACCCGACGACCCTCGTCCGCGACTGGGCGTCGGTGACCTGGAGCATGGGCGCGGTCAGCGAGGAGGCCATCCACTGCGGTCAGGGCCACGTCGAGGCCGAGGTCACCGAGGTCCTCGGGCGGCGCATGTTCGGCCTGGGCGCCTTCGACACGAGCGACTCCTACGAGGACATCGAGTACGCGACGTACTTCGACAACGGCGTGCTCGAGGTCTACGAGTCGGGCGCGGGGCCGCTCTACGCGGGCGTCTACGACGTCGGCGACGTCCTGAAGGTCGAGCTCGACGGCGAGGTCGTGCGCTACCTCAAGAACGACCTCGAGTACTACCGCAGCACCGTGCCGGCCAGCACCGTCGCCAGCTACCACCTCGACACGTCCTTCTACGAGTCGGCGCGCCTCGACGGCCTCGCCCTCGTCGAGACCAGCGAGGGCGCGACCGACCCGACCTGCGGCGGCTCGGCGTTCTGGAAGAACGTCAACATCGGCGTGAAGGGGACCGGCCTCTTCAAAGAAGAGGGCGGCACCGGCTGGAACCGCGGCGCCTCCAGCGTCGGCGCCATCCCGCTCGGCTCCGACGGCTGGGTCGAGTTCCGGCCCTACGGCGTCGGCGGCAACCTGATGGTGGGCCTCGCCGTCGACGACGACGACTACGACTACCCCGACATCGACTACGCCCTGTACATCTACGGCGGCAACGTCTCCGTCCACGAGTCGGGCGCCAACCGCGGGGTCGTCGGCAGCTACCAGAGCGGCGATCGGCTGCGGGTCGAGGTCTCGGGCGGCCAGGTGCTCTACAAGCGTAACGGCGGCGTCCTGTACACGAGCTCGATCCCGGTCGCTGACGCCCTCGAGATCGACACCACGTTCTACACCGTCGGGTCGGTCATCGAGGACACCCAGCTCGTGGCCGTCGACCCGGCCGCCTGCGGCGACGGGGTCATCGACCCGTGGGAGACCTGCGACGACGGCGGGACGAACGGTGGTGACGGGTGCTCGGCGGCCTGTGAGATCGAGCTCGGCTATCTGTGCAGCGGCACGCCCAGCAGCTGCGTCGGGGCGCCGACGAACCTGCGGAGCTGCTCCGCGCTGGCGGACCTGGGTCAGGGCGCCAGCGGCGTCTACACGATCAACCCGGGCGGCGGCGCCGTCAGCGTCTACTGCGACATGGAGGCGGACGGCGGCGGCTGGACGCTCTCGCTCTCGACCGACGAGCGCGACACGATCCACAACCTGGCGACGACGCTGGACGACCCGGACGTCGACGGCTGGGTGGCGCTGGACGGGCTCGGCCCGCACCTCGCGCGGGTCGACGTGCAGGGCACCGGCGGGATGGCGTCGTACATCTTCCCGTTCCCGTACTTCGCCCGGTTCTTCGAGGTGCGCGCCGCCAACACCGGCTTCTACGGGCAGTACCTGCCGTTCTCGCGCGGCGACCGCGATCTCTGCGGCCTGATGGGTCAGCGCCAGTACTTCAACCTCTATTCGGACAGCGCCACCTACGCGCACATGTGGCTGCTCAACCACACGGGCGGCTACGCCAACGGTCTGGTCATGTACGGTAGCTCCTACAGCACCGTCTGTGACGGGACCCTCGGGTCGGTCCAGCGCATCCGGGTCTGGCTGAAGTCGCCGACCTGCGGCGACGGCGCCGTCGACAACCCCGAGACCTGTGACGACGGCGGCCTCACGCCGGGCGACGGCTGCTCGGAGACCTGCGACAAGGAGAGCGGCTGGGTGTGCTCGGGCGAGCCCAGCGTGTGCGTGTCCGCCGCGCCGATCCCCGCCTGGCACCAGATGCCCGACACGCTGGGCGGCGTGCTCTCCGACGGCCTCGGCGAGAGCACCCAGTGGTCGAGCAGCGCCAACGCGCAGCGCGGCTACGAGTCGGTCGTCCTCGCCCGGGATCTCACCGACGACTTCGAGCTCGTCGTCGCGTGGGAGCACAGCTACCCGGGTATCGGCGTCGTCCACGGGCCCGACGTGTCCTATCTGGACGTCACGGGTTACAGCGCGGACAGCAACGGGCCCTACTGGGGGGCGCTGACGACGTCGGGCTTCCCCAGTGGCTACGCCGGCGCCTACAAGGGCCTGTATCTCAGCGGAGTGAAGGGCTCCAGCGCCGACCTCTGGTACTACCGCTGGCTCCGCAGCGGCGACCAGCTCTCCGTGTACTACTCGCCGTTCGGCCAGGGCGGGCCGTGGACCCACATCAGCGGGAGCCCGTTCGCCGTGCCCGCGACCGACGTGGTCGTGGTGGGCGTGGGCGAAGCCTCGTCCACTCCCGGTGACCTGCTGCGCACGCTCTACTTCGCCGAGGGCGAGGACGCGACCGGGTCGTGGAAGACGAGCTGCCAGGAGCTCCTCGACAGCGGCGTCACCACCAGCGGGACGTACACCATCGATCCCGACGGCGTGGGCGGGGCCGCGGCCTTCGACGTCTACTGCGACATGACGACCGCCGGCGGCGGCTGGACCCGGGTCTACTCCGGCGCCTTCAACCAGTCGTCCACGAGCATCGGCTATGACGCCGGCACCGCGCAGTTCGTGATGGCCTCGGACCAGATGATGTTCGCCTACACCGACTTCTACACGGGCGCGCTGTCGAACGCGTGGTACTTCGGGACGCCGGCGGAGTTCAAGACCAGCAGCCCGATGGCCTCGGTGCAGTGCGGATACACGACCATCACCACGTCGCGGGTCTCCGACGGCCACACGGCGACGAAGATGCTGCGCTACGGCTACGGGTCGTTCAGCGACGAGTGCGACGAGGGCTGCTCGAGCACCTGGGGGCAGATCTGCCTCAAGAGCAACACGACGCCGGGCTCGGTGGGCGGCTACCTCGACTTCCCGATGTACGCGTCCTATGCGGCTTCCTACAACGACACCTGCGCCGAGTCGACGCAGACCTACGCGACGACGCTCTGCTCGGACAGCCGGCGCTTCACCATCTACGTCAGGAGCACCGCGCCGCCGACCAACGCGGCCAGCTGCAAGGCGCTCCTCGACGCCGGCTACACGACGAGCGGGAAGTACTTCATCGACCCCGACGGCGCCGGCGGGAAGGCGCCGTTCGAGACCTACTGTGATCAGGTCACCGATGGCGGCGGCTGGACCCGCGTCGTCAACGCCGTGCCCACGTCGCTGGTCGACATCCGCTCGCCCATGACGACGGTCAAGGGGGGGCAGGGCAACACTGGCGAGGACACCGAGAACGCCTGGATCGGCGTCGATTATTGGAACACCCTGGGGGCGGCGTACGGCCAGGCCGAGATGCGCTGCTTCGGCGGGTACACGGGCACTCGGACCTTCCGCGCGCCCTTCTCGATCAGCGAGGACGCCAACCAGGCGCTGACCTGGGCGCCGGCCGCGGGGAGCTGCTTCGGTTCCTACAACTCCGGCTGGGCGGTCAGCAGTACCGACCAGGACCGCGAGGCGTGGAGCGGCGACTGCGTCGACGACCCGGGCACGGCCTATCCGTGGGAGTCCCACGGCTGGGGCTGGCACTACAGCTGCCACTGCGGCAGCTTCTGGAACGGCGGCAACGTGGCCGACGGGCCCGGCTACCCGCTGTGCTTCGGTATCGACGCCGTCTGCTGGGGCGACCAGGCGACCTGCCAGTCCGACCACGTCGAGTTCTGGGTGCGCTGACGCGCGAGGGAGCCGCGGTGAGCGCCGTCACCGGTGGCGCCACCGCGCGCTTCGACGTCGCGACCCGGGCCCCGGTCGATCATGATGGGGTCATGGACGAGGACTGGCGAGAGGCGGAGGCCGAGGCCCGGCGCGAGCAGGTGGCCCTGTACCGGCAGATGACGGACGCCGAGCGGTGGCGTGAGGCCCTGCGCTTCGACCGCGAGGCGCGGCGCTGGACCGCGGCCGTGGACCTGCGCGGGAGCGCCGTGGACCGCGAGCGCGACGCCGCGATGGAGCGGGTCGAGCGGGCGACGGGCTGAGCGGCGCTTGGGTCGGCGCCGAGGCTACTGGCACATCGGCGGGCCGACGGCGAGGACGCCGCCGTTCATGTCGCAGCTCACGACGCCGCCGACGAGGGTGCAGCGGATGCTGCCGAGGGTGTCGCCGGGGCCGGTGACGACGCCGAAGAAGACGGGGGTCACGCAGCTCAGGTCGTGCTCGGCGCAGAGCCCGGTCGCCTCGTCACAGGTGTTGACGTCGCAGGTCAGGGGCGCGCCGCACACGACGTCGGTCCCCACGCACGCGCCGGCTCCGTCGCAGGCGTCGTCGGTGGTGCAGAGCGAGCCGTCGTCGCAGGCGAGCCCCGCCTCGGCCGGGGTGTAGTCGCAGGCGCCCGCGACGCAGGCGTCGTCGGTGCAGACGTCGTCGTCGTCGCAGGCGACGGCGCCGTCGGGGGCGGTACAGGTCGGCGTGCAGGCGCAGGGGCCGCTGCCGGCGGCCGAGCCGTCGTCGCACTCCTCGCCGGCCTCGACCAGGGCGTTGCCGCAGGCCGGCGTGAGGACGGCGTTCGAGGTGGCGGCGAAGGCCACGGCGCTGGTCGCGCTGGCGTAGTCCGCTCGGGCGACGTTGACGATGGCGTCGCCCTCGCCGATCTGGTCGACCGCGAGGCGGAAGGCGACCGTGACGTCGGCGCCGACCGCGAGGCTCCCGAGCTCGACCGCGACCGTGTCGGCGGTCAGCGTGACGGCGGGATCACCGTCGGCCACCGCGACCCCGCCGACGATGAGGCTGTCCGCGACCCAGCTCGTGCCGGGCGGGAAGGCGTCGCTGAAGACGAGGTCGATGGCCTCGGCGTTGCCGCCGTTGGCCGCGAGGACGCCGTAGTCGAGGAGATCGCCGACGTCGGCCGCGCCGGTGGGGTCGACGCCGCCGCCGGCGTCGCGGAGGGTCACGGTCTTCTGCAGCGTCACGTCGGGCTGGTCGACGTCGACCGCGAGCCCGAGGCCGAGGATGACGACGAACTCCTGGCTGCCGTTCACGACCGGGGTGGTCGTCGCGATGAGGTCGATCTCGGTGGCGCCGGGCGTCGGCAGGCCGTCGATGGCGAAGACGTCGAGGTCGATGCCGGCGCCGCCCGACGGACGGCTGGACGGCGTCGGGAGCGCGGTGGTGGAGTCGACGCCGAGGTAGGAGATCGAGTGGTTCCAGACGCCGTTGGCCGGGTTCGCGGCGTTCGTGAGGCGCTGGGCGGCGGTCCGCTGGTCGATGTAGATGTTCTCCTCGGCGTTCAGCGAGGCCTGGCCGTCGCCGGCGAAGACGGCCACGGTCCCGGTGACCGTCGTGGGCGGGAGCTGGAGCCCGGTGAGCGCGAGGTGGACCTCGACGCCGATGTCGGGATCGGGGTTCGGCAGGGCCGCGTCGTGGAGGTCGACGGCGACGGCGCGGGTCGGCTCGCCCGGGGCGGTGTAGACGACGAAGAGCGCCCAGATGGCGTTTCGCGCGTAGCCCCCGGAGCCGATGTGCCAGTCCGGCGTGATGTTGCCGACGGTGAAGCGCTGGTTGGCGACGCCGTCCTGGTAGAGCGACTGGACGAGCGAGGTCACGTCCGCCCACGCTCGGCGTCCGTCGACGGTGAAGTTGCCCGGGTTGGACGTATACGTGGTGCCGCCGTCGGCGTTGACCACGTGGGAGACGCCGTCGGGGCCGAAGAGGAGCGCGCGAGACTGCGGGAAGTCGCTGGTGTCGATGACGTTCGGGCCGTCGGGAGCGCAGGGCAGGAGGCAGTCCTGGGCCCACGAGAGGGTCGCGTGCACGATGGTCGCGCCGGCCGGCAGGGTGAGGATCTCGCTCGAGCTGTCGGAGGTCAGGCCGCTGGCGTCCACGTCGTAGTTGCCGCCCGCGTACGCGTAGTTCGTGCCGCCGATGGCGGTCACGTCGCCGTTGATGACGCCGCTCCCGCTGGTCGGGAAGACCCGCGGTGCGGAGCGGGCGCTGGCCGACCACGCCAGGACGATGGCGAAGGCGAGCGTCACGATGGGGCGGAGGAACGTATCGGTCATGAGGGCTCGGAAATGGGGAGGGAGCCTCGAGTGTAGCACGAGCGTTCGGGACCGAGCGCTCTCCGATGTCCGCCGTTTGGTGAGCGGGATGGGAGTTGGGGTGCCGAAAAGGAAAGTTTCGGCAGATCTTTCCTTTACAGAAGGACGCTGGCCCAAGGTGCGGTCTCGACATGACGCGAGCGGCTGGTCTCGGGAGTCGCTGCGCTGCCGACGAAGCGGGGTCCGCCGTCGGCTGACGGTGACAGCCACGAGCGACGTGCTATCGTCGGTCGGTCATGGAGTGGCCCAGTGGTGGGGCGACCGGCTTGGGACCGGTAGGGCGCGGGTTCGAATCCCGCCTCCATGTCTGCCTCGGAGAAGTTCAGCGGTGAACGCCCGGCTCCAACCCGGGTCGGCGCGGGTTCGACTCCCGCCTCCGAGTCCCATCCTCCGGAGGCCCTTCGAGTGAGCGACGAACCCACCGAGGCCAACCTCGGCTACGCCTGGCGGCGCCTCCAGCGGGCGCTCGTCACCGCGGCGAACGACCCGGACCCGGCGACGCGGCAGCGCGGGCTCGACCGCGCCGAGCGCTGGCACCAGGTGATCGCCGGGGTCGCCAGCGGAGCGCTCCGGATCGGGTCCCGCCGACCGACGGAGGCGCCTACCTGGGCGACGCCCGAGGTCATCCACGGCGGCTTCGCGACCGGCGCGTTGTTGGCCGAGGCCCCGTTGCGGGAGGACGAGGCCGCGCTCCTGGACGGCGGGGCGTCGCTCCCAGACGCGCGCGAGCGGCTCAACCTCTGGTACCTGTCGGACGCGGGCCAGGCCCGGCTGAGGGCCGCGCTCGCGTCCGGCCACTACCGCGTCGACGTGCCCGAGGACGCGGCGCTCCTCGTCGTGGCGTGGCTCCTCGAGCGCGACCCCGCCGCGGCGCTCGCGATCGTGGACGAGCTGCGTCCGTGGTTCGGGCGCCTCCGGTTCACCCCGCGTTGGGCGGACGCGCCGATGGTCGCGGCGACGAGCGTGCACGTCGCGACCGCGCACGAGGTCGCCACCGCCCTTCGCGCGAAGCGGGCGAGCCGGGCGGTCGGCGCGATGAACCGCACGCTCGGCGTCTGGAATCCGCTGTACGACCGGCTCGTCGCGCTCTGGTGCGACACCGTCGAGGGCGAGCTCCCTCACCTCGTGGACGGGCGCGTCGCCGGAGGCGTCCCCGGGCGTCGCCGTCCTGAGGCCTGGGCGCAGCGTCGCGCGGCGCTCCTCCGCGACCACGCCGCAGCCGCGGCCCTCGGCGGCGGCGGCAGGCATCAGCATCGACGCAGCAACTACCAGCGTCTCCTGCGGGCGCTCGAGGCGACCTCGGCGGACGACGGCCACTCCCGCGAGATCGAGCTGGCGCCCGAGCACCGCGCGTCCGTCCGCCTCGCGCTGGCGGGCACGTTGACGCGGCACGGCGCCCCCGGCTCGGCGGAGCGCGCGACGCTGCGGGCCGGCCAGGCGGCGATCGCCGCGCGCCCGACCTTCGACCGCCTCTATCGTGTGGTCGCCACGCGGCTGGACGCGGTGGGCGCCGAGGGCGGCGTCCCCGACGTCGCCCCGATGGTCCGCCCGGTGGAGGCCGCCGAGGGTGAGGAGCTCGCCGGGACGGAGGTCCCCGACCACGTCGTGGCCAAGGTGACCCGCGCCCTGGAGGCCCCGGTCGAGGAGCTCGTCGAGCGCGAGGTGATCGGCTCCGCGGAGGTGCTCGCCGCGGTCCTGCCCCAGCTGACCAAGCGGATCGCCGCCGTGGGCATCGCCGACGACGCGCTCCGAGGCCTGTTCTCGCAGCTCTACGCGGCGTTTCGGCGTCGCCGGTCGCTGCTCCTGCTCGACCTGCAGCACCAGGTCCGACTGGAGGAGCTGCCCTGGGTGGCGGCGCTCGCGCCCTTCCGCGACGCGACCGATGGCAGCGCGGTCGCGCGGGAGACGCTCACCCAGGTGGTCTCGCTGGCGCTCGTCGCGTTCCCACAGACGCTGCTCCCGAACCCGTTCGTGCGTGAGGTCGGCGCGCTGCTGAGCGTGGCGGGCCTCAGGCTGCCGCTGGTCGAGGAGGTCGCGGCCGACATCTTCATGGGGACCTTCACGGCGAAGTGGCCGCGCGCAGCGAAGGTCGCGGCCGACCTCCTCGGCGGTACGCTCTACGCCCGTTACTACGACCTGCCGGACGCGAGCGCGTGGGACGCGCCGCCGCCCAAGCGTCGTCTCCTGCGGAGGCGGCCTCCGGAGGCGAGGGACCGCGCCGCGGAAGCGTTCGCCGCGCTGTGCCGGAGCCGCTCGCTCGAGGCCCAGCGCGTCACCCCGGACCGCTGGTCGGTGGCCGCCAACGGCGCGGTGCTCGAGCAGAGCCAGATCCTCACCACCCACAACCTCGCGGTGCTCGTCGATGGCCTCGGGCTTCGCGAGGCGTTCGCGCCGCGCGCCGAAGCGCTGGCGGCGCGCGCGTTCGGCGCGGTGGCCGCCGTCCGGCTGCCGGCCGAAGGGCACGCGCGGATGAGGGGCGTCAAGAACGCGGCGTACGCTTGGCGGCAGGCGCTGTTCTTCGCGAGCCTGTGCCCCGACCCGGCGCAGCGGCGGATCTTCGAGGGCTTCCGCGAGGCGCTCGAGGCGGCCGAGGCCAGCTGGGCGTCGCGGCTCGCCCCCGCGGTGGTCGGGCTCGAAGCGGTCCTCCGCGGGGACCGGTTCTCACGCGAGGGGACGAGCCACGACGGCGGGCGGCGCTTTCTGGGATGGTCGGTGGGGCCTCATTGGCTCCTCGATACCGCTGCGTCTCCGCATCGCCGCCCTGTTGGCGCCTGACGAGCCGCGACGCGAGCGCTCGGCAGCTTCACCCGCGCTCGGCTCGTCGCCGTGCGGCTCGAAGGGCCGAGAGGAGAGCACGTCGACTCGCAGCCATGGACGGTCCGGGGGCGCGTGAGCGGCGCCATGTCTGCGGGATTTGGGTGAGCCGCAGCCGCGCCTGTGATATCGGTCCCGCCGTCCCACGACCCACGGAGTGACACCCATGAAGCGAATTCTGATGATCCTCGCGACCCTGTCCCTGGTCCTCGGTGCCTGTGGCGAGAAGGGCGGCCAGGAGTCCGCGGGCGGCGGCGGCGAGGCCGCCCCCGAGAAGGCCGCGCCCGCGGGCCCCGAGAGCTTCGACGCCGCCGGCCTCTTCAAGGCCTTCGGCGAGACGAAGGGCATGGACGCGATGAAGCGCTGGAAGCCCGGCGTCATCGTCAAGGGCAAGGTCCTGCGGACCATCACCGAGATGGACGAGTCGATGAAGGTCTGGCTCGACGCCGGCGAGGGCAACTACATCTCGCTGACGTTCTCCGACAAGGGCGCGGCGGCCAAGGAGGCCAAGCTCGACAAGGGCGCGGACGTCGACGCGACCTGCAAGAGCGTCGGCGGCGGCATGGACAAGTACGTCATGCTCCTCGACTGCGAGCTGAAGAAGTAGCGTCCCTCAGGGACGCGCGGCCGCCCTCGCGAGCACGGCGGCCGCGCGTCGCACCGCGTCGTCGGGGTCCGAGCGGCTGACCTCGTCGGCGGCCAGCGCGGTCGCCTCCCGCGGGGCGCGGAGGGCGAGCGCCCGGGCCGCGCTCAGGCGGACCTCGGCGGCCGGGTCCGAGCCCAGCGCCGCGACCAGCCGCGCGTCCACCGCCGGCCCCGGGACGAACCGTGAGGCCCAGCACGCGGCCGCTCGCACCGCGGCCCGCGGGTCCGTCAGCGCGGCCTCGATGGCCTCCGCCGGAGCGGCCGGGCCGGCGTTGCCGAGGACGCGCAGCCAGTGGGCCGCCTCGGCGCCGTCGCTCGCGATCGCCAGGGCTCGCGCGAGCGCGTCAGCCGCCCAGCGACCGACCGCGTGCGCCCGCTCCGGCTCGCTCCGCACGAGGCGCCGCGCCAGGTTCCCGAGCGCCAGGTGCGCCGTCGACGCGACCCGCGGCTCCGAGCTGCCCGCCAGGCGCCTCAAGGTCGCCTCGGTCCGCTCGGCCGGCGCGGCTGTACGCCCGAGGGCGGGGAGCACCGCCAGGACCGCGCTCGACTCGGCCTCGCGCGCGACGAGCAGGTCGATGAGCGCGTCCTGGGCTGGCGCGCTCCCGGCTCGGGCGAGGGCGGCGGCGGTCACGGCCAGGACCGGGGACTCGGCGTCCCAGCCCCGCGCCGCGTCGGCGACGACCACAGCCACCTCGGGGCTCCGTGAGGCGAGCGCCTCGACCGCGCGCGACAGCGCCGTGAGCTCCTCGGCGGTGGGCTCGCCCTCCGCTGCCCGAGCGAGGCGTCGAAGCAGCTCGCCCGCCGAGAGGCCCGCGACCGCCTGGTCCCGGGCGGCCGCGTCGAGGTCGTCATCGGCCAGGCCGTCGAGGTCGCGGGGCGCCCCTGCCGCGGCCCGCGCCGCCGCGAGTGCGTCCGCCAGCTCGGCGCTGAGCGGCTCCGAGGCGATCCGCCGCAGGCGCAGCGTCGTGCGCGTGACCCCGAGGGAGCGCCCGCCGACGCTGAGCGCGACGGTCTCGTCGGCGTCCACCGACGCGACGGCGCCGTCGGGGCCGAGCTCGGCGCGCAGCGCCCCTCGCGGCGTGGCGAAGACCGGCGAGCGTGGCTCCCCGGGCTTCGGCTCTGGAGGGCGATAGGCCGAGCGCCGCTTCTCCAGGACCCAGCGACCCTCGCGCTCGACCCGGGTCAGCGCGTAGCGCACCTCGAACCGCCCCTCGGGCGACGCCTCCTCGGTCGACCAGGCGCCGTCGGCCGGGACGGGCCCCGCCGGGCGGACCAGCTGGAGGCGGCTCGCCAGCGCGGCCACGAGCCCGACCGCCGCCGACGAGCGCCCGCCGGGGACGGCGATGGTCTCGGCGCGGCCCTGGGCGTCGCTGCCGACGAAGCTCCACTCGGCGAGCTCCGCTGCGAGGTCGTGCGCCGCCGCGCCGTGCGCGCCGAGGCGGACCGTGACGACCCCGTCCAGGACGCGGATCGCCTGGGTGAGCGAGCTCCGCCCGTCCGTGCGGAGCGGGACGACCTCGAGGGTGCCTCGGACGGTGACCGCGCCGGTCAGCGGCGTCGCGTCGGCCAGGTCGGTCGTCGGGCCGGACAGCGCGGCCGGGTCGGAGTGGCTGGCGGCGGTGGCCTCGAGGACGTAGCGCTGAACCCGGTCCACGGGGGGCCACGACCAGGTGCCGGGCGGCGCCGGCGCGGGCTCACCGCAGGCGCTGGCGAGCAGGACGAGGACGGCGAGCGGGGACAGGAGTCGGAGCGTCATCGAACGTCAGTCCTCGTCCGCGAAGATCACGGCCTCGAAGGGGCCGACGCCGTCCCACTCGAAGAGGTTCCAGTGCCAGCGGTCGCCGACGCACAGCCCGAGGACGCAGGCGTTGGCAGAGGCGTGCAGGTCGACCTTGCCGCTGAGGGCCCGGAGCGCGTTCGTCCCCTCGTAGTACCAGTTGTAGTGGAGGCACTCGCCGCCGTTCTCCTGAGCGTTCGCCATCAGGACGAGGCTGTCCTCGAGGAACGTCAGCTTGCCGCCCACGCCGACCTTCAGCTTCGCCTTGGCGATACCGAGGTCGATCCGGGCCGCCGCGTCGATGCGCGCGAAGGCGCTCGTCGACGCCCAGGGGGTGAGCCCGATCCGGGCGAAGCGGTCGGTGGTCGCGCCGACCCAGCGCACCCCGGCGCGGCCCTCGACGCCGACCCGGGCGGTGACGGCCACGAGCCCGAGCAGGTTGGCGATGGGGATCTTCACGCCGGCCCGGAGGGTTTCGGCGTGGGCGCCCTGGTGGAGGGTCCCGGGGCCGACGTCGCCGTCGTAGAGGTCCTCGCCGAGGATGCTCACGCGGACGTGGCCCGTGCCCTCGCCCTCGTGGGGGCCGACGAAGTCGCTCCGGACATCGATGAGGGCGAAGTCGGCGCCGAACACGGTCCCGCCGGCGTAGGCCTGCGCCGAGGCGCGCGCGGCCGCGGCGTCGCCGGAGAGGTGCACCGAGGCGTCGAGCCGGGCCGCGAAGCTGCCTTCGACGCCGAGCTCCAGCCCGTAGCCGTCGCCGGCCTCGAAGGGCTCGTCGACGCACTCCGGATCCTCGGCGTGGGCGAAGGGCTGGCCCACGCTCCCCCCGCCGCCGTCGTCGTCGAAGAGGTCGTGGTACTCCGCGTTGGTCAGGTCGCCGGCGAGCTTCACCCGGGGCAGCGGGTGGGCGTCCAGGCCTCGGAGGAGCTCCTCGCGCTGCTCGGCGAGGGCGGCGTAGTCGACTCGGGCGGCGTAGGTGACGGGGGCCTTCACGCCGTCTACGCCGAGGACCTCCGGCAGGGGCTGCCCGATCCCGTCGACGCCGCCGCGGAGCGTGCTGCCGCTCAGCGCGACCTGGCGCTCGGCCTCGTTCAGGAGCGCCAGGGCGTCGTCGAGGCGGCGGCGCGTCCCGTCGCGCAGCACGATCTCCGTGTCGGGCCCGAGGGCGCCGCTGCTGGCGCCCCGCAGCTCCGCCAACGTCACCGGCACGAAGGGCAGGGGCCCGGCGCTGACGAGGTCGAAGGTCGGCTGGCGGTCGGCGTCGAGCTCCACCTCGAGGGAGACGGCCTCCAGCTCGGGGCTCATCTCGTCGCTCGCGACGGTCGTGGCGTCGCAGCCGGCAGCCGTCAACGAGAGGGCGAGCAGCCAAGGGGCGATAGAGCGTGCGCGGCGCATGGGTGTCTCCAGGGACGGGCCGAGGGCGTGGACAGTGGCGTCGTGGGTGACGGTGCCCGTCGCCGAAGCAAGCCCGGTGCCACGTCGTAAGCCTCTGAAAACACGATGTTCGCCGAGCGCCGGTTCGTCTCTGGCCGGTGACAGCGTCTCCACCGGGAGACATCTCCCGCCGGCGACGACCGGAGACCCATCGGCGGCCGCCGATCCACGCCCGCCAGGGCGGCGCTGGCGACGCGTCCGGGAGTGACGCCGAGCTCGCGCCGGAGCCCGGCGACGAACGCGCGGGTGACGGCGGTCGTCAGCGAGCTCGCAGGGCCAACGCGCGCGCCATCCACCGCTGCGCCACCGCGCTCGCGCCTTCGCGCGCGGCCCTGACCGCGGCCCAGCGCAGGACGGTGGCGCGGGTCCGGGCGTCGCGCGCGGCGTGGTGGTCCAGCCGCTCGACGGCCTCCAGGAGCTCCGGCAGGTCCTGGGCCACGAGCACCCCGAGCTCCAGGACCTGCGTGCGGCGTGCGTCGCCGAGCCCCTCGACGCGCAGCTCGCGGAACGCGCGCCGAGCCGGCTCCAGCGGCCCGCTCGGTGAGCCCCAGACCGCCTCGACGACCTCGATGAAGCGCGGTCGCTGGTCCGCGCCCGGCGGCCAGATCGCGTCGAAGTCCGCGAAGAGCTCCCGCCGCCAGTCTCCGCGGCCCCAGAGGTGGTGCAGGACCGCGCCGACGACGACCTGCAGACCGATCAGGGCGCCTCCGAAGACGAGCCCGGGGACCAGCGCCGCCCCGTCCGAGTCGCGCGGGTTGTCGCAGGTCGCGATCGAGAAGGCGGCCATGCCCAGTACGACGGCTGGGGCGAACGTGACGAGGCCCAGTCGGAGGTAGGTCAACCCGTCGCCGAGCCGTGGGAGCCACCGCAAGAACCACTCCCGCCTGACCGCTCGCCGGAGCTCGACCGCCGCGACCTCGGCGGCGACGTCCCGCGTGGCGCCATCGCAGCCCAGCTGCTCCTCGAGCGCCCGGACCTCGGCGGCCAGGACCTCGTCGACCGTCATTCGGCGCCGCTCCGCGAGGCGGGCGAGGCCTCCCTCGGCGCGCCGCCGCTCGTCGAGCGCCCGGCTCAGGTAGTCCGCCGCGGTCGCCCGCACCGGCGCGTACTGGCGCAGCTGCGACAAGTGCAGGGCGCTGTCGGCGCCGAACGCGGCCTCGCCCCGGGCGAGCGCCTCGTCGAGCGCCTCGGCGGCCGCCACCCGCCGACCGCCGTGCAGGAGCCCCCACGCTCGGGCCTCGAAGAGCGGGATGGCCTTGGGCGATCCGGCCGGCCAAGGGGCGAGTGGTCGTGTGACGAATCGGTCGAGCCGACGCGCGAGGTACTTGACGTCGCGCTCCCGGATCGCCGCGCGCATCGCGACCTCCTGTTCCGAGACGCCCCACGAGCGCACCAGGGCTGCGCGGAGGGCCCCTTGGCGCCACGGGTTCTTTCGCTGGGCGAAGCCGCGTTGGTAGACGACGTGCGCCGTCCACAGCGGGACGCCGATCCACGCGGGCGCGAGCCTCCAGGCGAAGGGGACGCCCTCGTCGAGCGCGCCGATGATCGTCCCGCCGAGCACCCCGAGGGGCAAGGCCGCGACGAGCCCCATCAGCACGGCCGCCGCCCAGCTCGTCGTGCCCCAGTGTTCCCACCCGCGCTGCCTGCGAAGCTCCCGCGCCATCTGCTTTCGCAGGCGATCGTCGTCGGGCGTGGCCCGCTCGCGCGGCACGCGGGGTGGCGGCTCGACGCGGCGGCGCGTCTCAGCCTCCTCCGACGGGTACTTCAGCAGCGCGCGGGCGCGTCTCGCGGCTTCGGACGCGTCCCCGAGGCGCCGGGTGTCGTCGGGCTCGAGCAGCCGCCCGAGCAGGTCGATGACGTCGTCGCGGGCGTCGACCGCGTCGCGCCACGCGGTCGGGCGGATCGGGTCGACGAGCTCGGCGGCGTCACGCCCGGTCAGCAGCGCGACCGCGGTCGCGCCCACCGCATAGAGATCGCTGGCCGGCGTGGCGTGGCCGCGGAGCTGCTCCGGCGCCATGTATCCGAAGGTCCCGGCGACGGTCGAGCCGCCGACGATCGAGTCCTCGAGCGCTCGCCGGACCGAGCCGAAGTCGATGAGCGCCAGGCGGCCGTCCCCTCGCCGCATGATGTTGGACGGCTTGATGTCGCGGTGGATGAACGGCGGTCTCCTGCCGTGGAGGTCCACCAGGATGTCGCAGAGTCGGGCGACGACCTCGAGCACCTCCCGCTCGGGCATCGGCGCGCCGCTCTGCAGGTTCGCGCCGTCGACCAGCTCCTGGACGAGGTAGAAGCAGACCTGGCCCGGGCGCTCCACCACGAAGTCGGCCAGGTACGCCGGGATGTCGGGGTGCTCGAGGCGCTCGAGCGTGCGCGCCTCCCGCTCGAAGAGCTCGAGCGTCTTGATGGAGTCGATCCGGCGCACCGAGAGCTCCTTGACCGCGACGTCCTCGCGGGTCCGGGCGTCGTTCGCCCGAAACGTCGTCCCGGCGCCGCCCTCTCCGAGGACCGCCTCGAGGCGATAGCGGCCGTTCAGGAGGGTGTCCCCGCCGCAGCTGGAGCAGGTCGGCCCGGAAGCGGCCGCGTGACAGATGGCGCAGATCACCGACTCACCTCCCGACGTCGCGAGGTACGATCGCCGAGTCCCAGACCGGATGTCCCATCGATCGGCCTCCCTGCTGCGTCACCGAGGGGGCAGCGCGATCCGGACCGCTTCGAGGTGAGGCAGCGCGTCGGCCTCTCCCGTGCCGAGCATGCCGAAGGCGTTCGACCCCCAGCAGCGCACCTCGCCCTCCTCGGCGGTGACGACGCAACCGGTATGGACGCTGGTGTGAAACAGCGCCGCGTCCGAGGCGCCGTCGACGGGGAAGGGGAGCGGGCTGGCGGTGTTGACCGGGCGCCCCGTGACCCCCTGGTTGCTCAGCCCCCAGCAGCGCACCTGGCGCGAGCCGTCGACGACGCACGCGTGACGCCACGAGGCGATGACCGCGTCGACGCCGCCGTCGAAGAAGTCCGGCGCGAGCTCGTTGGGTCCGTAGTGCGCGTCGGCCGGCGCCAGGCCGACCTGGCCCACGAGGTTCCACCCCCAGCAGAAGAGCCGGTCCTCGCCCCCATCGTCCGCGACGCGCGCACAGCTGAAGGAGTTGCCGCAGGTCACCGACTGGACGCGGGCCTCGGGCAGCGCGATGTCGACGGGCTCGGCGTCGTAGTACTCGCCAAAGCACCTCACCTCGCGCTCGCTCCAGACGCAGCCATGCGCCGAGCCCGCGCACACCCCGACGTAGCCCTCGTCACCCGTCACCCCGGGGATGGGCTCGGGCGACGCCGTGACGTCGGTGCCGTCGAAGCGCTGTCCGTTGAGGCGGAGGCCCCAGCACGCGACCGTCGCGTCCTTCGACACCGCGCAGGTCGAGGAGCCGCCGATCGCGATGTCGACGACCTGGTCGGCGTCGAGCGGCACGGTGATCGGCTCGTGGACGAGCGCGCCGATGGGCGCCCCGCCGGCCTGCCCGGTCAGGTTCGCGCCCCAGCACAGGAGGCGCGCCGGGGTCTCGTGGGTGCGCGCGCAGATGTGGCGGCCCGAGCCCATGAACAGCTCGTCGATGGGCGGCAGCGTCAACCGGGTCGGCGTGTGCAGCGTGTCGGAGGCCGGGCTCAGCAGGTGAGCGTCGCGGTTGTGCCCCCAGCACCAGACCTCGTCGTCGTCGGTGACCAGGCAGACCACGAGCTCGTTGGTGCCGAGCTGCCGGATCGACCAGCCGGGGGTCACGGTCTCGACCGTGTCCGGGCTCGCGTCCTCCGCCGTCGTGTCCGCGGAGACGGCGTCAGCGTCGGCGTCGGCGGCCGTCACGACGTCGGCCGTCACCCCGTCGACCGATGGGAACCGCGGGAGCTCCAGGCAGCCACTCGCCAGGATCGCGCCCAGCGCCGCCACCGCCTTCGTCACGTGCTTCGTGTGTCGCATCTCGCTTGCGCCTCTCGGGCGAGCCTGTCGCTGGTCACGGCCCGCCGAGGTCAGTCTGTCAACGAGGATACCCGTGGCGCCACGGTTCCGCGATGGTCCGTCCACCATCGCCCGGGCAGGGGCGGATCGCACCTCGACCGCTCCTCCACCATGCGGGGGCGCCGTCTCCGGGTCCTGACCGCGGGCTGACGACGGCGTGACGGTTCGCCGCTTCCAGCGCCGCTGCGCTGCCCGGGCGGTCGGACACGCCTCGACGCTCGTCGGTGACTCACCCGGGCCGGCACGCCCGAGGCGTCGCGGCTCTCGTGTGTACACGTCGGCGCGCGGGATACGAACGGCGCGGGCCGCCGGTGGACACCCTCTCGAGGGCCTCACTATAATCGCAAGGAATCTCGAACACTCGACACCCAGGGGGACGTGCTGAAGGGCGCCGTCATCGCGGAACGATACCGCTTGGACGCCCCGCTGGGCCGCGGGGGCCACGCCGAGGTGTGGCGCGCGATCCACGTCGCGACGGGCGGCGCGGTGGCGGTGAAGCTCGTGCGCCCGTCGCTCCACCAGGACCCGACGGTCCTGACGCGCTTCGACCGCGAGGCCCGGGAGACCGCGGCGCTGCGACACCCGAACACCGTGCGCGTGCTGGACTTCGGTCGCCTCGACGACGACACCCGCTACCTGGTGATGGAGCTCGTCGACGGCGTCCCGCTCGACCGGCGGGTCGCCGAATCCGGCCCGCTCGCGCCGGCGGACGCGGTCCACGTCGCCGCTCAGATCCTGCGGAGCCTCGGCGAGGCCCACGCCCGCGGGCTCGTCCACCGCGACCTGAAGCCCGAGAACGTCCTGGTGACCGGCCACTTCGGCGCCCCGGACTTCGTCAAGGTGGTCGACTTCGGGGTCTGCCGTCGGCTCGACGGGGTGAGCCTCACCACCGGCGACGCGCTCTGTGGAACGCCGCGGTGGATGGCGCCGGAGCAGTGGCTCTCGGCCCCGGTGGACGCTCGGACCGATCTGTACGCCGTCGGCGCGCTCCTCTTCTACCTGATGACGGCGCGCCCGCCCTTCGACGCCGAAGGGAGCGGTCCCGAGGTCGCCGTGACCCTGATGAACGCCCACCTCCGGACGCCGCCGCCGGCGCTCGGTGCGCCCTGTCCGCCAGCGTTGGCGGGCGTCGTCGCGCGCCTCCTGGCGAAGCGCCCCGCCGACCGGCCCCGTGACGCCGCCGCCGCGCTCGACGAGCTCCTCGCGGCGGCGCCCGACGACGCCCTCGAGGCGGCGACTCCTGTGCTGCTCCGAGCGCCACGCCCGGCCCGGTCGCGGTGGCTCGCGGCGGCTGGCGCCGTCGCTGGGGCCGCTGCGCTCTTCCTCGCGGGACGGGCGACCGCGCCGCCGCGACCTGTGGCGGCGCCGGTCCTCCGAGCGCCAGCTCCCGCGGCCATCACGCCCGCGCCGGGCAGCGCTGATGAGCTCGCCAGCGTGGGCTTCACCCCGGCACGCGAGGAAGCGCCGGCGGTCGAGGCCCCGGCCGACGCGCCCGCCGTCCCGGAGACGACCGCCACGCCCGAGGCCGTCCGCCTCGCGCTGGAGAGCCGACCGACCGGCGCCTCGGTGCGCGTCGTCGAGACCGACGAGCTGCTCGCGCCTGCGACCCCCGCGTCCGTCACCCTGGGGGACGTGGCGAGCGCGCGCCTCGCGCGCGGGGAGGCGGTGACGCTCGAGTTCCGTCGCGAGGGGCACCGGCCGGAGCGGCGCGCCGTGACCCGCGCGGATGTCGGCGAGGCGCCCCTCCGGGTCGACCTGGCGCGCATCCGCACCCCGGCGAGCACCGAGCGCTCCACGCCGACCCGGACGCTGCCTCCGTTGAGGACGCCGTGACCTCGCTCGCTCGGGACGCCGCGCGGCTCGCGCTGGCGCTGACGCTGTGTCTCACGGGGGCGGCGGCGGCCGCGGAGCTCCCGCCCATCGTCCGGGCGCCGGCCCCCCCGCACGACGACGCGCCCGACGACGGCGCCATCCAGCGGGCCCGCGCGGCCTACGACGCGGCGTCCAGCGCCTTCTACTCCGGCCGGGTCGCTGACGCTCTGCCGCACGCCCTCGCGGCCTGGCGGGCGCTGCCGAACGCCAGCTCGTCGCTCATCGTCGCCACCGTCCACGCCGAGCTCGGCCACCCCTGTGATGCCCTCGGTTTCGCGCTCGTCAGCGCGCTCGATCCAACCCCGGAGGAGGCGGAGCAGGCCCGGCGCCTCCGGGTCGAGCAGGGGCCGCGCTGCGGGGACGGCTTCGGCTGGCTGGACCTCCGGGTCGACGCCAGCGACGCCTGGGTCGACATCGGCGGCGTGAGGCTCGACGCCCCGGCGTCCGTCGGGGTCGGCGCCGGGAGCTGGGACATCAGCGCCGGCGCCCCGGGGCGCGCGACCTCGCGTCGGACCATCGACGTCGGCCCGGGGGAGGGGCGCTCGGTCTACTTCGCGCTCGGGGCGGTCGCCGCGACCGCGTCGACGGTCGTCGAGCTGCCCTCGGAGACGGTGGCGTCATCGGAGACGTCCACGACGCGGCCGGGTGAGGGCCCGCAGGTTCACGTCCTCACCGACCGCGGAGCAGAGGACGACGACGCGGCGGCGGTGGGCAGCCTCATCGGGGGCGGCGTCGCCCTCGTCGCGAGCGGGGTCCTCCTCAGGTTGAGCCTCGACGAGATCGCCAACGGCGAGGCGATCATCGAGCGCGCCGGGCCCGCCCCCTCCGACGCCGACCGGTCCGCGCTCGCGGCCTCCCACGACCGGACCCGCGATCTCGAGGTGGCGGGCTGGGTCGCGGGCGGGGTCGGCGTGGTCGCGCTGACGGTCGGCGTGGTGTTGTTGGCCACCGCGGACGAAGGCCCGGCCGACGCCGCTCCGCCGGCGCTCGGGATCGGCGTGGGTCCGGACGGCGCGGCGGTGCTCCTCGGGGGCCGGTTCTGATGGAAGGCCGGCGCGTGCGCTTCGGGCGCTTCTGCTACGACACCCGCGGTGGGCTCCTCCAGGCGGGCGGCGCCCAGACGCGGCTCCAGCCCCAGGTCGCCCAGCTCCTGTCGGTCCTCATCGCCCACCCCGGCGAGCTCGTCGACCACGACACCCTGATGGACACCCTCTGGCCGGACAGCGTGGTCGGCCCGGAGGCCCTGACCCAGACCGTGAGCCGCCTCCGTCGGGCGCTCGGCGAGACGTCGCGGGCGCCCCGTCACCTTGAGACGCTCCACAAGCGTGGCTACCGCTTCCTGGGCGAGGTCGTCGACGACGACGTGTCCGCGACCGGCGACCCGGTCCCGACGGACGCGCCCTGGACCCACACGACCCTTCACGGCGCCCAGCACCACCTCGGCCGCCGCTTCCCGAGCCTCACCCTCGCGGCGCACCCAGATCTCGAGCGGGTGGGCGAGACGGCCCGCCTGACCGCGCTCCGGCTCGGCGAGGCCGTCGCGCTCTCCCGCCTGGAGCCCGGCTTTCGGCGGCTCAGGGCCGACGTCGCCCGGCCCATCGCCGACCCCTTCGTGAGCCGGAGCCCGGTGCGCCTGGCCGCGGACGGTGACGCCATCACGCTGACCTCGAACCCGGTGGCGGGCCTGCGCGTGGATGGCCGACCGGTCGATAAGGTCGCGCGCGTCTCGGCCTCCGAGCTGGCGCGCGGCGTCGTCCTCGAGCTCGGCGAGCGGGTAGCCCTCGTGCTGCACGACGCGGCCGAGCCGAAGGTACCGCGCCGCGACCTCGGCGTGCTCGGGTCGAGCTACGCGACGGGAGCGCTCCGCAACGAGCTCCGACGCCTGATCGAGCGTGATGTCCACCTCCTCGTCTGCGGCCCGGACGGCGCGGACCTGGCGGTCGTCGGGCGGGCTCTGGCGGCAGCCCCGACGGGCTCGGCGCGCCCCCTCGTGACCCTCGCGGCCGACGCGGCGCCTCCCGCCTTCGACGAGGCGATGAGCGCCGCCGCGGGTGGCGTGCTCGTGGTTCGCGACGCGGACCTCTTGCCGACCGAGGCGGCGGCGCGGCTGGCGCGGCTCGCGGCGAGCGAGGTCCGCCTGGTGCTCGAGACGCACCTCCCGGCCGCGGCGGCGACCATTCACCCGACGCTCCGGGCGATCCCGAGTTATCCGATCGAGCTCACGCCGCTCGAAGGCCGGCGAGCCGACGTCGCGCCGCTGCTGCTCGCCGCGGTCTGTGCGACGATGGATGCCCCCCCGTGGCGCGGGTCCGACGCTCCGTGGGTGGCGGCGCGGCTCCTGGCGCGGCTCGTTCAGTACGACTGGCCCGGCGAGGACGCGCAGCTCCGGACCGCGGCGCGCCAGCTCGCGATCCTCGGCGCAGACGGCCCGGTGGACCGGCTGCCGAGCTGGCTCGACGCGGTCGGCGGGGCGCGCTGACCTGTCTGGTGCGGCGCCTGGTGAGCCGGCCCGGGTGAGCGCGTCGAGCGGCGGTCGCTCGAGCCCGCGGATGAGGCGGGTCACGAATCGGTCAGACGGCCGTCAGGTCCGTCCGGTCGGGCGGGGTTAGCGTCGACCCTGACGCGCCGTCCAGCCGCGCGTCGGGAAGGCGATGATGCACGCACACGACCGCGACCACGACCGCGACGCTGGCTCGGGCCAGCTCCTCCACCGCTCTCCCGAGCTCGCGGCCCGCCGGGCGGCGTGGCGCGAGCCTCGGCCTGGATCGACCACGATCTACGGCTGGAGCGTGGCGGCCACGGCGCCTCCGCTCCAGGTGCGCGCCTTCGACGCCGCGATCGGTGGGCTCCACGACGCGGTCCAGCGGGGCAACCACGAGGTCTGGGGCGATCCCCTCCCGCCGCACCTGGCTCCCGGCGCGCCGGTCCAGCGCCGCGAGGCCTCCCCGGCCGTGGCCGTCGCCGACCCCCACGCCGTCGCCCGCCGCGGGCTGGCTGGCGCGGGAGGCGCGCTGCCGCATCGCGCGCAGATCCAGCGCGCCTTCGGCCACCACGACGTCTCCGGGGTCCGCGCGCACACCGACGGAGCGGCGGAGCAGGCCGCCTCCGCCCTCCAGGCTCACGCCTTCGCCAGCGGGAGCGACGTCGTCCTCGGGCCCGGTGGGCGCGACCTCCACACCGTCGCCCACGAGGCCGCGCACGTCGTGCAACAGCGCGGTGGCGTGTCGCTGAAGGGCGGCGTGGGCCAGGCGGGCGACGCCCACGAGCGCCACGCCGACGCCGTGGCCGACGCCGTAGTGCGCGGGGACAGCGCCGAGGCGCTCCTCGACCAGTACGCTCCGGGCGGCGGCGCGCCTGTGGGCGGCGTTCAGCGGCGCGCGGTGCAGCTCCGCGCCTTCGTCGGCCAGAACAACGCCGAGTCGGTGAGCGTGATCCAGGAGATCATCGCCGGCACGGACGTCGGCGCGCTCGAAGCGCTGGCGGCCGCGATGGAGCGCGCCGCCGACGCGCGGCGGGAGTCCGGTGGCGTCGACCACGTCACGGGCTCGGGCGGTGGGCACACCTTCGACCTGACGATCTCCCAGGCGGACGCTGACGGCCTCCGGCCGCGTCTGGACCATCGGATCGGGGAGCTGTCGCAGAGCAACGCCGGCCGAGGGGGCCAATCCGAGGGGCCGGCGACCGAGGCTCCAGCGTCGCGCGAGGACTCCGACGCCAGGGTCGACCCGGACTCGAGCCGGACCCAGGCGCCGCGCGAGCAGAGCGGCGCCGAGGGCAGCGGAGAGCCGCGACAGCTCGGCGCCTTCGACTGCCAGGGCTGGGGAGCCTTCGCCCAGGCGGTCGGCGGCGCCATCGAGGGGGTCGTCGCCAACCCCGGGAGCTCGGTCCGCGGCAGCCTCTCCGCGGCCGTGGATATCGAGGGAGTCGTCCTGAGCATCAGCATCTCGCTCTCGGCCTCGCGGGGGGAGGACGGCAACGTCACCGTGACGGGGAGCGAGTCATTCGGTGTCGGCGCGGGGACCGCCCGCAACAACGCCAGCCTGACCCCCACCGCGGAGCTGAGGGTGTCCGGCGTCAATGGCGCCCAGGCAATCGGGATGGGGATCGCCAGCGCGCTCAGGCAGGGGTTCGTGAGCCTCGGCGAGGGGCCGGCCCCGCCGCCGTGGCTCGCGAGCATCGAGAACGTGCTGACCGGTGGGTTGGGGTCGATGGTCGACGGCGTGTGGCGCTGGGCGGAGGGCGTGCGCACCGGCAACTACCGCAACCCGAGCTTCGGCTGGCTCGCCGACTGCATCTGGGGTGAGGGCTTCGGCCAGGCGGCCTGCGAGGCGATGGGCGACGGCGCGGCGGTCGAGACGCGCCAGGGCGGCGCGGTCGAGGGGCGCGCGGAGGGTGGCGAGGAGGGAAGCCGGGCCAGCGCCTCCGGGTCCATCGGCGCCCGCCAGGTGACGCGCACGGAGTGCGGCCCCGAGGGCGCTCAGACCCAATCCACCTGGGTCGAGGGAGCGTTCTCGGCCACCGCCGGGACCATGGGCTGGACCGGGCGCTTGTCCATCACGCTGCCCCTTCAGCGGGACACCGGCGTGTCGCCCTCGGCCTCCGTCTCGCTCAGCTTCGCGGGCGAGCTCAGCGGCGCCCAGGCCGCGCTCTTCGCCTCCCTCCGCGCGGCCCTCGCGCGCATCCTGACGGCCCTCGACACGGCGGACCGGAACGCCCCGTCGGGCGCCGTCCGTCAGGCGACCCACCACGCGAGCCCGCTACTCGAGGGCGCCATCGGGACGCTGTTCGCGCGTATCCCAGGCAGCCGCGGTGGCCTCTCGGTCACCCTCAGCCTGCGCCAGGGCAGCTCGACCCTGACCGCGACGGCCACCCAGTCCATCGGCACGCCGAGCAGCCTCAGCACCGACGCCGGCCGCCTGTCGGGCTCCTTCGAGGCCGGCCAGCAGATCGGGCCCGCGATCCCGCTGAGCTGACACGGCGAGGTGTGGCGGCGACCGTCGCTGCGCGGCGATCGCGCGCTCGTGGTGACGTTCCCCGGACGGGAGTCGAGCCTCGACGAGGAGGGCTTCACGGCGTGACGAACCCTTCGAGCACGGTCGCCGCGTCGCCCGACCCGGCGGCGCCGACGCGGCGACCTCCGAGCGCGGCGTCACTCGCTGCGTTCAGTAGGGGCAATCCACCGCGCCGATGGGCGGGCCGAAGCCCACGCGAACGGGGAGGGCGCGCTCGTGGGCCATCGCCACGGCGTCGACGAAGTCGCGCCACATCGCGTGCCGGGTCGACCAGACGTGGTGGTCGCGTTCGTCGAAGGCCGGTTCGTAGACCGCGACGCCGATGAAGATGGGCATGTCGGGGTCGATTCGGTCGGCGAGCTCGCGGACGTCCGTCCACAGACCAGGGCGATCGACGGGCCACGTCGCGACGGGGGCCCACGACCGCGTCGGATCGTATACCTGGACGCAAGCCCGGTCGATATGGACCGAGATATCCGCCTCCCACGTCTCGGGCCACAGCATGGCGCTCCTGGGATCGAGCGGTACGCGGGCCCCGTCGGACATCTTGGCGATGAACGCGTTCGAGACGTCGGCCATCGCGAGGGTGAAGAGCACCGGCGCCCAGACCGACGCCCCGGTGAAGTCTCCTCCGACGACCGCGACTCCGGTCGTCTCCTCGAGTCTCTTCGAGACTGCCCATAGCCGAAACGAGCGATTGGTGCCGTCCACGAACTCGGTCTTGTGGAACCAGTGCATGACCTGCCCGCAGAAAGGCTCGATACCCCAGTAGCAGCCAGCCGCGGTCAGCTTGTCGATCGTGAGCTCGACCTCGGTGGAGATGATCCCATGCACCGTCCCCAGGACGTGATTGACGTTGAACAGGATGGCCACGGGCTCGGCGCCCAAGCCATTGGTCGAGATGTCCTGGGCGATCGTCGGGTAGCGAGGTCTCGCTTCGGCCCGACCGGCCAGGCTGAACACGGCGGCCCCCAACAGCGCGACGTGCGCGAGCTTGCGCGGCAGATCACGTATCACAGGGCGGTGTCCTCCATGATCTCGAGGACGCGCTTGCGGACGGCCATGGGCGTGTTCGGGGCGTGACCAGCGCAGTAGCGCGCCAGGGTCGAGGCGTTCTTCAGGGTGTCCCGCATGAGGGTACGCTCGTGCTTCGTCAAGGACTTCCAGTCGATCTTCTGCGCGATCCCCCAGTCCACGAACGGCAGCGCCGCTCGGACGATGCTCGGCCCGCCGAGGGCGATGGCCTCGCCGAGCGACGCCCCGGTGATCAGGTACGAGCCTGTCCCGCCCGTGAACATCACGAAGGTGAACACCGCCACGCCGCGGCTGACGGGTCGGATGAAGCCCATGGCGCGCTCGGCACCCTCGCCGTAGGCGTTCATGATCTGCGCGTCCAGCGATTGGGTCGGCTGCGCATCGTCCTTGTGAAACGCCGAGCCGAAGTCGCCGTAGACGTTGTAGTTGGCCATCACCCACAGCGCGTAGGCCTTCGCGAAGTCCGCGAGGCGCTGCGGGGTCCAGAGGGCGTCGTCGCCGGAGAGCACGCGGCTCGCCTCGGCCTGGAAGGCGTCCTCCGAGACGAAGGTCGCGCCGCGATCGAGCGAGAAGCTCCGAGTGCCGTCCTCGGCGGTCTTCTCGAGGACCCGGCCGCCTCCGTGCACGCGGATTCCCACCATCAGCTTCTCCGAGTGCCCCTTCTCAGCGTCATCGTAGCGCGGATCTCCAGGACCGAAGCACCCGGCTTCGCCCTCTTCGCACCTCGCGTATCGCGCTTCGGTGACCGCGAGCTTCGTGTGGCCTCCAGGACCGGACCTCGTCGACGCTCCGCCGACGCGGCGTCCAGCTGGTCGGTATCGGTCTCCGTAGCCAGGCCCCGACCGCTCCGCGCCGAGCCGGGCCATGGCCTGGTTGCCTCCAGCGCACATCAGCGTCGGGACGTCGGCCACGCCGACGCCTCCATCGGCGTAGAGCGGTGGTCAGGCAAGTTGAGCCACCAAGGGCGTAGGCCGCGGCGTCGCTGGCAAGGAGGCGACCCGCAGTCGATACACCGTATCGTCAAGGGGAGCCGACGTCGCCAGCGGCGTCGCGGGCAAGTCCGACTGGCTCAACTTGCCTGACCACCGCGATAGGTGTAGCCGCCGTGTAGGGCCGTGTCGGACTGTCCTCCGCCGCCGTGTGACCTCGGCTTCGTGTCGTGCCCTCGTTCGGGAACCGGAACGCGCTCGCCCATGGAGACCTCCTCGTCGTACGAGGTTCCCACGACGGTTCCGCGACCGCAAACCGACGATTGTAATCTGTGACCGCCCGCCGCGACGCCCATGGGCATGGTCGGCCCTGTGTCGGGGTCGTTCGGAGCTCGCGAGCCGATGGTGGAGCTTCATGGCACTTCGGTGAGTGCCTGGCTGGCATATTCTCGTGGTTCTGTGCCCTGCGTCGGTCCCGAGGGGGACGGCGCCGCCCTCGACTCCGCTCAGGGGGCGGTCGACTCCGATGAGCACCACAGCGCGTTTGTCGGTCGTCCGCTGAACCGTCAACGCCTCGGGCGCTGTGCCCGGGGGTCACACGGTGCGGAGCCAGGAGCGCACGGGGCCGAGGACGTTCATGGCCCGGAGTATAGCCCCCCCGAGGCGCCGCGGCGAGGAGGCCCGGCGCGCCGATCAGGGCAGGGTCGTCAGGCGCTCCAGCGTGAGGGGCTGCGGCTCGTCGTCGCCGAGCTTGCCGAAGCCGAAGACGACGCGATCGCTCGCGGGCAGCGGCGCCGGGGCGACCAGGTCGGTCCACGGGCCGAGGGGGCCGTGGGGCGAAAACTGCAGCGTCAGGTAGCCCCAGCCGACGGCCGACTTGAGCCAGTAGGTGTCGGTGTCGGTCGTCGAGATCGCCGAGGTCGCGCCGTACCAGCTGCCCGGGTAGCCCTGGGGGAAGCCGGTCGTCTCCATGCTCGCCCAGTAGGGGCCGCTCGCGTCGGCCGACCAGGTCCCGAAGGCCGTGTGGCTGACCGACGCGCCGTGGACCGCGCCGAGGTTCATGAAGTCGCGCCCCCAGGTCGTCAGCAGGGTCGCCGCCTCGCCGGGCGCGAAGGTGTGGCCGAGGACCACCGACTCGAAGGCCAGGTAGACGTCGGTCCCGTCCCACGTTCGGCCGTCCTCGGAGATGACGCCGAGGCTCCCGTGCCAGCCCGTCGTCCCGTCGACGCTGACCGCCCCGAGGACCGGCGGCGCCGTGAGCGCGGCCCTGACCGTGACGAGGGCCAGCGGGGCGACCTCCTGGGCGCCGTCGTCCCACGCGGCGTACCCGAGGACGACCTGGTCCTCCGGCGCCGCGACGACCGCGGCGACGACGTCGCTCCAGGGGCCGTCGGGGCCGACGGTCGAGGACGCGACCGCCAGCGTGTCGTAGCGGCGCGACAGCTTGAACCACGCCTGGGTCGCCGCGCTCCCGGCGGGCGCCTGGGCTTTTCCGACGAACCCGCCGTCGAAGCCATAGGGGAAGCCGGTATCGCTCAGCGCGCCCCAGGTGGGGCCCGTGGGGTTCGCCGCGTAGCCGTCGATCTGGCTGTGGTGGACCGCCGGGCCGTAGACCATGCCCACGCCGCGATAGGCCTGGGCCGAGGCGAGGACGACCTCGAAGTCCTGGCCGGCGGCGAAGGTGCGGTCGACGACCACCAGGCCATAGCGGCCGGCGACACCCTGGGTGCTCCAGGTGCGGCCGCCCTCGCCGAGCGTCCCGATGCTCGCGACGAGCCCGGTGTCGAGGTCCTCGACGTTCGCCGGGGTGTCGTCGCAGACGTCGCCGACGAGGTCCGCGTCGATGTCGAGCTGCCCGGCGTCGGGGTCGATGGGGCAGCCGTCGAGCTCGTTGCGCACGGTGTCGCCGTCCACGTCCTCGGCGGTGGCGGCGAGGTAGAGCCGGCCGGCGCCGCCCCGGGCCGAGCAGGCGCAGCGGCAGCCGTCGTGGCGGTTCCCACCGGCGACGTACACCGCGCCGAGGCCGCCGAAGGTGCCGGCCTCGTTCTCGGCCAGGGGCCCGGTCAGCTGCCCCAGGCGGTACCAGGCGATGGGCGGCTCCTCGGCCATCAGCGCGGCGTAGCTGTGGCCCTCGCTGGGGCCGGCGGCGCCCGTCAGATAGAGCTCCGCGATGTAGTCGCCGTGCAGGGCGTGGCCGTAGAGGGCGACCTCGTCGAGCTCGCCCTCGAAGAAGCCGGTCTGGGGAGTCGGGAAGGCGGCGCGGGCGCCGATGGCGGTGGCGCCGACGTCGAGCGGTCCGGCGATGCGGTCGTTGTACGTCGAGGTCGTGTCGGCGCTGTTCGCGTGGGCGACGCCGTCCACGTACAGGTAGAGGAGGTTCCCGAGCCGAAGCGCGGCGACGTGGTGCCAGGCGCCGTCGTTCAGGGTGGCGGCCGAGGACGAGTGCAGGACGCGGGTGTTCACGCCGTCCGCGGCCCGGACGATGTAGGTCAGCCGCCCCGCGCCGCCCTCGCTGGAGTTGAGGACGACGGCGATCATGGCGTCGTTGGCCCCGTCGCCCGGGGTCTCGGAGTAGATGAACTGGTCGGCGGCGTCGCTGCTCGAGCGGAACCAGGCGCTGATGGTGTGCTCGGCCCGGTTGCTGCCGAGCTTGGAGCGGGCGCTGCAGACGATCGCCTGGTCGACGCCGTCGAGGCAGACCGCGCCGTCGGCGTCCTCGGCGAGGGCCCCCTCGCGCCCGAGGATCGGGGCGTTGAAGAAGCTGCAGTCCTCCCGGGAGGGGAGGGCGGGGGGCGCCGCCAGGAACACCGTGCCGCCCGCGCCGGCGCCGCCGCCGCCCGCCTCGTGGGAGGTCGATCCGGGGACGCACTGGGAGTAGCTGGCGCCACCGTCGGCGCGGAAGAGGCCGTCGTTCGCGAGGGCGTCGGCCCGGACGAAGACGACGCCGCCGCCGGCGCGGCCCGAGACGCCGTTGTACTCGTCGCTGCCGCGGGGGAGCTTGCCGTCGGCGCCGCCGCCGCCGCCGCCGCCGCCCATGAGGAGCTGGAGCGCGTGGCGCCAACCCACCCGGGCGCCGGCCTGGCTCGAGCTGTAGCCCGCGCCCTTGGTGCGGTTGGAGCCCGCGGCGCCGGGATCGCCCCAGTCGCCGGTGCCGTCCCAGTACGTCCTGCCGCCCCCGCCGCCGTTGACGTTGGCGACGTAGGTCCGGCTCGACGTCGGCCCGCCGACGCCCTCGCCGGGGGCGCCCCAGCTGCCCGAGCTCGGCGCGAGCACGGACTTCGGTCCGTACGCGCCGCCGCGGTAGCCGCGGGAGGCCATGCTGACCGCGGCGCCCTCCTCGAGGGTCAGCTGCCCCGCGACGGAGAAGGCGAGGACGCCGCCCTTCGTGCCGTTCCAGGCCGACGCGGTGACCGTCGCGCCGGCGCTGACCACGAGCTCCGCGTAGCGCGGGACGCGGATGAGGTTCACCCTCTGCCCGGTCAGGTCGCCGTTACCGGGCGTGGCGTAGCGCTCGCGGATGGGCTCGCTCAGGGTCACCTCGCCTCCGACCACGTCGGCGACGACGTAGAGGCCCGCGGTGCCGACGCGCTCGTGATCGCTGGTCGTGCCCTGGACGTTCAGGAGCAGGACCTCGTCGCCCGGGGCGAGGCCGACGACGGCGTCGGTGCCGAGGGTCACGGCGCTCTCGTCCAGGGCGGCGACCGGCCACGCGATCATGTCCGGCTCGGCGCGGTCGGGGTCGAGGGAGATCGCGTCGAGCTCGACCACGCCGGTGACCGTGGCGGCCGGCTGCACGTTGACGGCCTCACACTGCCCGTCGACCGTGCAGTAGGCGGCGGTCCCGCACTCGCCGCAGACGCCACCGCAGCCGTCGGGGCCGCAGGCGCGGCCGTCGCAGCTGGGCGCGTCGACCCCGGGATCCCACGGGCGGCAGTCCGCCCCGTCCCCGACGCCGTCCCCGTCGCTGTCGCGGTGCTCGCCGGGCTCGTCGGGGAACGCGTCGCAGGGGTCGCCGGCGCCGTCGCCGTCGCTGTCGTACTGGTCGGCGTTGCCTGCGGAGACGCAGTTGTCCGCGGCGTCGACGACGCCGTCGCCGTCGCTGTCGTCGCCGCAGCAGCCGGCCTCGCTCGTGGTCTCGAAGGAGCAGGCGCCGGTGTCCGCGGCGCAGACCGGGGCGCTGCAGCTCGGGCTCACGTGGGGCGGCAGGGCGCAGCTGATGACGGTGAGGTAGTCGACGATGCACTTGCCGCCGCCGAGGACGTCGCACACCAGCGTGCCGTTGCAGAGGTCGCCGTCCTCGAGGGTCCCGCAGTCGTCGTCGTCGTCGCACTCGCAGCCGTCGATCGGCGTGCCGCCGCAGGTCCCGGCGCCGCAGAGGTCGCTCGCGGTGCAGCCGTCGGCGTCGTCGCAGCCCTCGCCCTCGCGGGCCGCTTCGTACCCGCAGGCGCCGGTGTCGGGGGCGCAGGTCGGGGCGTTGCACTGCGAGTCGACGCCGTCGGGGAGGGCGCAGGTGATGGCCGAGTCCGGCGCGTCGACGCACTTGCCGGCCGGGACGTCGCACATGAGGGTGCCGTTACAGCGGTCGCCGTCCTCGAGCGCCGCGCAGTCTTCGGTGGCGTCGCACTCGCAGCCGGCGATGGGCGCGCCGGCGCAGGTCCCGGCGCCGCAGATGTCGCCCGTGGTACAGCCGTCGCCGTCGTCGCAGGGCGCGACGTTGTCGGTGTAGACGCAGCCGGTGGCGGGCTCGCAGCTGTCGTCGGTGCAGACGTCGTGGTCGTCGCAGGTGATGGCGCCGCCGGCGCACACCCCGGCGTCACAGGCGTCGCCGTCGGTGCAGGCGTCACCGTCGTCGCAGGCGAGGCCGTCGGCCAGGTCCTCGAGGTGGCACTCGCCGTCGCCGGGGTCGCAGACGGCGTCGCGGCACGCCTCGTCGAAGGCGTCGCAGCCGGTGGCGCTGGCGGTGTCGAGGGCGCAGGTGCCGACGCCGTCGCCGTCGAGGGCGCAGTAGGCGGTGCCGGCGCAGGTCCCGGTGACGACGGCGAGGCAGTCGGCGTCGTTACAGCACTGTCCGGCGGGCGGGGTGCAGACGCCCGCGCCGTCGCACTTTCCGGCGATGCCGCAGGAGTGCTCGCAGTCGCTGCCGGCCGGCAGCGGCTCGTGGTGGATGGTCGCCTGGCCGCCGGCCTCGGAGGGGGGCTCACACCAGTCGCTCCAGCAGTCGCCGGCGCGGTCGGTGACGAGGGGATCGGAGACGCAGCTCACGCGGTCGTTGACGAGCTGGCAGGTCCCTGCCTGGTCGCAGGGATCCTCGGGCGGGCAGCTCTCGCCGATCATCCCGCCCGGATCGGCGGGGACGCAGCGGTAGAGGTTGCCCTGCTCGTCGGGCTTGCCGTTGCACACGTGGACCGGCTGACACGGCGTGTTCAGATGGGAGCAGTCGACCTCGTCCCCGGAGGGCTGGCAGCCGGCCTCCCCGGCGCAGAGGTCGATGGTGCACGGGTCGTCGTCGAGGTCGCAGCGTTGCTGGGCCGAGGCCGGGTAGTAGGTCGGCACGCAGCCCACGCCGGGCTTGCACGCCATGACCGCGGCGCAGGGGTCGTCGGCCGGGGGCGGGCCGCAGTCGACGGCGGCGCTGGCGTCGGCGATGCAGCGGCCACCCTGGCAGGTCGCGGCCTCGAAGCAGGTCAGCTCGTCGGCGCAGTCGGTCCCGTCGGGGGTATCGGCGTAGACGCACTCGCCGGTGCCGGGGTCGCAGCCGCCGGCGCTGCAGACGCCGCGGTCGTCGCATGCCTTGTTGGTGCCGCCACAGGTGAGCCCGTCGTCGCAGGCGTCGTCGACGGTGCAGGGGTCGCCGTCGTCGCATGCGGCGCCGGGGAGCTTCCCCACGCAGCTCGCGGGGTCGGACGCGGTGTCCTCGGGGGTGACGACGTCGGAGCCGGACGCGGTGTCGCCGTCCGCGTTGTCGATCCGGGTCTCGTCCTCGCCGCACCCGGCGAGGAGCGCGAAGCACAGGGCGGCGAGGCTCCCGGCGGAAGCGAAGATGCGGCTGCGACCCATGCGTCTGACTCCTGTTCGGGCCTCGGTGGCCACCGGGCCTGACCTCACGGTGCCACCGCAGCGCGGGGCGCGGCAAGCACTTGCGGACAGCGGATGCCCACCGCTGTCTCTCGCGCCTGCGAAGGGGCGGTTCGGCCGCCGCGGCGCCCCGCGAGTCGCCAGGGTCCGTTCGCGCTCTAGCAGCGAGGAAATGGCGCTTCGCTGCCATTTCCCCGAGCTCTCCTGGCTGGGGGGCACGGTCGGCTGCCGCTGACCGAGGCGCCCGAGGCGGCCGCGTTCGTCTTCTACGCCGATCGTCACGGCCTCACGGCCGAGCCGGCCGCGGCATACGACCGCGAGCAGGCGTCACCCGAGGGGGCGTGACGGCGCCCCGACGGTCGAACGTCCTCGCAGTTGCGAAAGGGCGGCTGGAAGGCGCAGAATCCCGTTGTCGAAACCGAGTACTCGTGACCGACGGCTTGGTTGATGCGATGCGGGAGGCAGCGTGGCGCGAGGAACCGTAGGATTGCTCATCGCGGCCGCGGTGCTCGCCGGGTGTCTCGATGGTGAGGTGCGGGATCCGGAGCCCACCCTCGCGATCGCGGTGGCGCCGCTGACCCTCGACGGCGTGACCAACGCGACCTACACCGTCACCGTCGTCAACGGGCAGGGCGACACCGTCTGGAGCCGGACCCTCGACTCCCGGGGCTACGGCGACGGGAGCGGCTCGCTCAGCTACGTGGGCCCGTGTGACGCCGACGCGAACCCCAACCGCGTGCAGCTCGTCGTGGACGGCCTCGAAGCCGGCGGCGCGCCGCTCGTCTCCGGGGTGGACTGGGTGAACCCGGCGCCGGTCGGTGCCCCCCTCGAGCGGGCGGTCACCTGCCTCGCCAACAGCGACATCGAGGTGACCTTCGACCTGGCGCTCGCCCGCGCCGCCAAGCAGGGCTTCTTCGACGTCGCGATGTCGTTTCAGGACGTCTTCTGCTCGGCCAAGCTGGACTGTCAGCGCGACGATGGCGCGGGGCTCGTCGATCTCGAGCTCCTCGCCAACCCCCTGACCGGCGCGCGCGACCTGACCGCCGTGCTCGCCTTCGCCTGCACCGCCGGGCCCGACCAGGACACGGTGCTCCACATGAACCCGGTCGCCGTCGCGTGTACGAGCGGCGGGCTGAGCGCCCTGGTCGACCCGAGCGGAGGGCCAGGGAACCTCGATCCGACCTTCGACGCCCCGCTCCCGAACACCACCCAGCTGCTGTTCCAGGCGGCGACCTACCGTGGCGACGAGCAGCTCGGCGACAACCACAAGGCGTACTGGAACGTCGCGCTGGGGCTCAACCGCGACGCCTTCGGCCTCGGCGGGGTCTGTCGTCTGACGGCGAGCGCGACGGTCTCCGACGGGCCCTTCGTCGACGGCTTCAGCCCGGTCGCCACGCGCTGGCCCTACGTGGCGTGGGACGTCGTGCTCTTCGACGCCGGGGCGTTGACCTGCGGCAAGCACGAGGTCGGAGGTGGCGACGGCGTCGAGGTCGTCTACGGGCCGACGACGGGGATCTCGTTCGCGGCCTCCTTCGACGGCCTCGGCGGCGCGGTGACCCAGAACGCCGCCACCAACGAGTGCCTGATAGACAACGGTGGCTGCGGCGCCAACAGCACCTGCACCGACACCCTCGAGGGGCGCGACTGCGCCTGTGTCGTCGGCTTCGACGACTGCAACGACAGCCTGGCCGACGGCTGCGAGGTCGAGCTCGCCAGCGACCACGAAGACTGCGGTGTTTGCGGCAACGCCTGCGCCTCCGACGAGATCTGCGACGCGGGCGGCTGCGTCGCGCCGTGTACCGCCCCGCGGCAGGTGCTGACCTACACCGGCGCGCTGCAGACGGTGACCGTGCCGACCGGCTGCACCGTCGTCGCCAGCAAGCTCTGGGGCGGCGGGGGGGGCGGCATGGGCGGGTCGGGAGGCTTCGCGAGCGGGGACGTGTCGGTGAGCCCGGGCGCCACCCTCGCGGTGGTCGTCGCCGGCGGCGGTGCCTCGGCCAACGTGGCCAACGGGGCGGGCGGCGCGGGCGGCTATGGCGGCGGCGGCACGGGCGGCGCCGGCGCCGGGGGCTTCTCCCAGGGCGGCGGCGGCGGCGGATACTCCGGGCTCTTCTCGGGCTCGGTGAGCCAGGGCAACGCGCTCCTGATCGCCGGCGGCGGTGGCGGCTCCGGGAACAACGGCGGGGTCGGCGGGGTCGGCGGCGGGACGGCCGGCGACCACGCGTCGGACTTCGGCATCTGCTACGACGCGATCGGCGCCGGCGGCGGAACGCAGACGACGGGCGGCCAGCCGACCGGGATCACCGCCGCCGGAAACGGCCGCTGGCACCAGGGCGGCGCCGGCGGTGCGCTGTCCGGCGGGTATGGTGGCCCCCACTATGGCCAGTGGGGTGGCGGCGGCGGGGGCGGCGGCTGGTTCGGTGGTGCCGGCGGCAACGGCGACGACGGCTGGAACTTCTGCAACTACGGCGGCAGCGGCTCGGCCGGCTCCTCCGGCGGCGGCGGCTCGGGCTACTTCCACCCCTCGCTGGTGGCGAGCGGCGCGCTGGTCTCCGGCGCGGCGGACGGTCAGGCGCCCAACGACACGGATCCGGACTACGTCTCCGGCGTCGGCACCGCGGGCACCACCACCGGCGGCGTCGGCGGCCACGGGCTGGTCGTTCTCGACTGGCGCTTCGTCTACACCCCGTAGCTTCCGGACGTCCCCCCGTCGACCTGCACCGAGTAGCGACGCGGCGCGGCGCTACTCGGCCGGAGGCGTCCAGGGGAGCCCGTTGAGGAGGCGCTCGAGGCCCTGATCCAGCACGTGGTCGAGGATGGTCCGGAAGGCCCAGGGCTCCGGGTGGAGCCCGTCGAAGTGGACCGGGGCGGGCGCGGGGAACGCGACGTGACCGCCAGGGAGGGGGTCGTAGCCCGGCGCGACGCCGGGGGCGGGGAAGAAGCCCGGCTCGTAGGCCGGCACGGCCCAGGGCTCGAACGGGTAGATCCGCTGCTCGTCGCCGTAGACGTGCTGCAGGAGGCCGAGGTTGTGGGCGTACTCGCAGCCCGGCGTCTCGGCGGCGAGGTCGCGCTTGCGCGCGGCCATCGTGACGTAGGCGGCGTTGAAGTCGAGCAGGGTGGGCGCGAGGTCGAAGCCGTAGACGAGCCGCATCTCGAGGTAGTTGAAGAAGGTATAGTCGACCAGCACCACCGTCAGGCCCGGGCGCCCGGTGAGCGCGTGCTCGACCACCGCCCGGAGGTCGTCGACCATCGCGTCGATCGCGCCGTCGCGCTTGGCCTGGGACCACCCGTTCTCCGCCATCGCGAAGTTGAAGTCGTTGCCCCCCAGATAGAGCAGCAGCACAGCGGCCGGCGGCTCGGCGTCGAGCGCCGCGTCGAGCGCGTCGAGCTTGCCGTCCTGGTTCGTCGCCCACTCGCTGGCGCGCGAGCCGGCGACGACGGTGGTCTGCGAGGTCAGCGTGACGTCGGCGAAGCCACGGGCGTCGAGGGCCTCGCGAGTCGGCGCGACCGAGCCGGTCGACCACGAGTCCCCGGCGATGACGACGCGGAGGGGCGCGGGAACGGCGACGACTGTGTCCGAGAGGGCGTCCTCGTCCGCGTCCTCGCTCGTGTCCGTGTCCGTGTCCCCGTTCGCGTCCGCGTCTCCGTTCGCGTCCGTGTCTCCGTTCGCGTCCGTGTCCGGGCTCGGCGTGGTGTCGAGGGCGTCCACCGTGTCGGGGTCCGCGGCGTCGACCGGCGCGGTGTCCGTGTCCGGGGCCGTGTCGGCGGTGTCCGCGGCGTCCACGACGACGTCGCCCGCCGCGTCGCCGCGAGGTCCCGAGCAGCCCGCGCCGACGGCGAGGAACGCCACGAAGAGCGCTTTCCACATCGTCTGCATGGCCCACCCATAGCGCCGCCGGTCAGACCGCTCAAGTCGCTCGATGTCGAAGCGCGGCCCACGGCCGCCCCGGCGAGGCGGGAGTCGCGACGGCGTCCGCCTCAGTCGGCGCAGGCGCCGCCGGGCATGACGCGCAGGTACAGGTTGCCGAGCAGCTGGAAGGGCTGGCACCCGGCGGCCGACGTCTGTGCCGTGCCGCTGAAGCCCTCGGCGGCGTCGCAAAGGTTGTAGGCCATGGTGAACGAGTAGTCGCCCCCCGAGCACGAGAAGCCGGAGAACGAGGCGTTGGTGTCGTTGTGCCCGTTGCAGCAGCCGTCCCCGTCGTCGACGGGGAGCGCGATCGTCGTCCCCGTGGGCTTCGTGCACTGCGCGTCCTCGAAGACGCCGACGAAGACGACGTCCTCGAGGGGGAGCGGGCGGGTCAGGCACGAGACGAGGCTCGCGAACGGATAGGGGTCCGTGTCGGTAATCGCGCGATATTGCACGTCCTGGCCAAACTCGAACGTGTGCTCGCTGCCGTCCGTGAAGACGAGGACGACGGTGCCGCCGCTGATCTCGAGGAAGTCGTCCGAGAAGCGCATGTCGTAGACGAACTTGTCTCGCCCGCCGAAGGGGTCGGAGGTCCAGTCGAGGGTCCCCGTGAAGCGCCGGTTCTCGTAGTCGAGCGAGGTATCGGTGAAGGGCTTCCTGGTCGGCAGCGGCGCCCCGCTGTCGAGACCCCAGCCCGCCGCGTCGGCGTGCGTGTAGTCGACGTAGATGTCGTCTTCGGCGTCGAAGTGGTAGGACGCAAAGCCGACGCCGGTCGACTCGGCGTAGACGAGCCCGATTGGGAGCCGGGGGGCCTCCACCGTGTCCGCCACCGAGGTGTCGTCCACGGTCGTCGTGTCGGCGGTGGCCACTGTGTCGGTCTCCGGCGTCGTGTCGGTCTCCGTCGTGTCGGTCTCCGCCGTCGTGTCGGTGACCGCGGCGCCGCCGTCATCGCCACACGAGGCCCCCAGGAACACCACGCCGAGCACCAGGCCCAGGGCCTGAATCCGCTTCAACATCTCCACACCTCGACCACGCTGGATAGGAACTCAATCTGCCCGATGGAGCCGACCACCGCAACGGCGGTCGGGCGGAGATGCGCGCGGGGACGGCGTCCTGAGGCGTCGGCACGCGTGGCCAGGCCGCGGCGCAACGCCACGTCTCACCGCTCGTCGTCGGTGTCCTTCTTCTTCTCGACCTCGCCGTCGGCGCCGATCGCCTCGAGCTCGCCCGCCTGCCGCTTCTGGGCCGCCTCCTGGGCGCCGCGCTCGGCCTCGAATTCCTGCAAGCCCTGGCCGTAGTCGCGCTCGGTGATGCTCGCGTAGCCCTCGAAGTAGGCGCGGTGATCGCGGTCGTTCGCCTTCTTGATCTTCCACAGCTGGCTGCTCGCCTCGACCCACTTCCGCATGCTGTAGGTCCACCCCTTGGCGGACTCCCAGGCCTTCTTGGTGGCGGGCTGGAGCACGGCGGGATCCCGGCTCGTCACGTCGGCGGCCTGCTTGGCCTTGATGGCCGGGCGCCACCACTTCTTGTTGCCGCGGTTGCGGAGCCACTCGTCGTGCCCGTAGCGCTCCTCGTCCTTCGACGACACGTGGGTCGTGTGCCGGAACCCCTTGTCCTGCGAGTACAGCGCGCCACGCCCGCGCCCATCGTAGTGCACCGCCTTCGAGGGCTCGAGGTGGTCGTCCCGCCAGTCGCGGGAGTTGGACTCCGCCGCCCGGAGGGAGTCCATCGCCTCGGTGTGGTGCTGGATCGCCAGCTCCGCGAGCCGGTCCGCGGGGCTCTTGGCCTTGCCGGGCGCGCCGGCCGCCGTACTCCCGCCGACGCCGTTCTCCTCGTCCCAGCGCGCCGCGTCGTAGTGGAGCTTCTTCACCGCGTCCTGCACCCCGGGATGCAGCTCCGCGAAGGGGACGCCACCGAACTTCGGCGAGCGCTCGCCGCCGTTCCAGCTCGCGCGCTTGAAGCCGAGACGGATGACCGCGTTCCGCTGCTCGCTGGTCAGCGCGTCGTAGGGCGTCCGGTGGTTGGCGTGCGCTGTCGGGTTGAGGGTCTCGAAGGCGCTGCGCTCGAGCTGCTCGAGCGTGGCCTTCTGCTCTTCGACTCTGGCCGCCTCGTGCTCTCGGAGCTTGATCGGGACCTCAGCGAACTTCTTCTCGTCGCGGATCGCCTCCAGCTTGGGGATGACCGTCTTGGTCCCGAGCTCCCGGATGGCGGACAGCGTGCTCTCGCTCAGCTCCGGCGGTCCGGCGCCGACGATCTTCTGGAGGTGCGCGATCTTCTTGTCGATCTTCGCGTGTCCCGCCCGCCCGGCCCAGACCTCGCTGCCCTTCATCGTGATGTCGTAGTCCTCGAGCGACGCCTCGGAGCTGCCGTATTGGCCGCCCGACGACTTCAGGACGCGCTCGAAGAACGTCCAGCCGTAGACGCCGGTCTCGGAGATGAACTCTGCGAAGGCCTCCCGCGCGGCGTCGTTCGACGAGTCCGCCAGCACCGCCTCGCGCAGGGTCCTGGCCTCGTCCGCCGCGCCGATCCCGGCGCCCCAGTCCTTGGACTTGAGCTTGCGGACGAAAGTATTGAAGTCCTCGTCCGAGACCTTGCGGGCGATCGCCCACTCCTCCTTGTACTTCTCGTCGTCCTGCTGGTGTCGAATGCCCCCACCGACCAGGCGCTCGAGCGCGGTGCCCGTGTCGTTGCGGCTGCTGATCTTGACCTTGCCCCGCCCGACGTAGTGATGCTCGGTGCTGCCGTCGGTCTTGGTGGCCTCGACCCCGGTGAAGCCGTAGGACTCGCTGTTCTGGTAGAGGCCGCCGAAGTTGAGCGAGGTGTCGCGCTGCCCGTCGTCCGCCTCGACCTCGGTGCCGTCGGCCAGGGTCGTGGTCGAGCTCGTGACCGTCGAGGCGTCCCCGTAGTCGAGGCCCGCGATGCCCGCGCTGAAGGAGTTGACGGCCGCCTCTCCGGTCGTCGTGGACACGACCTTGTAGTCCTTGCCCTTGTCCCCGGTCAGCTCCCCGGTCTCGCGGAAGGTCGCCAGGCTCTCCTTGCCCCCCTCCGTCGTGATGTCGAACTCGACGGTCGTCACGCTGAAGTCGGACGCCGAGACCTGTCCGCCCATGGAGATGATCGGTGTGCCCGCGTTCCCGCCGAGGGCCACGTCGTCCGACACCGTGTACTTGACGACGACCGAGCTCTCGGTCGCCTTCTGGACCTCGACGATGGTGTTGTCGCCCCACACCATCGTCGCCCCGACCTCGAGGACGCCCATGAAGGTCATCGATCCGCCCAGCGCGGTCTGGTCGCTCTCGCCGTCGGTCTGGGTCTGACCGACCGCCATGTCCTCCACGCTCTGCTTCCCGCTCATGAACTCGTCGGGATCCTTGTTCTTCTTCAGGAACGCTTCGGCCTTCGCCTTGCTCTCGAAGGTCAGCTCCACCGTCTGCTTCCGTTCGGCGGTGCGCTTGATCGTGGCGCCCGCGCGGCCTCGCTTGGCCCCTCCGCCGACCCCCGCCGTGAACGACGAGACGCCCACCAGCTTCCAGCTCCCGTCGTCCTGCTTCGCCGGGCTCTGCCAGCCGCTCTGGACGGAGGCGTCGACCGTCCCCGAGACCTTGCCGACCGTGAGCGTCCCGCTCGCCGCGACGTTGTAGGCGCCGGTCTTCGTGTTGACGCCGCCCGTCAGGGACCCGCTGACGCCGAGCTCCTCCTTGACCGGCTTGCCGTCGGCGTCGACGCGGCCCAGGTCCACCTCTTTGGAGCGCCCGCCGGAGAGCGTGGCCGAGGCCTCGCCGCTGGCGCCGTTGTAGGCGACGCCGCCGCCGACGCTGGTGGTCGCCCCGTCCTCGCCGGTCACCGCGACGTTGGCGTTGCCGCCCACCGTGCCGTTCTTGTCGGCGGTCACGCCCGCCCCGACCGCCGTCTTGGACTTGACCTCCTGGTCGTCGCCTTGCCCCACCGTCTCGGTGTTCGAGCTGCCGATCCCGAGGCCGATCCCGTTGTTCGTGACGCTGGCGTTGGCGCTGACGTCGCTGGTCTCCGTGACGCCGTCGCCGCGCTGCGTCGCGTCCCGCACGCCGGCGCTGGCGCTCACGCCCTGGCTCGTGGCACCCGCGGCCACCGTCCCGTGCGCCCCGTCGCCTCCCCCGCGCCCTCCCTCGGCGGGATCCGCGCCCCCGGTCAGCGCGCTCGCTCCGGGACGCGGCGCCACCGTGGTCTTGCCGGCGTCGAGGGCCGCGTCCGCCTCGCTGACGTTGGCGGTCTCCATGCCGTAGAAGCCCTCGAGCGCCGACAGCGAGGTGCCGCCGATCATCCCGTCGCCGCCGAGCCCGGCGGCCTGCTGGGCCGCCACGAGCGTCGGGATGTGCGCCTCCGTGCACTCGGCCGACGCCGGGTCCCACACCGTCCCGAGGCCCTTCTGGGCGTCACGGACCAGCTTCTTCTCCTGCTTGGACCACTTCTTCGCCTGCTTGTTGTTGTAGGCCGCCTTCTGCGCCGGCGTCTTCGCCTTCCGCTGGACGGCCTGGCCGCCGCCGCCGCCCGTCATGGTGTCGAGCAGGTCCGAGGCGCTCTCACCGGCGACCACCCTGTCCGCGACGGCGTCGGCGTGCCGCTCGTAGCGGTCCCCGGCCGCGCCGACGCCGCCCGGAAGCGAGACGCCGGCGCGCTGCTGAACGACGTGTGCCGCCTCGTGGGCGGCGGTGTGGAGGCTCGGCTGGCCGGCGAAGGCCACCGACTGACCCGACGCGTAGGCCTCGGCGCCGAGCGCCTCGCAGGCCTGGCGTCCTGCGCCGCCGACGTTCGTCTTGACCCCGCTGACGTCGTGGTCACCGAACGACGCCTGGATGGCCGCGTAGTGCGGCAGGCTCCCCGAGGCGCCCTGGATGCCCTGCGCCGCGACGCCGTGCACGTCGCCGTCAGCCCCGCCGCCGGAGAGCTGGACCATGGCGAGGTTCCCGGCCGCGGTCATCATCGCCTGGATCGACCCCACGCCGAACCCGCCGTCGTCTTCTTCGACTCGGCGGTCCGGCGTGGTTTGGGGCGTGTACTGTCGCGTTGAGCTGGACTGACGCATGAGCACTCCTGGAGTGCCGGAGCGCAAAGCAAGCGTCGTGCCGTCGGTAAGTGTCTGGAATTACACCGTGTCGGGGTGTGTCTCGCTGTGTCTCGCCTCCGAGTCACGTGTGACTCGGCTCCCCCGCGTCGGTAGCAGTGTGCCGCGCGGGCGGCGCCGCGGTTGCCAGCTCTGCTCGGCGCGCTCGGGCGGAGGCGCCGGCGGCACCGGAGCGGTCGGGACGTTCCGAGGTCGACGGCCCACCACCTCGAGCGCCAGGACGTCGGTCATGGTGGCCCGCGCTCAGCCGGGCCGGCTCGGGATCACCGGCTCTACCGGAGCCATATCTCCAGGCCGTTGCCCCAGTGGGTCAGGCCGGTGTCGTGCCAGGCGTTGCCGTCGTTGTCCTGGGTGTGGCTGCAGAGGGCGTCGTACTGCGGGCTCTCGTTTTCGTCGTGGCGCATGTGGATGACGCCGCCGGCCGTGTAGCCGTGGTGCGTCAGGCTCATCCCGTTGAACCAGGCCACGCCGTCCACGGGGTTGATGAGGTCGCCCGACGAGCAGTTCGCGGTCATCGCGACGTCGCTGCAGACCGTCGTCGCCGCGTGCGGGGTCGCCGTCAGCCAGCTCCAGAAGCCGCCGTCGACGACCTTGTACCAGGCGGCGCGCTGGGCGGTGTCGTTCTCGGCGATGAGCACGAAGCGCGACAGCGTGGCGGCGCCGGCCAGCGGACCGAGGCGGGCCTGGCCGTGGGAGGCCTGGCCCGGGAGGCGGTCCAGGTAGGAGGTCGGGTCCGCCAGCGAGCCGGGGTCACGCAGGGTCTGGAGCCAGCCGCTCGGCTCGGGGATGGACGCGCCGCCGTTCGTCTGGCGGTGGACCTTGGCCAGGAGCGTCCAGCCGCCGCCGTCCGTGGTCATGTCGCAATAGACCGTGAAGGGCTCCACCGCGCCCTCGATCCCGTCCGGATCGATGACGTAGTCGCCGCTGCTCGTCTGGCCGGCATGCAGCAGGTCGAGGCAGCTCGACGGCGGGTCCCGCCGTACCCACACCGCGATGTTCCCGGCGTGAGAGTAGCCCGTCGCCGTGGCGTGAATCGGCTTGTCGGCGGTGTTCGGGGTCGTGGTGCCGATGTGCCAGTACTGCATCACGTTGCCGCCGTTCCAGGCGTTGCACTGGCCGTTCTGCGGGTAGACCCAGTCGCGGATCCAGCTCGAGCCCTCGTCGGCGTTGACCCGGTCGATGAGCCACGAGCTCCAGGTCTTCGACTTCTCGTACACGCCGTCCCGGTCGCAGTCGTACTGCACGGTCACAGGCCAGGTGTTCATCTCGACGTAGAACGGCTCGGACGCTCGCATCAGGGTGGAGGTCACCGGCCCGTCGAGCCGGAGCTCGTACGATGAGCCGCCGCCGCCCGTCGCCTGACCCGAGATCTGGTCGATGACCGCCGAGGCGAACTTCGCCTTCGTCTTGGACGGCGTCGGCGGGACGTTGTCGGCGGCGTCGTGGTCGTAGTTGAACTCGTCGTTCAGCCGGAAGACCAGCGTCCAGCCGCCGCCGTCGCCGGCCATGTCGCAGTACGCGTCGAACGGCGCGGCCCCGCCCGGCCCGTCGGGATCGATCCCGTAGGTCCCGCTGTTCGTCTGGCCCGCGTCGCGGAGCTCGAGGCAGGACGCCTGGAAGGGGAGGCAGGTGTCGTCGGGCTGGCAGATCCCCGAGGGGCAGTCGGCGTCGTCGGCGCACGCCTCCTCGCGGATCCAGTAGAGGAGCGCCATGGGCTGCCCCGTGACGCCGTAGACCGACGTCGCCTGGTGGATGTAGACGACGTCGTAGCCCGGGCCGGCGTTGCCGTGGGGGGCCCAGGCCGGGGTCGGGTCCTGCCCGTCCTGGGCCAGCCCGATGATGCCGGCGTTGCCCCAGCGGCGCTGGGACACGTTGGACTTGTTGCACCCCGAGGGGTCGAACTGGTAGCTGGCGCACCCGGTGTAGAGCCCGCCATTCTCGGCGCCCTCGGCGATGTAGGAGAAGGGGAGCCAGAAGATCTGGTAGGGGTCGCTGAGGTCCCACACCGGCGCAGGCGCGGCGTCGAGCCCGGTCCCGTCGGCGAGCACGCGGCGGCTGTCGAGCTGCCAGGCCCGCTCGGTCGCCGGCGTGGCCGCGTTCTGGGAGACGAAGCCGTTGTAGGTGAAGCCGTAGGTCACGTCGAAGGGCTGGACCGGGCTCGCCCAGGTGCCCTTGAAGAAGGTCTGCCGCAGGCGGTAGCGGCGGCCCGCGACGAGGTGGTCGCTCCAGTCGACGCTCTCGACGTGGTAGCCGTCGTAGGCGGGCTCGGGGGTGGCCGGCGCGCCGTCCGACGCGCCCTCGATCCACAGCGCGTCCCGGAAGTAGGCGTTGTAGGTCTCGGCCGGCAGCCCGGCGAACGCGACGTGCTGCGTGAGCTTGGTCGCGAGCATCCAGCCGCCGCCGTCGTGGCTCGGGTCCATGTCGCAGTAGTACTGCGCCCGCGCCGTGCCGCCGTCCCCGTCGGGGTCGAGCCAGTAGAGGCCGCTGGTGGTCTGTCCGGCCGAGAGAGCGGCGACGCAGCTCGCGTATACGGCGTCGCAGGTGTCGCCGGCCTCGTCGCACTCCTCGGTGGCCGGGTCACAGGCGTCGGCGTTGTCCTGGCAGACGCCGCCCGTGCAGGTCTCCGCGCCGTCACAGAAGACGCCATTGGGGCAGGGCGTGCCGTTCGGCGCCGGCGCGTCGGCGGGGCAGGACCCGGCGCCGTCGCAGGTCTCGGTCGCGTCGCAGGCGTCGACGGCCGCCCGGCACACGGTCGTCGACGGCTCGGGGTTCGCCAGACAGGTCCCGGCGCCGTCACAGCTGTCGGGGTCGTCACAGTCCGTGTCGCTGGGGCTCCCGCAGGCCGCCCCGGCGGTCGCGAAGCCGTTGTCGGCGCAGGCGCCGGCGCCGTCGCAGGTGTCCTGGACGACGCAGGCGCTGCCCGGGTCGCCGCAGGCCGCGCCGAGCGCCGCGTGGTTCGGCAGGCAGGTCCCGGCGCCGTTACAGGTGTCGGCCCCGGTGCACTCGGTGACGGTCGGGTCGCCGCAGGCCGCGCCGAGGCTGGCGAAGCCGTTGTCGATGCACGCGCCGCCGCCGTCGCAGGTGTCCTGGATCACGCAGGCGCTGCCCGGGTCGCCGCAGGTCGCGCCGGCCACCGCGTCGTTGGGCAGGCACGTCCCCGCGTCGTCACACGTGTCGGCCCCGGAGCACTCGGTGACGGTCGGGTCGCCACAGGCCGCGCCGGCGCTCAGGGCGTTCGCGACGCACACGCCCGCCTCGCAGGCCGACGCATGGCAGTCGCCGGCGACGTCGCCGCAGTCGCCGGCGTCGAGACACTCGACGCAGCCGCCGGCGCCGTCGGGCAGGTAACCGCTCGCACAGGCGCCGCAAACCGAGTCCGAGTCGGTCGTGCAGGTCGGCGTCACGTCGCAGTGCGCGACCGCGGCGCAGGCCTCGGCGCAGGTCGGCCCGTACGACCCCGCGGCGCATCCGCCGTCGCACGAGATCGCGTCCCCGGTGTCCTGGTCGCAGTTCATGGTCCCCGCGCAGGCGCCCGCGGCGCAGGGGCTACCGCAGGTCTCGTCCCAGAACCCGGCCGGGCAGGAGCACGTGTCCGGCGCCGTGCAGGTGGCGCCGTTGAGGCACGCCGCGGTGCAGACGGGGGTCTCGCAGGCGTCGCCGCCGTAGCCGGTGCCGGCGCAGTCGCAGGTCCCGGGGGCGACGCAGGCGCCGTGGGCGCAGCTCGGCGTGCAGATGGGCTGGCCCGCGCTCAGGACCTCGCCGGCGCCGCCACTCGCGGCGGGCTCGTAGCGGTGCTGCAGGTAGATGGGATCGGTGCCCCACGTGAAGCCGCCGAGGAGCGGGAGGTAGCCGAGGTAGTTGGTCACGACGCCGCTGCCGTCCTGGTTCACCTCGTGCTTGTGGCACCGGCGGCCGGCGGCGTCCGACAGCATCACCGACCAGTCGATGACCGGGTAGACGCTGCCGGGGGGCAGGGCGAAGCCCGCTTGCTGCTGGGTCCAGGCGCCCGCGGACGCCGTCGCTCGCCCGCTCAGCGTGCAGGGGCCCAGGGCGGCGAACGTCGCCTCGTCCAGCCCGAAGGACACGTTCCAATAGGCCTTGCCGGCGAAGCCCTCGACCCCGCGGTAGACCGCCGCCGCGAAGAGGTAGCCGTCGGGGTTGACGCTCGGGAGCGTGGTGAGGCTCACGTTGCCCCGGCCCGTCGGGTCGACCCGGATGACCGAGGTGACGTCGGGATCGCCGCAGGTGATGACCGGATCGTCCATGTACAGAAACGTCGGCGTCCCGGTGATCGACCCGGTGCAGGCGAAGCCCATCACGACCGTCATGTCGCGCGCGCCGCCGCTGTCGTGCAGCAGCTCGAGGTCCGCGCCCGAGGCCGTCTCGCAGTCGAGCTTGGCCGAGCAGAAGATGTCGTCGAACTGCACGGCGACATCGAAGAAGCCCTGGTTCGCCCGGCGCGCGAGGGTGATGTCGAAGGTCACCGGGACGTCGCGGTTGTCGAGGCAGGCGACCTCGCGGGAGACCGGCGTCGGGTTCATGTACGAGCCGACCGCGACCGGCCCATCCACGTCCGACAGCGACGTCAGCGTCAAGGTCACCGTGTTCGTGCCGGTCGCCGCGTCGCACGTCCCGACGTACGCGAGCGAACCTCCGCCATCGCCATACCGGGTCGACCGGATCCCGGCCTTCTCCCAGACCACCTGCCCGGCGCCGCCAGCGCCGTTGGTGACGCGCAGCGTGTAGACGGCGTCCGTGATGCCCGCCAGGTTCAGGGGCGCGACCGCGATCGACACCTGGCCTTCCGGACCGGACCGGACGTCGTCCTGGCAGGCCATGAGCGCGAGCGCGCCGAGTATCGCGAGGTTCAGCGGGGGCGACGAGGTGCGGAGCATGAAACCCTCCTGCCTCGCGCGCGGCGAGGAAGGGACGAGTCGAGGTGCGGAGGGAGCGGTCCTTGCCAGGACAGGGCTTCACGCTAGCTCAGTCGATCGGTATTGTGCAACGCACGATGTCATAACGGGTTGGAGTAGCATTTGATTTGGATCAGAGTGCCGCGGTGTAACAATATGAAATGAGCGTCGTTCATCGGCGGCCGCCGGCCCGCCGAGGCGCCCTGGCGAGGTCGTGCTTCGGCGTCCGCGGAACGGGCGAGTGGACCGAGCGGTGAGTCGACCGATCACGGCAGCGCGAACGAATCGAGCGCGACGTCGGTGGGCGTCCCGGTCGACTCGCGCTCGGACGACCGCGCCGCGGCGCGCTCGCACGGCTGGACCGCGACGGACCTCACTTCGTCGTTTGAAGGTGGCCACCGAAGCGCCTATCGTGGTGCAACGCAAGAAGCGGGGTTCGGATGATGATGGCAGTGCGGTTCAGCGTTCTCGCGGGCTTCGTCGTCGCGGGGCTAGCGGCTTGTAGCCAGGGCAGCGATCTCGCTCCACCCACCGCCGGCGAGGTCGCTGTCGCCGTCGCTCCGCTCGAGCTCCCCGGCGTGACCGACGCCACCTACGACCTCCTGGTCGTCAACGACGACGACCAGGTCGTCTGGCAGCGCACCGTGACCTCGTCGCAGTTCGGTGACGGCGCTGGCAGCGTCAGCTATGTCGGCCCCTGCGACGCCGACTCGAACCCGAACGAGGTCAGCGTCACGCTGACGGCCCTGCGCGACGCGTCCGGGCCCCTGGCGGCGGGCAGCTGGGTCGTGCCCCCGACGATGACGCGCGCCATCACCTGCGAGGCCAACGCCGACGTCAGCGTCGTCTTCGACCTGACCGTGGCGCGCGCCGCCAACCAGGGCTTCTTCGACGTCGCGGTCGAGCTCGACGACGTCTTCTGCTCGGCGAAGCTCGACTGCGGCGAGACGACCGCGCCCGAGGACGACATCGAGCTCCTCTTCGACGGCCCGGACCGCGCCATGACGGCCATCCTCGGCTTCGCCTGCACCCCCGGCGTCAACGCGGGAGACGACGCCCACGTCTATCTCGACGACCTGACCATCACGTGCGAGGACGGCAGCACGACCGTCGTCTCGGTGGGCACGCCCGGGAACGTCGACCTGGACGCGGCGCCCAACGCCAACCCCTCCGGCTACCTGTTCGCGGCGTCGGTCTTCCGCGGCAGCGAAGCGCTGGCCAGCAAGATCTACTGGAACGTCGCCCTGGGCCTCGACGCCGATGTTTTTGCGACCGTCGGCGAGTGCACCCTCACGACCTCCGGCACCGCCTCCGAAGGCCCCTTCACCGGCTCGGCGACCCCCGAGGGCCGCGTCTACCCCTACATCCACTGGGACCTGCCGCTGTCCGACGCGGCGCGCCTCTGCACCACCCACGAGGTCGACGGGACCCCCGGCGGCGTCGAGACCCGCTACACCGACGGCGTCACCCCGCGCACCTTCGACCACGTCCTGTCGTTCAACGGCCCGGTGGTCCCCCAGGCGCCGTCGATCTTCGACTACGGCGGGACCAGCGCTCAGTCCCTGGTCGTGCCTTCCGGCGCGACCACGATGTGGGTCAAGGCGTGGGGCGCCGGCGGCGGCAGCGGTGGCGAGCCCGGGTACCGAAACTCCGACGGCGGGGCCGGCGGGTTCGTCGAGGCCGTGGTGCCGGTGACCGGCGGCGAGATCCTGACGGTCCTCGTCGGCGGTGCAGGCGTCATGGGCGTCGAGGACGACACCGCGGTCGGCGGCTACGGCGGCGGCGGGTCGACGTACGGCTCGGCGGGCTACGCGGGGGGCGGCGCCGGCGGAGGCCTCTCCGGTGTCTTCCGCGGGACCGTGGATCAGGCTGGGGCGCTCGTGATCGCGGGCGGCGGCGGCGGTGGCGTGAGCGCCAACGGTTACGGCGGCACGGGCGGGACCGGCGGTGGCGCCGACGGTACGGCCGCGTCGGCCGAAGGGTTCTGCGTTCAGGCGGGCGGCGCCGCGACCACCACGGCCGCTGGGGTCGCAGGCGCCAGCGGCGGCGACGCCGGCGGCGCGCTCCAAGGCGGCGATGGCTACGGCGCCTACATCGCCGGCGGCGGTGGCGGCGGCTATTGGGGCGGTGGTGGCGGCGGCTGGACCGCCGGAGACGGCGGCGGCGGTGGCGGCGGGGCGGGGTTCGTCGTCGCGGGCGCCACCTCGGTGACCACGCTGGCGGGGGCGGCCCTCACCCCGCCGAGGTCGTCGGACCCCGACTACGCGGCCGGCGTCGGCGTCGGCGGAGACGGTGGCTTCGGGACCGGTCAGGACGGCGGCCACGGGCGCGTGGTCGTGCGCTTCGACCAGGCGCCGTCGAGCCCGGCGGGCGTCTGCACGCCCGGCAAGCAGAGCTTCACCTACGTCTCCGGCCCCGTCGCGTTCACCGTGCCGGCGGGCTGCGCGACGCTGACCGTCAAGGCCTGGGGCGCCGGCGGCGGCTCCGGCGGCGAGCCGGGCTACACCGACTCCAACGGCGGGGCCGGTGGATACGCCGAGGGGACCTTCTCCGCGACCCCGGGAGAGCTGCTGCTCGTCTGGGTCGGTGGCGGCGGCCTCCCGGGCGTCGAGAACATCGGGCCCTACCGCGCCTTCGGCGGCGGCGGCCGCAGCGTCGGCAGCAGCAACTGGGCCGGCGGCGGAGCGGGCGGAGGTCTGTCCGGCGTCTTCCGCGGAGGGCCGACCCAGGCCGACGCGCTCGTGATCGCCGGCGGCGGCGGCGGCGGCATCTCCGCCAACGGGAGCGACGCTCCCGGCGGCGCGGGTGGAGGCGCCGCCGGCGTCGACGGCGGGGAGCGCTCGGCCGGGCAGGGCGGTGGCGGCGGAGACGACCCTGCAGGGCAGCCCGGGGCCGCAGGAGGCAACGGCGGCTCACCCGGCCAGGCGATCTGTGGCGGCGCCGGTCATCCCGACTACATCGGCGGCGCGGGCGGCGGCGGCTACTGGGGCGGCGGCGGCGGCGGCTGGACGGGAAGTCAGGGCGGCGGCGGCGGTGGCGGCAGCGGGTACCTCGCCTCCGGCGTCACCGGGACCCTGTCCGCCGGCAGCGGCACGACGCCGCCGAACACGGGCGACGCCGACTACCAGAGCGGAGTCGGCGAGGGCGCGCTGGCCAACATCGGAGACTCCGGGCGCCAGGGCAATAGCGGCCTCGTCGTCATCAGCTGGGCGCCATAGCCGTGACGACGCGCTGATTCCCGGCGCCGGATGAGCGCGGGCACAGGGAGCGGCGACGCCGAACCTGACGTTGGCATATTAGACACATGACGATCTCGGGATGGATGTGTCACATGCGCGGGCGAAAATCGCCCGGTCGGTGTCTTCGCCCTCGAGGTGAGCGTTGTCCCGTCCGCTTCGAACGGGCGCACTTCGTCGACGGTCTGCGAGGGAGCGATCTGCCATTTAACCTTCTGGTCGCCGGGGTGCCTGCGGTCTTTTGCGTTGCGTGAGGAGTGTCGCGCGGGCTACCCTGATGCCGACTGATGGAGCCCTGGATGATTAGGGGAGGTCCTGATGAGGGCGTTAATTTGCGTTGCGGCAATATCGCTCACCGGCGTCGCCGCATGTGACGCTGTTGTGCCCGAAACGCCCCTGTCCGAAGGCGGCGCCGTCGAGGTCGCCGTCGCGCCGTTGAACCTCCCCGGGCTCACCAACGCCTCCTACACGGTCACCGTGCTCAACGACGCCGAGCAGCTGGTGTGGACCGCCGATCTGACGAGCGATCAGTACGGCAACGGCGAAGGTGACATCAGCTACGTCGGCCCCTGTGACGCCGAGGACTCCGACGCCGCCGACGGCGGGGTGGCCCTCAACGTCGTGCAGGTCGTCGTCGCCGACCTGTATCGGGACGACCCGTCCAACCCCGGCACCAACACGCCGCTCGGGGCGAGCGAGTGGATCAACCCCTGTACCGTCGCCGCTCCCTGCGCCGTGGCGGTCGAGTGCCGCGAGAACGAGGACGCGTACGTCGAGCTCAACCTGACGGTCATGCGCTCGGCCCATCAGGGCTTCTTCGACGTCGCCGTCAACTTCGAGGACATCTTCTGCTCGGCCAAGCTCGACTGCCGCGAGGACAGCGACGACAGCGGTGAGGTGACCCCGTCGGATGACTATCGACAGCTGCTCTTCAACGCCGGCGGCTCCCGCGACGACACCGTCGTGATGGCCCTGGCGTGTACGGCGGGACCCGGCCAGGACACGCGCCTTTACATGAGCGACATCGTCGTCAGCTGTGACGAGGGCGACTTCCTGGTCGTCCCGTCGAAGGGCCCTGGCAACCTGGGCAACACGCCGGGCGGGATCCTGCCCGGCGCTCCCAACGCGGCCCTCTTCCAGGCCGCGGTCTACCAGGGCGTCGAGACGCTCACGGCCGGCGGTACCGACCTCGCGAAGCGCTACTGGAACGTCGCCCTCGGCCTCGCCGGCGGCACCGACTGCTCCGTCTCCGCCGTCGCCACCGCGGCCAACGGCGCCTTCGTCGACGCGACGACTCCCGCGAGCACGACCTATCCGTACATCGCGTGGGCCGTCGACCTCGACACCTGTACCCAGCACCCCCTCGGGTCCGCCGAGGTCGCCATCGGGTACACCGGCCTGTCGACCCCGCTCGCCTTCGACAACGCCTTCGACGGCACCACCGCCTCCGTGGTGACGCCGCCACTGCCCCTCGCCGGGCCCCTCGTGGTCAACAGCGCCACGAGCCTGCCCCGGTACACGTCCATCGACGGCGACGTGACCATCACGGGCCCCGGGGTCGGCCACGTCGACCTGTCCTCCGTGACCTCGATCTCCGGAACGCTGCGCATCGAGAACCTCGACCCCGGCGACAGCGTGTCGCTGACGAAGCTGGCCTCGGTGACCGGCAAGCTCCAGATCTACGGCAACGACGGCTTCGACGCGTCCTTCCCGTCGCTCACCGCCGCGGGGGAGTTCTGGGTCGAGAACAACGGCGCCACGACGTCCTTCTCGTTTCCGGCCCTGGTGTCGACGAAGTGGCTGATCTTCAAATACAACGACTCCCCGGGGGCCCTCGACCTGCCGAGCTTGACCACCCTGACGTCGGGCGGGTCCAACATCTCCTACAACGCGATCAGCGCGCTGACGGCGCCAGTGTTGACCTCGATCCCCGGGCTGACGATGAGCAACATGCCCAACGTCGCGCTCATGGACTTCTCGTCGGTGACGACGGTGGCGGACGTGCAGCTCTACGGAAACAACATCGTCGAGCTGAGGCTCCCCTCGCTCCAGACCGCGGCGGTGGGCAACCAGCTCCGTCTCGAGAACCTCGGCCCCTTCGACTTCGCGCTGCCCAACCTGACCTCGGCGGGCCAGCTCGTCCTCAAGGGGGCGCTCACGAGCGCCGCGCTCCCCGAGCTGCTCGAGGTGCGACGGCTCAGCCTCGAGTACGCCCCCAACCTGGTCTCCGTGAGCGCTCCGAAGCTCGCGACGGCCACCCAGTCGTTCACCGCGAGCGCCGGCATCGGTGCGCTGTCGACCATCGACCTCGGCGCCTTCGAAGACACCCCGTCGTTCACGTTCAGCAACACCCTCGTGCGCCAGTGCGAGATCGACGTGATCACCGCTCGCGTGCTCGCCAACGACCCCGGCGCGTCGATCTCCTCGACGAACAACAGCGCCGCCGCGTGCGACTAGATGTGCGAGGCGTACTTGATGAGCCGATGTCGCCGGCCGGCGAGGGCGTCGAGGTCGGTGCCACGAGACCGCAGGACTGCCGGGCGCAATTCAAGGTCTCGTGGCGCCGAGATCGGCGTGCTCGCCAGGCGAGATCGGTTCATCTCGTGCGCCGAGGACATCTAGATCAGCCGCCGACGCGCTCGAGCGCTTCCTTCGCGGCGCTCTGCACGCCGGAGTCCGGGTCCCGGGCCAGCTTCTCCAGCAGCGCGCGCCGGTCCGGCAGCGCCAGGTGCTCCAGCTGCGCGGGGACCTCGCGCCGCACCAGGGCGTCCTCGTCCTCGGCGCACGAGCGCACCACCGCGCCCACGTCGATGGTGGTCGAGTCGAGCTCGCGCCCGTCGTAGGGCTCCCACAGCGTCACCGTGCGCAGCGCCATGATCTTGAAGTGGCCGATCTCTCCGGCGACCGCACGCTGGACCGCCGGGAACCCGGAGGGATCGTCGAACTGCACCAGGTAGGCCGCGGCCCGATAGCTCTCGTCGAACGGGCTGGTCGACGCGGCGAGGTCGCGGAGCGCCGCTCGCCCCTCGTCCGCGCGTCCGCTCAGCGCCAGGGCCATCGCCGCCTCGGTGCGCGCCGGGCCCTCGGCCGAGCTCTCGACCAGGGCCGCGAGCGCCGCCGTGAGCTTGCCGTCGGTGGCCTCGTCCCCGACCGTGCAGCGGCCGGCGAGGAAGGCGGCGGCCTCGGCGTCGTCTGCGTCTACGTCCAGGTGACCGAGCAGCGTTCGCGCCGTCACGGTCACCGCCTCGGCGCCGTCCCCGCGCTCGCCGGGCCCCTGCACCAGGCGGCGGGCCATTGGATGCCACAGCGAGCGCTCGCGCTCGAGGGTCTGCGCCGTTCGCTTCGGGAGGTCGGCGCGGCGAATGTCCGGCTCGCAAGGGCGGTCGAGTGGTTCCATGGCTGCCTTCGTGGGGTGCGCGGGTCGGGTTGGGCCCGACGTGATCTGTGGCTGGGAGGGCGCGCAGCCAGCCGCGGCGGACCAGGCCAGCGCCAGCCCGAGCGCCGACGCGCGGCGTCCGAGGTGGCCCTGGTGACGTGGCGCCGCGGGCGGGCTGCTAGTTCTCTTTGCCGTCGCCCTTCTCCTGCTTGGCCTTGGCCGCCAGCAGCTTGCCATGCTTCTCCACTTCCTGCGCGAGCTTCTGGTAGTGCGGCTTGCCGTCGCCGTAGGCCCGCTTCTCGCCCGCGCGGTTGGAGTGCCCCGGGTCCGAGGCGCCGCCGTAGTAGTACTCGAAGGACTTCTTCAGGATCTTCTTGCGGATCGTCTCGAGCAGGCCCGGCAGCTTGGTCGCGGCCTCGGACTTGAGGATCTCCTTGCCGTTGAAGAAGGCCTTGAGCAGCGCCATGCCGCTCGACTTGGTCCACTGGATGTCGTCGGTCGCGTGGTACGCCTCGTGGCGCTCGGTGAGCGCCTTCGACCAGTACTCGTCGCGCGGTGACTTGTGCGGGGAGGCGGTCGACGGCATCAGGTCGTCGCGGATCTTCTCCCACGTGTCCGCCTTCACCACGGCGGCCGTCGCGGCGGGCACGTCGATGTTCCCGCCGCCGTTGACGCCGTAGGTGCAGTCGCAGTTCAGCGTGCCGGTGAGCGTGAGGGTGTTGTCCTTGGTGCTGTAGGACGCGCCCGAGAAGCTCAGGTTGATGCTCTCGGAGCCGAACGGGTTGACCGAGGCCCCACCGGTCGACGAGCCGGCGAAGCTGAAGGACGGCTTGATCGTGACCTTGGTCACGGCCTGCCTGGTGTCGTTCTCGTCACCCTTCGACGCGGACGGCGACCCGGTGGTCTGCTCGCCTTCCCCGTCCGACCGGACGACGTCGCCCATGGAGCGCGTCGCGGGCGGGCCGCCGACCTCGGCGATCGACCCGGCCACCTCACCCTCGGGCGACGCCTGCTCCTCACCCTCGGCCTCTTGACCCTTGGCCTCTTTCTCGTTGGACTCGGGCGTCGTGGTGGCGTCCGTGCCGGCCCCTTCGCCGTCCGCCTTGTCGGCGGCCGGGGGCTCTGGCATCAGGCCGCTGACGACACCGCTGTAGGTCCCGTCTCCCTTGGCGCCACCCTGCTGCTGGGCGGTCGCGTCATCCTTGATCGCGTCGGCGCGTCGCGCGACGTCCGGTCGGCTGGCCGTGCGGTGCTGAACGTACTGCATCGGGTACACGTCTCCTTTCGGCACCGGCCGCCTTCCCCCAATTCCTCGGAACGTATAGGATTGTTTGATGGATATCAAACTCCGGGCGAGCGATCGATGACGCAGACGGCGCCCCCCGCCCTGCCGTCCCTGGACGAGCGCTTCAAGCGGCCGCTCGCGCGCGTCCGCCTCTTGCTCAGGCGGCTCATCATCCAGCGCGCCGCGTGGCTCTCCGAGGTCCGCGACGGCCGGGTCGGCGACGAGCTGGTGCGGTTTCTCATGGACCGCGAGCCGGACGCGTCGCTCAGCGACGCCGTCGCGGTGCTCGACGGCGAGCTCGGGTCCGCCGCGGAGGCCACGGTCTCGGAGGACGACCTCGTCGCTCGCTTCGACGTCCTGGCCGAGCGGACCGGGCTGAACCAGGACGAGCGCGACTATCTGTGGTTGCTCCTCGCCCCCGAGCTCGACCGCGCGTTCCTCGCCGTCTATCGGCTCCTCTGGGGGGACGCGCGCCAACGCTACTGCGACGAGGACTTCCTCGCCGTGACGCTCGCGCCCCGCCGGCCGGGGCTCCACGTCGACCTGCTCGGCGGCCGCGGCGCGCTGCATCGCCTGGGCCTGGTGCACCGGGTGCACACCGACGACGCGCGCTCGACCGTCCATCGCCTCGACCCGTCCGTCGTGTCGTTCCTCACCGGCCGTCCGTCGGGGCCGGAGGCCCTGGGCCACCACCTGATCCTGCACCCGGCGTCGAGCCCGGAGGCGTGGGACGGGTTCGACTGCGCAGCGGTCACCGGCCTGGCGGAGCACGCGCTGCCGCGCTGCGGGGTCATCCACGGGCCGCTCCGCTCGGGCGTCGTCGTCGCGCTGAGGCAGCGCCTCGCCGCGTCGTCTCGCCCGCTGCTCGAGGTCGATCTGGAGCCGACGCTCGCCGCCGGCCGGGACGCCGAGCTCTTCGCCGACGACGCGCGCTTGCTGCGGGCCATCCTGCGCGAGGCGCGCCTCAACGGAGCGGGGCTCTTCGTCACCGGGCTCCACGGGTTCGACGCGCTCGAGCCCGGTCACGCGCGCATGTTCGCCGAGCTCGTCCGCGACGAGCCCGGCCCGGTCCTGCTCCACTGCAGCGGGGACCTGCCCGCGACCGTGACCCGGTGGATGCTGCCCGTCCTCACGCCGCGGTGGATCACCGTCGAGGCGCCGTCCGGTGACGCGCGTCGCGCGATGTGGCGCCACCTCCTCGCCGGACCGGACGCCGCGCCCGGCGACGACGCCCTCGAGCACCTCGTCCGGCGGGTCGCGGTGTACCCGCTGACTCCGGAGGCGATGGCCTCGGCCCGCGACGCGCACCGGCTCACGGGCGAGCCGATCGAGGACGTGTGCCAGCGGCTGGTCACCCACCGGATGACCGACCTCGCCGTTCGGGTGAAGGTCGACCTCGGCTGGGGCGACGTCATCCTGCCCGACCAGGTCCACGCTCAGATCGGCGCCATCCGCACCATGGGGCAGCACTACGACCGCATCATGGACGCCTGGGGGCTGGGTCGCATCACCACGGGCCGCGGCATGAAGGTCCTCTTCAGCGGCCCCTCGGGGACGGGCAAGACGCTGATCTCGGGCCTCTTGGCGCGGGACCTGGGGCGCGAGCTCTACCGTATCGACCTGTCGTCGGTGGTGAGCAAGTACATCGGCGAGACGGAGAAGCACCTGACGCGCCTCTTCGCGGAGGCGAGCGACGCAGGCGTGGCGCTGCTCTTCGACGAGGCGGACAGCCTGTTCGCGAAGCGCACGACCCGCGTGGGCTCGTCGGTCGACAAGTACGCCAATCAGTCGGTGAACCATCTGCTGCAGCTGGTCGAGGCCTACGATGGGCTCCTGGTGCTGACGACCAACCTGGAGGAGGCGTTCGACAACGCCTTCGCCCGTCGCCTCCACTTCCACGTGAAGTTCGTCCGCCCCGAGGCCGAGGAGCGCGAGCGGCTGTGGCGGGTGCACCTGCCCAGCACGCTGCCGATGTCCGACGACGTCGCGCTCGACGACCTGGCCGACCGCTACGATCTGTCCGGCGGCGAGATCCGAAAGGCCGTGCTGCGCGCCGCGGTGTCGGCCATCGAGCACGGTCGCGACGCGGTCGGCCACGAGGACCTCGAGGAGGCGGCCCGCGCGGAGTACGTCAGCCAGGGGCGTCTGCCGCCGAGCCGCAGCGCGTTCTGACGCGCTCGCACGAGGTACCGCGCGCCGGGGCCGACATCCCGAGCAGGGCCGTCGAGACTGCGCTCATCCCCTCGAGGTGAGAAGGCGATGACGCAGGTGCGAACGCGCGTTCACCCCTCGGCGTGGCCGTCGCCGCCGTAGATGATTGAGATCACGGTGGATGGTGTCGCGGCCCGGATCTTGCTAGGGCCTCGCGGTCCAACCGCGCCGGCAGGGAAGACCATGTTCGCCTCGATTCAGTCGCTCCAGAGCAGCCACCCCACGGCGCTCGTCGGCTCCCACACCATCGACGTCGCCTGCCCGCCGCACGCGTTCTACGACGTCATCGCCGACTATGAGAGCTACCCGGACTTCGTGCCCGCGCAGCGCACCGCGAAGGTCCTGTCGCGCAGGGTCGACGGCTACGTCGAGCACCTCGAGGTCGCGATGGGGCTGTCGGTCGTGAAGACCATCGACATGGTCCTCGCCGTCGAGGGGATCCCCGGTCACTCGATGGAGTGGCGCATGGTCCAGGGCAACGCCCTGCGCGGCGTCGCCGGCGCGTGGCTGCTCGAGGAGCTCCCGGGCGGCCACACCCGTGCCCAGCTGCACCAGGCGCTCGCCCTGAAGGCCTGGCTGCCCAAGGCGATCGTGCGGACCCTGGTCAACAAGACCCTCCCGGGCACCGCCCGCGCCTTCAAGCGCGAGGCCGAGCGGCGCCACCGGGCCTAGCCGCCCCTCGCTGGCGTCGCGTACGCGTTCAGCGCAGCTTGCGAGCGGTCACGTCCCTGGCGACGGTCGGGTCCTCCGGGACCCTCCCGATAGGGGTGTCGTCGTGGGCGGCGTCTCGTCCGGCGCCGAGCCGCTGAGCCTCGAGCCATCGCTCGGCGTCCGCCCGATCTGCGAGGCGTCGAACGATGAGCGCGAGGATCTCCTCGTCGGTCATGTGCCACCGCACCTGGTCGCCTCTGCCGAGCTCGACCGGCCGGAACAGGAGCGAGACCAGCAGCCCCGACGCCTTCAGCACGGTGGCGCTGGCGCCGGCGAGCTTGAGGAGCTGCTTCGTGATCGTCTTGGTGCCGGACTTGGGCAGGCTGGCGAGGCCGGCCTCCGCGAGCTGCTGGACGCCGCCGCCGGCCTTGCCCAGGTCCAAGCTGACCACGACCTTGCCGCTGACGATGGTCACCTTCAGGCGCTCGTTCAGGATGCGGTCGACGTCCCCCTGGTCGTAGTAGGGGCCCCACTCCTTGGTGTTGGTCGGCGCCGCGAGCGCGCTGATGTCGGCGAAGGTCTGCGACCGGATCTCGCGGAGCATGGCGACCTGCTCGAGGGCGATCTCGCGCTCGGCGTCCGACTCGCTGCCGAGCTTGCCGGGCACGACCGGGTCGAGCGCCGTGACGTCGCGGTCGGGCGCGACGGGATCCGGCGTACGGAAGGCCACCTCGGCGTCGCACTGTCGCCCACCGATCAGCCCCGCCGGCTCCTCCGCCAGATTCGGCTGCGCGTCGGGGGTCAGCGAGCGCTCCCCTTCGGCGAAGCTCTCCGCCGACGAGCCCGTGCGCCGTGACCTGGCGCGGGTCGAGTTCACGTTCGCAGCGGCCTGACTACCCGGACGCCCCTTCCTCAGAGGTGCGAGCATCTGAGACCTCCAGAAGATCTCTCACCAGGCACCGGCCCCCGGACAGTCTGCGTGAACGGTGTTCACAGATGCAAGGCCAGCGTCAGAATCCGAGCTGCGTCAGCGGAGAGTCGACATCGGATCCAGTCGAGCAAACCGTGGCGTGGTCGCTTTGGTCGCTTTTCTGGGCGGATTGGTCGAATTTGCGATGAGCTCGACCCAGACGGGATCCTCGCCCCCGCGCCCGCCGAATCCGGCGCCGAGCGCGCCGCGCGCGCGTTGACCGCCGGGTCCGGGTACATACCAGTGACCGCCATGGTTGCAGAAACGACGACGCTCGACGCCGCCGTAGTCCCTCCCCCGCAAGGTGAGGAGCGGCCCAACTTCTCTCCGTCCCGCTCGACCGGCGCCCGGCTCCTGGAGCTGCTGGCCGAGCGCGCCGACGCCAAGCCGGACTCCGAGCAGGCCTGGCGGTCTGCCCGGCGTTTCGCGTCGGCGCCGGCCGACACCCTGGAAGAAGCGCTCGCGCACATCGCGCGCGTCGCGCCCCAGGTCGGGCTGCAAGCCGCGCCCTCCCGGGTCACGCTCCAGGAGATCGTCGAGGTCGCGGCCGACGAGGGCCGCGCCTTGCTCGTGCCGATCGCGGAGGGGGACCACGCGGCCTGGTTCGTGCCGCTCCGGCGGGTCGGCAACCGGGTCCGCGGCGCCTGGCTCAGCCCGTACGGTGAGAGCGTCCGGACGCTGTCGATCGCCGCGCTCGAGCGGCTGATCCTCGACGACGAGACGCCGGCGCTGATCCTGGAGTCGCGCTTCCCGCTCGACGCCCTCGTCCGCCCGGCCGACAAACAGAAGGACCCCGTGACGCGCGCCTGGGCCAGGCTCTGGCGGTTCGTCCGCCTGGAGCGCTCGGACCTGCGCCTCGTCCTCGGGTACGCGGTCGCGATCGGCGTGTTGTCGCTGATCACCCCGGTGGCGGTGCAGGCGCTCGTCAACTCCATCGCCCTGACGACGCTGGTCCAGAACCTCATCGTCCTGTCCCTGGCGCTCCTGGGCGGCCTCGTGCTGTCGGCCGTGCTCCGCGGCCTCCGCATCTATGTCGTGGAGGTGCTCGCCCGGCGCATCTTCGTGCGCGTCGCGGCCGATTATGCGCGCCGGATCCCGGCGATCGATCCGCGGAGCCGCGACGGGGCGGACCTGCCGGAGATGACGCTGCACTTCTTCGACGTGCTGACGCTCCAGAAGTCCGGCGCGCACCTGCTCCTCGACGCCCTCGGGCTCGTGTTGCAGACCGTGATGGGCGCGATCCTGCTGGCCCTCTACCACCCCCACCTCATGGTCTTCGACCTGCTGCTCATCCTGATGCTGGCCATCGTCCTGGTCGGCTTCTTCCGCCGGGGCACGCGGACCGCGCTCGACGAGTCCAAGCGGAAGTACCACGTCGCGTCATGGCTCCAGCAGCTCGCCAACAACCCGGCCGCGTTCTCGTCCCACAGCACGAGCCGGCTGGCGGTCCAGCGCGGCGACCGCCTGTCCCACGCCTACCTCCGCGCCCGCCGGGCCCACTTCAAGGTGCTGCTGCGGCTCTACATCGGCAGCCTCGCGCTGCAGGTCCTCGCGCCGGTCTTCCTGTTGGTGATCGGCGGCATGCTGGTCATCGACAACGAGCTCACCCTCGGCCAGCTCGTCGCCGCCGAGCTCGTCGTCTCGGCGATCAGCCTCGGCTTCGGCAAGCTCGGCGGGTACACCGAGAAGCTCCTCGACGTGGTGGCCGGGATGGAGAAGCTCGCGAAGCTGGTCGAGCTCCCGCGTCGGCAGCCCAGCACGGAGCAGCTCACCGACCGGACCGGGCCTGCGAGCGTCCGGATCTCGGGCCCCAGGTGCGGCACCGTGGACATCCCCGCCGGGGCCCGCGCGTCCCTCGAAGGGACGCCGGAGCGCGTCCGCCGGGTCTTCGCGGCGCTGCGCGGGGCCGACGGGGCGGAGCTGCGGACCGTCGAGGTCGACGGCAAGCCCGTCGACGGCACGGAGCTCGAGGTCCTCGGCGACGCCGTCTGGTGGATCGGCCAGCCGCGCTTCTTCCGCGGCACGATCCTCGACTACCTGAGCCTCGGTCCCCGCCCGGTGGACCCCCACGAGGCGCGGCTCGCGATGGCCCGCGCATGCCTCGACCTCGACGACCTCGGCGACGGGCTGGACACCGAGCTGACGCCGACGGGCTCCCCCCTGTCTCCGGGCCAGCGGCGCCGGCTCATGCTCGCGCGGGCGCTCCTCCACGAGCCGCGCGTGCTCTTCGTGGACGGCGCGCTCGACGATCTCGAGCTGGCCCCGGAGCGCCGCGACCGGGTCATCGGCGCCATCCTGAGCCCGAGCGCGCCCTGGACCACCCTCGTCCGCAGCGGCGACCCGAACGTGCTCGCCCACTGCGGCGATCGCTTCACGCTGGAGGACGGACGATGAGCGATCACCGTCAGGCCGCGCTCCGGCACAGCGCGTGGGCGTACGAGCCGTCTCCCCTGGCGCTCGTCAGGAGCCGGCCCCTCGCGCGCCGCGTCGTGCGGATCCTGGGCCTCCTCGCGCCGGTCGTGATCCTCTTCCTCGTCTTCGCGCCGTGGCGGCAGTCGGTGGGGGGCCACGGGCGGGTCATCGCGTTCTCGCCCAACGACCGCGAGCAGCGCGTGGTGGCGCCCATCAAGGGTCGCATCGTGACGTGGCACGTCCACGAGGGCAGCGTCGTCAAGAAGGGCGACGTGATGGTGGACCTCGCCGACAACGACCCCGAGCTGCTGCAGCGCCTCCGGGACCAGCGCACCGCGGCGCTCAACCGGGTGAGCTCCGCCCGCCTCGCCATCACCATGGGGCGGTCCCGGGTGAGCTCGGTGGAGTCGGCCCGACGCGCCGCCGCGTCGACCGCCGAGCTGGCGGTCTCGATCGCCCGGGACAAGCGTGACGCCGCGGCGCAGGAGCTGCTGGCGGCGAAGGCGGCCTTCGAGACGGCCGAGCTCAACCGACAGCGGCTCGAGGCGCTCGAGAAGGACCAGCTCGCCTCGCGGCGGGACCTCGAGCTCGCGCAGCTCGAGCACGTCAGCACCAAGAGCCGCCGGGCCGCCGCGGAGGCCAAGATGCGCGCGGCGAAGCGCGAGATCGAGCAGGCGGAGGCGAAGCTCGCGAACGTCATCTCCAAGGAGATGGCGGAGGTCAACAAGGCCGAGGAGTCCCTCGCGAAGCTGGAGCAGGAGCTCGCCAAGGCCGAGGGTGACCTGATCAAGGCCGAGGTCGAGCTCAGCCGTCAGACGTCGATGTCGGTGACGGCCCCGCGGGACGGCACCGTGCTGCGGCTGGTGGCCAACGCCGAGGGGCAGTGGGTCAAGCCGGGCGAGCCGGTGGCCGTGCTCGTGCCGCGGACGCAGTCGCGCGCCGTCGAGCTGTGGCTGAGCGGCAACGACGCGCCGCTGGTCACCCCGGGGCGCGAGGTGCGGCTTCAGTTCGATGGCTGGCCGGCCGTGCAGTTCAGCGGGTGGCCGTCGGTCGCCGTGGGCACCTTCGGCGGCGAGGTCGCGCTGGTGGACGAGTCCGACGCCGGCACCGGGCGCTTCCGGGCGGTCGTCATCCCGAGCGAGGACGAGCCGTGGCCCGAGGCGCGCTATCTCAGGCAGGGGGTGCGGGCCAAGGGCTGGGTCCTGCTCGACGAGGTCACGGTCGGCTTCGAGATCTGGCGGCAGCTCAACGGGCTCCCGCCGGCCGTGGACGCCGAGCCGGGGACCGGGCCGCTCGACGGGAAGGGCAAGGACGAGGGCAAGGGGTGATGGAGCTCCTCGCGATGCGCGCGCTCGCCGTACTCGGCGTGGTGCTCCTGGCACTCCCGGCCCTCGCCGAGACGACGCCCCCCCTGGCGCTCTCGGACGTGCTCGAGACGCTCGAGGGCTCGCACCCCGAGCTCGAGAGCGCGCGGCAGGACCTGAGACAGGCCCGCGCGGAGGCGTTCAGCGCCGACGGCGAGTTCGACCCGAAGCTGAAGCTCGGCGCCAAGCAGCTGGCGTCGGGCTACTACGACAAGGGGCAGCTCGAGGTCCTGCTGAGCCAGGCGACGCCCGTCTGGGGCACCTCGCTCTACGCCGGCTGGCGCCGGAGCCTCGGCGACAAGATCCCGGTCTACGATGGCCATCTGGAGACGCGGTCGGGAGGCGAGCTCCGGGTCGGCCTGCAGATCCCGGTCTGGCGCAACGGCCCCATCGACGAGCGCCGCGCCAAGATCGCCAAGGCCGCGCTCGACGTCGAGCAGACCGAGCTCGAGCTGGCCTCGTTCCGCCTGCTGCTCCGCAACGCCGCGGCCCGCGCCTACTGGAAATGGGTCGAGGCCGGCCGCAAGCTCGAGGTCGAGCGCCGGCTCCTGGAGCTGGCGCAGACGCGAGACGACGGCATCCGGAGGCGCGCCGAGAAGGGCGACGCCGCCGGGGTCCTGGCCCTCGACAGCCAGCGGAGCGTCCTGACGCGACGCGCGCGGGTCGTGGCGGCGGAGCGCAGCGTCCGCGAGGCCGCCATCGAGCTCTCGCTCTTCTATCGCGACGCCGAGCGCGACCCCATCGCGCCTGCCCCTTCGCAGCTCCCCCCGGCGCTCCCCGAGCCGACGCCGCCGGTGGCTGCCCAGCTGGACGAGGACATCGAGCGCGCCCTGCGCACGCGCCCCGACGTGCTGGCCCTCCAGCGCGCCCGCGCCCAGGCGGAGATGGAGGTGCGGCTCAGGGACAACCAGGTGGCGCCCGACATCTGGATCTGGAGCGAGGTCGCGAAGGACGTCGGGAGCGGCAAGACCGAGCTCGAGCCCTGGGACTGGGCCGTGGGGATCACCGTCGAGGCGCCGCTGCTGCTGCGCAAGGCCCGCGGGGAAGAGCAGGCGGCGCGGGCCAAGGAGGCCGCCGTGGCCGCCAAGATCCGGGGCGCCCGCGACAAGGTCGCGGCCGAGGTCAGGCTGGCCTACGCCGCCCTGGAGGCGGCCTACCTGCGGGTGGGCCTGGCTCGGCGCGCCCGCGAGGCGGCGGAGGCGCTCGCCGAGGCCGAGCGGCGCCGCCTCGAGCTCGGGAGCAGTGACCTCCTGGTGTTGACGCTCCGCGAGGTGGCGGCGGCGGACAGCGCCGCCACCGAGATCAGCGCCCTGGGCGCCTACCAGCGCGCGCTGGCGGACTACGTCACCATGACCGCCGTGGGGATCCCCTAGCCGCGTTCGACTCCATGACGGCGAGGCGTGGTGCCCTCCCGGCTGCTCCCCGGAGAGCTGCCCGTACTTCGTGGCGTCCTCCGAGGGGCTCTCGCTCAGTGGGTCAGGGCTCGACCCAGGTGCAGTCGCCGACGGAGGTCGGGATGGACTCGCACTGCTGCTGGGTCGGGGCGACCGTGGCGCAGGCGAGCTCGAAGGTGCCCTCGCAGTAGGGGCCCCAGTAGCAGGGCAGGGTGCCCTGGCTCGTGCCGAGCCCGCCGGCGCAGGCGGCCTGGGTCGAGAAGGATTCGCGGCACTTGTCGCGCGGGACGCACTGGCCGTCGGCGATGTAGGTGCAGTGCCAGCCGGCCGCGTCGAGCTGGTCGGTCGCGGTACAGAAGACGGCGTTGCCGGTCATGGCGGAGCACTGCCAGGGCGCGTCCGCGGCGGCGCCGTCGTCGTCGCTGCAGCCGTCCTGGGGCGCGACGCTGCAGCCCGCGAAGTCCCCGCAGGTGGCCGCGCTGGCGACGTACTCGCAAGGCGTGGGGATGGTGCCGGCGCAGTGTGGGACGCTCGGGGTGGTGTCGGCGACCGTCGACGTGTCGCTCGCGCCGGTGTCCATCGCGTCGTCGGTCACGTCCGTCGCGGACGCCGTGTCCGCGGACCCGGTCGTGTCCCCGGGCGCCTCGGTGTCGAGCACGGCGGTGTCCGCGGCCAAGGTGTCCGCACTGTCGGTCGTATCCACGGCGGCGGACGTATCCACGCTGGCGGACGTGTCCGCGGTCGCGCGCGAGTCGTCGCCGCTGTCGCCACAGGCGAGGGAGAGCAGCGTCCCGACCGAGACGACGAGGATTGAACGAAGGCTGGGCGCCATATGGGGATTCTCCAGAGGATGGTGTGGAGCGACGCTCGCTCCGAGCTCTCCCGCGACGCTATCCGACCCGGCACCCGCCACAACTGACGACGGTCTGACGTCCGCCCGCGCTCGTGTACATCGCCGGCGGGCCGTACCGGCGCGCGGACCGCGGGTTTCAACCTCGGAGCGGCGCGGCGTCTCTGCTAATCTACGGCGCTCGGCGGACGGAGGTGTGGATGACGGCGAGCTGGAAGGCGGTTGTGACGGCGGTCGCCGTGGCGGTCGTGGCGGGCGGCTGCGAGGCGGAGCCCCCGCGCGGGCTGAACGAGACCTGCGTCGAGTGCGCCGGCGGCTCGAGCGGCGGGGAGTGGGTCGGGGTGGGCGCGGCCTGCACCAGCTGGAAGCACTACGACTGCGTCGAGGGCCTCTACTGCAACCTCGGGTGGCAGGCGTGCCTGCCGCCGTCGCCGGAAGGGGACTTCTGCGACGAGCGCATCATCTGCGAGGACGGGCTCGTCTGCGGCAAGGGGAAGCCGACGGTGTGCGAGCGGCCGGTCCCGCGCGGCGAGCGCTGCACGAGCCTGTCCACCTGCGAGGAGGGCCTCGTCTGCAACGCGGGCGGCGTGCCGGGCGACCCGCAGGTCGGGACGTGCGAGCCGCCGGAGGGAGGCGTGGGGGCGCCGTGCGCGTGGTGGGTCGGCGAGCGCGGCGCCTCGCGTCACGAGGGGTGCGCGGCCGGCGCGACGTGCGCGCCGCCGACCCTGCCGGACCCGGGCGCGGTCGAGCTCTCCGAGGACCCGACGCGCTGCGACGCGTTGCGGGGCAACGTCAATGTGAAGGACCAGCTCGCCTGTCTGGGCTTCGCCGGAACGTGTGCCCCGGGGGGCGGCCTCGGTCGCGGCGAGGCGTGCGTCGAGGACGCCGCGTGCGCGAGCGGGCGCTGCGTCTGGGTCTTCCCGCCGGCGCGGACCCAGGCGATGATCGACGCGGGCGTCCGGCTCGTGTCGCCGTGGCCGGGCGTCTGCGCGGGGCCGGAGGACGGCGGGACCGAGTCTCTCTGCCTCGCGTCCTCGGGCGCGTGCGACATCCCGTGCGATTCGACCGACGACTGCCTGCCGGGCCTCGCGTGCTGGCACGGGCAGTGCGGGGCGCGCCACCAGGTGCTCGAGGGCAAGCGCTGCGGCGAGGCCGACGCGAGCGTCTGGCCCCCGCTCGACGACTACTGCGCGCTGAGCCTCACGTGCGACGTGACGACGCTGAAGTGCCGGCCGGTCGGCCCGGGCGAGGACGGCGCCCCGTGCGAGGCGGTCGAGGCCTGCGCCGCGCGGCACAGCTGCGCCCGCGGCACATGCAGGCCCTACGGCGGCGACGGTGACGCCTGCGACGCCGCGCGGGTCTGCGAGGTCGGGCTCCGTTGTGCTCACGAGGCGCGCGTCTGCGAGGTCCCCGGGCCGCTCGCGGAGGGTGAGGCGTGCGAGACCCACGCCGCGTGCGGCGCCGGGCTCTTCTGCTGGGACTGCACGGACGAGCCGACGCTGCCGGCGGGCGCCTGCGAGGCACCACGGTGCACGCCCTACCGCCGCGAAGGGGAGGGGTGCCCCAACGGCGAGTGCGCGCCGGGCCTCGAGTGCCGCAGCGACCCGACCAACCACCTCCGCTGCCTGTGGCCGGAGGGCGCCGAGTAGCGCGGTCGCGACGACATGCCGAAGCGCGCTCCGGCTGGCTGCGCGACGCGCTCCACCTCGTCCTCCCGCCGCGCTCGCGGTCCTCGAGGTTGCCGCGAGTCGCCGCGCGTGGCAGGGCCTGGGCATGGAGTCTCCTCACGACAAGCTCTTCAAGCTCGTCTACAGCCGGCCAGCCCAGGCGGCGGCGTACTTCGAGCGGTTCCTGCCGGCCGGCGCGGTCGCGCGGCTCGACCTCGAGCGGCTCGACCTCGTCCCCGGGAGCTTCGTGGACGACGCGCTGGCCGAGCGCCACACCGACCTGCTCTTTCGGGCGCCGCTGCGGCCGGATGTGGACGTCGATGTCGCGGCGGGGGTGGAGCGCGAGGGTGAGGAGGCGTTCGTCTACCTGCTCTTCGAGCACCAGAGCACGGTCGACGCGCTGATGGCGTTTCGACTCCTGCGCTACATGATCCGCATCTGGGAGCGGTGGCTCGAGGACGCGCCGCGCGCGCGACGCTTGCCGCCGATCCTCCCGCTGGTGCTCTATCAGGGCGAGCGCGAGTGGCGCGCGGCGACCTCCTTCGAGGCGCTGGTCCCCGACGCGACGGGCGATCTGGCGCGGTTCACCCCGCGCTTCGACTTCCTGCTCACGTCGCTGGTGTCCCTGCCGGAGCCGTCGCTCGCGGCCGTTCGCGACGGCGTGAGCCGGCTCGCGCTGCTGATGCTGCGGGACGGTCGCGCGCCCGACGTCCTGACCCGCCTGGGCGGCTGGAAGGCGCCGCTGCTCGAGGCCCAGGTCTTGCAGCTCCTGGCCGGATTCCTAGAATATCTCCTGTCGGTGCAGGACGCTCTGGACCCCGCCGCCCTCGGTGCCAGCCTCTACGACACCCTCAACCCCCAAGCCGAGTCTACCGCCATGTCCGTTGCTCAGAAGCTCATCGATCAGGGGCGCGCCGAGGGGCGCGCCGAGGGGCGCGCCGAGGGGCGCACCGAAGGGCGCGCCGAGGGGCGCGCCGAGGGGCGCGCCGAGGGGCGCGCCGAGGGGCGCGCCGAGGGGCGCACCGAGGGGCGCACCGAGGGGCTGCGCGTGATGCTGCGGCGCCTCCTGACGCTGCGGTTCGGTGGGCTTTCGGCGGAGCTCGAGGCCGAGCTCGAGGCCGCTGACGAGGCGCGCCTGATGCTGTGGACCGAACGGGTCGTCGACGCCGACTCCCTCGACGAGGTCTTCTCGGGCTGACGTGGCTGCGCCGCAAGAAGATCTCCTGTCGGTGCAGGACGCTCTGGACCCCGCCGCCCTCGGTGCCAGCCTCTACGACACCCTCAACCCCCAAGCCGAGTCTACCGCCATGTCCGTTGCTCAGAAGCTCATCGATCAGGGGCGCGCCGAGGGGCGCGCCGAGGGGCGCGCCGAGGGGCGCACCGAGGGGCTGCGCGTGATGCTGCGGCGCCTCCTGACGCTGCGGTTCGGTGGGCTCTCGGCGGAGCTCGAGGCCGAGCTCGAGGCCGCTGACGAGGCGCGCCTGATGCTGTGGACCGAACGGGTCGTCGACGCCGACTCCCTCGACGAGGTCTTCTCGGGCTGACGTGGCTGCGACGCCGTCGCCGCCGACGCGCGGAGACGCAGGACTGTCACACGGCGAACCGCGCCTTTCGAGGCGTGCCGTCGCGGCTCAGCGGGGTAGGGGAGCAGCCCAGGCGCGGCCGACGGCGGCGGCGAGGGCCTCGGGGGACGCGCGGAGCGCCGTGAGGTCCCAGCGGCGGGCCACGCCGTCCCAGCTGCCGGTCCAGAGGGCGTCGTCGGGGCCGAAGGCGAGCGCGACGACCCGCTCGTCGTGCCCTCGCAAGACCGCCAGCAGCGCTCCGTCGCGACCATGAACGCGCACCACGCCGTCGAGGCCGGCGAGGGCCACCGTCCCGTCGCCGGCCACCTCCACGTCCTGCGGCGGCGCGACCTCCCGGTCGAAGGGCCAGACCTCCGCCGCCCCGCCCCGACGCGGGACGCGGTGGAGCGCGCCCGGCGTCGCGACGATCACGTGGTCGTCGCCGGCCCCGACGGCGACGGCCTCCGGCCAGCGCCCGATCGGCCACGGGACGCCGCCGTCCGTCCCGAAGACGGCCCCGGTGCCGTCCTCGAGCACGGCGACCCAGCTCCCGTCCGGCGCGTCGTCGAGGTCGAGCGCCTCGGGCTCGCCGGGCTGGCCGGCCCGGCGCGGTCCCTCCGGCCCGACCAGCGCGATCGGCGCCTCCCAGCTCGCCGTGACGACGCCGTCCGGCCCCAGCCGCGCGACGCGTCGGAGCGCGCTGCCGGGATCGTAGCGGGCCACCTCCCACCGGGCGGTGTCGACCCAGCTCAGGCCCGGGGCGCTCATCGCCGCGACGCCGAGCCAGCGCCCGTCGCCGCTGAAGGCCACGCGCTTGACGACCTGGTCGCCGAAGCGCAGCGCTCGGCGGGTCCCGGCGACCGCGACCTCGACGACCCCGGTCCCCCGGGCCACCGCCACGGCCCCGGAGCGCGCGACCGCGACCGAGGCCACGCCCCCCGGCGCGCCGTCGACGACCTCGACGACGGGCGCCGGCAGGCGCCAGACGACCCCGCGCCCCTCGCCGAAGGTCACCAGCGTGTCGTCGTCGCGCCAGCGCGCCGCGCGACCGAGCCGACGCGGCAACCGGAGCTGCTCGACCCCGCGCGCGTCGAGCACGCGGACCCCGTCCTGAACCCCCACCAGCGCCAGCCGCGAGCCCGAAGGAGACCAGCTCAGCCCCCGGAGCCCGCGGTGCTCCGGCGTCGCGGTGGCCACGACGCGGCCGTCTTCCAGCGCGACGACCGCCAGGCCCCCGCGCTCGTCCGCGAGCGCCACGCGCCCCTCGTCGGGCGACAGCGCCAACGCCGTGGGCGTCAGCGACAGGACGGCGCCGTCCTCGCCGCGGGGCGTGAGCTCTCGCCAGTCGGCGCCCCGCTCGCGCAGCCGCAGCCCGTCGTCGCACAGGGCGACGTCCCGGACCCCGCCCAGCGCCAGCCCGACGAGCACCCGCCGCGGCGGGCACGCGCGGTCCTCCGGTGACGGCCGGGGCAGGACCGGGGTGAACGACCAGCCCCGGGTCGTGACCACGCGGCCTCCGCCCGCGACGACGCGGTCGGCGGAGGGGGCGTGGCGGGGCTCGCCGACGACCGCGCCGTCCCGGGTCGACAGGACCCACGCGCGGTCCTCGGCGTCGGTGACGACGACGTGACCGGCCTCGTCGAAGGCCGCGGCGCGCCCCGCGACGGGCGCTCGCCAGCGGGGCGCTCCCGGCGGGTCGCCCCAGGCGTACAGCGCCACGTCGTCGCCGAGCTGGACCCAGCGGGCCCCGCGCCCATCGAACACCACGCGCCCCGCCGGGACGACGGCTTCGTCCTCGGGGGTGGGGCGCGCCGCCGGCGAGCCGAGCATCAGGGCGCCGCGCGCCTCGGGGCCGCCGCCGAGGACCAGCGCGCGGGCCGCGGCGAGCTCGGCCTCGGGCCGCGCGCCGTCGTCCGCCTCCCGTCGGCTCTCCGTCAGGAGCGCGGTGACCAGCGCCTCGGCCGTCCGGCGCTCGGCGTCGACGGCGCGGTTGCGCTCGGCGACCACGTTCTGCGTGGCGACGACGGCGCCGACCGCGAGCACGAGCAGCGCGACGGCGGCGACGCCCAGGGGCACGCGCCACGCCCGGACGAGGCGGCGCAGGAGCTCGAGGGCGGTGTAGTCGTGGGCGTGGACCCGCCGGCCGTCGAGGTAGGCCGCGACGTCCGCGCCGAGGGCCTTCGCGTCGGGGTAGCGCGCCTCGGGCGAGGGGGCCATCGCGCGCTCGAGGATGGCGACCAGCTCCGCCGGCGCGTCGGGCGCGAGCGTCGCCGCGCGCTCGGGTGTCAGCCCGTCGCGCCGCGCGCGGAGGACGGTCGCGGCGTCGCCCGAGAAGGGGGCGCGCCCGCAGACGACGCGGTAGAGGATCCCGCCCAGGCTCCACACGTCGGAGCGTCGGTCGAGCGGCGCCCCGCCCCGCGCCTGCTCGGGGCTCATGTACGCCGGCGTGCCGACGACCTCGCCGGCGACGGTCTCGGCCGGCCCGTCGGGCAGCACCGCGCGCCAGGAGCTCGTGTCCGCCGCGCCGATGGGGCGGGCCACACCCCAGTCGACGACCTGGGTCTCGCCGAACTCGCCGATCATGACGTTGTGGGGCTTCAGGTCGCGGTGGAGGATCCCGACGCTGTGGGCGAAGGCGACGCCGTCGCAGGTCGCGAGGAAGTGGCGCAGGGTGTTCAGTCGCGCGGCGAGGGGCGCGCCGGCGAGGACCTCCTCCAGCGACCGCCCGCGGACGAGGCGCATCGTGTAGAAGGCGCCGTCGCCGTCCTCGCCGGCGTCGTGGACGGCGACGACGTTGGGGTGCTCGAGCTGGGCGGTGATGGCCGCCTCCTGCTCGAGGCGGGCCCGGCTCCCGGGGCTCGAGGCGCGGGGGCGCTTGAGCGCGACCTGCCGATTCAGCCGGCGGTCGAGGACCAGCGCCACCCGGCCCATGCCGCCCTCGGCCAGGGTGGCGACGGTGGCGTAGCGCTCGCCCTCGGCGACGGCGAAGGCGCGCGTCGTCGCGCCGGGGCCGACCTCGGCCGGCCCCGAGAGGTCGGCCGGGAGGCTGTCGCCGTCAGAGTCGGTCCTCAACCCGGTCGCCCGTTCGGAGCACGAGCTCCACCTGGCCCGTGCCGGTGAGGACGACCAGGTCGTCCCGGATCCCGGACCCGCGGAGCCGTCGCCGGAGCCGCGTCATCGCCATGTCGAAGCGCGGGCGCAGGTCGGCCCGGTCCTCGTCGGCGCCCCACAGCTCGCTGGCGAGCACCTCCCACGAGACGGGGCCGCCCAGGTCGAGGAGCTCGCACACGATGCGCGCGCCGATCCCGCCGATGACGCAGGAGAACTCGCTCTGATGGAGCTGGACGGTGTCGTAGCTCGCGATGAGGTGGAGCGGCGCGGCGCCCCCCAGGGTCGACGGGACCGAGGCGTCGCGGAGGCGGATCGGGACGAGGGACAGGGTGACCCCGGCGACGGTGAAGTCGTCGCCCAGCGCGAGGGCGCGCTCCTCCCCGGTCGCCGGCAGGCGGACCCGGTACGCGTCGTCCTCGCCCCAGAGCACGGCGTCGGCCCCGGTCACGACGCCGACCTCGAGGCGCGGGCGCGGGCGGAGGAACAGCGAGCGAACGCCGTCGAGGGGTTGGCGCGGGAGGCCCGCCCCGACCAGGCCGACGACCTCCTCCGGGAGGACGACGTCCCCGACGTCGAGGTCGACGCCGGGCGCCAGCGAGATGCGCAGGCCGGGGGTGAGGACGACCGAGGTCAGCGCTTGCCCGTCGACGCGGAGCCGCCCGCGCAGCGCGAGGAGCTTCAGCTCGCCGCCGCGCAGGCTCACGAGGGCGTGGGCCTCGGAGACGCGCGGGTCGTCGATGGGGAGCCGCGCGGTCCGGAGCCGGCCGACGAGGTCGCCGTGGACGAGCAGGTGCGGCGGCCCACCGGCCACGGAGATGGAGACGTGTGCGCGCATCGTCGGCGGACGATAGCGGCGTCCGACCCGAGCGCGCCACGGGTTTCGGAGGCGCCGCCCGGCGAGCCGCGTTCCAACGCGCTTCCAACGCTTCGACCGCGCGACGTCCCGGGTCGCTACCGTCGGGGGAGCGCGGCGCGGGCGATCCACCCGACCTCGGCGCCGCCGAACCGAAGCCCCCCCGGGAGTTGCCATGAGAGTGATCACCCCCGCCATCCTCGCGGTCGCCCTCGCCACGCTCGCCACGGCGTGCGAGACGGCGACCGACGCCGCGCCCGAGAAGGTCGCCCCGACCGCGTCGGACCTCCGCGTGAGCCCGTCCTCCATCACCGTCGGCGAGCCCGCGTCGCTCGCGGGGACGATCGACGTCGTCGACCCGGACGCCGACTTCACCACCCTCCACATCGAGGTGGAGGATCCCGCCAGCGGCGTCGGGACGCTGTCCCTCGCGATCCCGAACCCCGACCGGCTGACCGGCGTGAAGGTCCCGTTCACCGTCGAGCTGACCGCCGCGGAGGCCGGCGCTCACGTCGTCACCGCCCGGGTCGAGGACGCGGCCGGGCTGCAATCGGCCGCCGTGTCGACCACGGTCACGGCGGTCCCGGGCGAGACGCCGGATCCGACCTCCGCCCCGCGGGTCGAGCGCGTGGTCTTCGAGCCGAAGACCGTGACCGTCGGTGTCGAGGCGCCCATCGCCGGCACCGTCGACGTCTCGGACGCGGACGGCGACGCCGCGGCGCTCCACGTCCAGGCCCAGGGGCCGGGCGGCGTGACCGGCCCGGAGGTCGTCGTGCCGGTGGACCTCGCGGGCGGGACCTCGGCCACCGTCGCCTTCTCCTACCCCTTCACGGCGACCGCCTCGGGCACCTACACGCTGCGCGTCCACGCGGTCGACGCGACCGAGAAGAGCTCCAGCCCCGCGTCGGGGATCTTCACCGCGTCGAGCCCGCTCCCGGTGGCCCCGGTGCTGAGCGCCCTCGCCCTCGACCAGGCGGCGCTGACGCCGGGCGTGGCCGCCACGCTGACCGGCACCGTGCACGTCTCGGACGCCAACGGCGACGCCGCGAGCCTGGTCGTGCGGCTCGACCCGCCCCTCGGCAGCGCGCCACCCGACGTGACGGCGGCCATCGACCTCGGCGGCGAGGTCGCGGGCACGGTCTCCTTCGAGGTCGCCATCGCCTCGCCGGTCGCCGGGACCTACGGCGTCGACGTCTGGGCGCTGGACGCCGGTAATCGCCGCTCGAACACGCTGTCGGCCGAGGTCGTCTCCAGCGCGACGGCGCCGGTCGTCACGGCGCTGAGCGTCCAGCCCCTGTCGGTCCTCGTCGACGTCGAGGCGACGCTGACGGGGACGGTCACCGCCAGCGACCCGACCGGGGACCTGGCCGCCGTGACGCTGACGATCCGGAGCCCCGACGGGGCGGTCGCCGTGGCGGACGTGGACGTGCCCCTCGCCAGCAGCGGTGACGTTCATGCGGTGTCGGTGTCGTTCACCCCGACGGTCGTCGGGACCTGGGTCCTCGAGGCGCGGGCGACCGACGCGGACGGGGCGACGTCGGCCGCCCGCGCGGTGGACATCGACGTCCACGACCTGAGCAACGTCAACGACGCCTGCGCCGCGACGAGCACCGACTGCGCCGGACAGGGCTTCTGCTACAACGTCGTCGCCAGCACCTGCGACTACATCGAGTCCCGCGGGCTCGGCCTCGACGCGTGCGACGACGTCCCGGAGGACACGGTGGTCCCGACCTGCGTGTCGAGCATCAGCGACCTCTCGAGCCCGTGGGCCGCGACCGACGCGAACTGCGACTTCGTCCAGTACTGGTCGAACCCGACCGACTTCCCCATCGACTGCCGCTGCCCGGACGCCTCGCTCGAGGACCCGTGCGTGCGCCCCTACAACCTGCCGGCGGCGACGTCCTTCGGGGACGGGCCGCGGGTACGGGACCTGGCGACGACGGTCCACCTCCACAACGGCCCCATCATCGGCCGCGAGTGGTTCGTCCCGGCGGGCTGGTCGACCTTCAACAAGCAGGATCAGACCATCGTCTTCGCCATCGACATCGACACCGGCGCCCGCCGCCACGTCTCGGGCGCCTACGTGGACCCACAGCTCGGGACGACCGTGGTCGGGGCCGGCCCGGAGCTCGTCAACGTCCTCGACATGGAGCTCGGCGCCGACGGTCAGCTCTACGCGATGGGGGGGCGCAGCGACATCGCGCCGCCGAAGGTCTGGCGCATCGATCCCGCGACCGGCGACCGGACGCTGCTCTTCGACGAGGAGACGGCGGACGCCGCGACGCTCTGCCCGAACGGCTCGACGCTCCCGGGGCGCAAGACCGTCCAGATGGTGCCCGAGGGGTGGGCCATGGACGCGGCCGGAAACCATTACTTCGCCGTCATCAGCACGCCCGGGCCGTCGATCGTGAAGATGACGCCGGACTTCTCGGCGTGCAGCTACCTCACCCGGGTGACGGACACCCCGTCGACGACCCTGACCGACAACGTCGGGACCGGCTACGACATCGTGCAGTTCGACTTCCGCGCCTTCGAGATCGCCGGCGGCTCCCTGTTCGCGGTGTCGGACACCAAGCTCATCGAGGTCTCCCTCGCCGACGGCCACCGAACCCTCCGGTCGAACGCGAAGGAGGTCGGCGGGCTGGGCGCGGGGCCCATCAACGCCGAGGGCCTCGGCCACCGCTGGAGCCGCTGGGACGCGGCGCGCGGCGTCCTGTGGACCGTCGGCCTCTCGGGCGGCTCCCTCGCCGTCGTCGTCGACCCCACCACCGGCGACCGCACCGCGTGGCCGTGCTGGCACCCGACCCTGGGCCTCCGCGCGGCGTGCGACAACGTCGGCATCGCCCTCGTCCCCGGCCCGCTCAACTTCGGCGGCTTCGCCATCGATCCGGCGCCGCCCCACGACCTGGTGTTCGCCCACGACATGTTCTCGGTCGTCCGCTACGAGACGAAGACCGGAAACGCCTACATCCTCTCGCTCTGACGCTCGCGGCGCGGCGGTACGGCCGGAGCGGGGAGCCCGTCGTCCACGGCGCCGCGCGTACGCAGGGGATGCAGCCCCGACCAGGCCGCGAAGGGGAGGGGCCCGGGCCGGACCGCCGGCCCTTCGGATCCGGATTGCTTCGTCGATCCCCGTCGGGCATCATCGTCCGACTCTCCACATCACTCGCGCGGGCCCGGATCCACGCGCTGCGACGACCTCCTCTCCAGTCAGGTGCGACAATGAACAATCGTGCGACGTTCTGGGCCGCGGGCCTGGTTGTCTTCGGTATCGGCCTCGGGTGGGCCGCCTGCTCCAGCGACTCCGGCGGGACGACGAACCTCCTGTCCTCCGTCCCCGCCGGCGGTGAGCCGCTCGTCACCTACCTCGACGAGGCCTACGGGATCCGCGTGAGCGGGCTCAAGGCGACGCTCGAGACCGTCGTCGAAGAGGACGGCGCGGTCGTCACGACCGCTCTGCCGACCCTCGACGTGGACGGCCTCGGCGCGCGCGTGATGGACTTCGAGGAGTACATCTACCCCGACGAGGCGGGGGTCATCGTCCTGGCCGTCGCGGAGGACGAGAGCGGAGACGAGCGCTACTTCGAGGTGGACCTCGACCAGAGCCTGGTGTCGTTCTCGAACTACCTCACCGACGACCGCGTGCGCGGCGTCTCCGTCGGCCGCAACGTCGACGGCTCGTACACCGTCTGGAAGTACGACGGCGAGGTCGAGGGCGACTACATCGAGCAGCAGGTCGCGGACGGCTACGGGGCGCTGAAGGTCGTGCAGGAGTACGCCGAGTTCAACACCATCACCCCGCACGTGATGCTGATGGCCATCGCGCTGGCCCACACCGAGATGCCCGAGGCGCGCACCCCGACCTCCTGCACGAACACCGCCCTGGGGCCCCCGGTCTGCGCGCTCTTCAAGGAGTTCTGCGACTGCGCGGCCTGCAGCGTCCTCGGCCGGACGGGCGGGTCCTGCTCGCTGTGCCCCGAGCTCTGAAGACGCCCGCGACGTGAGCCGACGACGCCCGACCGCGCGGCGGCTCGCGCGGCTGTGGCCAGCGCGCGTCGGGTCGGCTCGCGCCCGGCTCCTCGGCCTGGCGCTCCTGCTCGCCGGCTGCGGCGCGGCCAAGCGCCCCGCGACCTTCGGGGTCTACGCCGTCTGGCTCGAAGGTCACGGCGACGAGGACCGCGCCGAGCTCGACCGCTTCCTGACCTGCCTCATCGACGGCTCGACCCTCAACGCCTTCTGGGACGGCGAGGCGCGGCTCGTCCGGCGCGGCTCGTGGACGCTCCCGGCGCCCGACGGGGCGCTCGACTGGAGCGACGCCGCGGCGTGGCTGACCCCTCACGTAGCAGCGGGCCGCGTCCCCGCCCCCAGGGCGGACGAGACGCCGGTCTACCTGGTCTTCGGCGGCAGCCCCGCGCTCAAGGTCGGCGCCTGCGGTCGCAACGCCGCCGGCGAGGTGGCCGGGCGCCGCGCCGGGCTCGCCATCGTCAGGAACCGCCCGCTGTGCTGGCCGACCGGCGACCGCGTCCGCACCGAGACCCAGATCGCCACCCACGAGCTCGTCGAGGCGGTCGACCGCCTGCTGGGCTACGAGGGCTGCGCCGGCGGCGGAGCGTGCCGCGGCAAGCCCGTCTGTCCGAGCTTCTGCGAGACGTTCGTCGGGCTCGCCTGCCCCGGCGCGCCCACGGGGACGTGGACCGGCTGCGAGGGCGGCAGGGTCGACGGCTGGGTGATCCAGCGCTTCTCCCACGCGAGCCGCGCGCCCGGGACCTGTGGGCAGTGCGCGACCTGCGACTTCACCCCGCGCGCCTGCGCTCCCGGAGAGGCCGGGTGCGGCGCGGCGGCCTGGGGCGAGCCGTGAAGGCGCTCCTGAAGCGGGCGCCGGGCGCCTGGATCGCGGCCGGCTACCTCCTCGCCGGGGCGCTCCTCGGCGCGGCCTGGATCGACCCCGCCGCGGCCGGCCTCGCCTGGCTCGCCGTCGTCGCGCTGACCGTCACCCTGGTCGCCACGCGGCGCGCGGCGAGCGCGCTCCTGGGAAGCTGCGCGACCCTCGTCACGGCCCACCTCATCGGCTTCCCGTGGGTGCCGGCCATGAACCGCGCCTCGGTCCCGGACGGCGGGGTCCCGACCTGGCTCTTCGACGTCGTCGAGATGGTCGTCTGGACCGCGCCGCACGCGGTGGTCATCGGCGCGGGCTTCTGGGCCGCGCGACTGCTCGAGCGGCGCTGGCGCCAGCCCCCCGTCGCGCTCTGGCTGCCGATCGCCTGGTCCCTCGGCGAGCTCGCGCGGGTCGCGTTCATCCGGGTGTCGATCTCGGACTGGCTGACGACGCAGTGGAGCGTGGAGCCGGTGCTCCGCCTCGTCGGCCACCTCGGCTGGTGGCCGGCGCTCTGGATCTGCCTCTTCGCGGCCGCCGGCCTCGGCCAGGCCATCGCCACCCGGCGCCCGAGGTGGGCGCTCGCGGCCCTCGCCGGGCTCCTCGGGCTCGCGCTGCCGCCGCTGCCCGAGCGCGGTCAGGACCAGCTCCGCGGGATCGCGGCCGTCACCGTGAGCGACGCCATCACCGCCCCCGAGCGCGCCCCGCTCGACGAGGCCCCGGAGCTTTTCGTCTGGCCGGAGCAGGCGCGCTACGTCCGCCCGTACCTGCAGGAGGGGCGGACCCGGGGCGCGAGGATCCGCCCGCTCTTGCCCGACAGCCCGGCCGCGCACCTCGTCGGCCTGGTCACCCGGGCGCCCGGGTTGGGGCTCCACAACCAGCTCGTCGCCGTCACCTCGGACGGCACCGTGCTCCAGAGCCGCGCCAAGCGCTTCCTGCTCCCGGTCGCCGAGACGCGCTGGCTCGGCTTCGGCGACGGCGAGTACGTCGCCGGGACCGCGCCGCCGGTGCTCGACGTCGCCGGTCGCCGGGTCGCCGCGGTGATCTGCGGCGAGCTCCTGTCGCGGCCCCTGGTGGCCGAGGGCGTCGACGCCGGCGGCGAGCTGCTCGTGGTCGCGGCCCGCGACCAGATGATGGAGAGCGACCGCGCGCTCCGTCACCTCCTGGCGGTCCAGGTGCTACGCTCGGTCGAGTACGGCGTGCCCTCGGTGCGCTCGTCCCTCGGCGGCCGGTCGGCCTTCGTCTCGAGCGCCGGCCGCGTGCTCGCGGAGAGCCCCCGCGGCGACAACGGCTTTCTGCTGTGGGACCCCGCCCGCGGCGAGCGGCGCTACGACTTCGCCGGCCGCCCGGCGCCGCCGCCGGGCGAGGCCGCGCCGCCCGCGCCGGACGTCGTGGTCCTCTACGCGGCCGAGGCGCCCGAGCTCCGCACGGTCTGCCCCGAGGGCCGCTGCCGCTACCTCCCCCTCGAGGGCTTCACCTGCCCGGCCGCCGCGCCGCCCGCGACCGCCGTCATCGTCGCGGGGCACGGTCAGCCGCCGACCTGGCTCTCCCAGGGCCCGGTGGAGGTCGCGCGGGCGGTGCGCTGCTTTCGCCCCCCGGTCGTGGTGATCGACACCTGCTACGGCGCCTCGAGCGAGCTCCTCGAGGCCCTCGGAGACCTCGACGCCGTCTTCGTCGGCGCCTCGTCCCTCATCCCCGGCGGCGGGCTGCGCTACGACCCCGGCTTCTTCGCGGCCGGCGACCCCGAGGAGCGTGCCGCCGCAGTCCACCTCGACCACGGTGAGCTGCTCCGGTGGCGGATCTCGCAGCCGGAGCTCGCCGAAACGCTCGCCGCCGTCGCCGCGATGCCCCCGGACGCCGTCACCCCGCTGCTGGTGCGCCGCGCGCCGCCGTACGTCGGGGTCACGCTCGGCGGGGCCGGGCGAGCGCTGATCCCGGTCCCGCCCGACCGCGTGGGCCCCGGCCGCCCGGGCGTCCGTCGGCGTCCGCCCGCGCGCGCCCCCCGCCCGGGGTGACGGCCACCGGGCCCTCCGGTCGAACGCGAAGGAGGTCGGCGAAGACCGGCAACGCCTGCGTCGCCTCGCTCTGACGCCCGCCGCGGCGCGCCGCGAGCGTTCCCGCTCGCGCCGGGGGAGCCCGTCGCCGGCCACCGGACGGGCTCGGCCTCACCACGGTGAGCTGTTATCCTCCGCGCCGGGCGCGTTGGAACCGTGGGCACCAGCACCGAGGATACGAGATTGGCGACACCCCCATCGGGAACGGACAACCAGCGGGGGGCCCTGGAGCCGTGGTTTCGCGACGCGCGCCTCCTGAAGGACAAGGCGATCGGCAGCACCTGGGACGCGCGGCGCGCGGACACCGGCGAGCGCGTCGCGGTCCGCGTCGGAGCGGAGCTCGAGGGGGGGCTGGGTCTCTCGCTGCGCGAGCTCGCGCCGCTGATCTGGGACGCCCTCGCGGCCTGGGACCCCATCGCGCACGAGACCGAGGTGCTCGCCCGGGTCGCGGGCCCGGGCGTCCCGCCGCTCCGGACGCCCGCCGACGCGCCGCCTCGCGTCCTCGCGTGCAGCTGGGTCGAGGACGCCGTGCCCCTCGAGACGCTCGCGCCGCTCGACCCGGAGGTGGCCTTCGCCGTCGGGGTCGCGGTCTGCGACGTCCTCGATCGCGCGCACCGGGCGGGGGTCGTGCATCGCGACCTCACGCCTGCGAACATCCTCGTCCGCCCCGACCAGCCGCGCGAGGTCCGCGTGGTGGACTGGGAGCTCGCCAGCTGCGACGGGAGGCGGTCCTTCGGGCCCGTCGGCACCCGCGGCTTCATCGCCCCCGAGCTGCTCGCCCTGCGGACCGGCGCTCAGCCGCCGGACGCCGCCCGCCCGGCGGTCGACGTCTACGGCCTGGGGGCCTCGCTCTACTACGCGATCCACGGCGAGGTGCCCTACGGCGCCGACGAGATGGAGATCGTCAACGGCGCGCCGCTGTCGCGCGGGCGTCTGGACGAGCGGCAGCACGCCGCGCTCGCCGCGCTCCTGGCCCGCTCACCGGAGAGTCGGCCCCGGACCGCCGCCGCCGCCCGCGCGGTGCTCGAGGGGCGCGCCGACGCCGACGCCGACGCCGACGCTGACGCCCGCGGCACGGCGGCTCCCGAGCCGCGCGCTCCGAGCCTGAACGCGGCGCTCGACGCCATCGACGCAGGGGAGCTCCATCGCGGGGCACGGATCCTCGACCGGGTCGGGCTCGGCGACCAGGGCCGCGCCGCTCTGGGGTACGCCTACCTGGCGTGGCGGCTCGGCCGGGAGGCGATCGCCGCCACGCTCCTGCTGACCGCCGCGGATGACGGCGGCCTGAGATCGGCGCTTGCGAGCGCCTGTAGCGGCGAGGCCGCAGCGCCTGACCCCCAGGCCGCTCCGCGGTCCCATCGCGTCCTGGCCGCGGCGGCGCTCGAGCGCGGCGCCTGGGTAGAGGCCTTCGCCCACCTCGACCTCGACGCCCCGGACGCGGGTACGGTCGCCCTGGTGAAGGCGCGCGTCGACGCGCTGACCCGCGGCCCGCTCGACGCCGACGCCCGCTCGGAGCTCACGGTCTGGGCGTCGTGCCTGGCCGGCGCGCTCCCCGAGGACCTCGCCGATACCGCCAACGCCCTCGCCGCGCGCGCCTACCCGGGCCCCGCCGAGGCGACGAACTACCTGCCCCACCACGCCGTCGTGATTGCCGCCGCCAGCGCGTCGCCGGGCGCGGCGGGGGCCGTCGCCGGGCGCCTCGTGGCCGCCCGGGCCTACCCGATCCACGAGCGCATCGGCCTCTCCGTGGTCGGCTTCTCCGAGGTGGACGAGGCCGTCGGCGCCTCGCTCGTCGAGCTGGGCCTGAGGGGCCGCGCCGTCGCCCTCGTCGAGACGGTCGAGGCCGACCGATGGCGGGTCCGCGCCGCGCTCCTCCTGGCGTGCGGGGAGCTGGACGCCTGTCGCCGCTGCCTCGAGCGGGTGCCCGACGGCGGTCGCGGTCGGCCGGCCTTCTTCCGGCTCCACGTCGCCCAGCTCCTGCACGCCAACCGCCCGCACGTCGCCGCGACCGTGTACCGCCGCGCCTGCGAGACCCTCGCGGCGGACGACGCGGCCCCCCTGCACACGCTCGGCGCCTACGCCCTCGTCCGATCCAACGACGCGGCGAGCGCCCGCGCGCTCCGGCCGCACCTCGAGCGGGACGGCGGCGTCCTCGCGCGGGACCTCCTCGCGCGTCTCGGGCCCGGCGAGCAGGGGTGACGGCGGCGCGCTCCTGTGAACGGCAGTGCCGCGGTGTGGCGGGCCACGGAAGGGCGAGCGGCCCGGCACGCCCCGTGCGCCCGCGGCGAAGACGCCGGTCAGACCAATGCCGGTCGCTTGGAAGGAACCAAGCGATACGACTCGGATTCTCACCACCGAGACGCTGAGGCACAGAGGACCACGGAGAGGCGGGCACGCCGCTGTCTCCGTGAATCCTCTGTGTGCTCCGTGGCCAAGCGCCTGGTGGGAACGGGTTCTCTTGCCGAAGTGGGCAGCGACGCGGTCGGACCAGCGTCCTCGCCGTCGAGAGACGGGCGCCGCGATCAGTCCAGCGTCGCGCGCCAGGCTTCGAGGCGCTCCACGGCGTCGGTGAGGTTCGACGCTCGGGCCGCGTCGAGCGCGACGTCGGCGACCGCGGCGGCGATCGGCAGCGCGCCGCTCGTCGCCGCCGTTCGAGAGGCCGCTTCGACCAGCTCCACGGCCCCGCTGACGTCATGGACGGGGTCGCTGGCCGCGTGCTCCAGCACGGCCTTGGCGGCCGCGACGGCCTCGTCCTGGTCTCCGGCGGCCACCGCCCAGGAGAGCTGGGTCCTCAGCACCGATCCCTGGCGCCGCGCCGGCAGCGCCCGCAGCAGATGCCGGCCGACCGCGACGCACCGCGCGGCCCCCTCGGCGTCGAGCGCGACGTCGCCCGCGACGGCGTAGAGGGCGGAGAGCCCGTCGATCTCGTCGCTCGACAGCCCCGCGTCCGCCGGGGCGTCCGCGAGGTGGCGGAGGGCCTGGTCCACGATGGCGCGCTTGTCGGCGGCCGTCGCCCCTTCCGCCTTGGCGGCCTGCGCTGCGAAGTATCCCACCTTGCCTCCCGAGTCCGGCGGCCTCTCGGCCTGTCCGCACGCCCCGAGTGAGAGCGCGACGAGGGCCGCGAGGGCCAGCGTCATGGTAACGCGACGACCCCGCATCAGGTGCTGATCGACGTGATGCCGAGCTGCTTGAACGTCTTGCCGAACAGGTCGTTGCCGAGCTTGTTGACCCCGGTGCCGAGGTTGGCGTTGATCTCGGCTTGCGACGGCACCGTCTTCACGCCGAGGCCGTACATCGCCATGAAGACCTTGCCGGCGTTGTCCGAGCCCCCGTTGAACGAGATGGCGCCGCCGCTCCAGGTCGAGCTCGCCCAGTCCCCCTTCTCGTTGTAGGCGAGGTTGAAGCCCGCGCCGAGCCCGCTGTAGCCGGGGACGAAGCCCATCCCCAGCACCGCCTTCGGGACGCTCATCTGCTCGAGCGAAAGCTTGGAGTTCAGGAGGTGGTTTCGGATGTGCTCGTTGTTGCCCTTGGAGGACTCGATCTCGCAGTAGTCGACGGCCGGCTTGTCCGAAGGGCTGTTCATCTTCTTCAGCCGGAGGCCGATCGTCCCGACGGAGCTCGTGTCGATGTTGTCGCGGAGGCCGGCGGCGCTGGTCTTCTTGTTGTCGCCGTCCTTGACGGTCCCGTACTCCTTCTGGGCCAGGGTCCGGAGCCAGGCGAAGATGGCCTCGTCGAGCGCCTTCTGCTTGGCGTACGCGCGGGTGTTGCCCATCGCGTCGTAGATGCCCTGCATCCCCTTCCACTTGGTGGACTCGCCCTTGCCGGCGAGCTCGCTCATCTTGACCGAGGTCTTGGCCTGCTGCGTGCCGATGATGTCCTCGATCGCCTGGAACTGGGCCTCCTGGAACGCGGCCACCGCGTCATCGGGCGACGCGTCGAAGGCGGCGTTGGCGCCGGCGTCGACGAACTTGCCCACGACGCCCTTGCCGGCCTCGACGGCGGCGTTGATGACGAACTCGCCGACCTTCTCGGTGAACTTGCTCACGATGACCGAGCCGACGCCGCCGGTCACGGCGCCGAGCCCGATGGTGATGGCGCTCTTGAGCAGCGACTTCCAGAGCGGGGGCGGGTCCGACTTGTTGAGCTTGCCGCAGGCGATTCGGACGCCGCTCTGCTGGGCGGCGCGGAGGCGCCCCCACTGGTTGTTGATCTGGCCGACGGCGACCGCCCAGTTCTCGATGAGCCCGGCGTCGGTCTGAAGGCCGTTCTTGTCGCCGTCCTTGCGCTGAACGCCCGCGGCGCCGCCGCCGGCCTCCTTGCCTCCGGTCATGTTGTCGAGCAGGCCCGCGGCCGACTTGCCCTGGACGACGAGATCGGCCACGCGGTCGGCGTGCTGCTCGTAGCGGTCGCCCGAGGCGCCGACCCCGTTCGACAGCGAGACACCGGCGCGCTGCTGGACGACGTGCGCGGCCTCGTGGGCGGCGGTGTGGAGGCTCGGCGACTTGCCGAACGCGACGCGGTTGCCGGTCGCGTAGGCCTCGGCGCCCATGGCCTCGCACCCGGCCGAGGCGCTGCCGCCCTGGTAGGCCTGGACCTGCGAGACGTCGTGGTGGCCGAAGGACGCCTGGATGGCGCCGAGGTGCGGGAGGCTCCCACCGGAGCCGCGGGTCCCCTGGGCCGCGGCCGCGTGGACCGACGCCGAGTCGGCGCCGCCGCCGCCCCGCCGCTGGACCGGGCTCAGCATGGACAGCTGGTCGGACAGACCGAGCCCTCGGAGCTGCACGGGCGCTGATTCGGCCGAGGGCGAGGCCTCGTGATTGTTCGTCGACGAGGCGTCGTGGTTGGTCTTCGGGGCGACTTTCATCGTCTCGTCCCTCGTTTCTGGTGGTCGGGATCGCGGTTGGAGGCGGGCGCGAAAGCAATAGACGTGCCAGTCTGCCGCGGCGGTCCGCCCCAGGAGCGGCTCCTGGGGCGGACGAATGGCCAGAGCGCGGGGTCGGCGCGCTCGACGCGACCGGTCGCCGTCGGAGGTGGCGCCCGTTCTTCGCGGGTCAGCGCGTCGGACGCGTCGCCGCGTCGCCGTGTCGCCTCGAGCGTCGGCCCGGCGACCTCCACGGCCGGGAGAGCGGCGCGATGACGATCGAGGGCCGACGACGATCACGCGCCGCGGGCTCCTCCGACGGATCTACCGGGGGCATCGAACCCTGGCGGGGTCGCCTGTCCCCGGTTGGGTTCGGGATGCGCCGCCGTCCCCTGAGTCAGATCGCGCCGTTTCCGGACGCGGGGCTCGAGAAGCTCTACGCCTCCGGGCGGATGTTGCTCCGGAAGCTCCCGCGCCGCTGAGCCCGGCGTCGACGAACCCGGCGCACAGGCCGCTGGTCTTCGAGGACCTGCCGGACGGTCAGCTGCGCGTCATCGCCGAGCTCGTGACCGTCCTCGTCGGCGACGGCGACGGCGACGGGGTGGGGCGCGGCCCTGAGTAGTCGCCATCCGACAGGCGCCGCCGGTGAGCGCGTGCGGGCGCGGAAGGTTCAGAAAAAACGAAGAAGATTGGGCCGCGCCCTTGACAGCCCAGGGGTGGAAATCGCGCTCGGCGAGGTGGGATCCGCCAGATCGACCATGGTGGGTGCTGGCGGGCCGTTGGTGGGCGTGATCGGCGAAATCGGCCTCGCGGGGTGGGTTCGGGCGCGAAACGGGCGTGAAGGGGGTGCCCTGAGGTCGCTCGGAACCGCATGGTATAAGGGTCGCGTGCGATGGTCGAGGCCCTGCTCGCCGAGGGGATGTCGACCTTGCTGGCTCGGCACCCGGAGCTGACCTGCCGACTGGACAGCGCGACGCGGGCCGAGGCGTGGGACCAGCGCCGCGAGCTCGAGCGGCGATTGGCCGAGCTGCTGGCCGAGGACGAGTTGTCGGGACAGGCCGAAGACCCAGGTCTGACCGAGCTGATCGCTGGGCTCGTCGATGAGGTCGGGGACCGTGGCGAGGTGCCTCGGACGCCGGCCGCGCTCGACGCGCACCTCCGCGAGCTGAGCGCGCGGCTTCAGACCCGGGACCGGCGGCTCGGCGAGCTGGCGTGCGAGGTCTGGGGCTGCTCCGGCTGGCGCGAGCTGGGCTACGCGAGCGCCGCTCAATATGCCAACGAGCGGCTCGCGTGCTCGCTGGCGTCGGTCAAGGCCCGGATGACGCTGGCGCGGCGGTGCAAACGGCTCGTGCCCGAGGTCGCGCTGGCGCTGGACGATGGCGACATCGGCTACGAGGCCGCGCGGCTGGTCGCGCGGATAGCGGACCGGGACACCGTCTACGCCTGGCTCGACCGGGCGGCGGCGAGGACGACGAAGCATCTCCGGGAAGAGGTGGAGATCGTCGAGGCCGTGGCGCGCGCCGAGGGCACGACGCCGGTCGGCTGCGAGCCCCCGGACGCGTCGCTGGTCGCGGAGTTCCAGGACCTCGAGCGCGGGATGCTCGACGGGACCGTCGCCGAGCTGGTCGTCAACGGCGGGCGACTGATGAGCGGTGGCCCGAGCCAGATATCCGTCACCACTGACGATGAGCCGAGCCAGATATCCGTCACGGGCGACGGGCGCGGGCGTTGGGCTGGGATGGTCCCGCTGCGGATGCGCCTCCGGAGCGAGACGGTCGGCTTCTGGCGGGACGTCTCGCGGCTCTTCGAGGCGTCGGGAGAGGCCGGGAGCTTCGTCGACTTCCTGATTCGGGCGTTCTGGAGCGTCTGGCTCCGCCGGGACGCCGAGCGCGTGGCCTATCAGGACGTGTACGAACGCGCCCGGCTGCGCTGCGAGTCACCGGTGTGCTCGAACCGGGACCTCACGCCTCACCACCTGAAGTTCCGCGGCCACGGCGGCGGCGAGGAGCGTAGCAATATTGCTGGCTTGTGCGTGACGTGCCACCTGGAAGTCCTACATCTGGGCCGCATGAAGGCCGCCCCGCCAGCCCACCACATCCACTGGACCCTCGGTCGCGACGCCTTACTCGAGGTGCACGGTCGCGAGGTCATCCGATGACGTCGCCCCACGGATTCGTGGGTCTCGCAGGCCGTGGGCACGCGGACGTCCCGTCCGCCTGGGTTGGACAAGGCGCGCTGTGGAGATGACGTCGGTGACGCCCCTGTGGACAACCTGCTCGCCCGGGGGGCTCGCAGGTTCCCCACGAGGGGCTTGGATAACCCCGCTCGCCCGGGGGGCTCGCAGGGTTACCCACACCGACTTGGAGAACCCGCTCGCCCGGAGGGCTCGCAGGTTCCCCACATCCCCACGAGCGCCAACGACGGCTGCTTTTTTCGTTGGGGGGATGCTGGAACGGACGGGCGCGACGCATTCGGACGTGTGAGCGCGCTGTGGAGATGGCGTCGTTGACGCCCCCTATGGACGACCTGTGGACGGCGACTTCGTCCCCGCCCACGAGGTCGCCCACAGGGGGCTTGGATAACTCCGCTCGCCCGGGGGGCTCGCGGAGTTACCCACACCGACTTGGAAAACCCCGCTCGCCCTGGGGGCTCGCAGGGTTTCCCACATCTCCACGAGCGCCGACGACGGCGGCTTCTCTTGTTCTTGGGAGCCCATGGGGCAAAGCCCTTCGGCCCGCCGAGAACGCGAGTCCCGCCGCCGGAGTGTGGGCGTTCCGTCCGCACCGATGGCGGCGGCTTCCCCCTTTGCTCGTCCCGGCGGGGTGTAGACGGCGTCAGCCGTTTGCAGGATCGGGCCAGGTCAGCATCTGCCGGGCGTGGGCGAGGACGGCCTCGTCGCCGCGCTCGAGCGCCCACCACGCGGCCTCGACCGGGGCGAAGGACCAGCACGCCGCGACGTGAGCGGCCATCTCGGGCCACACCTCCCCGCCGTGCTCCGACAGCCGATCGAGCGCCTGGTCGAGCCAGCGGCGACCGAAGCTGCCGTAGCAGGTGGCCAGGTCGATCGCCGGATCGCCGAGGTGGACCTCGGTCCAGTCCAGGACGCCCACGACGGCGTGGGAGTCGTCCAGGAGCAGGTGCCCGGGGTGCAGATCGCCGTGGGTCAGCGCCGGCTCCGGCGGCCAGCCGTCGGCCGCGTCGAGCCACGCCTCCCACCGGTCGCGCTGGGCCGGGCTCGGCGAGAGCGCGTCGACGGTGGCGTGGAGCCGCGCCCGCCGCCGGTCCCGGATCTCGGAGAGCGAGAGCGCCGGGAGGTCGGCCGCCACGACGTCCTGTCGCGACACCCGCTGGAGCGCGGCGAGGATCCGGGCGAGGCTGTCGGTGAAGGCCGAGGGGACGTCGGTCGGGTCGAAGCGCCAGCTGACCCCGGCCTCGCCCAGCGACCAGGCGGGCTCTCCGGCCAGCCGCGGGTAGGCGACGAGGCGCGGGCCGTGGAGTCGCCAGTCGGGGACTGCGACCGGCAGCCGGCCCGTCAGTAGCCGCAGCGCGCGGTGCTCGACCCGGGCCGTCCGTCGCACGTCCTCCCGGCGCGGGGCCCGGAGGACCCAGGCGACGCCGTCGTCGTCGGTCGCGTGGACGACCCGGGAGTCGAGCCCCGAGTCGTCCACGGCGGCGTCGTGCTGGGAGATCGCGAGCCCGTACGCCTCGGCCTGGGCGACGATGGCGTCGACCGTCTCGAGCGGGCTCGCGGGGCTCGTCGACACGCGGGCGCGCCAGCGGTCGAGGTGCTCGGCCAGCGCGCGGACCCGGAGCGTCACGTCCTCGTCGCCGTAGCGCATCTCGAGGACCTCGGCCCGGGCGTGGACCTCCGCCACGACGGCGCCGGCGGTGTGAGGCAGCTGGAGCGTCTCCTCCGACAGCCCCATCGCCATCACCTCGCGGATCCGCGCGTCGAGCTTCGCGACGTCCTCGGGCGACCGGGCGCTGACGACGGCCGCCTCGGGGACCTCGTCGCGGAGGGCGGCGCGGGCGGCGTCGCTCAGGCGGTCGGCCTTCGACAACACCAGCCTCACCCGCCCGGGCTCGACCTCGGCGTCAGCGAGGGTCCGCCGCACGACGGCGACCTGATCGCGCCAGGCGGGGTCGGAGGCGTCGGCGACGAGCAGCAGCAGGTCGGCGTCCCGCGCCTCGCCGAGGGTCGTCCGGAAGGACGCCACCAGCTCGTGGGGCAGGTCGCGGATGAACCCCACGGTGTCGGCCAGGACCACGGGAGGGGGCGCCTCCGAGGCCAGCTGCCTGACCGTCGTCCCGAGGGTCGCGAAGAGCTGGTCCTGGACCAGGACGTCGCGGCGGGTGAGGGCGCGCATCAGCGAAGACTTGCCGGCGTTGGTGTAGCCGACCAGCGCCACCTGGTAGACCTCGCGCGCGCCTCGGCGGGCCCGCTGGATCCGGGTCGCCTCGACGGCGCGCGCCAGCTCCTCCTGGAGGCTCGCGATGCGGTCGCGGATGCGGGCCTTGTCGAGGGCGACGTTGGTGTCGCCGCGCGCGCCGCGACCTCCGCCGCCCTCACGACCGACCTTGCTCCGGTCGTCGCGCCGGCGCGGCAGGGCATAGCGGAGCCGCGCGATCTCGACCTCGAGGCGCGCCTCCCGGGTGCGGGCGTGGCGCTCGAAGATCTCCAGGATGACGCCGGGCCGGTCGAGGACCTCGAGCCCCAGGGCCAGCGCCATCGCGCGGTGCTGCCGCGGGGTGAGCGCGTCGTTGACGACGACGAGGTCGACGGGGCCGCCGGGCCAGGCCGCGGCGGTGATGCGCTCGGCCAGGGCGTCGAGCTTGCCGCTGCCGAGGTAGGTCGAGGGGAGCGGCGCGGCGCGCTGCTGGGTGTCGACCTCGACGACGTCGAAGCCGAGGGTCCGCGCGAGCTGGGACAGCTCCGCGAGGGAGGCGGCCTGGACGTCGGCGGGGCGGTCGGGGGTGTGGACGGCGACCAGCAGCGCGCGCGGGGCGGGCCTGGTCGTCTCGGCTTGGGGGCGGGTGCGGTGCATGGAGACCTCCTCGGTCTGGGAGACCGGGGGCCGCGCTCGCCGAGCGGTGGCGGGGAGGCACGGTGACGGCGCCATCACCTCGTCGGCGATGGCGGCGTCGGTGGCTCCCTCACACGTCCAATACGCTCGTGCGGCGCGGCTCCCCGTGAATTCGGGCGGGGGGCGCGCGGCGTGACGGCCCGGCGGGCGGGCGTCGTCAGCTCAGCGCAAGCGGATCGTGTGGATGCTCAGCATCTGGCGGAGACCTCGTGCGTCGCGAGGGAGCGGGAGCGCCACCTCGCGTGGACGGGAAGCTAGACGAGCCTGTTCCATCGGGTCAAGCGGCGGGACACCTGCACCGCCGAAGACCGCCGCCATCGCCGTCGGGAGGCCGCCCGCAGCGCCAACCCGACCCGCGGACGTCTCGTCCGCCGACGGGAGCGGTCGCGACGACGGCGCGCCACGGTGACGGTCGCGCTAGCGGAGCGCGCGGCGCAGGACCTTGCCGACGTTCGTCTTGGGCAGCTCGCTCCGGAACTCGATGTGGCGCGGGCGCTTGTAGCTGGCGAGCCGCGTCTTCAGGTGGGCGCGCAGCTCGGCCTCGGTGAGGCTCGGGTCGCTCTTGACCGCGAAGAGCTTCGGGACCTCCCCCGAGCGCGGGTCCTCGACGCCGATGACGCCGGCCTCGAGGACCTTGGGGTGCATGACCGCCGCGTCCTCGATCTCGCCCGGGTAGACGTTGAACCCGGAGACCACGATGGTCTCCTTCTTGCGGTCGACGATGCGCAGGAAGCCGTCCTCGTCCATCATCGCGACGTCGCCGGTCAGGAGCCAGCCGTCGTCGAGGAGGACCTTGGCGGTCTCCTCGGGGGCGTTCCAGTAGCCGCGCATCACCTGCGGCCCCCTGACCGCGAGCTCGCCCTTCTCGCCGATCGGCAGCGCGTTGCCGTCGTCGTCGCGGATCTGCACGTCCGTCGAGCTCAGCGGGATCCCGATGGTGCCGAGCCGGGGCGGCTGGTGCGCCGGGTTGAAGCTGACGACCGGAGACGCCTCGGTCAGCCCGTAGCCCTCCCACAGGGGCTGCCCGGTGACCTCGTGCCAGCGCTCGGCGACGCGCGTGCGGACCGCCATGCCGCCCGCGACCGTGAGCTTGAGCCGCTCGAAGGGCAGCTCGGCGAAGCCCGGCGCGTCGAGGAGCGCGGCGGCCAGGGTGTTGACCAGGATGATGGCGTCGGGGCGCGTCTGGCGCAGGGTCTTCACGAGCCCGGCCGTGTCGCGCGGGTTCGTGATCAGGATGTTCTCGGCGCCGAGGTAGAAGAACCCCAGGCAGTTCACCGTGAGCGAGAACACGTGATAGAGCGGCAGCGCCGCGAGGACCCGCGCCTGCTCGCTGCCGAAGCGCGAGCGAAGCTGCCCGATGAACTGCTCCTGGTTGGCGAGGAGGTTCCGGTGGGTCAGGACGGCCGCCTTGGTGCCGCCCGTCGTGCCGCCGGTGTACTGGAGGAAGGCGACGTCCTCGAGCCCGAGGGTGGGCGGGGTGAGGCGATGGCCGCTGGTCAACCCCTCGCGGAAGCGCCGCGCCCCGGGGATGGAGAACCGCGGCACGAGCTTGCGCACCCGCTTGACCATCGCGTTGACGAGCAGGCGCTTGGGGAGCGGGAGGAGGTCGCCGACCTCGGTGACGATGACGTGCTCGAGGGTCGTCCGCGGGAGGATCTGCTCGAGGTTGGAGGCGAAGTTCGCCAGCACGACGATGGCCCTCGGCTCGCAGTCGGCGACGACCTTCTCCAGCTCGGGCGGCGTGTAGAGCGGGTTGGCGTTGACGACGATGAGCCCGGCCTTGAGCGCGCCGAACATCGCGATCGGGTACTGCAGCAGGTTCGGCATCTGAAGGACGACGCGGTCGCCCGGCTTCAGCCCGAGCCCGCCCTGGAGCCAGGCCCCGAAGCGGTCGCTGAGCGCGTCGACCTCGCGAAAGCTCAGGCCGACGCCGAGGTTCGAGAACGCCGTGCGGTCCGGGAACCGCACCGCGGTCTGGCGGACCATCTCGGGCAGCGACGTGAACGGCAACGGCGCGATCGCCGGCTTCACCCCGGGCGGGAAGAAGCGCTGCCACGGCCGGTGGTCGATCTCGAAGTCGGCGAACGCGTGCGAGGAGGGGGAGTCGGTCGTCATGGAGACCTCGGCGAGGGTCTGCTCAGCCGCTCGGCTCGGCGGCGGGCTAGGACCAATCATCCGCGCAGGGCGCTGTCAAGGACGACGAGCCACGGCGGCGCGCCCGGGCGGCCCGAGGGCGTGGCGCCGCTACCCCCTCGCGTACGCCGAGCTATCGGGAGTTGCGCACCCAGGTGCAGCCCGTGCTGAACGCCCCCTGCGGGTTGTCGCAGCTCTCGACGTAGGTGGCCTGCTGGCCGCAGCCGTTCACGCCCATCGTGCGGCTGTCGATCCTGGTGATCTGCAGCTGGCTCCGCGGGCAGTTGAAGTCGTAGGCAGCTCGGTTCTGGAGTTGGCCCGTGGTCGCGCCACACCCGAGCGAGGTGCCGAGGACGGTGAGCAGGGTGGCGAAGACGAGACGTCGCATGGGATCCTCCGAGATTCGCGCTTCTTGTTGTCGGGCGCGTTGGGGCGCGAACGGACGCACCACCCTGGAGAGATACGCCGAGGTCGCCCCCTTTCGCAACTGCAAAGAGGTCCGTCAGGTCTCGTTCTTCGCGGCCCCCGGAGCGGGGCGTGTCACCGGATCTGCGCGTCGTCACGCGGTTCGCGGGCGCTGACCGTCAGTGGTGCTCACTCGTGGGTGGTGGTCGGCGCGGCGCCGTCGCTCGGGGGGCGCTGATAGTCGATAGCGCTGGTCGGCGGCGCGCCGCCGGGGCCGGTCAGGTAGTGCTCGAGCCAGCGCAGCGACCGCAGGTTGTAGTCGAGCCGGCCGCCGGCCTTCCGGTTGCCGTGCCCCTCGCCCGGGTAGAGCACGAGGCGCACGGGCGTCTTTCCCAGGATCCGCAGGAAGCGATAGAGTTCCAGCGACTGCCCCGGGTGGACCCGCGGGTCGCTGTCGCCGTGGAGGATGAGCAGCGGCGTGCGCGCCTTCTGGACGTGGTAGATGGGGCTCCGCTCGAGGAAGAACCGCCAGTCGTCCCAGGGGCGCCGCAGCGCGTGGACGAGGAACTCCTCCTCGGGGATGTCCGTCGTGCCGGTCTTGGAGATCTTGTCGCTGACGCCGACGAACATGACGCCCGCGGCGAAACGCTCGCTGTAATAGGTGCTGCACCACGCCGTCGCGTAGCCGCCGTAGGAGCCGCCGGTCACCCCGACCCTGGCTTTGTCGACGAGGCCGCTGGCGACGAGGTGGTCGACGCCGTCGACGAGGTCGTCGAACTCTTTACCGGCCGGGTCCCCCTGGCTCAGCTTCGAGAAGGCCACCCCGCGCCCGGTGCTGCCGCGGTAGTTCGGGTAGAAGACGGCGAAGCCGCGCCCGGCCGACACCTGGCCGGGCCAGCCGTAGTTGGTCAGCCAGCCGTGGTGGAAGTTGCTCTCGGGCCCGCCGTGGACGACCAGGATCAAGGGGACCCGGGCGTCTCCGCGGCGCTCGAGCGGCCGGATGAGGAGCCCCTCGATCTCGACGCCGTCCCGCGCCGCGTAGCGCACGACCTCCTGCTTGGCCAGGCGGCGCTCGCCGAGCCACGGGTTCGAGTCGGTGAGGCGGCGCGGCGCCTTGCCGAGCTTGCCGTAGAAGACCTCGTAGGGGTGGGCCGGGCTGTCGCCGTAGAAGGCGGCCGTCCGGCCGTCCCGGGACAGGGTCAGCCGCCGGAACGTCGGGCCGCCCGGGGCGACGAGGACCTTCTTGCCCTTACCGTTGGCGTCGATCTGCGCGACCGTGGTCAGGACGCCCTCGTCGGCCACGAAGGCGACGGTCCGCGCGTCTCGCCAGGCCACGCTGCGCACGTGCCCGAGGTAGCCCGGCATCAGGTCGCGGGCGGCCCCGCCCGAGGCGCTCGCCACCAGGAGCCGCCCGGCCGCCGGGTCGTTGATGTCCGCCGAGCCGATGAGGGCGAGCTGCTCGCCGTCGGGGCTCCACTCCACCTGGCCGAGCTTGCCGACGGTGTCGATCTGCGCGACGACGGCCTCCTTCGCGACGTCGACGACGTGCACGCGCCGCTTCATGTAGCCGGCGTCCACCGTGGGCTCGGGGACGAGGGTCACGGCGAGGCGGTCCCCCTTCGGCGACCACGCGACGTCCAGCGCTGAGCCCGGGAGCGGGACGACCTCGGGCTTCGCGGCGGCCGCGTCGCCCGGCGAGAGGCGCGCGACGTACACCTCGGTGGGCCGCAGGTCCTCCTCGTAGATCTTCTGGGCGAAGCCCTCCTTGGCGAGCTTCTTCGCCGCCTCGTCCTGGGCCCGCTCGGCGAGGAAGGCGACGCGCTCGCCGTCGGGGGCGAGGCTGAAGGCGCGGAGGTCGGTCGCGTGCTTCACGGCGCGGCGGGCCTCGCCGCCGTCTCGCGGGATCAGGTAGAGGGCGGCGTGCTCGTCGCCGGGGCGCTTCGCGACGAAGGCAATGTGCGCGCCGTCCGCGGTCCACGCCGGGCTCGACACGTTGACGTCGCCGGTCACGAAGGGGCGGGAGCGGCTCTCGCCGTCGACCACGTGGAGCTCGACCCAGGCCGGCCCGTCGGGCTCGGTGAAGGGGGCGCGCTGGACCTGCTTCAGGTAGGCGACCTCGCGCCCGTCGGGCGAGATCACGCCGTTGGTGGCGTAGCTCAGGCGCGCGACGTCGTACTCGGTCATGGGGGTCGGCGCGGCGGACGCCGAGGCGGCGACCGGGGCCACGGCGAGGATGGCGAGCAGGGAGAGCAGGTGCGGGCGGATCATGAAGTTCTCCGTCGAGTCACGGGCGAGCCGGGGCCATACCGCGCGAGCGCCGCCGAGGCCAGCCCGACCCCGAGAACCCGGACGCGGGGCCGACGTCCTCGCCTCGTCATGGCCCCTGGGCGTCGCTGAGATCGAGCGCGGCGGGGTCCGCGAAGGCGCTACGCTCCCGGGGCCGCGAACAGGGCCGCCATCCGCCCGCGGCCGACCTTCGGCGCGGCGAGCTCGGCGAACCCGAGGCTCCGGCACAGGGCGACCTGGGCCGCGAGGCGCTCGGGCTCGACGTGTCCGCGCGGCTCGACCACGAGGAGCCGCCCGCCAGGCGCGAGCAGGGCGGCGATCTGCTCCAGGAAGGCCGACGGGTCGGCGATCTCGTGCAGCGTGTGGATGACCGTGACGAGGTCGACCTGGCCGGCGTACTCGCCGAGCCCCAGGCCCGCAGCGTCGCAGGCCCGGGCGTCGATGCGCCGGGCGAGGCCGGCCCGGCGGGCGCGCCGCTCGAGCTTCGCGACCACGCGCGGCTCGACGTCGACGCTGATGACGCGGCCCTCGGGGCCCACCATCCGCGCGAGGGGCAGGCTCGCGTATCCGAACCCACACCCCACGTCGAGGACCGTCATCCCGGGCGCCACGTGGGGACCGAGGATCCGGCGCGGCGACTCCAGCATGCGGCGGAGCGGGCTCGCCAGCAGGTAGTGGAGCCACCACGGGCAGCGGTGGGTCCGCCGCGTGGCGGCGGGATCCGTGGCGTTCGATGGGGTCGTGGTCGCGTTCATGTCGGCTCCCTGAACCGCGGCGCTGGCCGCGGGGTAGCGAGGTGAGTAATTACTCGTGTATGATGCGAGCGATTACTCGTATCGCCAACTCGCGCCACGGTGCGCCTGACGGTGTGCTCGGCCAGGAGTGACAAGGCTGTGACCTCACAAGAGAAACCTCGGACGGACCGCGACAGCCGGGAGACCCGAAGCGAGGGCGCTGCTCGCGTTTCGGGCGGTCCTGCGGGTGGCCACGACAGCTCTCCACCCGGGCTCGGCCTCCTCAAGGAGCCGCGGCAGCGCCGCTCTCGGGAGATGGTCGAGGCCATCCTGCGGGCGGCGGCCCAGCTCTTCGCGGACCTCGGCTACGCGCGGACCACGACCAACAAGGTCGCCGAGCGGGCAGGGGTCTCGGTCGGCAGCCTCTATCAGTACTTCCCCAACAAAGACAGCCTGCTCGCGGTGCTGCTCCAGCGCCACGTGGCGGAGGCCCACGCGGCGGTCGGCGGCGCGCTCCGTCTCCTCGCGGATCCGGCGGTGCCCCTCGACGTCGGGATCGGCGCGCTGCTCGACCGGCTCGTCGCCTTGCACGAGGCCGACCCGGAGCTCACCCAGGCGCTCTCGCCCTCGGTCCTCCGCGAGTCCGCGGCGGCCGATGGCCACCACGACCACCCGGGGGACGCCGCGCTCGTCGATCGGGTCGCGGCGCTCCTCGCGGCCCGCCCCGACGTCCGGTCCGGCGACCATCGGGCGATGGCGGCGGTGATCAACCAGGCCCTCGGCCAGCTGACCCCGTGGTTGGTCCACGAGCCGCCGCCGAACGTCGACCGCGAGGGGCTGGTGGCCGAGGTGAAGCTCCTCGTCGTGGCCTATCTGCGCGGATCGCCAGCGCAGAGCTGACCCTCATGGGAGGTCCTCCTCTCGCCCATCCGGGGGATGAGGCCTCGCAAGCCGCGTGCCAGGCGCCGAGCCGGTGGTCCGCGGTCGGCGGCGGATCCGGCCGAGCGCCGAGGAGCCCGTCGCGAGCCCCCCGGCGCCGGCGGTCGTCACCCTCGGTCGCGGCGCCGGGGGCCCCAGGCGCCGAGCCGATCGGGGCAATCTGTCCCGGTCCGGGCGGGCTCGGCCGTGAGCCGAGGCGAGCCGTCGTCCTGCTCGAGGCCGGTGAGGACGGCCGTGCCCGAGGTTGAGCTCACGTGCCTCCCGGACGTGCTCCCCACCAGCCGTGAGGACCACTCGAGCTGGGGCTCTGCTCCCGTGACCGCGGCCCGTCGTTCTCGGTAGGTGCTGCAATCGAATTGCAGTAGTGTCTCGCTGCCGGCGCGCGGGCCTCGTGGGCCGTCCGGTCGACTCGCGACGCGCGTGACGGCACCACCACCTGACGAGGGCGTCCGGCGCCCGCGGAGATTCTCATGCGCCTATCGATCGTTGTCTCGCTGGCGGCCCTGGCCGCGCCGCTTCTGTTGGCCTGCGCGAGCTCGGCGCCGGTGACCACGGCCGAGGTCGCCGAAACCGGCCACGACCACCACGACCACCACGACCGGCGGTCCATGGACCACCACTTCAAGGCGCCCGAGGAGCTGGCGGCGGTCTGGAACACCGCCGAGCGTGATGCCTGGCAGAAGCCCGACGAGATCGTCGCCGCCCTCGACCTGACCCCGGGGGCGACGGTCGCGGATCTCGGCGCCGGGACGGGCTACCTCACGAAGTCCCTGCGCGCCGCCGTGGGCGCCGAGGGGCGGGTCATCGCGCTCGACGTCGAGCCGGCGATGATCGCCTTCCTCGAGCAGCGCCGGGCCGAGGCCGGGTGGGACAACGTCGAGGTTCGCAGGAGCACCCACGAGGACCCGACGCTCGCGCCGACGAGCGTGACCGCGATGGTGACGCTGAACACCTGGCACCACGTCGCCGACCGCACCGCCTTCGCGAAGCGGATCCACGCCGCGCTCGAGGAGGGGGGACGCTTCGTCGTCGTGGACTTCATCCCGGAGCCGACCGACGGCTTCGGACCGCCGGTGGAGATGCGGCTCGCGCCCGAGGCGGTCGTGGCCGAGCTCGAGGCCGCCGGCTTCACCGCCACGATCATCGAGGAGACGCTGATGCGTCACTACATCGTCGTGGCGACGCGGGGCTCCTGAGCGGGACCGGGCCGCCGTGACCGCTCCCGGAGATCTCTGACGCGCAGCGCTCGAGAGGCCGGCGCGGGGCTGGGTTGTTGGGTGCGGAGGAACGTGAGAGCGTGACGCGATGTGGCACTCTCGTCGACTGCTGAGCCGCGCGGTAGAGCGGAGGCTCGTCGCGGCCATCGGCGCGGCCGAGCGGGGGCACCGGGGCGAGATCGCCGTCCACGTCGAGGCGCGCTACCCGGGTGACGGGCCGCTCGCCCGCGCCGCGGAGCTCTTCACCGCCCTCGGGCTCGAGCGCACGGCCGACGGCACGGGCGTGCTCCTCTACGTCGCGCTCGACGACCGCAAGGCGGCCGTCTTCGCCGGCCCCGGGGTCGTCGGCGCGGGCGCGCCCGGCTTCTGGAGGGGCGTGAGCGAAACCGTGGCCCGCGGGTTCGCCGCGGGCGACCCGGCCGCCGGCTTCGAGGAAGCGCTCGCCCTGGTCGGCGCGCTGCTCCGCGAGGCGGCCCCGGGCGAGGACGTCCACGGCGACGAGCTCCCCGACCGCGTGACCCAGGGCACGCCCTCCGGAGGTCGCCGATGAGCCCCGCGCTGCGCGTCGGTCGCGACATCGACTACGAGGACGTCGATGACATCATCGGCGTCGCCGCCGAGCTGCAGGCCGTCGACTCCGAGCGCCTCAGCGTCGAGGAGCTCCACGAGGTGGCGCGCGACCTCGACATCCCGGAGCAGTACGTCGGACCGGCCATCACCGAGCTGCGCCGCCGGCGCGCGGCCGCCCTCGCCGCCGCCGCGACGCGCCGCCGCCGCCACCGGCTGTGGACCTGGGGCGCACTCGCCGCGGTCGCCGTGCTCGGGCTCTTCTCGTTTCTCGACTGCGGCGCCGTCAGCGACGCCCACCACGCCGTGCTGCAGCGGCGCGCCCAGGTCGTCAACGTGATGGACCGCCAGCGCGCGACCCGGGCGACCTTCGGCGCCGCCGCCGGCGAGCAGGCCGCCGCGGAGCTGGCCGGCGCCGAGAACCGCGTCCGCATCGCGCGCCGCGACTACGACGCCTCGGCCACCGCCTACAACCAGCGCGTCGACGGCTTCCCGGGCGCGCTCTGGGCGACGCTCCGCGGACTGCCGCCCCAGGTGCCGCTCTCGAGCGAGGGAGGTGGCTGGTGACCGCGCCCCGCACCTGCCGCGCCCTCGTCTGCGCGATCACCGCGCTGCTCGCCTTCGGCGTCACCTGGCTCGCCGCGTCGCCAGGCGCCTGGGCGGTCCACGACGTGACCATCACGACGCCGGTGACCGACCTCGCGGGGGTCCTCACGCCGGCCGACGAGGAGCGCGTCGCCGCCCGCCTGGTCGCCTACCGCGAGGCCACCGGCGTGCAGCTCGCCGTGGTCCTCGTCGACTCGACCGACGCGCCCATCGACGACTGGACCAACCGCGTCTTCCGCGCCTGGGGCGGCGGCTCGAAGGAGCGCAACGACGGCGCCCTCTTCGTCCTCGCCATCGACGACCGCGCGAATCGCCTCGAGGTGGGCTACGGGCTCGAGGGGCACATCTCCGACGGGATGGCGCTCGACATGCTCGTCGACCTGCGGCCGCTCCTACGCGAGGCCCGCTACGCCGACGCCTCCATCCAGCTCATCGACGCCGTCTGGGCGGCGACCGACGACATCACGCCGGCCGCCCCCATCGGCGCGCCGCTCTCGCGCAGCCCGTGGTTCTACCTGGGGATGGTGCTCGTCGCCCTGGCCGGCGGCGCGACGTGGTTGGGGCGCCTCGACGCCGCCTCGCGTCGGGCCGCGCACGCCAAGCGGCAGGCGAAGCAGAAGAGAAAGAAGAAGACGGGATTCGCGGCCGTCGCGCCCGACCTGCCCGGAGCCGAGGCCGCGGCGGTCCGCGCGCGCGCCCAGCGCCTCGGCACCATCTTCGCCACCGTCGCGCTCTTCGTGGTCGCGCCGGTGCTGCTGATGATCCTCGCCGACCCCGGGATGGGCGCGCCCTTCGCGTGGTTCGTCGCCTGGACGTGCTGGGTCGCGATCGGCCTCATCGGCGTCGCCCTGTGGCAGAGCATGCCCATCGGGCGCTGGGTCTGGCTCATCCCCTCGGCCGCCGGGGTCGGCGGGATGGTCTACCTGCTGTTCATGGGCGCCGGCGCGCCGGACCCGGCCGTCGCCCACGCCACGGGCAACCTCGTCTCCACCCCCGAGCAGGTCTACGGCTACGCGCTCGTGGCGCTGGCGACCACCGGCTTCTGGGCGGCCCTGGTGGCGGGGGGCGGCTCGCCGAGCAGCGGCGGGAGCTCGTCGGGGTCGAGCTACAGCTCCTCGTCGAGCTACAGCTCCTCCTCCTCCTCATCGTCTTCGTGGTCGAGCAGCAGCTCGAGCTCGAGCTCCTGGTCCGGCGGCGGCGGCTCCTCGGGCGGCGGCGGAGCCAGCTCGTCCTGGTAGGCGGGCGTCGACCCGGTGCGGCCACAGGCCGCGGCCGAGGTGACCGCCATCGCTATCGAAGTGCGGGGTGCCCCGGACAACCGGACGTCGGCCGGACAACATGTCGTGGCCGTGAAGACCCCGGGTGGGCCATGAGCGGGCCCGACACACATGGCATCGCCTTTGCACTCCGGGGCGCGCGCCACCAAGACCGAACCGTTCGCCCGAGTCTTCGTGTGGGGCGCGTCGTGCACCACGGTGATGCGACCGACGAAGCTCGCGAAGACCAGTCAAAGGATCAGGAAGAGATGAACCACCTGTCTATCACCACTCTGCTCGTCCGGCTGGGCGCGGTCCTGGCCGGCCTCGCCCCACTGGCGGCCTGTAGCGACAGCTCCCACGGCGGCGGCGACCCTCTACCGACTCTGACCTCCGTGTCCGGGGTCGCGCAGAAGGGGCCGCTCGTCGCCGGGTCCGCCCTGACGCTCCAGGTCCTCGACGACACGCTGACCCAGACGGGAGTCAGCTTCTCCGCGGTTATCCAGGACGATGACGGCTATTTCAGCCTCGGGGACGTCGATCTGGGCGGCAACCCCTTCCTCGAGATCTTCGCCGACGGCTACTACTTCAACGAGATCACCAGCGAGATCTCGAGTGACCGGCTGGCGCTCTTCGCCCTCGCGGATACCAGCACGAGCGACATCAACATCAACGTCCTCAGCCACCTGGAGCGACCACGGATCAAGCACCTCTACGCCAACCCGGAGCAGATCACGGCGCTGAACCCCGACGGGAGCGCGTCCGCCGACGACATCCAGGCGGCCAGCTCGATCTCCGAGATCTTCGACGCGGCCAGGTCCCAGGCTCAGGAGGAGGTGCTGGCCGTCTTCGAGATCGACGCCAGCGCCCTGGAGCTGGAGGGCTCGGAGAGCTTCGACATCGAGGGCACCAGCACCGGCGACCAGATCCTCACCGCGGTCTCCGTCATCCTGCAGTCGTATCGGTCGGTGGGGGAGATGACCGAGCTCCTCGCCAATCTGTCCGACGACCTGGCCGCCGACGGGGTGGTAGACAGCCAGGAGCTGCTCGACGACCTGTACACGGCGGCCACCTTCGTCAACACCGACACGGTCGTCGAGAACCTCGTCGACCGCTTCGACACGCTCGATGAGGAGAGCGCCTCCGGCTGGGTCCCCTACCTGGAGAGCTTCCTCGCGAACACCCCGGGGACCCTCGACGGCGGTCCCGTGCTCCCCGAGACGTCGCCCGTGGTCTACGCCCGTATCAACGGAGAGACGCTCTCGTCCGACCAGCCCAACGTGCTCCGCGAGGACGCCACCTGCATCGCCAGCGGCAGCTTCGGGTTGGCCGCGGAGGTGCCGGATGGCTTCAGCTTGATGGTGACCCTGACGGTCACCGAGGGGTACGTGGGGTGGACGACCGATACGGACGAGAGCGGTTGGGATCCGATCGGTGATCGGGTGTACCTCTTCGCGGAGCCGGAGCAGCTGCCCGAGGCGTCGTCGAACAACGTGGGAGCGACCCAGGCGTTCGTCACCGACCTGGCCTCGGATACGCACGAGGGCGAGATCGACTTCACTGGACGCGGGACCGTCGAGATCGCGTACTACGCCAACGACCTGAGCGGGGCCTATCTCACCAAGTCGGTGACCATCATCGCGTGCGACGAGATCGTCCACGTCGACAGCCCGTCGGATCCGCCGGTGGAGGCGAGCATCTGCGACTACTCCGACAGCTCCGCCACCTGCTCCGATCCGCTCGAGAGGGCGGAGGTGCCCGACATCCCGATGCCGGAGCACTGACCGCGAGCGTCCTCGTCGAGCGGGGCCAGGTGCTCGTCGAGCTCGAGTCTCCCGGAGCGTAGGCCGGTGAGCTGCGGGGCGCTGCGAGGAGCCTGACGGGCTCGACCCGCGCGGCTCGGATCGCGCAGCGGACCGTCGCGGAGGGGACGACCACCCGGGCGCGCAGGGCTCGGCGATGCGCGAGCCGAGCCTGCGCGCCTCGGGCGACCGTCTCAGAGGCCGTCCACGTCGGCGAGGAAGACGTGGTCGCCCGACTGGAAGGTCCCGCCGGTGTTCTGGGGGGCGCGCCAGTTGACGGAGTCGAGGAACTTCGTGCCGTCGGAGAGGTAGACGCGTGCGTTGGCGGGCGCGTTCGTCTCGGGGAAGACGGTGACGAGGTCGGCGGCTCCGTCGCCGTCGACGTCGGCGAGGAACGTGTGGTCGCCCGACTCGAAGGTGCCGGCGGTGTTGTTGGGAGCGCGCCAGTTGACGGGGTCGAGGAACCTGGAGCCGTCGGAGAGGTAGACGCTGGCGTTGGCGGGCCCGTTCGCGTTCGGGGAGACGGTGACGAGGTCGGCGTCACCGTCGCCGTCGACGTCGGCGAGGAACGTGTGGTCACCGGACTGGAACGTCCCGCTGGTGTTGTTGGGAGCGCGCCAGTTGACGGGGTCGAGGAACCTGGAGCCGTCGGAGAGGTAGACGCTGGCGTTGGCGGGCCCGTTCGTATTCGGCGAGACCGTCACGAGGTCGGCGTCACCGTCGCCGTCGACGTCGGCGAGGAACGTGTGGTCACCGGACTGGAACGTCCCGCTGGTGTTGTTGGGAGCGCGCCAGTTGACGGGGTCGAGGAACCTGGCGCCGTCCGAGAGGTAGACGCTGGCGTTGGCGGGCCCGTTCGCGTTCGGGGAGATCGTCACGAGGTCGGCGTCACCGTCGCCGTCGACGTCGGCCAGGAACGTGTGGTCACCGGACTGGAACGTCCCGCCGGTGTTGTTGGGAGCGCGCCAGTTGACCGGGTCGGCGAACCTGGCGCCGTCGGAGAGATAGACGCTGGCGTTGGCGGGCCCGTTCGTGTTCGGGGAGACGGTGACGAGGTCGGCGTCACCGTCGCCGTCGACGTCGGCCAGGAACGTGTGGTCACCGGACTCGAAGGTCCCGCCGGTGCTCTGGGGCGACCGCCAGTTGACGGGATCGGCGAACCTGGCGCCGTCGGAGAGGTAGACGCTGGCGTTCGCGGGGGCGCTCGTCTGGGGGAAGACGGAGACGAGATCGGCCTTGCCGTAGCTCGGTGGGGTGACCGTGTCCGCGGCGGTCGTGTCCATCTGAACGGTGTCCGCCTGGGCGGTGTCCGTCTGGGCGGTGTCCACCTGGACGGTGTCCATTTGGTCCGTGTCCGCTACGGCGGTGTCCATGTCGCCGGTGTCGGCGACCAGGGAGTCGGTGGTGGACGCGGAGTCCTGGGCGATGGCGGTGTCCGACGCAGAAGAGTCCGCGGTCGTCGATGTGTCCGCGGCGCTCGAGTCCGAGTCGACGACGTCCAGGGTGTCGGTCGTCGCGGCGTCCTCGGCTGGCGCGTCGGGGTCGCTCTCACAGGCCGCGAAGACCATCGTGAAGCCGAGACAGAACGCGGCGACGCCGCAGGTGCGGTAGTGCATGGATGGGAGCTCCGAGAGGGGGTGGTCGGCACAAGCTAGCACCGAACTCGCGCCAGGCGACGAGAGGTCAGATGGTCGTCAGACGGCCTCGTCCTCGCGCCGAGCTCGCCGTTTGCCACCGCGCCCGACGCCGGGATATGACCTCCATGTGGCCCCACAAGCTGATCTGATGGCCTGGGTCGAGCTCCGGCTCCCCGACGGCGACGTGGTGCGAGCCGCGCACGGCGACGTCGTGGGGCGCCTCGCGAGCTCGGCCGTGCCGATCGACGACCCTTGGGTGAGCGAGGCTCACGCCCTGGTCACGCTGCGGGCGGGGGCCTTTCGGCTCCTGCCCCTGCGCGGCCAGCTCGCCGTCGCCCGCACGCTGGTCCGAGAGGCGCTGCTCGCGCCGGGGGTCGTGGTCAACCTCACGCCACAGCTGGCCCTCACCGTGACGGCGGTCCAGCTCCCGGGGGCCGTGCTCGCCATCGAGGGGCCAGGCGTGCCGCGCCAGGCGGTCCCCGCCTGCTGCGCGCTGGTCACCCGCCCCACGCCGGCGCTCTCGGCGAGCTTCGTCGCGGACGCGGACGCCTGGATCTGGTCCAACGGCATCGAGTGGTCCCTCCGCGTCGGCGCCGGCCCGCCCCGCCCGCTCCGCGCCGACGAGATCATCGACCTCGACGGCGTCCGTTTCCGCACCTCGACCCTGCCGCTGGAGGCCGCCGGCGGCGCCCTGACGCTGGGCCCGGCGCTCGAGCTCGAGCCCCTCGTCATCGCCCCGAGCTTCGATCTCGTCCGCATCACCCGGGCGAGCCTCCCGCCGGCGACCATCGCCGGCCGCCCCGCCCGCGTAGTGTCGGAGCTGGCGGCGATGGGCGGGGCCGCCCCGTGGGAGGTCCTCGCGCGAGAGATCTGGCCCGACGCGGACTCGATCGCGCTCCGAAAGAACCTCGACGTCACGATGGCGCGCCTCCGGGCGAAGCTCCGAGCGCTGCGGATCCGCCCCGACCTGGTCCGCCCCCACGGAAACGGCACCTTCGAGCTCGTCCTGCACGAGCGCGACCGCCTCGTCGATTCATGAGCGTCGAGCGCCCCGGCTCCGTCGCCGCCGCCCCCGAGAGCGGCTGGCAGCCCGAGGCCACGACGACCCCGGCGCCGCCTGGGGCCGGGCCCCTGGGGGTGACCGATCGCTATGACGTGATCGCCTTCGTCGGCCGCGGCGGCATGGGGCACGTCCACATCGCCCACGACCGGATCCTCGACCGCGACGTCGCGCTCAAGCAGGCGCGCCCCGACCGCCTCGTCGACCCCGCGACCGAGGCGCGGCTCGCCGCCGAGGCGCGCATCACCGCGCGCCTCGAGCACCCGGGCATCGTCGCCGTCCACGACGCCGGGCGGACCCCCGACGGTCACCTCTTCTACGTCATGCGCCTCGTCAGGGGCCGCTCGCTCGCCGACGCCATCGCCGCCGAGCCCACCCTCGACGCGCGCCTCAGCCTCCTCCGCGCCGTCCTCGCCACCACCGAGGCCGTCGCCTACGCGCACCGCGAGGGGGTCGTTCACCGCGACCTCAAGCCCGCCAACGTCATGGTGGGCGAGCTCGGCCAGGTCCAGGTGATGGACTGGGGCCTCGCCGTCCGCGCCGACGACCACGGCGCCGCCGGCGTCGCGGGTACACCCCCGTACATGAGCCCGGAGCAGGAGCGCGGCGCACACGCCAACGAGCGCTCGGACGTCTGGAGCCTCGGGGTCATCCTGGTCGAGCTCATCCTCGGACGTCCCCCGGGGGACGTCGCCTCCGGTCTCGCGGCGGTCCGCGCCACCCCGTCCGCGCCCGCCGAGCTCGTCGCCATCGCGGCGCGCTGCCTGGCCCGAGATCCGGCCGCGCGCTACCCGACCGCGGCCGCGCTGGCCGAAGACCTCGCGCGCTACCTCGACGGCCGCCGGGTCGCGGCCTACAGCTATCCGCTCGGGACGCTCCTGCGCCGCGCCGTCCGTCGCTGGCGACTCCCGCTCGCCGTCGCCGCCGTCGCGGTCGCGGTGCTCGTCGCCGTCCTCGTCGTCGGCGGCCGCCGACTCGTCGCCGAGCGCGACCGCGCCACCCGCAGCCTCGGCGCCGCCCTCGCAGGTCAGGCCGTGGCGCTCCTCGACAAGGACCAGCTCCCCGACGCCGAGCGCGTCGCGCGCGAGGCCCTCGCCGCCGACCCCGCGCTCCCCGAGGCTCGGGGCGCGCTCATGCCGCGCTGGGCGCGCCCCACGCTCGACGCCGCGACGGCGCTCCCGCGGCGCTGCCCGATCCCGTGCCTCGACGCCGACGGTCAGCACCTCCTGTGCGTCGGCGACGGCGTAGCCGACCTCTACGACCTCGACGGCGCGAGCCTCGCCCTGCGCTGGTCGCTCGCCAGCCCCGCCATCCAGGGGCGCGTGCTCGCCGCGCGTGACGAGGTCATCCTCGTCCACCCCGACGACCGCCACACGCTCGTCTCCCTCGCGACCGGCGAGGTCTTGACGTCCGCCGCCGACTGGTCGCGCTCCGACCTCCTCGTCACACGCGGGGTCGCGGTCGGCGCGAACGTCGCCGGGGTCGTCGTCCTCGACGGCGGCCGGCCCCGCGTCGTCCGCCCCTGCCCGCGCCACTACCAGGCCTTCGCCCTCACCCCGGACGAGCGTGGCTTCGCGGCCGTGTGCAACAACGGCGAGATCCGCGCCGGGCCCCTCCTCGGTGCCACGAGCGCGCTGCTCGGGCACGTCGACGCCCCCGAGCAGCTGACCGCGCTGGCCGTAGACGACGCTCACCTGGTCTGGGGATCGGCGCGGGCGGAGCTTGGGCTGCTCCTACGCTCGAGCGACGGCGTCACGGCGGGGTGGACCCGTCGCGTCCCGGCGAACGTCCTCGACGTGCAGCTCTCGGGCGGCGTGATCGTCGCGGTCCTCGAGGGTGGGCAGGCGGTGTTCGTGTCGCTCGCCGGCCACGATCTCGGCGGGCTGCCGCGAGGCGTCGCGGCGCGGGGCCTGGTCCCGACCCCGGACGGCCGCCTCCTCACGCTCTCCGACGCCCTCCGGAGCTGGCGCCCGCCGGACCGATGGCTCCCGCATCGCCTGGTCTTCGGGGCGGGGCTCAGCGGCGCGCGCCCGTCCCCGGACGGCGCGCGGATCGCGTTGGCGCTCGCCGACGGGCGGGTGACCCTCGTGACCCCGGCAGGCGCCGCGGTCGCCACCGTCCAGCCCTTCGAGGACGTCCCCCGCGAGCCGTCCTGGCGCCCGGAGGACGGCGCGCTGGTCCAGGCCTGGTCGATGCACAACGGCTACTTCGTGTTCGAGCCGCCCGAGTGGCGCCTCCGCCACATCCCGGGCGACGGCTTCCGGCAGGTCGCGGCGCTGGCGGACGGCCACGTCTTCGGGATGAGCTGGGGCGACCTCTCGACCCACTTCCTGGACGACCGGGCCGTCGAGCGGCCCACCCTCGTCCGGCTCCCCTTCCGTGACGTCGCCATCAGCCCGAGCGGGCGGTGGGGCGTGCTCGCCGGCCACGAACTCTCCGTCCTCGTGCGCGTCGCCCCCGCCGACGACCTCGATCCCCGCTGGATCCCCGTCACCGGGCTGCCGCTCGCCGCGGCCATCGCCGACGACGGCGTCACCCTCGTCTTCGCGACCCGAGAGACCCTCGCGCGCGTCGACGCCGACACGGGCCTCGAGGTCGCGCTCGCCCACCTCGAGGCCCGCGCCCTCGACGTCGCCCTGGGGCCGGACGGCGCGACCGTCGCCACCGCCCACGATGACGGCTCCGTGGCGTTCTGGGACGCCGCGACCGGCGCCCTCCTCGCCCGCGTCCACGGCCACCGCGCCCGAGTCGCCACGGTCGCGTTCGCCCCCAGCGGAGCCTGGGCCGTCAGCGCGAGCTGGGACCGGACCGCGCGGATCTGGGACCTGGGCCCGCTCGGCGACGCGCCGAGGTCGTCGCGGGCCGCGCCGCGTCCGTCCTCGCGATGATTTGCCGAGCGAGATCAATCTCTTGGGGCCCGTGTAGGGTTTCCGTGGGGTGAATCGCCCCGAGCGGCTCGCGCAAGCTGCGGCTCGGAGGTCATTCCAATGCCAACACCGCCCCGCACCCTGCTCGCGGCGCTCGCCGTCGTGGCGATCAACGCCACCGCGGCCCGCGCGACGTTCACCCTCGACGAACAGCTGACGGTCAACGGCTTCTACGAGCTCATCGGCAACATGCTCGTCGACGCCAAGACGCCCGGGACGCCCATCAACAACGGCGCCGAGTTCATCCCCATCGACAGCGACGGGGACGCCACCACGACCTACTCGTCGGGCGCCGAGCTGACGCTGCCCCCGACGGCCACGGTCGTCCGCGCCCTCGTCTACGTCAGCGCGACCGCCGAGAACACCAGCTGGCAGTCGAGCCTCTCGCCGTCGCCCATCGCCTTCGGCTCGGGCTCCGCGGGCAGCGTCTCCTACACCACCGTCACTCCCGACAGCTTCGAGACGTTCGTGGTCTCGCTCTACGGCGGCTACCAGGGGGTCTACGACGTCACCTCGCAGGTCACCGGCGACGGCACCTACTGGGTCGCCGACCCCGTCGTGCCCGACCTCGCCCTCTACCGCGGACAGATCGTCAACTGGGTGCTCCTGGTGGTCTACCAGGCCCCCGGCGAGCCCCCCCGGCGCCTACAGGTCTACCGCGGCGGCGCGACCTACTGCGGCGGCTCGGCCGCGATGCCGACGGTGACCCTGTCCGGCTTCGTCACCCCCTCCACCCCGCCCATCGACGCCCGCCTGTCGGTGTGGATCAGCGACGGCGCGCGCGGCGCCACGAGCGGCGGGACCCCGGACGAGACCATCACCGTGGGCGGCGCGCCGAACTACCTCGAGAACGCCGTCAACCCGCTCGCGGTCGATGCCCCCCCGTACACCAAGCGCGACATCGGCAACAGCACCGTGAGCCGCGTCGACGGCACGCCGTTCGGCCAGCACCCGTCGACCTACAACCTCGTGACGGAGACCCTCGACATCGACACCTTCGACGCCTCCGCGTTCTTCTCGCCGGGCGACACCTCGAAGGACGTCCAGCTCCGCTGCATGAGCGATGGCCTCTTCTACCACGGCCTCGTCGTCGCCTTCGACGTGCGGGCCCCGGACGTCGCGCTCGTCAAGGCCGCCACCGACCTCGACGGCGCGCCCCTGCTGCTCGGCGACGCCGTGACCTACACCATCACCGCGACCAACGGCCTCGTCCTGGGCGAGCCGGCCGTCGACCTCATCGTCACCGACCCCGTGCCCGCCGGGATGGCCTACACCCCCGGGACCCTCGAGGTCAGCGGCGACGGGGTCACGTGGACGCCGCTCAGCGACGCCGTGGACGCCGACGACGGCCACGTCACGGGGGCCCTCGTGACCGCCTACGCGGGGGACCTCGCGCCCGGCGACTCGTTCTACGTGCGCTTCGACGTCACGGTCGGGGTGGCCCCCGACACCTTCGTCAACACGGCGACGGCGAGCTACGAGGACACCGAGGGCGTCGACCTCCAGACCCCGTCGAACGAGGTGACCCTCGTCAGCGAGGACGCCGACACCTGCGACCTGCCCGACGATGACTGCGGCGCCCGCCAGGTGATCTACGCCATCGTGGGCGGCTCCGGCCAGCCCGGCACCCTCCGCTGCACCCTCGACGACGGCGCGGCCGCGGTCGTCTGCGACACCGAGCCCGACGACGGCGTGACGCTCCACGTCTACGACGGCCTCTACTGCCCCGGCCAGTGAGGAACTTCACGATGCGCGCTCCCCACCTCCTCTCTCTCGTCCTTCCGCTCACCCTGGCCGCCTGCGGCGTCCAGGGTCCGGTCACCGCGCCGGGCGCCAGGGTGAGCCTCGCCATCGCCCCCCTCGACCTCACCGGGGTCTCCAACGCGACCTACGAGCTGCGGGTCTTCAACGGCGCATCCCCGGCCGAGCTGGTCTGGTCCGCGACCGTGGACGCGGCCGGATACGGTGACGGCGCAGGCTCCATCAGCTACGTTGGCCCCTGTGACGCCGACCCCGCCGCGGTCAGCAACCGCGTCGAGCTCGAGCTCGTCTCCCTCACCGGCGACGGCGGCGCGACCATCGACCCGGCGACCTACCAGAACCCGGCGCCCGTGGGCTCGCCGATCGCGCAGACCTTCACCTGCCAGGAGAACGCCGACGTCGCGGTCACCTTCGATCTGGTCGTCCTCCGCGCCGCGCAGCAGGGCTTCTTCGACGTCGCCGTGAACTTCGACGACCTCTACTGCTCGGCCAAGGTCGACTGTGTGGCCGACGACGGGGGCCCCCTCGAACTCCTCCATCAGCCCGGCGGCGGGCGCGGCCCGACCCTGGTCGTCGGCTTCGCGTGCACGACCGGCTCGACCGCCACCGGCGAGGCGACGCCCACCTGGCTCCACATGACGAACATCACGCTCGTCTGCGGCGCCGAGGCGCCCTTCACGACCTACGCGCTCGACCCGTCGGGCGCCCCCGGCAACCAGGGCGTGATCGCGCCCGGGACGTTCCAGACCGCCGTCTATCGAGGCGCCGAGGCGCTCCCCGGCGTGGAGAAGTGCTACTGGAACGCCGCCCTCGGCGTCATCCCGGGCGCCGACCTCGCCGACTGCCGACTCCAGCTGCGCGCGACCGCCAGCGACGAGGCGTTCCCGACCGGCGCTACGCCCCCGTCCACGACCTACCCGGTCATCGTCTACGACGTGCCGATCAGCGCCGGCGCGGGCGCCGTCACCTGCACCCGTCACCCGCTCAACGGCGCGCCCGTCGGCGTCGCGACCGACTACACCGACCTCGCCGGCGAGGTGTTTCCCCACCACTGGCGCTGCGGCGACGACGTCGTCGGGAGCACGGAGGTCGCGTGCGAGGGGACGCTCGGCGGGGACACCGCGAGCCTGACGGTCACCGCGGACGGGGTCGTCGCGACCATCGCCGGCGTCGACTCGGCGCCGTACCAGCTCCCTGTCGGCCGCGTGCTGGACGGCTGCTGCGCCAACCCGTGCTGCGCCGACTGACGGCGAGCGCGAGCGGCCGGTCGGCGTTCATGTCGTGACGCCGACACGCTGAACGCAGGGCGCCCGCGTCTCTTGAGCAGGGCGCGCGCAGCGGGCATTGTGGCCGTACACCACGACAACCTCGCCCGGTCCAGCTCGGAGTGCCCATGACGTCCCGTCTCGCCTCGCGCGCTCGTGTGCCCTTGTTCCTGGCCTTCCTCGCCCTCGCGCCGGGCTGCGACAGCTCTCCCAGCGCCCGGCCCGACACCGGCGAGCCCGAGGACTCCACCGCGCCCGACGTCGTCGAGGACGCCTCGGTCGACGACGCGGAGCCCCATGACGACGAGCCCGTGCCCTACGACGAGCTGGCCGTCGACCGCGCGCTCGCCCCCGAGCAGTTCCCGTGCGCTCCGCTCGCCACCTCGACGCCGCGCTGGTGCGTCGCCAGCAGCGGCGACTCCGACAACAGCTTCTGCGACCGCTGCGCGGCGGAGCGGCTCGAGAACTACCGAGCGCTCCGGCGCGACCCCGAGCCCGCGGGCGGGCTGCCGAACGGCCTCACCGTTCCGGCGTGGGCCGGCGCCAACGCCGTCGCGCAGGTTTGCGGGCGCTTCACGCTGGTCTTCGTCACCAATGACCCCGTCGAGTCCGGCCTCGGGCTCAGCGAGGGGTTCCACGACGCCGTCTCCGGCGGCGCGCGTCGAGACGCCGTGTGTCGCGCCTTCGACTACCTCTCCGGGCTCATCGCGTGGAGCTGGCACGACGTCTCCGCGGCGAGCCCCCTCGACCAGCCGCCGCCCGCCCGCGGGACCCCGATCATCGGCGTCTACGGGGTCTACGCTCCGCAGAGCTTCCTCGGCGCGGCGTGGTTCCCCGCCTGGTCGGACGCCAACCCCGAGCCGCGGGCCAGCGGCCCGGTCCACGCCTACGTGACGCGGGTCGACGAGGACGGCGGGGACGTCGCGGTCGGCCGCCTCAAGTTCAACTTCCGCTTCGCCTTCCGGACGGACAGCGCCCCTCCCTTCGCGCCGAACACCTACGACCTGGCGCGGGTGGCGCTCCACGAGGGGACCCACCTCCTCGGCTTCCTCGCCAACATCACCGTCTGGGGCACGTCCCTCGTCCCGACCAGCTGGAACAAGTACTCCCACCTCATGGAGCTGACGGGGCTCGCGACCACGGTCGCGCCGCCGTTCACGTGGGACGCGCCGCTCATCCCCCAGGGCTTCGTCCCCTTCGCGAGCGCCGACTCCAACCGCCTCTTCTACCGCTCGGTCCTCGGCCCGGCCATCGCCGAGGCCATCGAGGGCGTGGACGACGGCCAGGTCCTCCCGGGCCGCGACCTCAGCCACTTCACCGCGACGGACGCGACCCCGGCGCGCACCGCGCTGTCGTTCACCATGAGCCCGTCCTCGGATCAGTCGGCGCCCTTCGTCCCGCTCGCGGCCGCCGAGCTCAGCGTCCTCTGCAACATCGGCTACCAGCTCCGCGCCGACGTCTTCGACTGCGCCCGGGCCGAGCGGGCCCACGGGCGCGACGACGCCGGGGTCCTGCCCGAGGGCGACGGCGAGGTCTGCGTCGACGTGCTCGACAACGACGTGGTCGGTGACACGACGGTCGGGCAGGCGCACCCGGGGACCGCCGCCACTCCCTTCGCCGTCGACCTCCTGTCCGGCGAGATCTACCCCAACGACGTCGCCTTCGTGCGGGTCGTCGACCGCGAGATCTGCGTCCGCCGCCGCGGCGACTGCCATGGGCCCGGCACCCTCCGCGTCCCGTACCGGCCGGTGGGGGTCGGAGCGGACGCCGCGCCGCCCGGGCGCCGCGCCGCGCTCACGCTGCAGGTCCCGTGCGAAAACCCCGTGCCGCCGGACCCGAGCTGTCACGACGTGCCGTTCTCGCTGCCGATGGACAAGAACCCCTATCAGAGCTTCACGGGCTACGAGGCGCCCGCGGGGTCACAGATCGTCGCGGTGCGCTCGGTGCCGTCCGCGACCGGGCTCACGTGGTCCGAGTACGCGGTGAGCGAGCCGCGCGACGTCCGGTGCCCGGGCGACATCACGCCGGGAGACCTGCGGGTCGTGGTGGCCCCGCCCTTCACCGCTCCCCCGATCCTCGTGGGGCAGGGCCCGGTGGCCGAGCTCCTGACCTTCCTGCCGTATGGCGGCGACGACGGGGACACCACGAACAACGCCGGGACCTGCAACTACAAGTGCGTGGTCTGCACCGCGTCCGCGTACGGCTCCTGCGACGGCCCGCTCGTGCCGGTCGAGCTCAGCCGCGACATGACCACGCCGCCGGCGACCCCGATGGTGTCGCCGATCGCGGGCAAGGGGTTCCTTCAGTGCTACCCCGATCCCGACGAGCAGACCTTCGTCCCCGACATCGGGGACCCCAACCGCGAGCTGCCGTGTCCGGGCGCCAAGGCCGCGCAGCACCGCTTCCTGCAGGAGACGCCGACCGTGGCCGCGCCGCTCCAGCGCGTCTCCTGGGCGGCCTTCGACGTCTGGTCCTTCTATGGCGACAACGCCGGCACCTGCGACTACAGCGTGACCATCTGCACCCCCCCGCCTCCCCCGCGGGTCTCCCTCGAGAAGTCGGTCGTCCAGGGGGACCGCCGATCGCCGTACGTGCGCGGAGAGCTGGTGGGGCGTGGCGAGCAGCTCGTCTGGCAGCTCCACGTCATCAACGCGCTCCCCCTCGACCAGTCCCCGGTGGTGGTCGAGGACCTGCTGCCGCTCGCGGTCGACTTCACCCCGACCCCCGGCGCCGTCACGTGGTCCCTCGACGAGGACGGGCCGTTCTCGCCGGTCCCCGCCTCCCTCGTCACGGTCCTCAACCAGCCGCGGCGGGTGAGGGTCGAGATCCCCGGCGGCGTCCCGGCGGGCCAGACCGCCTTCGTGCGCGTGGCCACGGTGGTCGCCCAGGGGGCGGGGGACGGCCCGTTCGACAACTGCGCCCAGCTCCTCGATCCGCTCTCGGCCTCGCCGCTGAGCGAGCCGGAGCCCGCCTGCTTCGACCTCGCCGTGAATCAGGCGGGGCCACCGCCGACGTCCTCTCTGTGCCGGACCTGCCCCGCGGCGATGGCGGCCGCCTCACTCCTCGCGCGGGGCTACGGAGCGCCCATCGTGACCCTGGTCTGGGCGCCCGGTCCCCCGCAGATCACGATCGAGGACGCGTTCGGTCTGCCGTTCTGCGGGCGCGCGCGGGACCGCCTGCGCGTGAAGAACACGACCGCGACCGCGCTGACCATCACGTCGATCACGCCCAGCGACGCCGCGGTGTTCGCGCCGCTGAGCCCGGTCCCCAGCGACGTGACCGAGCCGTGCGTCGTCGGGGCCGTGGTCCCCGCGGGCGGTTGGTGTGACCTCGTCACCGAGGCCCGGCGCACGGTCGGCGGCGGCGGGACCTGTCGCCAGGAGGCCGAGATCACGCTGACCGCGAGCGACGGGCTCGACGACTACGAGACGACCTATCACGTCGTCTACCCGGCCAACTGAGGTCGGCGTCTCCGTCGCCCCGCCCGAGATGGACGCGGGCTCCACCGAGAGGAGCCGAACGCCAGTCGCCGTGCCTCTCGAGCCCATCGCCCGGCCTCTCCCGTATGGGGTCCCCGAGGTCGGGGGCACACTCGTTTCTCCCGAGGCGGGATCGGGGACGCAGGGGTTGCCGGATCTCGACGTCGACCGCCGCGACGTGATGGGCTCGGTGTGCTGCCCCGAGGATCACGACCGGCGCGTCAACCGTGACGCCGTGGCCCTGCGCCAGGCAGGGCAGGGCGATCTCGTGCTGATGAAGGGCGAGCGCTGGCCCGGCAACTCCGGGCGGGGCTGCGTCCACCGGTCGCCGGCCGTGGGACCGGACAGCGCCCGGGTCGTCCTGACCCTGTCTTGGCCGGACCGCCGCTGACGTCGGGCCCCGCGGCCAGCGGGCGAAGCCGCTCGACGGTTCGGGCGCGGTCAGGCACCCTCCCCAGGTGACCGCACCGAGCCAGATGGACCCCGACGGCGCGGCCTCCCACGCGCCCATCACCACGCTCGTGGCGCGCCTCGCGCCCAGCGGCCGGGTGAGCGTCGCGCTGGTCGACGGTGAGAGCCTCGTCGGGACGCCGCCCGCCGTGGTCCGCCGCATCTCCGACGCCTTCGCCGGGGGGCCCGGCCGGGGGCTCCTCCACCTCGGCGCCGCCGAGCTGAGCGCGGACCTGCACCCGAGCCTCGCCTTCTGGCGCGAGCTCGGCCGCCGCTTCGTCGTCGCGACCTGCCAGGCGCTCGATCCCACGGATCCGGCGACCGCCGTCGTCCCCGCGGTCGACCTCGACGCGCTCGAGGCCCTCGCCGAGACCGCGCCCCCGATGGTCGGCGCCGAGCTCATCGACGGCGAGCTGCTCGCCGACCGCTGGCGCGAGCTCGGCGAGGCGCTTCACGCGCGCGCCGGCGAGCACGAGGGCGGCGTGCAGGGCTACCTGTCGGCGTGCAGCCCGGTGTGGCACGTCGCGGGCCGCGTGTGCCTGCACCTCGCCGAGAACAAGCGCGACCCCGACTACCCCTTCGCCTTCATCGCGACCTACGCGCGCCACGTCCCGGGCTCGAACGCGCTCCAGTATCTGCCCCTGGCGCGGGCGCTGAAGGAGTACTCGGGCGCCCGTCGGAAGCGCGAGCTGCTGGCGCTCCTCGAGCCGCTCAGCCGGGCGGCCGGGGAGGTGGAGCTCGTGCGCGAGCTCCTCGAGACCGGCGACATCTACCACCCGCTGGCGTGGACGCCCGCCGACGCCTACCCCTTTCTCCAGGCCATCCCCGCGCTCGAGCGGGCCGGGCTCGTCGTGCGCCTGCCGGACTGGTGGGCCGCTCGTCCGCGCCCCCGCGTGACCGTCACCGTCGGCGACACGCAGCCCTCCCGCCTTGGGCTCGAGAGCATGCTCGACTTCCAGCTCCGGGTGACGCTCGGAGGGGACGAGCTGTCCCGCGCCGAGCTCGAGGAGCTGCTCCAGGCCAGCGCCGGGCTCGTGCTGGTCAAGGGGCGCTGGGTCGAGGTCGATCCCGACAGGCTCCGGGAGGTGCTGGACCACTGGCGCTCGGTCGCGCGAGAGGCCGAGCTGAACGGCGTCGACTTCGCGAAGGCGATGCGCCTGCTGGCCGGCACCGAGGCGGCCACACGTGACGACGCGGTCGACGCGCCGGAGGCCGACTGGGCCGAGGTCGTCGCGGGCGAGTGGCTGACGGACCAGCTGCGGTCGCTCCGATCGCCCGAGATCTCCCAGGCCATCGCCGAGGGCTCCGGGATCCGCGCGACGTTGCGGCCCTATCAGCAGGTCGGCGTCCAGTGGCTCTGGACGCTGCGGACCCTGGGCCTGGGGGGCTGCCTCGCCGACGACATGGGGCTCGGCAAGACCCTCCAGGTCATCGCGCTCATCGCCCTGCTCGACGCCGACGAGGCCGCCGAGGACGCCACCGACCTCGTGGTCGTGCCCGCCTCGCTGATCGACAACTGGCGGAGCGAGCTCGCCCGCTTCGCGCCGCAGCTCCGGGTCCTCGTCGCCCATCCGTCGCGGCTCCCGTCGGCCTCCCTCAAAGCGCTGTCGGCCTCCGAGGTGCAGGCCCACGACGTCGTCATCACGACCTACGGGACGACGCTCCGCACCCCGTGGATGCGCGAGCTCGGCTGGCGCTGCGTGGTGCTCGACGAGGCGCAGGCCATCAAGAACCCGGGGGCCAAGCAGACCCGGAGCGTCAAGCGCCTGCGCGCTCGGTGGCGCCTGGCCCTGACCGGCACGCCCGTCGAGAACCGCCTCGGCGACCTGTGGTCGATCTTCGACTTCCTCAACCCGGGGCTCCTGGGCAGCGCGGCGGACTTCGGTCGGCTCACCAAGGCGCTCGCCAAGCGCCGGGGCGACGGCTACGCGCCGCTCCGCAAGCTCGTGAGCCCCTACATCCTGCGGCGCCTCAAGACCGACAAGCGCGTCATCGCCGATCTGCCCGACAAGACCGAGGTCGTCGCCCACTGCTACCTCACCCGGGCGCAGGCCGCCCTCTACGGGCAGAGCGTCGAGGAGCTCGCCGCGGCCCTCGAGGGGGCCGAGGGCGTCGCCCGCCGCGGGCTCGTCCTCGCCTTCCTCACGCGCTTCAAGCAGATCTGCAATCACCCGTCCCAGTGGACCGGCGACGGCGCCTTCGACCCGGCGCAGAGCGGGAAGTTCCTGCGCCTGGCCGAGCTGTGCGAGCCCATCGCCGCGCGCCAGGACAAGGCCCTCGTCTTCACCCAATATCGCAAGATGACCGAGCCGCTGTCCCGCCACCTCGCCGGCTGCTTCGGGCGCCCCGGCCTGGTCCTCCACGGCGGGACCCCGGTCGCCAAGCGGGCGGAGCTGGTCCGCCGCTTCCAGGAGGGGGACGCGCCCTTCATGGTGCTGTCGCTCAAGGCGGCCGGGACCGGGCTCAACCTCACGGCCGCCAACCACGTCGTCCACTTCGACCGCTGGTGGAACCCCGCGGTCGAGAACCAGGCGACCGACCGCGCCTTCCGAATCGGCCAGAAGCGCAACGTCCTCGTGCACAAGTTCGTCTGCGAGGGTACCGTCGAGGAGCGGATAGACGAGCTCATCGCCAGTAAGCAGAGTCTGTCGGACCAGGTGCTCGCCGGCGGCGGCGAGGTGAAGCTGACCGAGCTGAGCGACGAGGAGCTGCTGGACCTGGTGAGGCTCGATCTGCGGAGCGTGATGCCATGAGCTGGGGCTACTACCCGAAGAAGCCGACCGTCGCCGAGCAGCGCGCCCGCGCGAAGCGGCAGCTCTCCAAGCTCCAGAAGGGCGGCCGGGGGCCGCGGCCGGTGGAGGTCTCCGGGCGCAAGATCGCCACGACCTTCTGGGGCAAGGCGTGGTGCGACAACCTCGAGCGCTACAGCGACTACGCCAACCGCCTGCCCCGGGGGCGGAGCTACGTGCGCAACGGCTCGGTCCTGGATCTCCAGATCACCGAGGGGCAGGTCGAGGCCACCGTCAGCGGCACCCGCGTCTATCGGGTGACGCTCGCGATCGAGCCCGTGTCCGAGGCGCGCTGGGCGGCGGTCCGCGCGGCCTGCGCCGGGGGCGTGGGCTCCCTGGTCGAGCTGCTCCAGGGGCGGCTGTCCCAGGGGGTGATGGAGATCGTCACCCGCAAGGGCGCGGGCCTCTTCCCGAGCCCCGACGAGATCTCGCTGTCCTGCACGTGCCCGGACTGGGCGACGATGTGCAAGCACGTCGCGGCGACGCTGTACGCCGTCGGCGCGCGCCTCGACCAGGAGCCCGAGGTGCTGTTCGGCCTGCGTGGGGTCGATCCGGGCGATCTCGTCCACGAGGCGATCGACGAGGGCGTCTCGCGCCGCCGCGGTCGGGGCCCCGTGCTCGACACGGCCGATCTGGCCTCGGTGTTCGGGATCGACATCGACTTCGGGGACGATGCGCCGGCGGCCGCGCCGCCCGCGAAGCGCGGCAGGGGCTCCGCCGAGGTGAAGCGGGACGCGGGCCCCAAGCGGAAGCCGGCGGCCGGGACCAAGCCCGGCGGCGCGGCCAAGGCGAAGCAGGGCGCGGGCCCCACGCGGAAACGGGCGGCCGGGACCAAGCCCGGCGGCGCGGCCAAGGCGAAGGGCGGCGCGGCGGCGAAGGGGAGGGGCCGGCCCGCCGCGGTGGCGGCGAGCCTGAGCGACCGGGCGCGAGCGCTGCTCGACGCCATCGAGGCCAGCCCGGGCCTTCGTGGCCCGCAGCTCGCGGAGGCGCTGGGCGTCTCTCGCTCGTCCATCGCGAACTACGTCGCGGAGCTGAAGGAACACGGCCTCGTCCGCTTCGTCGGCGCGCCCCGGACCGGGGGCTACCACCCGATCAGCGTCGCGCCCGCGCCCACGCCGCCGCCGCGCCCGCCGGGCCTGTCCCGGCGAGCGGGCGAGCTGCTCGACGCCATCGAGGCCAGCCCGGGCCTTCGTGGCCCGCAGCTCGCGGAGGCGCTGGGCGTCTCTCGCTCGTCCATCGCGAACTACGTCGCGGAGCTGAAGGAACACGGCCTCGTCCGCTTCGTCGGCGCGCCCCGGACCGGGGGCTACCACCCGATCAGCGTCGCGCCCGCGCCCACGCCGCCGCCGCGCCCGCCGGGCCTGTCCCGGCGAGCGGGCGAGCTGCTCGACGCCGTCGGGGCCAACCCGGGCCTCCGCACGCCGCGCCTCGCTCAGATCCTCGGCGTCTCGTGGGGGACCATCGCCGAGTACGTCGCAGAGCTGAAGGAGCGCGACCTGATCCGCTTCGTCGGCACGCCCCGGACCGGGGGCTACTACCCCGCCGGTTAGCCGGGCTCGAGCTCGGATGGCGCGCTCCGCTTGGTCCGCCGCGAGGCCGGGCCCTCTCCGTGACCGTCGGCCTCGGCTTCCCCGGCTGCGCCCACCCGGAGGTCGCCGATGCCCTCGTCATCGAAGCACAGCTACGCCACGGCGCGCACCCCGGGTGTCGACCGAGCGGACACCGCCCGGCTCACCCCGTCGGGCCGCCGAGCGCCTGCTGGAACTGCTGCTTCAGCCGGCCGAGGAGCCGCCGGACCGTCCGCTCCGAGCAGCCCATGCGCGCGGCGATCTCGTGGTTCGGCACGTCCTGGAGCTTGAGATCGACGAGCGCCTGCTCCTGCGGCGTCAGATCGGCCAGGAGCTGCGCCATCGCGTCGGCGAGCGCGAGCTGCTCGTCCTGGCCCGGCGCCGCCGCCCTCTGCTGGAGCCCGGGCCCGTCCACCCCGGCGTCCACCGCGACCTCGCGGTCGGGGGCCCGGCGCTGGCGGGTGTGGAAGCGCGCCTTCTCGCGGACCTTCGTCAGCGTGATCGCGCACAGGAGCCGCCACAGCGCCGACGCGTCCTCCAGCGCGAACTGCCCGTCGGCCGCGCGCCGAAAGAACGTCCGGTAGACCGACTGCACCACGTCCTCCGCGTCGATCCGCGGCCTGAGCGGCGTGGCGATGCGGCGATCGGCGATGCGCTGCAGCGCCGGCCCGTACGCCGCGCAGAAGCGCCGTACCGCGTGCGCCTCACCCGCGATCAGGCCGCCGATGAGCGCGTCGAGGTCGGTCTCCGGGGTCTGGGCGTCGGAGCTCACCGGGCGAGCCTACCACCCCCAGCGTCATTCCGGGGCCGCCACGCGCTCGATGACGAGCTCATCGAGCCAGGCCGTGCCCGGGCCCTGGATCAGGATGCGCACGTGCGCGACGTCGGCGTCGAGCGTGAACTCACCCTCGATCCGGCGCCACCCGTAGGTCCCCTCCGGCGCGACGAACGGCCGCTCGTGCCAGCCGCGATCGACGATCAGCCAGAGCGCGTGGTGGGTCATCGCTCGCGCCTTGATCCACGCGCTGACGCGGTAGCTCACGCCGGGTGTGATCGGCACGTCCTGAGACGTCGTCCCGTAGACGTGCGGCGCCTGGTTGCTGGGGTTGTGGACGTAGAGGGCGCCCTCGCCGGCGTAGCGCTCCTGCCGCGTCACGTAGGCCACCGACGCGCAGCTCCGGCTGTTCCACCACACGGGGCGGGCGCTCTCGTACTGTCCCAGCCCCCACGCGCTCGCCAGGCCCACCTCGAAGTCCCCGCCCAACAGCGGCGGGCGCAGGATGGGCCCCAGCCCACGGGGGACCTGCGTCGCCTGCCGCGTGGCGTCGACCGTCGGCACGCCGTCCGGCGCCGCCGCCTCGGTCGCCGCCTCTTGCCACGCGGTCGTCGCGGCCGCCCGCGCGAGCTCCCAGGCCGCCGCGGCCTCGGGTGTGTCCGGACGCAGCTGCGTCAGTGCCGACGCCACGCCGAACGCAGCGCGCCACGACTCGGGGCGCGCGGCGTGGTTGGCCTCGAAGGCGGACAACGCCTCGGGCCAGCGCCCCAGCGCCGCCAGCGCCTCCGCGCGCGCCGCGCCCGCGAGCGGCTGGTCGGCCTCCGCGGCCAGCGCCGCCTCGGCCTCGCGCAGCGCCCCCGCCGCGTCCCCCCGCGCCAGGTGGAGCCGCGCCCGCAGCGTGGCCCGCAGCGCCGTGAGCCCGGCTTCGGCCGGCGACGTCGTCAGCGCCTCGGCCCACGCCCACTGCGTCTGTCGCCGGTCACGCGCGGCCGGGCCCAGCGGCGTCGGCGGCTCCAGCTCGAGCGCGCGGATCGCGCTGTGTGCCGTGGCGACCGCCAACGTCCCCGTCAGCTGCTGGCTCCGGGCCGCCAGCCAGTGCGCCTCGGCGCGATACGGCGCCAGATCGAGCGCCCGTCGGAGGCTCCTGAGCCCCAGCCGGACCAGCTCGCCCCGGGCGGAGGGATCGTCGGCCGCCCCGGCCGCATAGAGCAGCGGCGCCGCCCTCAGCGCGTGCCCGAGCCACCCGTCGGGCCGCACCGCGACCGCGTGATCGTAATCGCGGAGCGCCGCGTCGAGCCGGCCGGCGCGCTCGTGACAGCGCGCCAACCACAGGAGCGGCCAGTAGGCGTCTGGCTCCAGGGCCACCGCCCGCGCGAACCCCTCGCACACGTCGGGATCCGGGACCAGCCGCTCCGACAACGGGTCCAGCCCCAGCGTGGCCCGCGACTCCAGCAGGTGGTCCGTCGCCGACCGCGGCCGGGTGACGGCGCGGGGCGTCCAGCCGACCGCGGCGGCGTCGTCCCGGCAGGTTCCCGCGACCCGCGCCAGCGCCCGTGCCGGCCGGAACGCGGCCGCCCGCCGCGCCAGCGCGACCGCGTCCGCGCACCCGGAGGGCGTGACGGGCGCCTCGGCCGGTGCGGTGGCGGCCACTTCCGCCAGCGTCACCAGGAGCGCTTGCACGCCGTGCCGCACGCGGTCCCGGTGGGCCGGCGCGAGCGCGCCGACGGGCAGGACGGACCACCAGTCGCCCCGGCCCTCGGACAGCGCGCCGATCGCCTCCAGCGCCTGCGTCCCCGCGGCCCACGCGCCCGAGAGATCGCCCAGGAAGAGCCGCTCGTCGGCCAGCTCGCGCGTCGCCTCGAAGCGGGTCAGGCGCTCCGCGTCCGCGAGGAGCCCGGCCAGCGCCTCGTGCGCCTCCGCGAAGTCCGCTTCGTCCGCCAGTCGCGCGGCCGCGGGCCTCAGGATCGCCGCCGCGGCCTCGGCGCGCCCCCATCGCAGCTCACTCTGGGCCGCGTCCCGCGCGGTTTCGCTGGCGGTCACGAGCTCGGCCGTCCGCCGCGCCTCCCGCGCCGCCTCACGCTCGGCGGCCAGCCCGGCCAGGACCAGCCCGACCGCGCTCAGCACCACCGCGACCACCCCCGCGGCGACCCACGCGCGGTGCCGCCGCGCCCAACGGCCCAGGGCGCTGCGCCACGGCTCGCGAAAGGCGCGCACCGGCTCGTCCGCCGCCCATCGCACGAGATCGGCGGTCATCGCCTCGACCGAGGCGTAGCGCTGCGCCGGCTCGCGAGCGAGCGCCTTGAGACAGATCGCCTCCAGCGCCCGCGGCACCGCGCGGTCGCCGATCCGCGCGGCCTCGAACGTGGGCGCGCGGAGCCGCGCCATGATGGCCTCGGCGGAGTCGGCCTCGACCGGCAGCCGGCCCGCGAGGAGCAAGTAGAGGATGGCGCCGAGCGCGTACTGATCGCTGGCCTCGTCGATCGCGTCGGGGTCGCCGCTGGCGTGCTCTGGCGACATGAAGGCGGGGGTGCCCAGCACCGCGCCGTAGCGGGTCAGGCGGGCCTCGGTCCCGTCGCCGTCGGCGCGCGCGGCGTCGGCCGCGGCGGTCTCGCCGACCGCGCGGGCCAGGCCCCAGTCGAGGAGCACCGTCTCACCGTACTCGCCCAGCAGCACGTTGCCGGGCTTGAGGTCGCGGTGGACCACGCCGTGGGCGTGCGCGAAGGCGACCGCCCGCGTCAGCGCGACGACGTGGTCGAGGAGGCGACGCTGCTCGACGCGGCGCTCGGGGTCGTCTCGGGGGCGCGCGTGGAACGCGGCGATGGCCTCGGACAGCGTCTGCCCTCGGACCAGCTTCATCGAGAACCACGGCTGACCGTCCGCCAGCTCGCCGGCGTCGTAGACGGGCACGATCCCCGGGTGCTCCAGCTGCGCAGCGACGCGCGCCTCGCCGACGAAGCGGCGCGTGGCCGTCCCGTGGCCGGCGACCTCGGCGGTCAGCTGCTTGACGGCGATCTCGCGGCCGAGGGTCGGGTCCCGCGCCACCCACACCGCGCCCATCCCGCCGCGCGCGTACTCCCGCTCGAGGACGTAGCGGCCACGGCGCTCGCCGGCCCGGGGGGCGGCCGACCCGGCGGCGTCCCCCGGCGGCGCGCCCTCGGCGACCGCGCGGCCCAACGACGCAGCGCTGACCAGGGTCTTCCCGAAGCGGGCGACGAAGGCTTCGGCGTCCGGCGCGTCGCCGAAGCGGTGCCGGACCAGGAACTCCTCATGGGCGAGGCGGCTCAAGACCGCGGGCTGCGCCAGGGTCGGGAAGCGCGCGGTGTAGTCCTCGACCCGCGGGCGCGGCGCGTCCTCCACGGCCGGCGCGCGCCAGCTGGCCTCGAGGTCGATGAGCACGAGCTCCTCGAGAGTCGCGTGGAAGCACACGTCGTCCGTGGGCGGCAAGAACGCCGCCAGGTCCACCGGCTCGCCGGCGAGCCGCGCGGACTCGAAGCGGTCCACGGCGTCCGAGTCGACGGTCGGCCAGAACGTGCTCTTGAGCATGGATCCGGAGCCTACACCGAAGCGCCGGGGCAGTCGCCCGCCGGCTCAGCGGCAGCGCGGGACCGGGGTGAAGGCGCGGTGGTAGCCGGCGAGCGCGGTCGCGTAGGTGCGGGTCTTCTGTCCGGCCACCCGCGCCCAGCCGCCGCCGGGGGGCGACTTGCCGACCGCGAACGCCCGCGGCGCGTCAGGGGCACAGCGGGCGCGCCACAGGTGCCAGACGCCGCGGGTGCCGCGGGGGTGCGCGGCGCGATACTCGGCGGAGTCGACGAAGCGCTGGAAGACGATCAGGCGGGCCGAGGCGCCGCCGCGCTCGACCAGCCGCGCCCAGCTCGCGACCGCCGCCGCGTCGGGCGCGCGCCCGAGGACGCCGCGGTAGAGCGAGCCGACGAACGCGGTCGGGGTTGCGTCCCAGCGGATCGCCCCGGGGGCGGGAACGGCGTGGGCCGGGTCGGCGAGGGCCGGCGCCCCCAGGGCGAGGACGGCGGCGGACAGGGCGAGGGCGCGGGCGATGCTCATGACGTGGGCCTCCGGCGGCCAGGTGGCGGGGCGAGGCGTCAGCGCGACACGGTGAAGCTGTTGTGCCAGCGGCCGTAGCTCCGCGACGACACGCCGTAGCGGTCGCCGCCCTGGTAGCTCTGCCGAGCGCCCACCATCCGCACGCTGACACTGCCGCCGCGGCGGGCCGAGAAGAGGCCCATGTGGACGGCGGCCGCACAGATCGAGGAGTCGTCGGTGTAGACGCCGCTGCCCCAGACCGCGCCGAGGCGCGTGTTGGGACCGCAGGTGCAACGGAAGGTCGTGCCGAAGCGGCTCGTCCGGTAGCGTCTGGCGTCGGTGCAGGTCCCGGTCGTGGTCGTCGGGCCGGCGGCGCCCGACGAGGTGCTCCCGGCCGCGCTGCCCCCCTTGCAGGCGCCCGCGACGACCACGCCGCGGAACCAGTGGGTCTGCGCCTGTCCCGCCGCTCCCGGCTTGGCCTGGAAGAGGTACTCCTCGTTGTCGTCGGTGCGCTTGTTCGAGGTCATCTTCCAGTAGTGGCGCCCTTTGGACGCCGCGCGGCTCGCGCCGCTGATCCCCAGGTAGACCCACTTGCCGGCCCGGTTCTTGCGGTAGGCGTACATCGTGAACGGGTGGTAGGCGATGAAGGCCGTCTGGTAGTCGGCGGGGCTCATCTGGACGACCGTCCACTGGACGATGCCGTCATCGCCGGCGCGCGACGCCACGAACTGCTGGTTCATGTCGGTCTCCCCGGTGCCACAACCGACGGCGACCACGGGGCTGGCCGAGGCGCTCGGGGCGGCGAGGGCGACGAGGGCGGCGGCGAGGCACAGGGCGACGGCGGTGACGATGCGGGTCATGGGGTCCTCCGTGGACGGGGGGCGCCAACAGCGGCGCATCCGGGAATGGCCGTCGCCGCCGTGATCCGGACACGGGACCTCGCTTTTTTTCTCTCAGAGCTCGAGGCTCCCCGAAGACGGGCTCGTCAGGCGAGGTGACGCCGCTCGAGCGGGGAGGGCCGGGATGTCGTCGTGGCGACCATCCGCGACCTTGACGCCATCACCGCGATCATCGCCAGCGTCGAGCTGCGCGACAGGTTCAGACTCTGCCCTGGGGCCGCGTCACGCTGCCCCCCCGCGCACCGCCTCCGACCCAGAGCGCCATTGCTGCGGTTCGCGGAGCTGAGCGAGCGTCGCCTCGCGCCGGGACGCGGCCCTCGTCTCACGACGCCCGAGCCGCTGTCCCGACCTCGTGAAGGCCCCGCGGCTGGCCGGTGCTACGGGGTCACACCCTCGGGAGCCGTCGGCGCGGCGGGCGCCGCGTCGTCGGTCGCGGGCTCGGTCCCGTCCGTGGCCGCGCCGTCGTCGGTGGTGGGCTCCGCGCCGTCGTCGGTGGTGGGCTCCGCGCCGTCGTCGGTGGTGGGCGCCGCGCCGTCGTCGGTGGTGGGCGCCGCGCCGTCGTCGGTGGTGGGCTCCGCGCCGTCGTCGGTGGGAGCCGCAGGCGCGGGCTCGGCGGGGGCGGTCGGCGGCGGCGTCGCCGAGGACGGCGTCACCCCGTGGACCGGCTCCCGCGGGAGGGCGTCGGTGTTGGGCGCCGCGGGGGCGCGCAGCCTCAGCGCCTCGGCCATGGCCTGGCGGCTGTAGTCGATGGACTCGCCGAGGATGCGGGCCGACTCCTGGGCGGCGTGGAAGCCCTTGGAGTTCTCGCTGCTGATGTAGTCGAGCCGCCACATGGCCTTGCGCTGCAGCTCGTAGGCGCGAGCGAGCTGGGCGTCGCTGGCGCCCGACGCCTTCGCCTCGAGGATGGTGTCGAGCATGTCGGTCATGGCGCCCGCGGCGCGCTCCATCAGGTCCGTCGTGCGCTCCTGGATACCGGCGACGCGGAGCCGGAGCTCGTCCTCGGAGACGCGGTGGCAGGTCTGACACGACGCCGCGACGTTCTCCATCGGGCTCCGGACGTTGTGGCTGCTCATCTTGGTGGCGCCCTGGCGCTGGTAGGGCATGTGGCAGTCCGCGCAGGCGACCCCGGCCCGCGCGTGGATGCCCTGGCTCCAGAGCTCGAACTCCGGGTGCTGGACCTTGTAGACCGGCGCGCCGGTCTCGCCGTGCTTGTAGTCGTAGAAGTCGCCGCCGTCGGGGAACTTCTGCTCGTCCCAGAAGGACTCGAGGTCCTCGGCGCGCAGGCCGTTGCCCCACGGGAAGGTCAGGACCATCTTGTTGGCGCAGTAGTACTCGACGTGGCACTGCCCGCAGACGAAGGAGCGCATCTCCTGGCGCGTCGCGTCGAGGTTCGGGTCGTAGGGGCGCTCGCGGTCCCCGCGGCGCCAGCGCTCGACGCTGGGCAGGTGGGGGACCGGCGCGTCGCCCTTGGCCAGGGCGGCCATCCCCAGCACGAAGCCGGGCCGGGTGACCCGGGTCTTCATCGTGTTCGGGTCGTGGCAGTCGATGCAGCCGACCGGGTGGGCCTCGTCGTGGACCCCGTGCGGGCTCGCGGCCTTGGTGCCGTCGCCCTCGGGGAACATCGGCGTGTTCTCGCCTGGGGTGCCGTCGGGGGCCGCCTTCACGAGTGCCAGGACCTCCTCGTACGGCTTCTGGCTGACCGCCTTGAAGCCCTCGATGACGGCCGGCATGTTGAAGCCGGCCGCCAGCGCGGCGTCGTCCGCGGGCTGCCCCATCGCCTCGAGGCCGGCCTTGCGCCACATGACCGTCGCCGAGGCGTGGCAGTGGATGCAGGCGCCGGCCTGCTTGCGCTTGGTCACGCGCTCGGTGACGCCCTGGTCGTAGAGCATGTAGGCGTGCCCGCGCGCCTCACGGTAGTCGATGCTGAAGGCGTAGCCGGCGTACAGGCGCTTGAGCCACGGGCTCTGCTCGAGCTTGCTGGCCGGCATCGCGCTCGATCCGCCGTAGAAGCGGTCGCCGGCGGTGGCCTTGTAGCCCTCGAACTGGTGGGGCCAGTTCTGCCCCCACGGCTCCGGATCGGTGCTGATCTCGCCGACCTCGACCACCCGGACGAAGGGCGTGCGGGCCTCCTGCTTGTGCTCGAAGATCGAGACCAGCACGGCGGCGACGATGAGGGTGGCGACCGCGGTCCCGACGACCAGGGCGGCATAGAGGAGCTTGCGGCGTCGCCGGGCTCGCCGGGCATCGGGCGTGGGGGACGCCGAGGGGCCGGAATCGGTCGGAGTGGCGTGGCTCATGGGTTCTTCTCGCGTCATCGGGGCGTGGGGAGGTCAGCGGCCGGCGTGGCCGACGTCGCGGTGGCAGTGGACGCAGAGCTGCATCTCGCCGTCTTCGTCGGCGGGCAGCATGTGGTTGACGTAGTCCTGGTGGCAGTGGACGCAGGCGCGCTGCGTCACGCGGCGGTTTCGCGGCTTGATCTGGATGGGCTCGTGGAAGTCCCCGGTGGTGAACGCCAGGGAGTGGAAGAAGCCGTTGTCCATCTTGGTCACCCACTTGCCGACGAAGTCGGGGGGCAGGTGGCAGTCGTTGCAGCGGGCGACGTGGGCGTGGCCGGAGCTCTGCCAGGAGTCGTAGTGCCCCTGCATCACGTGGCAGTTGGCGCACGCCGCCGGGTCACTGGACAGGTACGCGGCCCCGTCTCCGTACCCGAAGGTGAAGCCTCCCAAGCCGATCAGCGCCCCGAACCCGAGGGCGAGGACGGCGGGCATGAGGCCGACGCCGGAGAACCAGCGGGAGCGCTTGCTCGGCTCCCCGGCAGGTGGCGCGCTCTGAGCGGGCTCGTCGTTCGCCGACGGCTCTCGAGGTGCATCATCGCGGTCTCTCACGGGGGTCTCCTCGGCGTCACCACCGCGCGCGGAGCTAGCAAGCCGTGTGCCAGCTCCGCAGGGTCACGACGCGGCCATGGCTCGACAATGATGCAGTCCTGATGACAACGGAAACGCGCTGTCATCAGGACGTGCTGATGTCCAAATGTCGTCGCGTCGCCACGATGTCGTCGGTCCAGCGCGCCAACTCCGCGTCCCGGACCGGCGACGTCGACGCGGGTCGGGGGCGGAGCCGGGACCCAGACGCCCCGTGCCCGCCGTCGTCGCGTGACCGGCGCTGGCTCGGGGAGCCGCGTGTAATCATCGCTCGGTCAAGATCGAGCTGAAGGTCGAGGGCTGTCGGGCCGTAGACGAGAGTACGTTTGCTGCGATGCGGTCAAGCGGACGCGTGAACAGCCACATGATCCCAACATCGCTACAGGGTTTTCTCCCATGCGTATGCGGCACACGATCTTCGTCAGGCTCGTCGGTCTCATCGTCATCGCGGTCGTGTCGACGACCGCGGCCATCCTCGTCACCACGGACCACTATGTCCGCGAGGGCTTCGACGAGGCGACGCTCAGCCAGATCAACGTCTTCCACGACTCCATCGCCGGGCTCGTCGAGGAGCGAGGTGCCCAGGCCCAGGCCTTCGGTCGCGTCTTCGCCGACCAGGCCGAGGTGAGGGCCGCCGTCGCGGCCGGTGACGGGGCGACCTTGCGGGGCTTGGCCGCGACGTTCCGGGAGCGGACCGGGCTCGACATCGTCGTCGTCGCCGACGCTCACGGGCGAGTCCTGGCGCGCGGCCACGCGGACGAGGCGGGGGACAGCGTCGCCGGGCAGCCGAACGTGGCGTCGGCGCTGCGAGGGACGCCTGCGGTCGGGATCGAGGACGGGACCGTCGTCGGCTACTCGCTGCGCGCGGGCGTCCCGCTCGTCGTTGGGGGCGCGGTCCTCGGCGTCGTCACGACGGGCTACGACCTCTCGCGCGAGGGCTTCGTCGACGAGCTGCGCGAGCGCTACGACGTCGAGGTCACGGTCTTCGAGGGCGACGAGCGGCTCATGACGACCATCGTCAAGGGCGGCAAGCGCGCGGTCGGCACCAAGATGGACAACCCCGAGGTGCTCCGGACGGTCATCGACAACGGCGAGCTCTTCCTGCAGCGCAACGTCATCCTCGGCCGCTCCTACGAGACCGCCTACTGGCCCGCTCGGAGCGCCGACGGCGCGGTCACCGGGATGCTCTTCATCGGCGTCGAGCGCGGCGCCATCGACGACGCTCAGCAGAGCATCGTGATGTCCGTCGTGTTCGTCGGCTTCGGCATCGGCGCGCTGGCGATCCTCGCCGGCATACTCTTCGCCCGGACGCTCTCGCGGCCCATCCGCCGCATGGTCCAGGTCGCCAAGCGCGTCGCCGTGGGCGACGTAGAGCAGGTCGTCGACACCGGCGCGAAGGGCGAGGTCGGTGAGCTGGCCACGGCGCTTGCCGCGGTCATCGACAACCTCCGCGAGGTCGCTGACGCCGCCGCGCGGGTCGGGGCCGGGGACCTGAGCGTCGTGGTCACTCCGCGGAGCGAGCAGGACGTGCTGGGCAAGAACCTCGCCGGGATGGTCCGGACCGTCGGGGCCCTCGCCGAGGAGGTCGAGACTCTCATCGCCGCCGCCCGCGAGGGGCAGCTCACCACGCGCGGAGACGCCGGGGCGTACGCGGGCGCCTGGGGGGACCTCGTCGCGAGCGTCAACCAGCTGTTCGAGGTGTTCGTGCGGCCGATCGAGCTGACGAGCGACTATCTCACGCGGATCGCCCGCGGAGACATGCCGCCGCTCATCACCGATCGCTACGAGGGGGACTTCGACACCATCAAGCAGAGCCTCAACGCGCTGATCTCGGCGCTGGGCGAGGTCACCGCGCTGGCGACCGAGATCTCGAACGGCAACCTCCTGGTGAAGGTCGAGGCGCGGTCCGACCAGGACGCCCTGATGCACGCGCTCCACGCCATGGTCGCGCGCCTCTCCGAGGTCGTCGGCGAGGTGGGCACCGCGTCCTCGGGCGTGGCCGCGGGGAGCCAGCAGATGAGCTCGTCCTCCCAGGGGCTCTCGGAGGGCGCCACGAAGCAGGCCGCAGCCATCGAGGAGGTCTCGAGCTCGATGGAGCAGATGGGCGCGAACATCCGCCAGAACGCCGACAACGCCGCCCAGACCGAGCGCTTCGCGGTCAAGGCCGCCGCCGACGCCCAGAGCGGCGGCGAGGCCGTCGCCAAGACGGTGACCGCGATGAAGCAGATCGCGGAGAAGATCGCGATCGTCGAGGAGATCGCGCGACAGACCAATCTGCTCGCGCTCAACGCCGCCATCGAGGCGGCGCGGGCGGGCGAGCACGGCAAGGGCTTCGCGGTGGTGGCCTCGGAGGTGCGCAAGCTCGCCGAGCGGAGCCAGCGCGCGGCGGGCGAGATCACCGCGCTCTCGGGCGAGAGCGTCGCCGTGGCCGAGCGCGCGGGCGAGCTGCTCGCCCTCATCCTGCCGGACGTCCAGCGCACCGCCGAGCTGGTCCAGGAGATCAGCGCCGCCTCGCGGGAGCAGGACAGCGGCGCCGCCCAGGTCAACCGGGCGCTCCAGCAGCTCGACCAGGTGATCCAGCGGAACGCCGCCGAGGCGGAGGAGATGTCCTCCACCTCCGAGGAGCTCGCCGCCCAGGCCGAGCAGATGCAGTCCGCCATCGCCTTCTTCACCGTCGCCGACAGCCGCGTCGAAGCTCCGCGGGCGAAGCGACCGCGCCCGGTCACCCGCCGCCCGATGGCCCGCCCGGCCACCGGGAGAGCGCCGCGCGTGACCCCGGCCCCGGCCCCGGCCCGGGCCCCTCGACCCACGCCCGCGCCCGAGCGGCCCGTCGGCGTGGACCTCCAGCTCAGCCTCGACGACGACGGCGCCTACGAGCGCTACTGACCGGGCCTCCGACTCCGTGCCGCTCAGTCGCCGGCCTGGTTTAGTTCGTGAGGCGGCATGGAGAAGATCAACATCCACGAGGCCAAGACCCATCTGTCTCGGCTCGTCGAGCGGGCCGCTCGCGGCGAGGCGTTCATCATCGCGAAGGCGGGTAGGCCGATGGTCAAGGTCGTCCCCTACCTCGACGAGGCGGCCGGGCCTCACGCTCGTGACCGCCGACGAGCAGTTCATTCAGTACGGTGAGGGCATCATCTCCGCGTGAGGGCCTCGTGGCGTGCCGCGACTCGCGCGATGGAGCCCTGGGTCGCTCGTGTTGCAGTGCGCAGGCGTCTCGCGTTCGGCGCACGCGGAACACGGTCGCGCGCTGTGAAGTTCCGCTGTCTCCTCGGTGGCTCAGCCGTCCGAACGCGTGGTAGAATCGAGCCTCGTCGCGAATGGTGCATCGCAGGAGGCGGAGATGGCGCGCTGGTGGGCGTTGATGTTGACGGCGGCGTCCATCGCGGCGGCCGGCTGCGCGGGTGACGTCGGCGACGCCGCTCCGGCGGGCCCGCGGGTGGCGATCGACGTCGCGGCCCTGAACCTGACCGGCGTCGGCGACGCCGTGTGGGACCTCGAGGTGACCAACGGCGCCGGGCAGGTGGTGTGGCACAAGCGCGTGTCGTCGTCGGGCTACGGCGACGGCGGGGGCTCGGCCAGCTACGTCGGGACCTGCGACGCGGGCTCGAACGACAACACCGTCAAGGTCTGGGTGGTCGGGGTCTACGGCGCCACCATCTCCGCCCTCGGGAGCTTCGACAGCGGCGCGGTCAACGGCGCGACGGGGACGGCGCTGCCCTTCCAGAACCCGACGACCGGCGGGCCGCTGACCCGAACGGTGACCTGCTCGGCGAACCAGGACGTGGCCGTGCGCTTCGACGTGGCGCTCATGCGCCCGGCCCAGCAGGGCTTCTTCGACATCGCGGTGAACTTCAACGACATCTTCTGCTCGGCCAAGCTCGACTGCTGCCGGGACACCGGCGACGGCGTCTGTGACGCGAGCGAGGACCTGAACCTGCTCTTCGACGCCGCGGGCGCCCGGGCGCGCACCATCGTCCTCGGCTTCGCCTGTACGGCGGGCACCGCGGCCGGGGTCGAGACCGCGCTCTACATGGATCCCCTCGGCTTCAACTGCGGCGTCGCGGCGGCCGGGACGCCGGACTTCACCGTGTCGCCGGCGGGCAGCGGCGGCAACCAGTGCTCGGCCGGGGCGGTCTCGAGCTGCGCCATCGTCGACGAGCCCGGCGACGTCGCGGCCGACGACTACCTCTTCCAGGTCGCGGTGTACCGCGGCGAGGAGGCGCTGACGAGCGGCGGCCTGGCGGCCCACAAGTCCTACTGGAACGTCGCCCTCGGGGTGACCGACGACATCGGCGACTGCACCCTGATGACCCGCGCGACGGCGGACGACACCAGCGACGCCCTCGACGGGATGGCGGGCGGCGCGGTGACCGCGGGCGCCGTCTACCCCTACGTCAGCTGGGACGTTCCGCTCGCGACCTGCGCCGACGAGGAGCTCAGCTTCGACGGGACGGGCACGGTCCGGACGCGCTACACGGCGACGGGCGACGACGCGACCGCCTTCGCCTACGCCTTCGCCGCCGGGATCGTCGCGGCCCCGGTCTGCTCGCCGGCGTGCGCGTCCGGCTACCTCTGCGCCGGCCCCGGGACCTGCGTCGACATCGACGAGTGCGCCGTCGACAACGGCGGCTGCTCGCCGAACGCCACCTGCACCAACACGCCGGGCGCGTTCGACTGTGACTGCGACGCGGGCTACAGCGGAGACGGCGTGACCTGCGACGAGGTCGACGAGTGCGCCGTGGCCAACGGCGGCTGCTCCCCGGACGCCACCTGCACGAACACTCCGGGCGGGTTCACCTGTGAGTGCAACTCCGGCTTCACCGGCGACGGCTTCGACTGCGTCTTCGAGGTCACGCTGTCGGCGTCGACCACGAACTACGACCTCTTCACGGCGACCGGGAGCCCGACCACGCCTCATCATTACCTCGTCACCATCGCGCCGGGGGTCACGGTCAGCGCCTCGTCGACCGCCGACGCCGCGTTCCGTACGGGCCCGCTGCCCAGCGGATCGGTCGTCGACCTGGTGAACCACGGGAGCATCCTCGGCGCGGGCGGACGCGGCGGGACCGCCGGCAGCACCACCTATTCCTTGAGCCCCGGCTATCCGGGCGGCGACGCCGTCGCGACCGACGTCCCGCTCACCGTCGATACGAGCGACGGCTTCATCTTCGGCGGCGGCGGTGGGGGTGGCGGTGGCGGCCTCTGCACCCGCAGCAACGTGCTCGCCTGCGGGGGCAGCGGCGGCGGTGGGCGCGGCAAGACCCCGGGCGCGGCCGGCACCTTCGGCGCGTGCTTCGCCGGGGCCTACTACCCCAACGGCACCGCTGGCGGCGCGGGCACCGAGAGCGCGCCGGGCGGCGGCGGGGGCAACGTCTCGAGCGGCTACTACCCGAACCAGTACTCGGCGCCCTACTACTGCACCTCGGGTCACGGCGGCGCCGGCGGCGACTGGGGTCAGCCCGGAGCGCCGTCCACCGCGTCGGTGCTCGACGGCGCCCAGCAGTACCAGGCGCAGGCCGGCGGCGCCGCCGGGCACGCGATCCGCGTCAACGCCGGCGGCTCGGTGAGCTGGGTCGGCGGCAACGACCCCACCCACGTCAAGGGGCCCGTGCAATAGAGGGCGCGCGGAGCTCTTTGGGGCGAGCGGGTAGCGCTGAGCTGGCGCGTCACGCCTGTCGGTACGCGGTCGGGGTCATCCCGGATCCGCGCCTTCCTCGCCGACCCCGACTACCAGGCGGCCAAGGCGCTGCGGCACACGATCACGTCCAACGTCCGCGCCGTCGCCGCGCCGGAGCTCCAGCCGCCGGCGTGACGCGGGTCACGCCGCGACCGACGCGGCGAGGACGTCAGGTCCCGCAGAACGTCCTGTACGGGCCGAAGTCGTCGGGCGCGGGGGCTTCGTAGCGCTCGCGGCCCGGCTGGCGGGCGAACGGGTCGGAGAGGACCGCCAGCAGCGTCCGGAAGGGGGCCAGGTCGCCGGTGATGGCGGCCTCGAGGGCCTCCTCGACCAGGTGGTTTCGCGGGATGTACAGCGGGTTCACCGCGTCCATCCGGTCGGCCACGGCCGCCGCGGGCGCGTCTCCCAGGCGCGCGGTCCAGCGCGCGTGCCAGGCGACGAAGTCCGCGTCGTCGTGCGGCGGGGTTCCCTCGCGGAGGCCCTGAGAGAGCCGACGGAACGTCGTCGTGAAGTCTCGCCGCGCGCGGTGCATCCAGGCCAACAGATCCGTCACGAGGGCGCCGTCGTCCGGCGCGGCGTCCGCGAGACCGAGCTTGTCCCGCATCCCCGTGAGGTACGCCTCGCGGTAGGCCTCCGGGTAGGTCTCGAGGGCCTCGCGGACCCGCTCGACGGCGGCCTCCGGCGCGCCGGAGAGGAGCGGCAGCAGCGCCTCGCCCAGCCGCGCGAGGTTCCAGTAGGCGATGGACGGCTGGTTTCCGTAGGCGTAGCGGCCGCCGCGGTCGATCGAGCTGAAGACCGTGGCCGGGTCATAGATATCCATGAACGCGCACGGCCCGTAGTCGATCGTCTCGCCCGACAAGGTCGTGTTGTCCGTGTTCATCACGCCGTGGACGAAGCCGACGTGCATCCAGCGGGCGACGAGGCGCGCCTGGGCCTTCGCGACCGCGCGCAGCAGGGCCAGCGCGGGCTCCGCGGCGCCCTGTAGCTCGGGGTGGTGGCGCGCGAGCGCGTACTGGACGACCCGCTCGAGGAGGTCCCGCTGTCCGCGGGCCGCGAAGAGCTCGAGGGTCCCGACCCGGAGGTGGCTGGCCGCGACCCGCGCGAGCACCGCGCCCGGCTCGGGGCGGCGCCGCCAGACGCTCTCGCCCGTCGCGACGGCCGCCAGCACCCGCGTCGTCGGGACACCCAGGCGGTGCATCGCGTCGGAGACGAGGTACTCGCGCAGGATGGGCCCGAGGGTCGCCTTGCCGTCGCCGCCGCGCGAGAACACCGTCGGGCCCGAGCCCTTGAGCTGCAGGTCGCGCAGGCGCCCGGCCTCGTCTCGCAGCTCGCCGAGGAGCACGGCGCGACCGTCGCCGAGCTGCGGGGCGAAGCCGCCGAACTGGTGACCGGCGTACGCCTGCGCCAGCGGCTCGGCGTCCGCCGGGACCAGGGTGCCGGAGAAGAGCCGCGCCGCGTCGCGCGCGACGACCTCGGCGTCCAGGCCCAGCTCGGCGACGAGGGCGTCGTTGAGCTGCAGCAGGCGCGGGGCGGGGAAGCCGCACGGCGCGTGGTGTTGGTAGGCCCCGACGAGATCGCGGGCGTAGGTGTTCGTCAGTCCGAGGCTGGGGGCGGGCACGGCGGCTCCTGCGCTGGTGAAGCGGACCCTACGTCCGCGGCGGGCGAGGTCAACCGCTGGCTGGTGGGGTGTCAGGCGACGGCGCCGGCGATCAGGTACGCGGCGACCGAGACCCCGGCGACCGTGATCTCCGCCGGGTCGTCCGGGTTGAAGAAATGGATCACGAGGTTCGCGAGGTTGCCGTTTGGCTCCTCGAATTCGAGGTCCCGGGAGAGGGGCTCGTCGTTCGAGCCGGGCGGGCGCCATATCTCGAGGGCTATCCGGCTGGACACTGTCGACTTCGAACGCGAGGCCGACGCGCGCCACCGAGACATTTGAGCCCGGCCGCTCGCCCCGACGGCAACGGAGCGGGTGCGAGTCGAAGCGGGCGCCGGCGACACGGGAGGCGGCGTGCCCAGCTACACCGCCTCCCGCGTCCACGGCCCCACACGCACGTCGAAGACCGGGTAGAGTTCGAGATACACCTTGGCCGCGAGTGAGCGGTCCTCACGCGCCACGAGCTTCGCGCAGAGGCGTCGATATATGAGAGATGGCCAATGGAGTCCCGGAACGGTCGCGATCTCTTGTCCCAGCCACGAGACCGCGGCGCCGGCTGCCGCTGCATCGGCCGTCACCGACAACGCAATGGCGTCGAGCACCGCCGCAGCGAGGTCCCCATCTCGTGGTCCGAAGCTCGGTGTCCCTACCCCGAGCTCGGGGGCGACTCCCCGCGCCCCCACCTCGACGTAGAGCTCGACATAGGGGCTGAAGGTTGCGGCCTGCCGCAGCGCGCCGAGGACCCCAGGATCGCCACACCAGCCGATGGCGTCGAGGTACGAATCGACGCAACCGAGAGGTATCGCGACCACGAGCCGAACACCGGGCCCCCGACGCGCGAGCGCGACGTGCAGAAGCGCCCCACCGGTGGGGAGCGCGGCGACGGCGGCGTCGACGGCGGGCAGCGTCGCCTTGACCTCGCCGGGTTCGGTCGTGATGTGGAGGAGCGCTCGCTTGGCGAGGAACAACGCCGTCTCGGTCGGCGCGACAGAGCCGTCCTGAACGAGCCGCCCGTGGTAGCCGGGTTGTACGCACACCGTGGTGTAGGGCTCGTCAGGGCGATTGTGGTCGATCTCGACGCCGACGAGGCCGATGGCCGAGAGGTCTGTGTCCTCGTCTGTCCACGCGCGGCAGAAGCGCCGTACCCCGCGCCATGCGTCGCAGTTTCGATATGGGGCGCCCTCCCGCGCGATGTCCTCGCCTCCCCACGTCGGCGTGAGGGCCGCGACGACGTCGACGCGGCTGCACGGCCCAGCACGCTCGAGGTGGCACTCCAGGGACACCCCCGCTGCCGCGGTCAGGCTGCGCGCGACGGTGGGGGCCCGGGCGAGGGCCTCCGCGCTCACCAAGCGCTGCGGCACGCGGTCGGCGAAGTGCGCAAGCGTGTCGGGTACTCGGAGAATCGTCACGCGTCGCTCGTGACCCTCACGAACCCTCGCATGATCTCGAAGGACACGTCGGCGGGCTCACCGACCTTCGTCAGGTGAAGGAGGTAGGCCCCAGCTCGAGCGCTGGTGGGGATGACGCAGTGCGCCTTCAGGCGCTGGGGGGCCCGGCGATTACCGTAATCGCCGGCCATCTCGTCGATGATCAACGAGATGTCTTCCGGCCGGTCCCACTGGCCGAGCGACTCCTCGTGCGCGAGGTGCAGCCAGGTGCGCCCCTTCAGAAAGTGTCCGCCGGTGAGCACGATTTCGAACGTATCGCCCGGCTTCACCGTCTCTGCGCTCTTCCTCAGCACGCGGACGACTCTAACGGGCTCCCCACCCCACATGGGGACGAGGATGATGCTTCCCCAATAGTCTCGGCCGAGCGCGCGCTCGATGTCCGCCTGGGTCACGCGCTCGGCGGCGTCCGGGTCCGTCATCAGCCGCCGGGCGGTATCGGGGTCGTTCACGAGCGACCCGACGAAGAGATCGAGATCGCGTTCTTCCTGCTCGTTGCTCATTTGACACCTCTGTGGAGAGATTGTTGAAGGTTGGCTGATTCAACGCCTAACGCCGGCGGCGGTAGACGTATGTTCCGAAGTTATGGTCCTGGTGGATGATGACGATGTCCGCGCACGTCGCCTTCTCGTAGGTCACTCGCACGACGGAGTGAGCGGTGAGCCGACGCGAATCGACAGACACGGCCTGGCTCCCGGGCGTCCAGGCGAACCGGGCGCGCGGGAGGTCGACGTCATCGACGGACACCCGAAGAACCCGCCCGACGTTCGGCGCCGACAGCGTCACCACCGGTCCGCGTGCAGGCCAGGACTCCGTGACCTCCTGGGTGCAGCGTCTCGGCAGGTCCGCGCTCGCGACGGCCTGCGTGCGCGGGCTGGCGTTGGGCTTGTTGGGCTCAGGAGACGCTGACGACACCCGGTCGAGGCCCGGCGGGAGACGGGTGCCCGCAAAGTACTCCACGCCGCTCATGCCCCAATCGGTCCCGACGACCTCGGGCGGCGAGCCATCACCGACCTCCATGATGGCGACGCCAGCGCCTTGGCGGCGCGGGCCGCTCGAGTGGAGATCGGAAGCCCACGTGCGCGTCAGGGCCCCGTTCACGAACGCGAACGCTTCGTAGAGCGGTCCGCCCGAGCCGTCCGGATGGCAGACCCGGTAGTTGCGGGAGGCGACGATGCTCATCGCTCGGTCGAGTCCGAGGTGGCCCGTCGCGAGGTAGAAGATGAAGCCGTCGTCGGTGTCACCCGGGCCCTCGGCGCCGCTGATCGGCTGGGACATGATGGGGGTCGTCTCGAGCTCGATTCCCGCGTTCGTCCTGCGGCCCGGGTAGACCAGCACGCGGCTGCTGCCCTGAATCGCGTCGAGGAGCCCATCCCCGGTCACGTCGGCGAAGGTCACGCTCACCCCGAACGTTGGGACCCCGGAGGTCCATCGTGCGGCTCGGCCCAGCTCGAACACCCCACCCTGGTTCTCGTAGACGCGCAGGAAGCCGGCACCCGAGCCGGGGCAGATCGTGTCGGTCGCGGAGGACGCCGAAGGCTCCTCGGCGAACGAGACCCCGAGGTCGAGGTCCCCATCGCCGTCGACGTCTCCGAAGGCGCAGGTGAAGGCGAAGGTGTCCTTGGCGAGATCCTCGGGAGTCCGGAACGACGGCTCCCTCTCCAGACCGTCGGGGCCGTTCCGGTAGACCGCGGCGCCGCCGGGCCGATCTCCGAAGCCGAGGGTTGCGACCGCGAGATCGTTCCTGCCGTCACCGTCGATGTCTCCGACCGCGACCTGCATGTTGTAGTCGCCCTGCGCCGAGGTCCACCACGGGTCATGCTCGAAGCCGCCGCTCCGATCGTTGAGCCAAACGTCGACGGTATCTACCGCGCTGTCGTTTCCGGATGCCACCACGAGATCCGCGAAGCCGTCTCCATTCATGTCCGCGAGCGCGAGCCCGGTGTCGTAACGGGGGCTCGGAAGCTTGACTACCTCCTCGAAGAGCCCCGGCGGCGGCGACGCCGGGCGATCCGTCCCGGTGAACTCGGTGAGCTCGGGCCCAGGGCCGTCGGACGTCGGGGCTGCAGCGCACCCGGCGCCAAGCAAGCCACCCATCATCGTGGCGACGATCCACGCCGGCGCGACGGCCGTTGCCACCTCGCGGCTCGATTCGGGCGCGACGCCTGAGCTTCCGACGATATCCATCCCAACCCTCATGAACGTGCGAACCCCGGCACGAGAACGCCAGCCCAACGCTCGGGCTCTCTCACCCCTCGCCAGATCATCTCTCCACGAGCGGTGGAGACCGCCTCGAGACCTTCGTCGCCGCCGGTGGCTTGCCCTCGCACGAGCCGCGCCGCGTTCGCGTGAACATCCATGCCGAGCGCGGCGAACTCCTCCTCCGCGCGTCGCAGCTCGGCCAACGCCTCGCTTTGGGCGCCGCGTCGCCACGCGACGCCCGCGCGCAGCGCCCTCCCGAGCGGGGCCGCGTCGCGTCGGAGCTCACGCGCGAGCGCGGTACAGTCGGCCTGGACGAGGTCCTCCCACCGACTCCGCCTCCGGTCGTCGCTCATGAGCGCGAGCGCCGTGGACGCGCGCGCGACATGGAACTTGATGCGGATGATCGCGGCGCGAAAGAGCTGCGCCTTCTTCGCCGGCTTCCAGACCGACGAGATGTGTGTCCAAGCCGAAGCGGCGTCGCCGTCGTAGAGATCGGCCATCACGAGCGACGGCGCGGTGGAGAACTGCTGCACGGAGCCACCGAGCGGCCATCGGGCGATGGCCTCGGCGAGCCGGCGCCGGGCACCCGCCGTGTCGCCATCAGCGAGAGTTCCGAGGATCGCCGTGACGGTGCTCGTGACCTGCGCGAAGAGGTCGCCGCGCCCCGCCGCCTCTCGGTACCACTCGTCTCCCTGCTCTCGCAGCTCTCGCGCGCGGCAGGTCGCCTCGAGCGCGAGGAGCTCGATGAGGCGCGCCATGTTGGACTCCCACAGCGACGCGTGTTGCGGCTGGTCGAGCAGCGTGCGACTCGCCGCGACGCTCGAGAGCGCGAGGTCGAACTCACCGCGCACGAACGCGAGGGCGCCGCGCACGACATCCACGAGCGCCACGATCGTCGGCGCCGCCGCCGTCGCCGGCAGGGACGCCGCACGCTCGATGTAGGCCGCGCCGATACGGACGGACCGGGGTGTCCCCTGCCAGACCCACAGCCCACCGAAGCCCGCCATTGCACGCGCGCACCGCGCCTCGTCACCTCTGCGAGCCGCGATGAGCAGGCTCCGCAGCTGGAAACCGAGCGCGTGAATGGGCTTGATGTCGGTCAGCGCCTTGCCGATCGCCCAGCACGCGTCGGCTCGGAGCTCGTACCGCGCGGCGTCGGTGGAGGCCCGTGCACGCAGCGCGAGGCGTGGCCCGCCCGCGAGCTTGAGGCCGGCGAGTAGACGGACGAGCCCGGCGCCCGCTCGCCATGTTGATGACGGGTAGTTGAGCCCGTGGTTGCGGAGCACGATGGGGACGAGGGAAAGGCCCTCTTCGAGACGCCCTGAGACCAGGAAGTGCTCGATCGCGAGCTGCTCGGTGGCGAGACGGGCCGAGCCTGCCTGGCGCGTGGCGCGGTCCGCGAGGCGCTTGGCGGCCTCCGCGCTCCGACCGCTCAGAACCAGCGCGTCCGTGAGCAAGGCGTCGAGGCGCTCGCAGGACGGTGCGGGAGAGACTGCCTCCGGGGCTCGGTCCAGTAGGTCCAGCGCCGCCTGGTAGAGGTCGGCGGCGCGCGCGAACGCGAACGCCTCGTCCGCGGCCTTCGCCGCTCGGAGAGCAAGGGTCAGCGCGGCTCCGGTCTCGCCAGCGGCCGCGAGGTGGACTACGAGCACTTCGGGGGCGGGCTGCCCATGGCGCTCGAGCGCCCCGGCGAGGCGCTGATGGCACACAGCCAGCTCCGCGGGGGGCATGCGACGAACGAGGTTGAGCCGAAGCTCGTGGTGCGAGATGTCGAAGGCGTTCTCATGCCCCCGCACGCGGGACCTCGACGACGTCGTCGCCTCGACGACGCGTCGGGCGCGTAGGACCTCGAGCGCCGCGAGCCCTTCGGTGCCAGGCACGTCGGCCGCGGCGAGGAGAGCGCGGTGAGGCACAGCGCGCGTCGCGACGGCCAGGATGTGCAGGATTCGCCAGGCCGCCTTGCTGATGTCGTTCAGGTGTGTCGTCAACGCTAGCTCGAGCGTAAGCGTCGCGCCGGCGGGGACCTTGCTCGCCGCGTCCGCCAACCCCTCGAGCGCAAGGGGAAGGCCGAGGCCCTTCGCTACGATTGACGCCACGCGATCGGTATCGGCGCCAAGCCCAGAGGCGAGTCGCGACCGTACGAGGGCCGCCGCGTCGCGCTCAGCGAGAGGGTGAAGCCGTATCATGCGGGGCGCGATCTGCCATCGCGCCGCGCGCGTGAGCCGGTCGAAGCTCTCGAGGAAGTTGCACGGGCTCTCGTCATGCGCCAGGAGCACGAGCACCCGAGGGGGCGCCGCGAGGAGCAGCATCTCGCCGAGAAGGCGGGCGCCGTCCGCGTCACCCCAGTGGACGTCATCGAGCGCCACCACGACCGGGCGCTCGACGGCGATGCTGGCGAGCATCGTGCTCAGCTCGTCGACGGCCTGGCGAAACGTCTCGCCACGTTCGATCTCCGGGCCTCGCGGGGGACTGTCGCCTGGCAACAACAACCCGGCGATCGGAAAGAGGCGCGCGAGGCTCGGCAGGTCAGATGGGAGGCCCGCAGCAGGCGTCGACTCCTGCCTTGCGAGGGCATGCTCGCAGACCGCGTCCACGACATCGTCGAGGCCGCTGTAGGCGATGAGCTCTCGCTCACAGCACCGCCCTCGGAAGACGGAGGCTCGACCTTCACGCCGCAGTTCGTCGAGGAAGTGATTCAAGACCGTCGTCTTGCCGATCCCCGATGGTCCCACGACCTGGGCGAGGGCGGTCCCGCCCCGCTCGACCTGCTCGAACATGGCTTCGAGCTGCGCGAGGTTCGCCTCACGGCCCACCATCGTCGGAGACACGCTCGCCGCGTTGGGTGGACGGGCGATAGGAGGCGCACCCGCGAGCTCGGAGAGGCGCCGGACGACCTCGGAGTCGGTCGGCCGATCCGTCGGTTCGTACGCCAGCAAGGATTCGCAGAGCTGCGCGAGAGCTTCCCGGGTCGCGGTCCAACGACGCGCGGCGGAAACGGCTGGGCGGAAGCCTTCGAAAGGAGCGAGGAATCCGGCGTGCTCGCCGAGGGGATGGCGCCCTTCCAACGCCTCGAAGAGCATCAGACCGAACGCATACCAATCGGCTGCGCTCGTCGCTGGACTGGACCTCCACTGCTCCGGCGCCATGTACCGGGGGGAGCCCACGCCCGCGAGTCGCCGAAGCGCTCCGGGAGCGACGGAGGACTCGGGTATCTGCGCCAGCCCGAAGTCGAGCAGGACGGCCTCCCCGGAGGAAGTCACGCGGACATTCGATGGCTTGACGTCGCAATGCACGATGTTGGCGGCGTGAAGCGCCGCGAGCCCGTTTGCCATCCCGAGGAACGCCTTGCAGAGCGCCGTGTCCCGCTCTGACGTCGCGGGCTTGGCGAGCCACTCGTCGAAATCCTCCCCGTCGAGGAGCGCCATCGTGAAGAACCAGCCATCCTCTCCAGAGAAGAGCTCGAACAAGTCGACCAGGTTCGGGTGAACAACGTTGGTGAGGAGGCGAAACCCTTGCTTGAACTGAAGCAGCGCCACGGGATCGGTCCCGCTGAGCCGCTTCGCAGCGACCTCCGTTTCCTGCTCGCTGTCCCACACGGCGTAGACGTCACCGAACGCACCAGAGCCGAGGTGCCGGTGCACGAGGAACCGCCCGCTCAGGAGCGGGTAGCCCGAATCTGCGTCGAGGGCTGACATTGGTCGCAGGACCCTGCAGAGCGAATGGCGGAGCGTCGACACTAGAAGCGGCCGTCCGACCTGTCAAAGGGGCGCGAGGCGATTCTCGTTGCGGCGCAAGAGAGCTCCCGTCCGGCGCACGCCCGACCATGTCCCCGGGCCGCTCGCCGTCACCGCCCGCGGCGGAGAGAGAGGTCGAGCAGGTCTGGCGGAGCAATAGCCAGCCGCCGCTACGGACCGGCTCACTCTCGTGGCCGCCGCCGAGCGCGCCGCGGAGTACGGCGAGGCCATCAACTCCGCGCAGTGTCAGGCGACGGCGCCGGCGATCAGGTACGCGGCGACCGAGACCCCGGCGACCGTCAGGGCGTAGGGGAGCTGGGTGTTCACGTGGTCGATGTGGTCGGTGCCGGCGGCCATCGAGGCGATGATGGTCGTGTCCGAGATGGGCGAGCAGTGGTCGCCGAAGACGCCGCCGCCCAGGACCGCGCCGACCGCCAGCTCGATGGGGACGTTCAGCGTCGTGGCGATGGGGATGGCGATGGGCAGCATGATCGCGAAGGTCCCCCACGAGGTCCCGGTCGAGAACGCGATGAAGCAGGCGATCCCGAAGAGGAGCGCCGGGACGACCGCCGGGCTGAGCGCGCCTGAGGCCAGCTGGGCGACGTAGACACCGGTCCCGAGCTGCTTGGTGACGGCGCCGATGGCGAAGGCGAAGACCATCAGCAACGCCAGGGGGATGAGCCCCCCGAAGCCCTTGAAGAAGAGGTCGATGGACTGCCGCGTGGTCACGATGCGCTGGGCGACGCCGAGGGCCGCGGCGACGAAGGTCGCGGCGAGGACGGCCCACAGGACCGAGGTCGAGCCCGAGCCCTTCAGGAGGTCCCCGTCGCCGGTGATCCACAGGCCGACGGGCATCATCACGACCATCACGGCGATGGGCAGCAGGAAGTTGATGGCCCGGCGCGGGGTGTTCTCCTCGGGCTCGATGGACGTCACCTCGGTCGCGACGACGGGCTCGGCGCCCGGACGGAGCAGCTCGCCGGTCTCGCGGACCCGCTTCTCGGCGGCCTTCATCGGGCCGTAGTCACGCCGCAGCAGCACGACGAAGACGAGCGAGAAGGCGACCGTCAGGAGCGCGTAGAAGTTGAACGGGATGGCGTCGACGAGGACGCCCACCGGCTCCTCGACGCCCTGGTCCGAGAGCGTCTTGGCGATGTAGGCGCCCCAGGCGTTGAGCGGGATGAGGATACAGATGGGGGCCGCCGTCGCGTCGCAGAGGTAGGCGAGCTTCTCGCGGGAGATGCGGAGCTTGTCGAAGAGGGGCCGGCACACCGAGCCGTTGACCAGCGACGTGATGGACGACTCGACGAAGACCAGAAGCCCGATGAGCCACGACAGCAGCATGGCGCGCCGCGGCGTCCGCACCAGGCCCCGGCGCCCGATGGCGTCGATGAAGCCCCGGACCCCGCCGGTGTACTGGGTGATGGCGATGAGCGCGCCGATCATCGCGCTGAACACGATGACCCGGGTGTTGCCCGCGTCTCCGAAGACCTGGACGCAGGCCTCGATGGCGTCGGCGAGGCCGCCGAGGGGGTCGCCGTCGGCCAGGATGGTGGTGCCGGCCCAGATGCCGAGGAAGAGCGAGACGTAGACCTGCCGCGTCGCGATGGCGAGCGCGATGGCCAGGACCGGGGGGAGGACGCTGAGCCAGTCGGGGGCGTGTTCGATCACGGGCTCACTTCCCGATGCAGAAGGAGGAGAAGAGGCGGTCGAGGACGTCCTCGATGGTCGTCAGGCCGACCAGCTCGGCCAGGGCGTCGGTCGCCTCCTGGACGTCGACGCAGGCGAGCTCGGTCGGGGCGCCCTCGTCGAGGGCGTCGGCCGCCGCGCCGAGGCTCGTGGCGGCGCGGTCGAGGGCCGCGCGCTGGCGCTCCCGGGCGATGACGAGCCCGCCGGTCGCCGCGGTCCCGCCGAGGGCGGCGACGATGGCCTGTCGGAGCGCCGGGAGCCCGTCGCGGGTGACGCTGCTGACCGCGCAGGCGCCGTCCGGGGGCGTGAGGTCCTGGGCGAGGTCGGCGTGGGTCCAGGCGGTGACGACCGGTGCCCCGACGGCGGCGGCGCCGAGCTCGGCGGGCGGGTCGGCGGCGACGGCGTTGACGACCTGGACGACCAGGTCCGCGTCGGCGAGCTCGCGCTCGGTCCGGGCGACGCCGGCGGCCTCGACCGGGTCGGCGGTGGGGCGTATGCCCGCGGTGTCGACGAGGACGACCGGGACACCGAGCATGTCGACGGCCTCGTCCACGACGTCCCGGGTGGTCCCGGGCACGGCCGTCACGATGGCCCGGTCGGCCTCGAGCAGGGCGTTGAAGAGGCTGGACTTGCCGGCGTTCGGCCGGCCGACGAGCACGACCCGCGCGCCGTCCTTGAGCAGGCGCCCGCGCCGGTGGGTCGCCGCCAGGGCGGCCAGCTCCGCGGCGGTCGCCCGGGCCTCGGCGGACAGCTCCATGGGATCGATGAGCGGCACGTCCTCGTCGACGAAGTCGATGTTGACCTCGAGCCGCGCCCGGAGCCGCAGCACCCGCTCCCGGGCGTCCATCACCACGCGGTGGAGCGCCCCGCCGAGGTGGGCGCGGGCCTGCTCGAGGGCCCGGTCGGTCCGGGCGTCGACGAGGTCGGCGACGGCCTCGGCCCGGGTGAGGTCGAGCTTGCCGTTCAGAAACGCCCGGCGCGTGAACTCGCCGGGGTCGGCGAGCCGCGCGCCGGCGTCGAGGCACACGGCGAGGCTGCGACGGAGGCTCAGGGCGCCGCCGTGGAGGTGCAGCTCCACGACGTCCTCGCCGGTGTAGCTGTGGGGCGCCGGGAAGACGACGGCCAGCCCCTCGTCCAGCGTCTCCCCGGCGGCGTCGCGCCAGCGGCCGTGGTACATGTGGCGCGCCTCGGGGGCCTCGGGGAGGCCGCTGAAGCGGGCCGCGGCGATCGTCCGGGCCTCGGGGCCGGACAGCCGCAGGATCCCCACGCCTCCGCCCGGCGCCGTGGCGATGGCGGCGATGGTGTCGTCGAGGTGGGCGGGCGCAGCCATCGGCCGCCGACTTACCACGGAGCCCCAGCGACGAGTAGGGCAGCGGATTGGTCCGATCGGTGGATTGATTTGGATCGATTCCGTGGTACTCCATGGTGCTCACCCAGCAGCCGAGATCCCCCGGAGGCCACGCCCGTGAAGTCTCTCCTCCTCGTCGTTGTCGCGTCGACCGCGCTCCTGACGTCCGCGTGCGGCGGCTCGGGGGCGTCCACCTGCGGCGCTCCCAACACCACCCAGGGCTGCGTCTGCAGCGACGGGGCCAGCGGCGCCCAGACCTGTCAGGCCGACGGCGCCTGGTCGAACTGCCAGTGCGGCGCGGTGACCGACACGATCGGTGGCGACGCCAGCGGCGACACGACCGCGACCGACACCGGCGGCTCCCCGCGCTCCGGCATCGCCGCCATCCAGTCGAGCGCCGCCAGCGTCTCGTGCGACCCCGACGAGATCACCGACGTCCAGTCCGGCGTGACGCTCTCGAACGTCGTCGTGATGACCGAGAAGATCACCATCAACGCCAACCTGGTCGGCTACTACGTCAGCGACCAGACCCAGGAGCCGAACAGCGGGATCCTCGTCGTGCTGCCGAAGAGCCACCCCGACGCCTACCACTACGGCGAGAGGGTCGACGTCACCGGCGACCACGTCGAGTTCTACTGCCAGACCCAGCTCGACGCCGACAGCGTGACCCGGCTCGGCGCCATTGCGCCCCCGGCCCCGGTGGCCATCGCCAAGAACCTCACGGCCGCCGAGCTCGAGCGGTGGGAGGGCGTCTTCGTCGAGCTGAGCGACGTGACCGTGACCGGCACGGACTCCTTCGGTCAGGGGCAGACCGACGCTGGCGTCCTCATCGACTTCGCCGCCGGCGAGGGCATCACCATCCCGAGCGCCGGGACCGTGCTCACCGCGCTGCGCGGCTTCGTCACGTACAGCTACGGGAGCTACCGCGTGTCCCCGCGGGGCGACGACGACCTCGTCGTGGCGTGCACCGGCAGCTGCGAGGGCAAGAGCTGCGGCGACGACGGCTGCGGCCAGAGCTGCGGGACCTGTTCGGGCGAGCTCACCGTCTGCTCCGACGCCGGCGCGTGCGTGAACAGCTTCGCCGGCGACTACGGCGGTGGCCGCTTCAACATGACCGGCGGCTGCAGCGGCGACCTCGTCGTGAAGGTCCGCGACACCGGCTACGTGACCCTGGCCGGCCCGACCACCAGCAACGCGCGCTGCGACGGTGGTGGCGTGCAGCTCTACCTCAACCCGCACGGCGACCCGGACGCGGCGCTGCGGATCTCGGCCCCGAACGTCATCAGCGGCAACATCGACGTCCAGGTCGAGGCCGGCGGCTGGGGCAGCGGCTTCACCTGCGGGGTCCAGGCGACGATCTCCGAGACTGGCGCGGTCGACGGCACGTTCACCGGGCTCCCGAAGACCGTGACCCTCGGCAGCGGCCAGAGCATCACCATCTCCAGCGGCTGGATTCAGGCACCTTGGCCCCAGTGACGCGTCTACTGTCCGGTGTCCTCGCGCTCGCCGCCCTCGCCGTCGTCGGCGCGTGCGGGGGCGACGGCCCCGCCACCTGTGGCGTCGCCGGGGCGACCCAGAGCTGCGTCTGCCCGAGCGGGGCGACCGCCGGCCAGACCTGCCAGGTCGACGGCTCTTGGAGCGTCTGCGGCTGCGTCGACCCCGTCTGCGAGGGCGTGACCTGTGACCACGGCGGCGCCTGCGTCGCCGAGGGCGGCGCCGCGATGTGCGACTGCCCCGCGGGGACCTTCGGCGCCGGCTGCGGCGGGGTCTGCGAGGCCGAGCCCATCCCCTTGAACGCCTGCAGCGCGAGCCTCGCCTCCGACCGTTGGTACACCAAGTTCAACGGCACCCAGCTGTGCTTTCTCCGGCGGGCGTTCGCGGTCGACGCGCCGGGCGCCGGCCGCGTCGACCTGATCATCCAGACCGACTACGGGGCCACCGCGCCCTACCAGCACCCGACCGTCCCCATGTCCGACGACGACGGCGACGGGCGCTGGGAGGTGCCGCTCCTGCTGACCGAGGGCAAGCGCTGGATCTACGTCTTCGACGTCGACGGCAGCCAGCGGCTCGACCCCGGCGTCCCGACCGACCCGGACACGGGCGGCAGCCTCATCGAGACCCCGGCCTGCGAGGCGCTCCCGTCCGGCGCCCTGCCGTGCACGGGGCTCCTCGGCGACGGCGACGTCACGGTGTCGTGCGCCTCCGGCGGGCCCGACTGCGCCGACGACGGCGGCGCCGACGACGGCGGCGTCGACGCCTGGTTCGGCGTCGTCCTCCCGTGGCGGCGGGTCGTCACCCAGCTCCGTTTCCGGAGCGACTGGTGGCAGAAGAGGCCGACGACCTGGGAGCTCTGGGCCTCCGACGACCCCGCCCAGGTCCCGGGCGCGGGCGCCCGCCTGGTTGGCTCGGGCGACGGCCACGCCCCGCCGTGGGAGTGCGTCTCCGGCGAGCCCTGCGACGACCCGGCGGTCCCCGACGCGTGCTGCCCCGACGGGCGGACGAGCCCGCAGCGCGTGCCGGCCGACGGCCATATCGCGAAGTGGGACGTCCACCCGGTCGACGGCGCGGGCAAGTATTTCTTCCTCCGCGTCGTCGGCACCCAGGACGGCGAGACCCTCATCCTCGACGACATCGCCCTCGACGGCCACGACTGCTTCACGACCGGCGGGACCTTCCCCCAGCCCGCCTGCGCGGTCGGCGGCGTCGGCGTCGACGCGGGGTGCCGCGACGGCGAGTGGTGCGCCCCTGGGGCCGGCCCCGACGCCGCGAGCCCGGGCTGCACCACCGTCGGGACGTCCGCCGCTCCCGACCTCTGCGCCCGGGTGCGGTGCGACGACCCGGCGGCCCCGAGCTGCCCGACCCTGGATCTCTGCCCGGCCGGCGAGCTCTGCCTCGACGGGGCGTCGTACCGGAGCTGCGCGGCGGTCTGCGATCCGGCGGGGGCCGACACCTGCGGGCCTGCCCGCGCGTGCACGCCGGCGACCAGCGGCGACGCCTCGTTGCCCTTCGGGACGTGCCAGGCCGTCCCGTGTGATCGCCCCTTCGGGGCTGGCGCCTGCGGTCCGGGCGCGTGGTGCGTCCCCGAGTCCGAGACGAGCGGCGTCTGCCAGGCCTCGGGCTCCGGGGCGACGGGCGACAGCTGCGAGGCGGGGTGCGCCGCGAACCACATCTGCGCGGGCCCTCGGTGTGACCTCCTGTGCGCAACGGATGGGACCTTCCCCGACGCGCCGAGCTGCGCGGGCACCGATGTCTGCGTCGGGCTGCTTCCGGGTCTCGGCGTGTGCCGACAGACCTGCGAGTTCGACGTCGCGGGGACGTGCCCAGCGGCCAGCTTCTGCCAGCCACCGGAGATGTCGGGTCTCGACGCGGCCGTCTGCCAGGATACCCCGTCGAGCTGGCCCGACGACGGGGGCGTCGCCATCGGCGCGACCTGCAGCGCGAGCCAGTGCGGGCCGCTCGCGACCTGCTACGGCAACGACGCCGACGGCGATGGTCAGGTCGACGGCCAGCTGTGCGTCGCCCGGTGCCGCACCGCCATCGCGCCCTTCGGTACGGGCCACCCCGACTGCCCGTCGACCTTCCCCAACTGCAGCGACGTCGCCGGCGACCCCGGCCTCGGCGCCTGCCTGCCGTAGCGCACCGCGCCCGAGACGCAGGAGCACGAGGCGTGGGGTCTGGCTAGCTGAAGGGGTTCGTGACCCGCTCGAACCCCAGGCCCTCGAAGTCCTTCACGTTTCGAATGATCAGCTCGACGACGCCGTGGTGGCGGAGCGTGAGCCCGTTCGGTCGAGCAGGTCGTCCTCGAGCGCTCCGCGCCACTCCTCCGGCTCGCCGAGGAGCTCACCCGCCTCGGTCAGCAGCGGCAGGGCCCAGGGGGCGCCGCGTTCGTCCTGCGGGTAGCACCTGACGATGTACTCCGCGCCCCGGCGCAGCACCTCTGCGACGCTCCACTCCTGGGCCTCGGCGACGCGCTTCACCTCGTCGTACAGCCGGTCGGGGAGCTGGATCTGGGTTCGTCTCATGATGTGAATTCCACAGCGCCATAAAAAAACACATCAATGAGCGGTCCAGTCGCTGCGGTTGCCTCGAGCGAACCGAACACCCGAGCGCGTCAGGGCAGGAGCAGGCGGCGCGCCCAGACGTGGTGGTTGTTGCCCGAGTACTTCTCGCTCTCGATGAGCCAGAGGCCCTGGCCGGTCGCGTCGAGCGCCGCGCCCCGGAGGTTGACGAGCGCGTTCTGGGCGAGCTGGTGCGGGCCCTCGAGGATGGTCCCGTCGCAGGCGACGCGCAGCAGGGTGAGCGTCCGCCGGGAGTCCTCGACGTCGAGGACGACCACCGCCCACTCGCCGCCGTCGAGGGCCACGAGCTCCGCCCGGACGTCGCCCAGGCCCTGGTGGAGCCGGCGCGCGCCCACCGTCCCGTCCTCGCGCACGACGAGGAGATAGAGCTCGCTGCCGACACCGAGCGCCGCGTAGAGCGTCCCTTCGTAGCCGACCGCGTCTACTCGCGGTGAAGCGGTCGCCGCGTCGACCCCGATGGCCGGGATCGCGACGCTCCCCAGCTCTGCGCCGTCGGCGTCGAAGCGCTCGACCGCCAGGCTGTAGGGCGGGTCCCCGACCGTCGCGCGGACCGCCCACCACGCGTCGCCGACCGCCGTCAGCGCGCGCCAGACCCCGGTCGCGGTGAGCGACGTCGCGCCCACCTCGTCCATGCTCGCGTCGAAGCGGTGGAGCGTCAGCGCGTCGCTGTCCTTGTCCGTGAACGCCACCGCGAAGCCCTCGTCGCTGGCGGCGAGCTCGCCCCGCCCGAGGGTCCCGACCCGCCCGGTGTCGACCCAGCTCCCGGGGCCGCCGTCCCAGCGCCCGCAGTAGAACTGGGTGTTGGTGTTGTGGGTCTGGTAGCACAGCGCGACCGTCGGCCCGGACGCGATCACCTGGCCGATGGACGAGCTCTCGGGCTCCGCCTCGCACGCGGTCGTGACGCTCTCCGGCGCGTCGCCGCCGCCATGGGTGAAGCGCGTCGTCTTCGTGCCCCACCAGCGGTTGAGGCAGTCGTAACTGACCCCGGTCGCCGTCCACAGGTCGTCGCCGAACCGCACCAGCCCCCCGCCGCTCGACCAGTAGCTGTCGTAGAGCGCCGCGCGGGCGCCGACGGTCGAGGTCTCGCCGTCCAGGTCGCGGGTGATCGTGTCGTCGACCCCGTCCGGGAGGCCGCACGCCGAGGCCATCGGGGACAGGGGCGCCAGGTCCCAGATCTTGCCGCTGTTGCGCCGGTTGCCGCGCGGCCGGGCCCAGGGCGCCGCCGCGTAGTCGAGCCCGGCGGTCGCCAGCCGGTAGGTCCGCCCGGCGTAGTCACTCGCGAAGAGGTCGCCGTTCGCCAGGAGCCCGAAGGTCCCGGAGAAGCCGTTGTCGCGGCTCTCGCCCTCGACGCTCACCTGCTCGTCGACCGCGTCGAGGCGCCAGGCGACGCTGCCGTCGGTCGTCTCCAGCGCGTACAGGGTCGACCAGGTGCGGACATAGAAGCGGCCGTCGTCCCCGAGGAGCTGCGCGGTCGCCTCCTCGCCGAAGACCGTGTGCCAGCGCTCGGCGCCGGTCGCGTCGACCGAGGCGGCCCCGTCACCGAGGCCGTAGTAGATGTCGCCGGCGGCGTCGGTGAGGATGCCGCCGTTGCCGCCCTCGACCGCCTTGGACCAGACCTCCTGACCGGTCGCGCCGTCGACGTAGACCAGGGCCGTGTAGTCGACCGACCAGCCGACGACGTTGTCGCCGAGGGTCATGTGGATGTCGCGCGAGGTGATCGCCGTGGACGACCAGACCTTCGTCCCGCCGACCGTCCAGCGCTCCATCTCGTAGCTGCGCTGGGTCGCGATCATGTCGTCGTCCGAGGTCAGCACGATGCCGCCACCGTGGCTGCTGCCGGCGCTGAGGTTCATCGTCGCGGTGATGGCGCCGGTCGCGATGTCGAAGGCCCGGATCGTCCCGGTCCAGCCCCCGTAGTAGGCGTGGGTGTCGCTGAGCGCGACCGGGTGGCGCGGGTGCGGGCCGCTGGGCTGGGTGTCCCAGACCGCGGCGCCGGTGTCGGTCCGCTTGGCGAAGATCGAGGCGCAGTAGTCGCCGATCTGCCCGTCGTTCCAGTCGCCCTGGGTGTAGACGTAGCCCAGCGTGTCGTCGATCGCCGGCTGCTTGGGCCCGGCGTTCTTGGCGCAGTTCGACGCGTTCGACTGCGGCCCCCAGACGATCGACAGGTCGTCGGAGCTCAGCGCGTAGCTCTTACCGACTCGGTGCGGGTCGTTGTGGTCGGCGCCGCCGTCGACCGGGACGACCCGGCCGGCGGTGTGGAAGCGGCCGGCGCCGTCGAGGGCCGGGACGACCTCGTAGGCCACCGTCCCCGGGGTCGTCGTGACGCAGGTCCAGACGCGCTCGCAGCCGGCCTCGGTGCAGGTCTCGGCGGTGCACGGGTCACCGTCGTCGGGGCAGTCGTCGGGCGAGCCGCAGGCCCCCGAGCAGTCATAGGTCAGGCTCAGGTACGGGCGCAGGCTCGGGTCCTCGGCGTAGTCGGCGCTGTAGAAGTCGTTGAACTGGTGACTGGTTCCCTGGGGCCGCAGGCGAACGCCCCAGTTCGGCACGCTCCCGTCGAGCCAGGCCGTCGCCAGGGCGGTGACGTCCAGCGCGTACCAGACCCCCGTGGTCGCCGCGGGCACCGTCCCGAGGTTCGTCGCGCCCGGCTGCTGGCCCCAGCTCGTCGTCAATGACCAGGCGCCGTCGACGCGGTCGAAGTACATCCCGGTCGGGTTGTAGACCCCCGTCGTCGGGTAGAGCCAGATCGTCGCGCCGGTCGGCTCGGCCGGGATCCCGGTCAAGTCGAAGCGCAGGTAGCTGTAGTACGAGTCGCCCCAGCCGCCGACGACCAGGTGGTCCTTCACCCCGTCGGGGTCGGAGTCGTAGACGCTGCCCACGTACTTGTCGAGGGAGTCGTCGGGGCCGGGCTGCAGGATGAGCTCCCCGTCCTCGCTCGTCACGAGAACCCCGCAGCCGCCGGTCGCCGGGTCGCAGCTGTCCAGCGTGCAGGGGTTACCGTCATCGGGGCAGGTCACCGGCGTCCCGGCGGTGCACACGCCGCCCTGGCAGGTCTCGTCTCCGTCGCAGGGGTCGCCGTCGGCGCAGCTCGTGTCGTCGTCGACGGGGAGGTCGCAGCCGCCGGTCGCCGGGTTGCAGGCGGCGCGCAGGCACGGGTTCGTCACGCCGCCGCAGTCGACGGGGGCGCCGTCGGTGCAGACGCCGTCCTGGCAGGTCTCGTCGCCGTCGCACAGCTCGCCGTCGGCGCAGCTGGTGTTGTCGTCCACGGGCAGGTCGCAGCCGCCGGTGGCGGGGTTGCAGGCGCTCTGGAGGCACGGGTCGTCGACCCCCGAGCAGTCGACCGGGGCGACGTCCTCGCAGGCGCCGTTCCTGCACACCTCGTCGCCGTCGCACAGCTCGCCGTCGGCGCACGAGGTCTCGTCGGGCAGCGCCAGGTCGCAGGCGCCGGTGTTGATGTTGCACTGGGCGACGAGGCACGGGTCGTCCACGCTCGAGCAGTCGACGGGGTCGCCGTCCATGCAGAGGCCGGCCTGGCAGACCTCGTCGCCGTCGCAGAGGTCGTCGTCGGCGCACGAGTTGCCGTCGGCCACCGGCAGGTCGCACTGGCCGGTGACGTCGTTGCACTTCGGCAGCAGGCATGGGTCGGTCACGCCGGTGCAGTCGACCTCCGGGCCGTCGGCGCAGACGCCGGCCTGGCAGGTCTCGGCGCCGTCGCAGAGGTCGACGTCGGCGCAGCTCGTCCCGTCGGCGACGGGCAGGTCGCAGGCCCCGGTCGCGGGGTTGCAGGCGCTCTGGAGGCAGACGTCGGTGACGCCGCTGCAGTCGACGGGATCCGCCGGCGCGCACTGGCCGCTCTGGCAGGTCTCGGCGCCGTCGCAGAGGTCGTCGTCGGCGCAGCTGGAGCCGTCGGGGCGCTTCAGGTCGCAGACCCCGGTCGCGGGGTTGCACTGCGGGACGAGGCACGGGTCGTCGACGTCGCCGCAGTCGATCGCGGCGGCGGGCTGGCAGGTGCCGGAGACGCAGGTCTCGGCGCCGTCGCAGAGGTCGTCGTCGGCGCAGCTGGCGCCGTCGGGTCGGGCCAGATCGCAGGCGCCGGTGGCGGGGTTGCACTGGGGCAGCAGGCACGGGTCGTCCACGTCGCCGCAGTCGACCGGGTCGGCGGCCGCGCACGCGCCGCTCTGGCAGGTCTCGGCGCCGTCGCAGAGGTTGTCGTCGGCGCAGCTGGTGCCGTCGGGGCGGGCCAGGTCGCAGGCGCCCGTCGCGGGGTTGCACTGCGCCCGGAGGCACGGATCGTCGACCCCCGAGCAGTCGACGGCGGCGCCCGGCCGACACTCGCCGCCGTGGCAGGTCTCGGCGCCGTCGCAGACGTCGTCGTCGGCGCAGCTGGCGCCGTCGGGGCGGGGCAGGTCGCAGACGCCGGTCGCCGGGTTGCACTGGGGGAGCAGGCACGGTTCGTCGACGCCCGAGCAGTCGACCGGCACGGCGTCGGTGCAGGCGCCGTCCTGGCAGGTCTCGGCGCCGTCGCAGAGGTTGTCGTCGGCGCAGCTGGTGCCGTCGGGGCGCTTCAGATCGCAGGCGCCCGTCGCCGGGTTGCAGCTGGTCCGGAGGCAGGGGTTCGCGACCTCCGAGCAGTCGACGGCGGCGCCCGCCTTCACCTGGCCGCCGACGCAGGTCTCGAGCCCGTCGCAGAGGTCCCCGTCGGCGACGATCGAGCCGTCGGCGAGCGGGATCCCGCACGCCCCCGTCTGGGGGTCGCACGCGTCGACCGTGCACGGGTTCGCGTCGTCGTCGCAGGCCATCGGGATCGGCAGGTGGGTCACCTCGCCGGTCGCCGGGTCGCAGCTGTCGACGGTGCAGGCGTCGCCGTCGTCGAGCTCGACCGTCGCCGAGGGGACGCAGTCGTGGGCCGCGTCGCAGACCGAGCCGGTCGTGCAGGCGTCGCCGTCGTCGCACACGCTCTCGGCGGGCTTCCAGACCGGGACGCAGCCGACGGCTGGCACGCAAGACACGGAGCTGGCGCACTCGGGCTTGGCGCACTCGACCGCCGGGCCACCGACGCAGACGCCGAGGGCGCAGTGGTCGTCGGTCGTGCACTCGTTGCCGTCGTCGCACTGGCCGCTGTTGGCCAGGTCATGGACGACCTCGCCCTTCACGCAGCGGTCGATGGTGCAGGGGTTACCGTCGTCGAGGGGCAGCGGCGACCCGATGACGCAGTGGCCGTCCTGGCAGGTGTCGTCGGCGGTGCAGGCGTTGGGATCAGCCTCGCAAGCCGTCCCGTCGGCGACGTCGTCGTGGGCGCAGACCTTCTGGCCGTCCTCGTCGCAGCTGCAGCGGTCGGCGGTGCAGGCGTTTCCGTCCTCGCAGGCGTCCGGGGTGCCCTCGCAGACCCGGGCGAAGTCCGGGCAGTCCCCGGACTCGGGGTCGCACTCGGCGCAGCGGGAGCTCGGCGTGCAGCAGTCGCCGTCGTTGCAGCTGGTGCCGACGGCGGCGGCCACGCACACCACGCCCTCGGTGGGGTCGCACGTGCAGGTCGCGCACAGCGGGCGCGGGACGTCGACCGCGGTCCCGGCGCACTGACCGTTGGCCTGGCAGACGTCGCCCTCGGTGCAGGCGTCGCCGTCGTCGCACACCGGCCCGGGGTTGGCGCTGTAGAAGCAGTAGCCCGCCTCGCAGCGATCGCTCGTGCACGGGTCGCCGTCGTCGCAGGTCGCCTGGTCCCCGCAGGGTTGGGGCGCGAGGGTGTCGGCGTCCGCGGCCGCGCTGTCCGCGGCGTCGCCGGACTCGCCGGTCTTCTCGTCGCTGCAGCCGACGAGGGCGATCGCGAGCAGGCCGAGGGCCGCCGGGCCCCCGAATCGCGTGCGTGTCATGAATGTCCTCCGGTGTGCGGGCACGATCCGTGGTCCCGGCGCCCGGCGCAAGCGCGGGGCCGCCTCTCGAGCGTGAGACGCCCGGTCATGGCGCGGTCGGGAGCGGGGCGTAGTCGTCGATCTTGCCGCTGTTGCGGCGGTTGCCGCGGGGCCTCGCCCAGGGGGCGTCGGCGTAGTCGAGGCCCGCCGTGCCGAGGCGATAGGTCGTCCCGTCGAGGTCCGTGGCGAACAGGTCGCCGCCCGCCAGCAACGCCCAGGTCCCGCTGAAGCCGTCGCCGGAGATCGCGTCGAGGTGCCACGCGACGGCGCCGTCCGACGTGTCGATGGCGTACAGCGTCATCGCGGTGCGGACATAGACGCGCCCGTCGTCGCCGAGGAGCTGGGCGTAGGTGTCGGCCCCCAGGGACGTCGACCAGCGGACGGCGCCGCTGGCGTCGACGGAGGTCGCGCCGTCCCCATCGCCGAAGTAGATGTCGCCGGCCGCGTCGGTCAGGACCGCGCCGTTGGCCCCGGCGCTGACCGGGACGACGGCGGCGGCCCAGACCTGCTGACCGGTGGCGCCGGACGCGTAGATGAGCGCGTCCTGCCCTGCGGACCAGCCGACGACGTTGTCCCCGAGGGTCATGTAAAGGTCGCGGGGGGCGAGCGCGGTCGAGGTCCAGACGCGGCTCCCCGTGGGGGCCCAGCGCTCGGTCTTGCCGTTGGTCATCGACGCGATCATGTCGTCGTTGGACATGAGCACCAGGCCGCCGCCATTGCTGGTGCCGGTGCCGAGGTTCATCGAGGCGCCGCGGGCCCCGTTCCCGAGGTCGAAGGTCCACGCGTTGCCGTTGTAGCCGCCGAAGTACACGTCACCGTCGCTGAGCGCGGGGTCATGGCGCGGGTGCGGGCCGGGGTCGGCCCCGGTCCAGACGGCGGCGGCGTCGACGAGGCGCTTGGCGCGGAGCTTCGCGCACTCGTTGCTGGAGCCCCAGTTCCAGTCTCCGTAGGTGAGGAAGAGGCCCTGGCTGTCGTCGACCACCGCGATGGGCGAGCCGGAAGCCGTGCAGCCGCTGGTGAGGGGGATCGGGCCCCAGGCGTAGCCGAGGTCGCTCGAGCGCACGGCGTAGGTGCGCCCGCGGTTGCTCGCGACGGGGACCGCTCGGCCCGAGACGATGAGCTGGCCGTCGTCGTCGAGGGCCGGCGTCGACTCGAAGGCGACGGCGCCGGTGGCGGTGGTGACGCAGGTGAAGGTCCGGTCGCAGGTGCCGTCGGCCAGGCAGGTCTCGGCGGTGCAGGGGTCGCCGTCGTCGCTGCAGTCGGTCGGGCCGGAGGGGCCGGTGCAGATCGTCGCCGACGAGGACACCGCCCCGACGCAGTCCCAGGCGTAGGCGAAGTCGTCGCTCGCCGGGCCGGTGTACGTCGTCGCGACTCCGCTGTCGGCGACGTCGACCGGGTGGTGCGAGCAGGCGAGGGCGCCGTCCTCGACGACCGGGACGCTCCAGGAGACGACCGGCCAGACCCAGCCGTCCGGGGTCGCGGTGCCGGAGAAGGCGTCGCTGGTGGCCGTCGCGCGCCCGCTCACGGTGCAGTCGACGTCGCTCGGGATCGCGGCGAGGTCGAGGCCGAAGGCCTGGTTCCAGTAGCAGCCGGAGACGGCGCCGAAGCTGGTCGGGCCGCGGAAGACGGCGCGCTGGAAGAGGTGGGTGGCGGCGCCGACGTTCCCCGGGCCCTCGCTGGGGTCGTGGGAGACCTCGGTGCCGTCGCTGCAGGCGAAGGTCCAGCCATCCATGAGCAGGTGGGTCTGGGCGTCGCCGCCGGCGACGCAGGTCAGCGCGGCGACGACGGTCTGCCCGCGGCCGCCCCCGGGCACGTGGAGGAGCTCGAGCGGGGCGCCGTGGTCGTCGAGGCAGTCGAGCTTGGCCGAGCAGAAGACGTCTTCGAAGGCGATGGCGACGTCGAAGAAGCCCTGCTCGGCGCGGCGCGCGACGGTGACGTCGAAGGTGACCTCCACGTCGGCGTTGGCGACGCAGGTGAAGTCGCGGGCCATCGGGCCCGGGTCGCGGAAGTCGGCCGCCGGGATGGGCTGCCCGCTGGCGTCTTCGAGGGCGAGCAGCTCGAGGGTCACGGTGTTGGGGTTGGCGTCCGCGTCGCAGGGGCCGACGTAGCTGAGGCTCCCGGCGGCGTCGCCGTAGCCGGAGCTCGTCAGGTCGCGGGTCCAGACCTGTCCGGCGGTCCCGGTGACGGCCAGGCGCCAGCTGGCGTCGCCGACCCCCGGTAGGTCGAAGGGGGCGACGGTGATCGCCACGCCGTCACCGGGGGCGAGCTCGCCGCCGGTGGGGTCGCCGGAGGCGCAACCCGCGACGACCGCGAGCGCCATGAAGCCGATGGAGCCCCGCTCGAGGGGCCCAGGGAGGGCGACCATCACATACCTCACATGTCTCCGTTCGAGGTCTGAGAGCGCCCCAGGCGCGAGGTGTTAAGGGTGGCAGGCAAAAGGGGCAGGAATCTCGCCGGCTGGTCGTCCGCTGCTACCCTGGAGCACTCCGCCGACCGCCGCGAGCTCGCACGGGAGCGCCATGACACGTCGACTCGGAATCATCGCCACGCTGCTCGCGGTCTTCGCGTTGGCGAGCGGCTGCGGGCCTCAGGAGAGCGAGCTCCGCTCGGGGAGCTACGTGGCGAGGGTCGACCCGGACAAGGAGCTGGCGGGGCTCACGATGGTGGTCGATCGCGACGCTGCGCGCGTCACGCTGAGCGGGGGGCCGCTGAGCGCGACGATCTCGCTGGAGCTGACGAGCACGCCGCCGGAGCGCTGGCCCACGCGCTGCCCGATGAGCATGAAGTCCAGTAAGAACGAGATCGCGACCCTCGGTGAGGCGCCGCTCACCCTGGGGTCGCTGCTCATCCCGCGGCCGGCGCTGATGGCCGACTGCTACGACGGCCCGGACGTGATCCTGACGAGCTGGCCCCATGACCCGGAGATCGACGGGAGGCGGCTCGGCGTGCCCTTCGTGCCGAGCGACGCGGGCGAGTGATCACTCGCCGAGGGTGAGGATCCAGGGCCCGGTGTCCTGGGCGCCGAAGTAGAGCACGTGGGGGTGGCCGAGGGCGTCGAGCCAGAGGCGGACGTCACCCGTCAGCTGCGCGTCGCTGGTGGCGACCCGGTAGAAGCGCCACGGGGTCGAGCGGTCGCGGGGGCGGGCGCCGAGGAGGACGTCGCCCTCCTGGCTGGAGACGGCGGCCCAGAGGTGCTCGCCGGCGACCACGAGGTCGTTGAAGTAGAGCACCGCGCGGTCGTCGAGGGGGACGGCGGCGCTCTCCCAGGTGGCCAGGGCGTTCGGGGTCGGCGACCACGCCTCGCGCAGGACGTAGTTGGAGAAGTCGAGGAAGAGGCCGTGGGCAGCGCCGCCGTCGCAGACGATGGCGGCGCCGATGCCGACGAGCTGGGCCGAGTCGTCGAGGAGCGCGGTCTGCCAGGTGCCTTCGCCGCGGGCGGCGACGCGGGCGGTCCAGTGGGGCGAGCCGACGCCGTTGGCGTAGAGGGCGAGCTGCGTTCCGTCGTCGCACAGGGCGAGGGCCTGATCGTCGCTGGCGGTGGGGAGGCTGGCGACGAGGTCGTCGGACCAGGTCGCGAGGCCGGTCTGCTCGAAGTGGCGCAGCACGTCCTGACCGCCGGCCAGGCGCCCGCCCGCGAGCACGTGGACGGCGCCGTTCTTGGCGACGGCGACCTTGGGCTGGCGGCCGTCGTCGCCGTCGCCGTCGGTCCCCGGGGTGGCCGGGGGGCCGACGACGTTGTCGGCGATCGCCGCGTAGACGAGGTCCCGCGGGGTGTCGTCGCCCTCGCCGGCCCCGTAGACGAGGTGGACGGTCTCGCCGAAGCCGGTGGCGAGGTCGCAGGCGTCAGCGTCCACGCCGAGCAGCTGGACGTCCCAGTTGTCCGGCGGTGTCGGGGCGAACTGGTAGGCGAGGGCGAGCTGGCCGTCGAGCTCGTAGCAGGCGTAGAGCGCGCCGTTCGGCGTCCCCGCGAGCCCCGCGTGCTTCATCTTCCCCCTGGTCGCGATGTGGTAGCGCTCGCTCGCCGCGCAGCCGCATGCGCTCCAGGCGCCGTCGACGCAGCGCTGGACCGGAAACGCCAGGTCGGGGCAGTTCCCCTGGCACGGGCGGAGCGCGCCGGCGAGGGTGCAGGGCGGCGGCGCGGTGTCGAACGCGCTGGTGGTGTCGACCGCGCTGACCGTGTCGACCGGGCCGGTGTCGTCGGCGTCGGTGTCCGAGGTGGTCGCGGTGTCGCCGTCGTCGACGCAGCGCCCGTTCACGCATGCCGCGCCTGCGGGGCAGTCCCCATGCCGGGTGCAGGCCTCCTTCGCCGAGAGGCAGCCGGCCGGGCTGACGGCGAGGCCGAAGACGAGCGCGAGCTGCCACGAGGGTTGCATGGCCACAGGCTACGCGATCCGGGGCGCGGGGAGAAAGTGTTACACGGTGGGGTCAGACCCCGCGATCTAACACTTTCTCTCGCTGGGGAGGCGAAGGGGGAGGCGAAGGGCGAGGGGAAGGGCGAGGGGAAGGGCGAGGCGAAGGGCGAGGCGAAGGGCGAGGCGAAGGCGAAGGGGGAGGCGGAGGGGGAGGCGAAGGGGGAGGGTGTGAATTGAATGGCTGTTTAAAACACCTTGATTCGGGCGAGGTGGATGGGGTAGAGGGGACGTCATGAGCTGTGCCCTTCTACCGTGTGGTTCTCGGACCGGGTCGCGTACCCGCCTGTCCCCCGGCGCCCGCAAGTGGCTGCGCCTCGGGCTCCTGGTCGCCGTGCTCGGTGGCCTGGCGGCCGCGGGCGTCGCGTCGGGGCTGACGCGCGACCTCAGCGTCGAGAGCCTGCGCGCGTGGATGGTCGGGGCCGGCGCCCTCGGGGTCGTCGGCTTCCTCGCGGCTTTCGCGCTCGGGATCCTGGTTCAGGTACCGGGCGCGCTCTTCGTCGCCGCCGCCGCCCTCGCCTGGGGCCAGGTCGCGGGCGCCGTCGTCGGGCTCGTCGGCGCCGTCCTCGCCGTGACGATGAGCTTCCTCCTCGTCCGCTCCGTCGGCGGCAAGCTCCTGACCGAGATCCGACGCCCGTTCATGCAGAAGATGATGGCCCGCCTCGAGCGCGCGCCGATCCGCACCGTCATCGTCCTCCGCCTCGTGCTCTGGGTCTCGCCGCCGCTCAACTACGCGCTGGCCTTCTCGAGCGTCCCGCTCCGCGCCTACGTCATCGGCTCGGCCGTCGGGCTCCTCCTGCCCATCGCCCTGGCCGCGAGCTTCGTCGACCTCATCGCCTGACCAGCCCCGCCACGGGGCGCTGCTCGACGTCCGGCGCCGCCGCGGTCACAATCCCCCCGGTCGCCAATCCCGGCCCCGGCCGAATGACCCGGACGACGAGGGGACAGCGTTGAGCCGCTGGCTACAGGTCCCGCGCCTTCACGGCGCCGATGACGCCGATCATGAGGCGGTGAGCTGGCTCGAGCACCTCGTCGACCTCGTGTTCGCCGCCGTCTTCCTCCGCGTCGGCGGCTCCCTCGTCGCCTCCCCGACCAGCGCCGAGGCCCTCGCCGTCGCCGGGCTCGTCGTCGCGATCTGGTCGACGTGGATGACCGCGACCCTCTACCTCAACCGCTACGACGTCGACGACGCCCTCCACCGCCTCCTCGTCTTCCTCCAGCTCGCCGGCGTCCTCGGCCTCGCCCTGACCGTCCCCGACGTCCTCGCCGGCGACCCCCGCGGCTTCGCCCTCGCCAGCGCCGGCGTCCGCGGCGCCCTCGCCCTGCAATACCTGCGCGTCCACCGCCAGGTCCCCGAGTCCCGCGAGCTCTCCCGCCGCCTCGGGACCCTCTCCGTCGTCGACACCGCGCTGTGGCTGGCCGCGGCGGCCGTCCCGCCCCCGTGGACCTGGTTCCTCTGGGCCGCGGCCATCGGGACGTCGATCACCGTCCCCGTCGCGCGCTCCTACCGCGCCGTCGCCGAGCGCTACCCCCTCGACCGCTTCCACCTCGCGCGGCGCTTCGCCCTCGTCTCCCTGGCGTCCCTCGGCGTGGGCCTCGTCATCGCCCTCGTGCACCCGGGCGCGACCGTCGCCAGCGCCGGCCTCATCCTGCTCATCGCCGCCGGCGCCTGGTGGAGCTACTTCGGTGACCTGGCGACCCGACGACCCCTCGAGACCCCGTCCGGCGCCTTCTTCGTCTGGGTCTACGCCCACCTCCCGCTCGTCGGCGCCCTGACCCTCGTCGGCGCCGGCCTCACCTGGGTCGCCGTCGTCCCCCTCCACGCCCCGGCGCCGGGCCCGATGCGCTGGCTCATCGGCGGCTCCCTCGCCGCCGTCCTCGTCACCGTCGGCCTCCTCGACCGCGTCGTCGAAGGGCAGGGCGAGCGACGCCACCGAAAGGGTCGCGCCCTCGCTCGCCTCGCAGGCGCCGGAACCCTGCTTTCGCTCGCCGGCCTCGGCGGCGCCCTCCCGGAGTGGGTCTTCCTCCTCGCCGTCGGCGGCGTCAGCCTGCTGCAGGCCGTCGTCGTCACCACCGTCACCCCGCTCGCCGACCTCGAGCCGCGGCGGCCGAGCCCCGCGCCGGCGCCCACAGTCGCTACGCCCCGGGCCCCCGACGACACGCCGCGGCGCACCGCCGGGCGCGCCGGCCGCCCGATGCTCGAGGGCGCGGTCAGGATCGGCGCCCCCAGCGACCTCCGCCGAGACCTCTACTTCTACCTGATGCAGGGCTCCTGGCTCCGCTTCTTCGGGCTCTTCGTCGGCCTCTACCTGGCCTTCAACGTCGTCTTCGCCGGCCTCTACCTGCTCGACCCCTCGTCCGTGTCGAACCTCGCCGAGGGCTCCTTCATCGACGCCTTCGCCTTCAGCGTCCAGACGATGTCCACGATTGGATACGGCGCGATGTCTCCGGTGTCGGACTACGCCCACCTCCTGGTCACCGCGCAGGCGGGGCTGGCGGTCATCTTCGTCGCGCTGATGACCGGCCTCATCTTCGCGAAGGCCTCCCGCCCGCGGGCCCACGTCCTGTTCAGCGACGTCGTCTCGGTCGCGCCCTACCAGGGACAGCCGACCCTGATGCTCCGCGTCGGCAACGCCCGCGGCAACGAGGTCGTCGAGGCGACCATGCGCGTCTCGGCCCTGCTCGACAGCACCAGCAGCGAGGGCTTTCGGATGCGCCGCATCCACGACCTCCCCCTCGTCCGCGACAGCTCACCGGTCTTCACCCTCAGCTGGACCGTGATGCACACCATCGACGACGCCAGCTGCCTCGCCCCGTTCCTGACGCGTACACCCGACGGCGACGAGGGCGATCAGCTGGTGGGCATCATCTGCGTCCTGATGGGCTTCGACTCGACCTACGGCCAGACGATCCACGCCCGCCAGACCTACTACTTCCCCGAGGACTTCCGCCTCGGCGAGCGCTTCGTCGACGTCGTCACGCCCCACGACGACGGCCACATCTCCGTCGACTTCAACCGCTTCCACGACACCTACCCGGTCTCGGAGAGCGAGGCGCCACCTGGGTGATCGGCCCTCGCGGGGTTTCGGCTCGCCATCGCTTGGCGTGGCGCCCCGTGGACGCGGCGACCTCGGTGTACGTGACGCTGCATCGGCGCGCGCGGTCGCCTCGAGCCGGCCCGGCGCGACAGGGCGGCGGCCCCGAGCGTGCGGAATACACAGGTCCGTTGCGCCCCCGACGGGGACCCGCTATCGTCCGCCGCGGAGAGGGAGGTAGACCCGTGAGCCACGACAAGGCGGTCATCACCTGCGCGATCACCGGGGTCCTCACCGACCCGGGGCGCCACCCGGTCCCGGTCACCCCGGGGGAGCTCGCCGCGGAGGCCGTGCGCGCTCGCGACGCCGGCGCCAGCGTCATCCACGTCCACTTCCGCCGCCAGGAGCAGGGGATGGGGCGCTTCCCGAGCTGGGACCCCGACGTCGCCGAGGCCTGCGTGGACGCCATCCGCGAGGCCGCCCCCGAGCTCCTCATCAACATGTCGACCGGCGTCATCGGCCCCGACATCGACGGCCCGCTCGCCTGCCTCCGCCGCGTCCGCCCGGAGCTCGCCGCCCTCAACGCCGGCTCGCTCAACTACCTCAAGGCGACCCGCGCCGGGAAGTGGGCCTGGCCGCCGATGCTCTTCGACAACCCCGTCGAGAAGGTGAAGGCCTTCTTCGACGCCATGGCCGAGGTCGGGACGATCCCCGAGTGCGAGTGCTTCGACACCGGCATCGTCCGCTCGGTCGGCCTCTTCCGGCAGACCGGCATGCTCACCGGCCCGCTCCACGTCTCGCTCGTGATGGGCGTCGCGAGCGGGATGCCCGCCAAGCCGGCCTGGCTGCCGCTGCTGCTCGACGAGATGCCCGAGGGCGCCCACTGGCAGTCCATCGTCATCGGCCGCGACGAGGTGTGGGACGTCCACCGCAAGACCGCCGAGCTCGGCGGTGACCTCCGGACCGGCCTCGAGGACACCTTCTACCTGCCCGACGGCAGCCGCGCCGAGTCGAACGGCCCGCTCATCGACGCCCTCGCCAAGGTCGCCCGGGAGTGCGGCCGAGAGGTGGCGTCCCCGGCCGAGGCCCGCGCCATCCTCCTCGAGGAGGCCGCGTGAGGCGCAGCGCCCTCGCAGGAGCGCTGACGCTCCTCGCGGCGCTGTCGGTCGCGGCCCTCGGGTGCGGCGGCGACGACGGTGACGGCGACGTCTCCGAGGACACGAGCGGCGACGCCGGCGACACCCTCGACCTGACCGGGCGCTCCCTCTACCACATCACGATGACGCCGAAGGACATGGACCCGATCACCCTCGATCGGGAGCTGACCGACAACCCCGGCAAGTACTTCGCCTTCGGGTCGACCCACATCGCGCCGGCCGTGTCCTTCGCGATGAGCGACAACGTCATCTCGCCCCGGACCATCTACCTCACCCTCAACTTCGGCATCGTCATCCCGTCCTTCGAGCACGAGATCGACGTCGACGGGCCCGGCGACTACCCCTTCGTCGCCGCCGAGGCCTCGAACCCGCCGGAGATCGAGCTGACCATCAGCGGCCTCGAGTACCGCAGCCACGTGGCGGGCTCGGACGGCAGCATCATCATCGAGCAGTGGAGCACCGCCACCGGTGACGCGGTCAGCGGCACGTTCAGCGGCCGGGTCCTCCAGGACACCGAGCTGGCCGACAAGCGCTGGGTCGACGTCGAGGGGTGGTTCCACTTCACCCTCCCCGCACTGAACAACGGACAACCCCGATGACCTCCAAGACCGAGCCGATGGACCCCACCGAGCGCCTCCTCGCCGCCTGCCGCCGGCAGCCCGTCGACCGCCCGCCGATCTGGATCATGCGCCAGGCCGGCCGCTACATGGCCTCGTACCAGGAGGTCCGCTCCCGCGTGTCCTTCATGGAGCTGTGCCGCTCGCCGGAGCTCTGCACCGAGGTCACGATGATGCCCATCGACCAGCTCGGGGTCGACGCGGCCATCCTCTTCAGCGACATCCTCGTGCCCCTCGAGGGCATGGGCCTCGAGGTCAGCTTCGACAAGCGCGGGCCCCACGTCGCGCCGCCGCTCCGGAGCGCCGCCGAGGTCGCCAAGCTCCGCGTCGACGGCGCCGACGAGGAGGTCGCCTACGTCTACGAGGCCGTCCGCCAGATCAAGGCGGCCCTGAACGGCCGCGTGCCCCTGCTCGGCTTCGCCGGTGCCCCGCTGACCCTGGCCATCTACGCCATCGAGGGCGGCTCGAGCCGAAACCGCCACGCCGTCCGCAAGCTCGTCTACGACGCCCCCGAGGTCCTCGAGAGCCTGCTCGACAAGCTGACGACCGTCGTCATCCGGTACCTGCGCCATCAGGTCGAGGCCGGGGTCGACGCCGTGCAGATCTTCGACACCTGGGGCGGCACCATGAGCCTCGCCGAGTGGCGCCGCTTCTCGCTGCCCTACACCTCGCGCATCATGAAGGCGCTCGAGGACACCGGCGTCCCGACCATCCACTACGCCCTCGGCTCGGCGCACCTCACCGAGGGCCTCGCCGAGCTGCCGTGCGACGTCCTCAGCGTCGACTGGCGCGAGCCGCTGTCGCTGGTCCGCGAGAAGACCGGCGGCCGCTACGCGCTGCAGGGCAACGTCGAGCCGGGCGTGCTGACCGCCGGCTACGAGCACATCTACGCCGCCGCCAAGGCCTGCCTCGACGACTTCGGCGACAACCCGGGCCACATCTTCAACCTCGGCCACGGCATCACCCCCGACGTCACGGTCTCGGCCGCCAAGGCCCTCGTCGACGCCGCCAAGGAGCTCGGCGCCCGGAGCTGAGGCGCGACCGAAGCCCGCGGCTCGGGGACCGCGCGCGATCGTGATCTCGCTGCGCCGCAGCGATGTTTTGTGTTCGCGCAGAAATCGCCGGCACACCGTCGCGCGGGCGGCGGTGGTATCGTCCGTCGAGCCTGATTTGAACGACGTGATCGGCGCCGTTGTCCGTTCCGCGTCGCGGTCTATTGCGGTGCGGTCGGGTCGCTCGGGTTGCGGGGTCTTCGTGTTGCGGTGCAGGTGGCGTACACTGGAGCCGCGGCGTCACCTCGCCCGCGCACCGTAACGTACGTACGAAGCCGAGTTATCCATGGTCGCACTCCGCAGCATCCGCTTGGCGGTGGTCTCCGCTGTCGCGCTCCTCGTGGCCTGCGACTCGCCCCCTCCTTCGGGGCCCGAGGGCCGCCTCGCCATCGACATCGCGCCGCTGAGCCTCGAGGGCGTCACCGACGCCGAGTACACGCTGACCGTGACCAACGGCCCGGCGGGCACCGGACAGACCGTCTGGACCCGCGACATCAGCTCCCAGGCCTACGGCGACGGGGCCGGCTCGGCCTCGTACGTCGGGACCTGTGACGCGGCGACCGGCACCAACACCGTCGAGCTGCGGCTGACCGCGCTCTACGACGGCAGCGGCGAGATCGACACCGGCAGCTACATGAACCCGACGCCCATCCGGCGCGAGGCGACCTGCGTCGCCGACGCGGACGTCGCCGTGACCTTCGACATCTCGCTGGCGCGGCGCGCCGAGCAGGGCTTCTTCGACATCGCCGTGCAGTTCAGCGACGTCTTCTGCTCGGCCAAGCTCGACTGCCTGAGCGACCAGGGGGGCGACCTCGAGCTCCTCCACCACCCCGGCGGCGGGCGTGACCTGACCGCGGTTCTCGGCTTCGCCTGCACGGCGTCGCTGTCCGGCGACACCTATCTCTACATGGACGACCCCTACGTCAGCTGCACGGGCCTCGGCGAGGACGTCACCCTCGACGCCTCCGGGATAGGCAACGTCGCCCCGACCGCGAACCCGGGCGGATACCTGTTCGCCGCCGCCGTCTACCGCGGGCTCGAGGGCCTCTCGAACACCGGCTACTGGAACCTCGCCCTCGGCCTCGACGAGGCGACCTTCTCCGACGCCGGGACCTGTACGCTCCACGCCCGCGCCACCGCGGCGAGCGCCGCCTGGCCACAGCAGGCCGGCGGCTTTCCCCTGCCCGAGGGCAGCGTCTACCCGGTCATCGACTGGCAGGTCCCGCTCTCCGACGCCGGCAACGGCGGCCAGCGCCTGTGCACGACCCATGAGGTCAACGTCGCCGGCAGCGGCGTCGCCACGAGCTACCTGGGTTACCTGGCGCCGACCAATGGCTTCACCTGGGGTGACGCCCCCATCTACCTGAAGCACCGCTACCGCCCGTCGACCGGCGAGGTCCTGAGCGCCACGGGCACGCCGCCGCCACCGGTCTACGCCAGCTGCCTCGACGCGCGGGACAGCGGCGAGACCGCCAGCGACGTCTACACCGTCGACCCGGACGGGACCGGCCCCATCGCCGAGCAGGACGTCTACTGCGACATGTCGACCGATGGCGGCGGCTGGACGCTGATGGCGAAGTTCAGCCAGAACGATCTCGTCTCGGAGGTGCCGCTCGCGACCTATGAGGCCTACTTCGGCGCGAACGGCGGCGAGCTGTGGATCGAGGGCAACGCCGAGGCGCGACCGTCATCGCCCGCGTCGAGCTACGACGACTTCCACTTCGAGAGCGTCGACTGGCGCGAGCACCTCGTCCCCGGTCGGCGCTACGAGCTCCGTCAGCGCTTCTTCAAGAACGACGGGACCGTCGCGGCCGACAAGACCTTCGACGCCACGTGGAGCTTCACCTACAACGGCTTCGTCACTCAGGACGCCGCCGCTCCCGACACCGAGCGCGCGTGGCGCCTCTACGATCAGAACGTGCTGACCAACGACGCCGGCATCACGTGGTACCCCGAGGCGGACTTCGCGCGCTTCTGGTTGCCGTTGTCGTCGAGCGCGACCGGGACCCTCTACACCGCCTGCAGCGGCTACCTCTTCGACACCGCGGCCTGCAACAAGGCCGACCCGAACCGGCGCCGCTACGGCAACGCCGGCGTCATCGGGAGCTCGGCGGATCTGAAGGACCCGGGGGCGTCGTGGGCGCCGCACATGAACGCGGTCGCGGCCTACGACATCGTCTACGTCCACCAGGCGAACGGCGTCTACGGCACGACCGGGGCGGACATGACGCTTCAATACTGGATCCGCGAGGTCGGCTGCGTCGACGACGGCGACTGTGCCTCGGGCCTGTGCTCGGGCGGGACGTGCGCCCCGGCCATGGCGAGCTGCCTCGCGCTGAAGGAAGCCGGCCAGACCACGAGCGGCGAGTACACCCTCGACCGCGACGGCGCCGGCCCCGCCGCGCCCGTCCAGGCCTACTGCGACATGACGACCGACGGCGGCGGCTGGATGTACGTCGCCGAGCCGGGGCGCTCGCAGACCGACCGCACGGACACCTACGTCGCCGGCAACGGCGACTATCACCGCTTCATCTACGACCTGCGCGGCTTCCGCTACGACGAGGTCATGGTGCATCGCCCCGGCGGCTACTACTGGTGCAACTCCTGGGGCTCCGACAGCACCTACTGGGGGCCGGCGGCGGCGACCTCGATGGGCATCGCCTACGACACGCTGACCTTCAACTACCACAACGGTCAGACCAGCCCGTATCACTGGATCCAGGTGCCCTACAGCCAGTCGTCGAGCTGCTCGAGCTGCTGGACGAGCGGTATCTCCACGACCTCCCCGGTGGCCATCAGCACCCTCGACGGCGCGAACGGCGCGGTCGTGAAGCTCGACCCGCCGGGCGACACGCACCTCGCGTTGGAGATCAGTAACTTCGACGCCTTCATCAACATGGCGGGCGGCTGCAACCTCACGGGGGGGCGCCAGGCGACCTGGCGCGCCTGGGTGCGGCCCGCGCCCTCGACGCCCCACGCCCAGCTCTCCGCGGCGGCCCAGAGCTTCGGCGCCAACACCTGGACGCCGGTGACGTTCAACGGCGCCCCGATCGGCGGCGGGGTCGAGATCTCCGGGAGCGTCTTGCGCTTCGCTCAGCCGGGCGTCTACCGCGTGACCCTGTCCTACCGGACGAACGGCAGCGGCGACGTCTGGACGGCCGTGCGCCTCCGCGGCGGCGGGGCCACCGCCGGCATGAGCGCAGGGTACGGCGAGTCCGGGAGCAGCCCCGAGCTCTTCACGGTGACCTTCCTGGCGGACGTCCCGGACGCGAGCGTGCCCTACCAGCTGGAGATCGGGCGCCTCGCGGCGGCCTTGAACGTCATCCAGCCGGCGGCGATCGTCGGGTTCGCGCCGCCGGCGCTCCAGGCGACCTTCGAGCGCCTCGACGACTCGGACGCGCCCACCCGCAGCTTCGCGCAGCTCGAGGGCCCCTCCCAGAGCATCGCCGCGAGCGCGTGGACCGACGTCAGCTTCAGCGGCGCGGCGGTCGCCAACGGGATCAGCGTCGCGGGGACCGACATCACCTTCACCGAGGCCGGGGTCTACCGGGTGACGCTGTCCCACCGTCCGGGCGCCGGCGGGGACGTGTGGACCGCCAACGCCCTCATCGGCGGCGGTGTGTTCAAGGGCTTCAGCGCCGGCTTCGGCAACGTCGCCAACAGCCACGAGCTCAACACCACGTCGTTCATCGCGAACGTCGACGACCTCGGGGTCCCCTATCAGATCGCCGTGGGGCGGCTCACCTCGGGCTACGCCGTCGAACAGCCGGTCGCCATCGGCGGCGAGGCCGCGCCGGCGATGCAGGCGACGGTCACCCGCGAGTCCGGGGTCGCCAGCAGCTACGCTCAGCTCCACGGGCCCGGACAGACCTTCGCCGCCGACGCCTGGACACCGGTTAGCTTCAGCGCGGCGCCCATCGCGCAGGGGGTCTCGTTCAGCGGCTCGACGGTGACGCTGACCGAGCCGGGCCTCTACCGGGTGACGCTGTCCTATCGCAACGGCTCGGGCGCCGACGTCTGGACCGGGGTGCGTCTCTACGGTGGGCCGGCGGGCGTCGGCCAGACGGTCCGGGGCTCGAGCGCCGGGTACGGCAACTACGCCGGGAGCCCCGAGCTCTTCACCGTGAGCTTCCTCGCCGACGTCGAGAGCGCCGGCGACTACCAGATCCAGGTCGGGCGATACGGCGTCGCGACCGGAGTCTCGAACCCGCAGAGCATCGTCGGGCAGAGCGTCCCCGGGGTGCAGGCGACCGTCGTCCGGCTGCCCTGAGCCGAGGACGGTGAGCCCAGACGCAAGAGGGCGCCCCGGTCCACCGGGGCGCCCTCGTCGTCTCTGACTGGAGAGCGCGCGCGTGGGCGCAACTCAGTCGGCGTCCTCGTCGTCCTGGAGCTCGACCGTGCACGGCTCGAGGTCCCAGATCTCCTCGGCGTACTCGCCGATCGTCCGGTCGCTCGAGAAGTAGCCCATGTTCGCGATGTTGTGGACGACGCGGCGCTGCCACTCGTGGGGGTCGCGCCAGGCCTCGTCGACCTCGTCGTGGGCGCGGCAGTAGTCGTCGAAGTCGGCGCTGACCAGGTATGGGTCGACGTTCTCGAGGTTGTCGAGCACCGGCGCGAAGCGGTGATGGTCGTCGGGGCTGAAGAAGCCCGAGCGGATGAGGTCGAGGGCGCGCTTGAGCCGCGGCGTGCGGCGGATGTAGTCGCGCGGGTTGTAGCCCCTGGCGCGGACCTTGCCGACCTCCTCGGCGCGGAGGCCGAAGAGGAAGAAGTTCTCGGCGCCGACGTGGGCGCGGATCTCGATGTTCGCGCCGTCGTAGGTGCCCAGGGTGAGCGCGCCGTTCATGGCGAACTTCATGTTGCCGGTGCCCGAGGCCTCCTTGCCGGCCAGCGAGATCTGCTCGGAGATGTCGGCGGCGGGGATGATGCGCTCGGCGAGGGACACGTTGTAGTTCGGGATGAAGACGACCTTGAGGCGGTCGCCGACGACCGGGTCGTGGTTGACGACCTCGGCGACCGCGTTGATGAGCTTGATGTGGAGCTTCGCCATCGCGTAGCCCGGCGCCGCCTTGCCGCCGAAGATGAAGACGCGCGGCACGTGGTCGCCGTCCGGGTCGGCCTTGATGGCCTGGAAGCGCGAGATGACGTAGAGGCAGTTCATCAGCTGCCGCTTGTACTGGTGGATGCGCTTGACCTGGACGTCGAAGAGGCTCGTCGGCGGCACCCTGACGTTGCAGGTCTGCCAGATGATCTCGGCGAGCTTCTCCTTGTTCTTCAGCTTGATGGCGGCGAGCTCTTCCTGGGTCGCGCGGTCGTTGGCGTGGGCGATGAGCGCCTCGACGCGGGACAGCTCGGTGACCCACTCCTTTCCGGCGACGCGGGTGATGAGGCCCGCGAGGTCGGGGTTACAGAGCAGGAGCCAGCGGCGCGGGGTCACGCCGTTGGTCTTGTTGTTGAACCGCTCGGGCCACATCTCGGCGAAGTCGGGCAGGAGATCGGTCCGGACGAGGTCCGAGTGCAGCGCGGCGACGCCGTTGACGCTGTGCGAGCCCACGGTCGCGAGGTGCGCCATCCGGACCTGCTTGACCGGTCCCTCCTCGATGATGGACATGCGCGCGATGCGGGCGTCGTCGCCGGGGAAGCGGCGGGCGACCTGGGACAGGAAGCGCGCGTTGATCTCGAAGATGATGGCCATGTGGCGCGGCAGGAGCCGGCTGAACATCTCGACGGGCCAGCGCTCGAGGGCCTCGGTCAGGAGCGTGTGGTTGGTGTAGCCCACGCTCGCCTGGGTGATGCTCCAGGCCTCGTCCCAGCCGAGCCCCTCGTCGTCGATGAGCACGCGCATCAGCTCGGCGACGGTCACGGCCGGGTGGGTGTCGTTGAGCTGGATGGCGACCTTGGAGGCGAAGGCGTCGAAGCTGTCGTGGTGCTTCTTGTAGCGCCGGATGATGTCGTGGAGGGAGCAGCACACGAAGAAGTACTGCTGGCGCAGGCGCAGCTCCTTGCCCTGCGGGGTCTCGTCCTTGGGGTAGAGGACCTTGGAGATGCTCTCCGACAGCGCCTTCTCCTCGACCGCGCGGCGGTAGTCGCCGTCGTTGAAGACCTCGAGGTCGAACTCGCGGCTCGCGCGGGCGGACCACAGGCGGAGCGTGTTGACGGTGTTGTTGTCGTAGCCCGGGCAGGGGATGTCGTAGGGGACGCCGAGGACCTTCTTGGTGTCGACCCAGCGGACGCGGTAGCGCCCCTCGGCGTCGTGTCCCTCGACCACGTGGCCGCCGAAGTTCACCTCGACGGTGTACTCGTGGCGCGCGATCTCCCACGGGCAGCCGTAGCGGAGCCAGGCGTCGCCCTGCTCGACCTGCCAGCCGTCGTGGATGACCTGGTGGAAGATGCCGAACTCGTAGCGGATACCGTAGCCGTAGCCGGGGAGCTCGTGGCACGCCATCGAGTCGAGAAAGCACGCGGCCAGACGGCCGAGGCCCCCGTTGCCGAGCCCGGGGTCGACCTCGCTGGCGATCACGGCGTCGAGGTCGACGTCGTACTTGGCGAGGATCTCGCGCGCGAGCCCGTCGAGGCCGAGGTAGACGAGGTTGCGCTCGAGGAGGCGCCCCATCAGGAACTCGGCGGACAGGTAGTAGAGGCGCTTGACGTTCTTCTGGGTGTAGGAGCGCTTCGTCGCGAGCCAGCGGTGGACGAGGCGGTCGCGCACCGCGTGGGCGATGGCGCTGAAGATGTCGAGCGGCGTCGCCGATCGGCGCGTCTTCGAGCACGTGTAGTAGAGGTGGTCGAGGACCGCGCGCTCGATGGCCTCGGGAGACATCCCGGTGCGGTCGTCCTCGACCGTGATGATCTCGGTCACGCCGCTCCCGGAGGTGTTCTCTCCGCTGGCGCGCTCGGAGTCCTTGATTGTCTTCGGCATCGTCGGCTCCTGTCGGGCGGCGCGTGGCGGTCGTGCGCCCGGCCCGGTCGACACGTAGGGTCGACCGGGCCGGGCCCCGCGTCAACCAAGAGCGTAACGCAAATATGAGTGACGCTTCCGAGGCGTGGGCCAGAGCGGGCGCGGGGAGGGCGTCGGGGCTCGCTGGGAGGGCGGCGGGGCGGGGCCGGTGGTCGACCGCGCCGATCGCGGACCGTCAGGGAGCGTCGGGCGGGGACGCGTGGGCGAGGGCGCGGCGGGCGCGGGCCTCGGTGCGGGCGTCGGCCGGGAGGATGCGCAGGTGGTGGTGGCCGTCGTGGCCGCGGGACAGGCGGATGACGCGGCGCCAGAGGTCGGTCCGCTTGGCGCTCGTGGGGAGGTGACGGCCGAGGTGGCGCTTGATCGCGGGGTCGACGAGGATCATGTCGACCGGGGTCCCGAGCTCTTCGCCGACGGCGACGAGGAGCTGAAACCAGCGCCAGGTGGCGTCGACGTCCATCGCCTCGATGTCGACGGCGAAGTGGCGGGTGTTGTCGCGGGTGACGTAGCTGAGATCGGCGTCGCGGCCGCCGTGGTGGGAGATGTGGCCGGCCTCGTAGACCTGGCGCCAGCGGTCCCAGCGCGGCGGGGCGCCTGGGAAGGCGACGGGGCGGTAGCGGGTCTCGCCCTTGAAGCTCGCCGGCTTCTTGGCGGACCAATGCGAGACGCGGATCTCCAGGGCGTCCTCGAGATCGAGGCGGCGGCGGACGCGATCCCGGGTGATCGCGACGACCTGGCGGCGCTTGCCGGAGTCGACGAAGTGGGTGACCCAGCGCTCGGCGGCCATGCCGTCGGCGTCGACGGTCACGGTGCGGCGCTCGTCGGCCTTGTTTCGCCGGGTGGCGCTGCGCCGGAGGATGTCCTGGAGCTCCCCGAGGTCCTCGGACGTCAGGGTACCGGCCCAGCGGCGGCGGCGGGTGGCGACGCGGAGGGTGAGGGCGCCGTCGTCGCCGCGGTCCTGGCCGAGGACGGTACGCTCGATCTCGACGCGGTCGCCGGGCTCGAAGCGATCGGCCTCGGAGCCGAAGCGGCGCGCGGGGACGACCTCGACGACGGTGGGGCGGCCGAGCACGACGCGGGCGTGGTTGACGAGCCGGGTGGCGTCGTCGCCGGTGACGGTGTGGACGAGGGTGCCGTGGTCGAGCTGGCCGCAGCCGGGCTGGGAGACGTCGCCGATGGCGATGGTCTTGCCCGGGAAGTCGGCGTTGAGGCGGCGCATGGCCTCGAGGAGGAGGCGCGCGAGGCTCGGGCGGCCCCAGGAGCGGCCGCGGACGTTGTCGCGGAACCCGAAGGTCGCGTGGCGGGCGAGGACCTCGGCGCGGAGGTCGACGAGCCCGTCGCAGACCGCGTGGTCGAGCCCGCGCTCGTCGAGGAGGTCGAGCTGGCGGCTGGGGCCGCTGGTGTTCTTGATCGCGTCCCAGGCGTCGGCGATGGCGTCCGGGCTCCGGTGGATGAGGGGCGGGACGCCGCGCAGGATGCCGCTGAGGCCGTCACGGTCGACGGGAGGAGGGGCGGCGTCGGCGTCCTTCGACGGCGCCGGGTTGGCGGCGCTGGCGAGGGGCGGCCCGCACGCGACGGCGGCAAGGACCGCGAGCGCCCGGAGGGAGGCGCTGCTCATCGGGCGCGGCTCCTACTCATCGAAGCGGTTCATGAGGGCGACGAGGTTGCAGGGCTTGGAGCGGACGTCGAGCTGGTGGGACAGGATCGCGTCCCAGCCGAGGGCGCAGGCGCCGGTGGAGCCGGGCAGGGCGAAGAGCAGGGTGGTCCCCGCGAGGCCGCCCGAGGCGCGGGACTGGATGGTCGAGGCGCCGATGTCGGCGTAGCTGAGCTGTCGGAAGAGCTCGCCGAAGCCGACGATGGGCTTGGTGTAGTGGCGCTCGAGGACGTCGACGGTGACGTCGCGTCCGGTGATGCCGGTGCCGCCGGTGGTGAGGACGACCTCGCAGCTGGGGTCGGCCATCAGGGTCGTGACGGTCTCCTCGATGACGTCGACCTCGTCGGGGATGATCCGGCGCGAGTGAAGGACGTGCCCGGCGCTCGTGAGGCGCTCGATGAGGAACGCGCCCGAGCGGTCGGTCTCCTCGGTCCGGGTGTCGGACACGGTCAGGACAGCGATCCGCACGGGGCGGGGAGTCGGTTCGGTGGTCGTCAACGGGGCCTCCGGCGAAGGGCCGACAGGTTACCGCCGGTCCCGGTCGCCAGCAAAAACAAGGTGGCAAACGCACCGGAGAGACGAGCGATTCCACGATCGCCCCGCTCCGGCTCCCACTCAGCCCCGCCCTCGCGCTCGGCCTCAGCCCCGCGCCCGCGCTCGGCCTCAGCCCCCCGCTCGGCCTCAGCCCCGCGCCCGCGCTCGGCCTCAGCCCCGCGCCCGCGCTCGGCCTCACCCCCGCGCTCGGCCTCAGCCCCGCGCTCGGCCTCACCCCCGCGCCCGCGCTCGGCCTCAGCCCCGCGCCCGCGCTCGGCCTCAGCCCCGCGCCCGCGCTCGGCCTCAGCCCCGCGCTCGGCTCCACGCCCGCGCCCGCCCCTGGAAGCGAGCGAAGTGTTATCAGCTGGGGTCCGACCCCGTGATCTCGCACTTTCCGGTCGAGCTCCGGCTGCGCGCCGGCGCTCGCCCTCGTCGCGCGCAGAGACGTCCCAGGCGCCGCGCGAGCGCCTGGGACGACGTGAGCTCACCGGGTGAGCTTCACCAGGACGCCGATGACGTGGTCGAGGCGCTGCCGGACGTCGGCCTCGCCGGTGCGGGGGACGTAGTCGAGGATGTAGGCGAGGTCGAAGCAAGCGGAGGTCTCACGGGCCGAGCCCAGGGCGTCGGCGTACCGGGCGACCCGGTTGCGCCCGCGCGCGCGCGCGCCGGCGCCCTCGGCGATGTTGAGGGAGGCGCGAGGGCCTGGGCGGGCGGGGGCGCGAGGGCCTGCGCGGGCGAGGGCGCGAGGGCCTGCGCGAGCGAGGGCGCGAGGGCCTGCGTGAGCGAGGGCGCGAGGGCCTGCGTGAGCGAGGGCGCGAGGGCAGGCGTGAGCGAGGGCGCGAGGGCCTGCACGGGCGAGGGCGCGAGGGCAGGCGCGGGCGAGGGCGCGAGGGCCTGCGTGAGCGAGTGCGCGAGGGTTCGCGCGGGCGAGGGCGCGAGGGCCTGCGCGGGCGAGGGCGCGAGGGCCTGCGCGGGCGAGGGCGCGAGGGCCTGCGCGGGCGAGGGCGCGAGGCCAGGCGCGGGCGAGGGCGCGAGGGCCTGCGTGAGCGAGTGCGCGAGGGTTCGCGCGGGCGAGGGCGCGAGGGCCTGCGCGGGCGAGGGCGCGAGGGCCTGCGCGGGCGAGGGCGCGAGGGCCTGCGCGGACGAGGGCGCGAGGGCCTGCGCGGGCGAGGGCGCGAGGGCGTGCGTGAGCGAGGGCGCGAGGGCCTTCGCGGGCGAGGCGAGGGCGCGAGGGTGTGCGTGAGCGAGGGCGAGCGAGAGGGGCTGCGTGAGCCCGAGCGCGAGGGCTTGCGCGGGCGAGGGCGCGCGAGGGCATGGGTGAGCGTGGGCGCGAGGGGCAGGGCGAGCGCCCTCGCGCCCTCTACGGCTCCGCGGGGATCTCCGGCGGCCCCGGCGTGAGCCAGGTCTCGAAGAAGCGCGCCCAGTCCTGCCTCGCCTGGTCGACGCACAGGTACACGAAGTGGTCGTCGGCGCAGCCTCCGTCGCCGTGGTACTGCTTGAAGCCCGCGGTCCAGGCGCCGTCGCCGTCGACGATGTTGCCGCTCAGCGCGCTCGTGACCGGCGTGAAGCCGCCGCCATAGGCGACGTCGAGCAGCGCCTGCCCGGCGACCGGGCTCAGGACCGGGCCGGCGTGGTTGAGCCGCGCGGCCGTCGTCAGGGCCTCGTTCGCCGGGGGCGTGGCGTAGTTGTCCTCGGTCCCCTCGGTGACGAAGACGTGGCGCGCGCCGGCGACGGGCTCGGCGACCAGGGCGCGGGCGTAGTTGAGGCCGTCGGCGGCCTCGAAGAAGGTCGACAGGAGCCCGATGAAGGGGTGGAGGGTGTCGAGGGCGTCCGGGTCGCACACGACCCAGGCGAAGAGGTCCTTGACCGCGAAGGGATCGGCTGGCTTCTCCTTGGTCAGCAGCGACGACGCCAGGTGACCGCCCGGAGCCGACAGCATCGTCGCCGACAGGTGCGGGCTGAGCGCCGTCAGCGGGCCCGTGAGCCCGCCCTGGGAGTGGCCCATGAAGGCGAGGTGCTCGCTGTCGAAGGTGACGCTCACAGTCCCGCCGCCGAGGTCGTCCGGGAGCGGGATGGTCAGCCCCTCGCGGGCGAAGAGGTGGGCCAGCCACAGGTAGTCCACGCCGGACTGCAGGACGTTGCCGCGCCCGGCCTCGACGGCGAGGGGGTTGAAGAAGAAGGAGCCGTCGACCACCACGTCGAGGAGCGGCGTGACCGCGTCGATGTTCAGGAGCTCGCTCAGCGCCTGCAGGTCGGCGAGCAGCGCCGGGTCGAGGTTGTCGGGGTGGGCGCGGTCGTCGTGCATGACCGCCGGGATCGAGAAGGTCGCGATCCCGAGGGGCGCCAGGACCGACGCGGCGCGGCCGTCGCCCAAAGGCGAGCGCTCGCTCCCGCCGGTCCCGTGGCCGTAGAGGACCAGGGGGACGCCGGTCGGATCACCGCCGGCGTCGAGGGTGGCCAGCGGGAGCGCCAGCTCGAAGCGGATGCGCTCGGTTCGGACGGTGTCGGGGTCGTCGCCGCCAGGGGCGGTCGGCGCCGGGCCGTCGATGAGCGCGCCAGCGACGTCCTCGGCGTCGAAGTCGACGTCCCAGCCGCCGGGCTGAATGAGGTCGCCGAGGTGATCCATGTCGATCGGGAAGTTCGGCCGGATCGCCGGCAGGTACGGCGGCGTCCCGCGCTGCCAGTCGAGGGTGTTGAGCGTCCCGGAGACCCGCCAGTAGCCGTCGCCCCCGTCGCGGCTGACGGCGGTGATCTCGATCGCGGCGAGCTCGCCCGGCGAGGCGATGGCGGCGATGGCGTCGGCGGCCGCGGCCAGGGGCGCCACCGGGTCGTCGGTCGTGAACACCGTGATCGCCGCGATGTCGGCGACGCTCACCCCGGCCGCCTCCAGCTCGGTCAGCGCCGAAGCGTAGCGGGCCGCCTGGGGCGAGCTCTCGGGCGTCGCGGCGAGCAGCGCGTCCAGCGCCGCCGGCGTCTCGAGCGGGGCGCCGGCCGCGTCTCCCTGCGAGCGCAGGACGACGGCCGCGTAGCGGGTGCCGGGCGCCAGGGGGAACCCCGGGAAGGGCGCGAGCGCCAGGGTGTGGGGCGGCAGGTAGCGCGAGTCGTCGACGATGCGCGTGACGACGGGCGTCCGGAGCCCGCGGTCGGCGCTCGCCGGGTCGACGTCGACCAGCTGGACGGTCGCCGAGGCGCCGAGGGTGTCGGCCGGGGAGGGCAGCGCGTCGCCGATCGCCCCGTCGAACTGGAAGTAGATGGGCGTGTTCGTCCCGTAGCCGCGCACCGAGCGGTCGGTCGCCGCGATGACGTAGTCGCGGTAGTCGGTCAGCGCGATGGCCTGGAGCAGCAGCGTCACGATCGGGCTCGAGGCGCTGACCGAGCAGCCGGTGGCGGCCTCGGCGTTCGGGAAGCCGCGGAGATCCAGGCTCCCGTCGGGGTCGAGGCGCTCCCCCTCGGGCCACGGGTAGTCGAAGAAGCGCGTGTCCTCGGCGGTCGCGGCGCGCGCGGAGTCGAGGTCCCAGACCAGCCGCACGCCGCTCGGCGCCACGGTGTCGCTGCCGGTCGTGTCGTCCTCGGCGACGTCGGTGTCCGTCGGGACCGCGGTGTCCTCGCCGACGTCGGTGTCCTCGGGGACCGCGCTGTCCTCGGCGACGTCGGTGTCCTCGGGGGAGGACGTGTCCCGCTCGGCGTCCTCGGCCGCGGTGTCGTCGACGACCGTGTCGGGCCCGGCGTCCTCGGTCGTGTCGTCGACCGTCGCGTCGGCGTCGGAAACGCTCCCGTCGGTGGTGCCGCCGTCGCAGGCGACGAGCAGCGCAGCGAGGACCACGGCGAAGCGGATGAGACGCATCGGAACCTCCTGGCGTCGAGCCAGTGTGCGCCGCACCATAGCGGCGCCGGGACGCCGGGGCCACGGAAAGCCCGCGTTCGACGTGCAGAACGGCGATATCGGACGCGCTCTCCTGCGGCTTGAGCCCGGGGCCTCGAATGCCTAACTTCGAACCTCCGGCCCTCTTCGTACTGGAGATCCCCGTGACCCCTCACGCGTTCGGCCGCGTCGCGGTCGCCCTCCTCACGATCTCGGCGTGCAGCGACAGCGCGACCAGCCTCTCCGAGATCCCCGCGCTGACCACCCCGACCTGTACGCTCCTGGCGCAGGCCGTCGCGGGTCCCGCGGTGGTCGTCGCCGCTGGCGACCGGTCCCAGGGGGACCCGCGGATCGTCGCGCTGTCTGGTGGCGGCTTCGCGATCGCGTGGGTCGACTACGAGGACGTCGGCGACGAGGACGTCTGGGTGCGCGTCTACGACAGCGCCGGCGAGCCCCTCGGCGACGCGGTCCGCGCGAACACCTTCGCGAGCTATGGCCAGTACCTGCCCACGCTGACGGCGCTCGCGGGGGGTGGCTTCGTCGTCGGCTGGGAGTCGACGCCCTACCACTGGCAGGACGAGCCGACCCAGGACGGCAGCGGCTCCGGCGTCTACGCGCGCTTCTTCGACGCCGCGGGCGACCCCATCGGGGACGAGGTCCGGGTCCACGTCGAGAACGATCGCGACCAGGGCCAGCTCGACGTCTCGGCCCTCGCCGACGGGGGCGCCATCTTCGTCTGGTGGTCCGCGACGGATCTCTTGAAGTCACCGGGCCCGACCCAGGGCTTCGGCTTCCGCTCGGTCGTGCGCGCGCGGCGCTTCGACGCGATGGGCGTGGCGCAGACCGACGAGCTCCTCGTCGCCGATACGGTGCTCCAGGAGAACCTCGAGACCGAGCCCGACCAGCCGAGCGTGGCCGGGCTCGACGACGGCGGCTGGGCCGTCACCTGGACCCGCGCGCGCCTCCGCCCCGACGGCGAGTACCGCGTGCCCTACCCGAGGACGCTCCAGGGGCGACGCTTCGGGGCGGACGACGCGCCGCTCGGGCCGGCCTTCCAGGTCAGCCAAGAGCCGCGGAACCTCTTCAGCGACGAGTACGCCTCCCGGGTCGTCGGGCTCCCGGGCAGCAGCTTCGCGGTGGCCTGGCTCGCCTCGCGCACCCAGGGCAAGGGCGCCGTCCAGCGCCGCTTCGACGCGAGCGGCTTCCCGCGGGCGGGCGAGGAGGTCTCGAGCGGCTGGCTCACCGGCGGCAGCGTCGACGACGTCGGTCAGGCGCCGATCCCAGGCTTCGGCGCGCTGGTCAGCTGGAACGTCTCGGAGGGCGGGGACTACAGCCTCGGGCTCCAGGCGCTCGACGCCCACGGCGAGCCGCTCGACCTCGAGCCCTGGACCTGGACGTTCGACGGCAGCCGGCCGGAGGCGCGCGCGGCGCTCCTGACCGACGGGGCCCTGGTCGTCGGCTATCGGGAGACGGCCGAGGACTTCAAGGGCGACATCGCGTTCCAGCGCTTCGTCTGTCCTTAGGGTCCGTGCAGAAACATCTCAACCGCCTGGCCGGCGGATCCGGCGGCCAGATGGTTCACCCGTCTTGGTCAGGCCCTTTGCTACAGCTGTTGTTTCTACCACCGAGACGCGGAGACACAGAGGGCCACGGAGAGGCGAACACGCTGCCATCTCCGTGGAGTCTCCGTGCCCTCTGTGTCCTTCGTGGTGAAAAAGTCGCATGAGACCGGCGTCTTGCACGAGAGTGAACGGCGTTGCCCCGAGGGCGGCCGGTCAGTCGGCGACCCGGACCACGAGCTTGCCGAAGTTCTTGCCCTCGAGGAGCCCGATGAACGCGTCGGGAGCGCGCTCGAGGCCGTCCACGACGTCTTCGCGGAAGGCGATGTCGCCGCTGGCCACCCACGGGGTCATCGCGGCGAGGAACTCGCCGAAGCGGTGGCCGTAGTCCTGGTGGATGATGAAGCCGCGCATCGTCAGGCGCTTGGTCAGGATGGTGGACATCAAGAGCGGCGAGCGGTCGGGGCCGGCGGGGAGCGACACGGCGTTGTACATCGCGACCAGGCCGCAGACGGGCACCCGAGCGCGGGTGTTGAGGAGCGGCAGGACGGCCTGGAGCACGGCGCCGCCGACGTTCTCGAAGTAGACGTCGACGCCGTCGGGGCAGACCTCGGCGAGGCGCGCGCGGAGCCCGGGCGCGCGGTGGTCGAGGCAGGCGTCGAGGCCGAGGGTCTCGACGGCGTAGCGGCACTTCTCCTCGCCGCCGGCGATCCCGACCGCGCGGCAGCCCTTCAGCTTGGCGAGCTGGCCGACCACCGAGCCGACGGCGCCGGTGGCGGCGGCGACGACGACGGTCTCGCCCGGCCGCGGGTCGCCGATGTCGAGGAGGCCCATGTAGGCGGTGAACCCCGGCATCCCGAGCACGCCCAGCGCGAGGGAAGGGCGCTCCATCGCGGGGTCGAGGCGGTAGATCCCGGCGCCGTTGGAGAGCGCGTAGTCCTGCCAGCCGGTCTGGGCCACGACGAGGTCGCCGACCGAGAAGCGCGGGTGGCGCGACGCCTCGACCCGGCTCACGGTCCCGCCGACCATGACGGCGTCGAGCTCGACCGGCGGCGCGTAGGACGGGGCGTCGTTCATGCGACCGCGCATGTACGGGTCGAGCGAGAGGTAGAGCGTCCGCAGCAGGACCTCGCCGTCGCTCGGCGTGGGGACCCCGGTCGTCTCGAGGCGCAGGTCGGACGCGGTCGGGGCGCCCCTGGGGCGCGAGGCGAGGACGAAGCGGCGGTTGACGGAGCTGGACTGGGGCATGAGCGCGGGCCTCCTGCGGTGGAGAGGCCCGGAGTCTCGCAGACGGCCCGGAGCCCGTCGACCGCGATGAGCGCCGGGGTCGACGCCGGTCGGGGGCGTCGTGTTACGGTCCAGCGCGACGACGAGAGCGGCGAGACCAGCGAGGGCGTGATGTCGGGTGAGGGCGCGGGAGCGCGGGTGATGATCATCGGCGGCGGCGGGCGGAGCCACGCGCTCGGCGAGGCGCTCCGGCGTAGCCCGTCGGTGGGGCAGGTCGTGTTCGCGCCGGGGACGACCGGGCTCGAGTGGCTCGGCTACGAGACCGTGCCGGTGGCGAGCCAGGATCTCCCGGGGCTGGTCGAGCAGGCGCTGATGGAGGAGTACGACCTCAGCGTGGTCGGGCCGAACACGCCGCTCGTGGACGGGATCGTAGACCTGTTCGAGGCCGAGGGGCTGCCGATCTTCGGGCCGAGGCGGGCGGCCGCGCGGCTCGAGGGGTCCAAGGCGTTCGCGCGGCTCCTGATGGGGCGCCTCGGTGTGCCGACGCCGAAGTTCGCGGTCTGCGACACCGTCGACCGGGCGCACCACCTGGCGCAGACCCGGTCCTGGGCGCGGGTCTTCAAGGCCGACGGCATCGCCTACGACAAGGGGGTCCGCGTGACGATGCGCGCGGACGAGGCCGAGCAGGCGCTCCACGACGTCATGTACGACAATGTCTACGGGCTCGAGTCCGACCGCATCGTGGTGGAAGAGCGCATCGATGGCGTCGAGGTCACGGTCTTCACGCTGTGCGACGGGCGGAACCTCGAGGTGCTCGGGCACGTGCTGAACTACCCGCGGCTCCTCGACGACGACGAGGGGCCGCCTGCGCGGGGGATGGGGCAGCTCTGCCCGGCGCCGATGGTCGACGACGAGATGGTGGCGGACATCGTGCGGCGGGCGCTGCAGCCGGCGGTGGACGACCTGGCGGAGAGCGGGTTTCCGCTGCGCGGTGCGCTGTTCGTGGACCTGATGCTCTCGCACGGGGCGCCCTATGTGATCGATTACAACGTGCGCTTCGGGGACCCGGCGACCCAGACCATGCTGAGCGCGTACAGCGGCGACTTCTATCGGGTCATGCAGGCGTGCCGGACCGGCGAGGGGATGGCGGAGGCGGTGGCGGCCCTGATCCGTGATCCGCGGCCCCGGATCTCCATCGTCGCGGTCTGCGAGGGGTATCCGAAGAAGATGGTGCGGGGCGCGAAGATCGCGCTGGACGTGACGCTCTTCGAAGAGGACCCGGACCTGAACCTCTACCTCGACGGCGTCCGGTACATCGAGGACGACGGGCTATATACGACGGGCGGGCGCACGGTCACGGTGGTGGCGGCGGGGGATACGTTCGCCGACGCGGCGGCGAAGGCGTACGCTGCGATGGACCGCGGGGTGCGCTTCGACGGGATGCACGTCCGGCGGGACATCGGGCGCGGCTACCGCTAAAAAACCGCACGAGGCGTGGAACTTTGTCGCCACCGGCGCGTACATCGAACCGCGCCGGCGAGGAGGGCCTCGCCGCGCGGGACGTATGGCGAGGAGACTGAGGAAGATGCTGGCTCACCGGGTGATGATCGGGATGGTGTTGGGGGCGCTGGCGGTCGCTGGCACGGCGGCCCCGGCCTGGGCGGACGACTGCGTGGGGTCGTCGCTCCAGATGGTGACGTCCGAGGACGCGGCCTATCGGGTCGACATCCGAACGGTCGGCCGAGAGGGATGGGAGGCGCGGTCGCTGCCGGTACACGAGTCGAAAGGGGCTTGGACGCGCCTCGAGGACGTCCCGTGGCACGGCCACCTGGTCGTCGCGGTCCCGGAGAAGTCGCGGCGCTTTGTGGTGATCCGCGCCGGCGCCGGGCGGGAGACGACCCAGCGTGTGCTGGTCTACGAGGGGGTGACGCCGTCGAAGACGGCCGGCAAGCTCGTGAAGCTCGTTCGGATCTTCGATCTGAAGGAGCTCTTGACGGAGGCGGAGATGGCGAAGCTCCACCCGTCGATCTCCCACCTGCAGTGGCTCTATCCGCGGACGGACGGCAAGCCGTCGGTGCGCCTGACGGGCGACGACAGGGTAGAGCTGAAGGTCATCGGGGGGCGCACGATCGAGCTCGCCCTCGATCACCTCCTGCCGCCGAAGAAGGCGGCCCCACCGAAGCGCTGAGGGCCTTGCGCAGCCAGTCACGAGCCGGGCTCGCGACGCTTGACACGCGCCCGAGCCCGGTGCAAGTTCCGCCCACGCTGCGCGCGATTAGCTCAGCTGGATAGAGCGTCGGCCTCCGGAGCCGAAGGCCACAGGTTCGAATCCTGTATCGCGCACCACCTCGAAGCCGCCTCGACGAACCCGTCGCGGGCGGCTTCGCCGCTTTCGGCGCGAGCAGGAGGCGCCGCGCGGCTCAGGCGGGCAGGGACGCCTCGATGGCGGCGGTGAGCTCGCGTTCGGTGAACGGCTTCTCCAAGACCGTGGCGTTCGCCGGCACGTGGCCCGCGTCGACGAGGTGGTCACGCGGGAGCCCCGACATGAAGACCGCGGGGAGCGACGGGTAGGCCGCCGTCAGGTGCTCGATCATCTCGGGGCCCGACATCCCCGGCATCGTCACGTCGGTCAAGACCAGCGATACGCCGTCGAGCGTCTCCTGCGGCAGCGTCAGCGCGGCGGTCGGGTTCTCCGCCTCGATGACCTCGTACCCGGCGTCCATCAGGAGCAGACACGCGACCCGGCGGACGAGGGAGTCGTCCTCGACGACGAGCACGGTAGGTGGCGCGGAGGCGTGGTCGGCGCGCAGGCTCGTCGTCCCGACATCCGGGACGTCGACGCGCGATGCGCGGCCGGGGCGGAGGTGATCGCCTCGGTCCCGCGCCTCGCCCTCGGTCGGGAGCTCTCCGAGCCGGCGAATCCGCTCCATGAGCTCGGTCGCCCTCTCGGAGACGTCCTGGATCTCGCGTACGAAGGCCGAGGCGAGCGAGGCCGGATCGAGCTCCTCGTCCAGCAGGTGGCAGTAGCCGATGATCCCGGTGAGCGCGTTGCCGAGGTCGTGGGCGACGACACGGGAGACCTCGGTCAGCTCCGACTCCGGCCGATGGGTGACCGACGGTCCGGTCGTCCATTCGCGCCTCTTCACCCGCGCCAGGGCGCGGAGCGTCGGGTGTGTATTGGCACCTTGATTCACGAGACTCCACTCCTCCGACCGTTCGCCGCCCGTTGCATGTTGATCCAGCGCAAGCTCCGGGCGGGGCTCTGCACGAACCGGGCCAGCGGTCCGAGAGCACCAGCCATGCGCGGATCCTCGGTTCGGGGGCGCTCACCGGGCATGTGGGTGTGTCTTCTCGCACGCGCTCCCGGGCGAAGTGGTGGAGATGCCCCGGGCGACTCGGAGAGGAGCGGCGCGAGCACGCCTGACCGTCAGGCGCCGCTCCGAAGCCACGCGTGGAGGATCTCGACCTCCCCCCACGGTCCGCTCAGGCGCTCGACCTCGGTCAGGGAGAGGGCGTGGTAGTCGGGCTCCTCGGCCGGGGAGCGGGCGAGCTCCTCCCAGCGCTCGACGTCGGTCACGCCGACGACAGGGCCGGGGTACGCGCCCACGTCCACGACGTAGCGCTCGTCCTTTCCGGGTGGGTCCCCGGGAGCGCGGTGGGTCCGGACCAGGCGCCGGCCATTCCAGTACGCCCACGGCGTCGCGTGCTTCGCCATGGCGCCTCGGCTCGCTCCGCGGTGCCCCGGCGCGTCGAGGAGCCACACGCCCTGCTGACGCCCACCGGGACCGGTCACCGTCAGGTGCACCGCGCCGGCCGTCGCCACCCAGAAGATCACGAAGGGCGTCCCCGGAGGTCGGCGGCCGAGGCCAGCGGCGACCGTCGAGCTCAGGTACTGGTCGACCCCGGTCCCCGCCGCGACGGCCGCGGCGGTGAGGCGCTCCCAGTCGAAGACGTGGACCTGGCCGACGGGGCGGCGGGCGCCCTCGAGGTCAGCCTCGGTGTGAGCCAGCTCCAGCGGGTGAAAGGGCAGGGTCGGGAACATCGGGACCTCCGTCGTCTCCGAGACCCTACGCCCCCACCATCCGCGCGGGGGCCGAGTCGTCTGTTCAGTGCGGCCGGGGTGGCCGCCGCGGTCACGGGTTGATGCTGCAGTCGAGGACCAGCCCCGGCGCGCCGTCACTCCCGTCGTCGCCGTAGGACGGCCCGCCGGCCCCCTTCGCGCCAGCCACGCCGCCGCTGAAGCGGTTGGTGGAGCCAGCGGCGCAGTAGCCCATGCCGGTCCCGGCGCCCGCGGTATAGATCCCGAAGCTGCTACCGCCGCAGCCGCCGCCGCCCCCGCCGCCGTTACCGCCGTCGCCTCCCTCGCCGCCCTTGCCCGCCTCGGCGTAACAGAAGCAGTCGCCGGGACAGGCCCCGCCGTCGCCGCCCGTCCCGCCGCTGCCGCCCGCGCCACCGCCACCGCCACCGCCGCCGTTGCCGCCGGAGCCGCGGTAGATCTCGGTGAAGCGGATGGACGGCGCGACGCCGCCGGTCACGAAGATCCCGAAGGAGCTGCCCCCGGAGCGCCCGCCGCCGCCCGCGGTCCCGCCGCAGGCGCCCGAGCCGCCGCCGCCACCGTGCGCGCCGACCCGGTCGCCGGCCGAGCAGAGCCCCGCGCTCCCCTCTTCGCCGCCGCCGCCACCGCCACCACCGCCGCCGCCGCCGCCGTTGCCGCCGTCGCTCCCGTCGGCGCCGTCTGCCGCCCGCCAGTGACCATCCACGACGGTCCCCAGCGACGCCGCGCAGCCCGCGCCCCCCAGGCCGTCGCCGCCGTCCGAGCCGTTCGCGCCGACCGCGCCCGCCATGGACTCGTCGGGGAGCGTGCACCGGCAGCTCGAGACGCCCCCGTTGATGAAGCCGTCGTCACCGGCGTCGCCCCCGGCGCCGGACCCGCCACCCTGGGCCCCGTCTCCAGGCTGTCCGGCGGCGCCGTCATCGGCGCTGCCGTCGTCGCCCGCGGGCGGGCTCTGGCTCGGAGGACAGCGGTTGCCACCACCCGCGCCGCCGCTGACGTCGTCACCGCCGCAGACCTTGCCGCCGCCGTTCGCGTAGATCCGGTCGGTGCCCGCGGCACAGGCGCCCTGGCTCTCGTAGGCGTCGTAGGGGTTGTGCTGGCTCGCGTTGAAGCGGATCTCCCACGAGTCGAGGGTCCCGCTGCCCTGGCCGTCGTCGTCGGTCACCACCAGGGACCACTCCCCGGCGGTCGACGTCCCGACCAGCGGCGCGAGGCTGTCGACCGGCGTGAAGTCGCCGGGGAAGACGCCGTTCATGTCGGCGGTGCACAGGCAGATGATCAGCAGACACCCGGCCGACTCGTAGAGCTGATACGTGGTCCCGTCCGGCGCCACGAGCGCCAGGCTCACGTCGACGTTCCGGCACCCGTGGGTCAGGTGCACCTCGATCTCGATGTCGGGGGCGCCGCTCTCGTCCGTCCCGATCGGGCAGCCGCGCGCGACGTTCACCGTGCTCGTCAGGCTGGTGCCGTCGTCGTTCGGGATCGACGCCCCCGGGGCGGCCCCCGCCACCGGCGCGCAGATGGCGTCGGGGTCGCGACCCGCGCCATCCACCCCGTCGTCGCCGCGGGAGCCGGCCGTGCTCGCGCCGCCGTTCCCGCCCGCGCCGGCGTAGACGCTCACGTCCGTGACGGTCAGGCAGGGCTGCCCACCGCAGGCGCCGGCGTCGCGCACGTAGATCCCGTACGAGCTCATCCGCGCCTCGGTCGAGTTGGCGCCGTACACCACGAAGCCGGCGAAGGTCGTCTCCTCGACGATGTCGACGGCGCTGACGGCCTCGACGTGGCCCGGGCCGCTCTGCCCGTACAGGACCGTCAGGTTCGCGCCCGGGTCGTACTGCCAGGTCCGCGGATCGAAGCCGCCCACCAGCGACACCCCGGAGCGGACGGTCACCGACTCGTCGTACGCCCCCGAGGACACGAAGACCTTGCTCTTGCCCTCGGCTGCCGCGCGGGCGTTGCCGCTGAACGGGCCGCTGTCCACGCTGGAGCACGGCCGGTCCCAGGCCCCGCAGCCCCCGTCCGCGACACCGCCGTTCGACGGCGTCGCGACGTAGATGGCGTCATCGTCGATGGCCAGCTCGCAGCCGTTGTCGGGCAGGCCGTCGGCGTCGACGTACGCGACCCCGTCGATGGTCCGGCAGGTGAAGCCGCAGGTCGGCTGCCCCGAGGTCGTCGCGCAGGTCGCTTCGGCCTGGTTGTCGACGTTGTAGTAGACCGCGCAGTCGTTGCCGCAGGCCCCGCAGTGCGCGGGAGAGACGTAGGTCCCGCTCGCGTCGCGGAAGTCCTCGTCGGTCTCGCCGTCGCAGTCGTCGTCGAGGTGGTTGCAGGCCTCGTTCCCCGCGTCGCCGGGCGCCGCCGAGCAGCGCACGTCGTCGCCTCCGCTGCTGCAGACCCAGGCGCCAGCACGCTGGCAGGCCCCGACCCCGACCTGGCAGACCCCGCCCAGTGGCCGGTCCGGATCGTCGCGGAAGCCCTCGTCGGTCTCGCCGTCGCAGTCGTCGTCGAGCCCGTTACAGCGCTCGCGGTCGCCCGGCGGACCGGCCACCGCCGAGCACGTGGCGCCGCCGTCGGCCGCGCAGACGACCGTCCCGTGGCGCAAGCAGAGCCCCCGCCCGACCTCGCAGACGGTCCCGAGCCCGTCCGGGCCGGCGAAGTCCTCGTCGGTCTCGCCGTCGCAGTCGTCGTCGCGCCCGTCGCAGCGCTCGTCGCGCTGGACCGAGAGATCCGGCGCCACGCTGCACCGTGTGCCATCGCCACCCGGCGCGCACTCGACGTAGCCGTTGCGCGCACAGGTCCCGTGACCCGCGGTGCACGGTTCGAGGAGCCCCGGGAAGCCCTCGTCGGTCTCGCCGTCGCAGTCGTCGTCCACGCCGTTACAGGCCTCGGCGCTCGGCGTCGGCCCGACGCACCGCAGCGCCGCCTCGCCCGGGACGCAGCCGAACGTCCCGCCGCAGCTCCCCACGCCGGTGACCGTGTTCGTACACGCCTCGCCCCGGTGGGCCACGTCGTCGATGACGCCGTCGCAGTCTTCGTCGACGCCGTCACAGGTCTCGGCCCGCGGCGTCGGCGCGTCGCAGCCGCTCCACCCCGGCGCCGCCGCCGGGTCGCAGGTCTCGGCCCCCGCGCAGGTCCCCTCGGCGTTGCTCCGCTGGCAGGCCCGCGACGCGCCAGCGTCCCCGGCGAGGCAGGTGCAGCTCAGCGACGTCGGGACGCACTGGCGGCCGCCGTCGGGCTGGTCTTCACAGGAGAAACCCGCCGGGCAGCTCCCCGCCGCCGTGCCGTGGGCGTTGCCCGCCGCGCAGTCGTAGGCGCAGACCCTGGCCCCGTCGAGCTCGAGGCAGCGGTCGCCCGGGGTCCCGCAGTTCGCGTCGCTCGCGCACGGCTGACACACCGAGGTCCCGGCGGCCAGACAGGTCAGCGGCCCGACCTGGTAGAAGCCGCTGTCGCAGCTCGCGACCTCGCAACGCGGCTGCCCGCTCGGGCCGACCGCGCAGGTCGCGGCCGCGTTCGGGATGGCCCCGGCGCAGCTGACCCCGCAGGCGCCGCAGTGGTCGTCGTCGACGTACCGCCCCTCGGCGTCCCGGAAGGGCGTGTCGATCCCGCCCGCGCAGTCGTTGTCCTGATAGTCGCAGACGTCCGGCGCCGGCGTCCGGGCGTCGCACCAGAAGCGCACGGCGCTCTCGCCGTCGGGGACCGAGCAGCGCCAGACGCCCGCGCACGTCAGCTCGTCGACCGACCTCTCGCAGGGCTCGTCCGGCGTCGCGACCCCGTCGTCGACGGCGCCGTCGCAGTCGTTGTCGACCCCGTCGCAGACCTCGGGCGCCGGCGTCGGCCCTTCGCACGCGCTCCAGCCGGTGTCGACCTCGCAGCGCTGGGTCCCGGCGCACGCGCCCACCCCGGCGACGGCGTTCTGACACCCCCGGACGAGGCCCAGGGCCGCGGTGTTGGCCGTGCAGACGCAGCTCCCCGTCTGCGGCATGCAGCGCTCGGGTCCGCCCTCGGTCACCGGGCCGCAGGCGTAGCCTGGGGCGCAGCCGCCGTCGGTCGGGTCGCAGGCCGCGACGCACACGCGCTGGCCGTCGAGGGTCGTGCAGGTCCCGCCGAGGCAGTCGGCGTCGACCTCGCAGGGCCGGCAGCCCGAGTTCGGGGGCAGCCCGCACTGGAAGTCGTTGAGCTGCACGAAGCCGTCCGCGCAGTGGTCGACGACGCAGCTCGGCGCCTCGGCATCTCCGCCGCAGCGGCCGACGCCGTTGGCGATTCGGTGCGTGCAGTCGTTGTTGCAGCTCCCGCAGTGCTCGGTCCGGAGCCAGTGGAGCGCGCCGTCGCCGTCGCGCACCTGGAAGTCCTCGTCGGTCTCGCCGTCGCAGTCGTTGTCGGCGAAGTCGCACACCTCCTCGCGCGGGGTCGGCCCGCTGCACACGAGCCCCTGCGTCCCGAGGCACGCGAGCTCGCCCGGACAGCTGAGGCCGCCGACGTCGTTGGTGCACGGGGCGCCGAGGTCGGCGATGTCCTCGTCGAGCGCGCCGTCGCAGTCGTTGTCACGCCCGTCGCACACCTCGGCGGCCGCCAGCGGCGCCGAGCACGCCGTCCAGCCGCCGACCTCGCAGGTGGCGATCCCGGTGCAGACCCCGTGCGCGTTCGGGGGGCTCGCGCAGGGCCGCTTCGCGCCCAGGCTGGACGCGTCGCAGGTGCAGGAGCCCGTGACCGGGACGCAGCGATCGACCCCGCCGACGTCGCTGCAGCCGAAGCCGTCGCCGCATGCCCCCTCGTCGCAGGGCATGACGCAGACGTCCGCGCCGTCGAGCGAGACGCAGCTCCCGCCGAAGCAGTCGGCGTCGCCTCCGCACGGGAAGCACCCGGCGTCCGGCGGCAGCTCGCACTGAAAGGCGTTGACCGGCACGTAGCCGTCGTCGCAGGTGGCGATGACGCACAGCGGGAGCTCCGGCGTGCCCCCACAGCGCCCGGTCCCGTGCGCGATCGCGTCGCTGCAGTCGTTGCCGCAGGCGCCGCAGTGGGCGTCCAGGGTCCAGGAGCCGCCGGCGTCGCGGAAGTCCTCGTCGGTGGCGCCGTCGCAGTCGTCGTCCTGGCCGTCGCAGGCCTCGACCTCGGGGACCGGCCCCTGGCAGAGCCAGCCCTGTTGGCCCAAGCAGACCTGGACGCCGTCACAGGAGCCGACGCCGTCGACCGTGTTCTTGCAGTCCGCGCCGGCCCCCGGCAGCGACTCGTCCACGAGCCCGTCACAGTCGTCGTCGCGGCCGTTGCACTGCTCGCCGGCGGGGACCGGGGCCGAGCACTCGCCCCAGCCGGTCTGCCCGTCGCAGACGCTGATGCCGTAGCAGCGCCCGGCGGCGTTCACCCGCTCGCAGGCGCGGGTCCGGCCGCTGACGTCGGCGGTGCAGGTGCAGGTGCCGGTCGTCGGGACGCAGCGCGGCAGGCCGTCGACCTGCTCGCACGCGTAGCCCGTCCGGCAGCCGCCGTCCTCGTCGCAGGGCATGACGCATATCTGCTCGGTCTCGCCGTCGTGATCGAGCTGCGTGCAGGTCCCGCCGAAGCACTCGAGGTGGGACAGGCACGGCAGGCAGCTCGCGTCCTTCGGGGGCAGGCACTGGTACTCGTTGACCTGGACGTAGCCCTCCTCGCAGCTGTCGACGACGCAGGCGGGCCCTCCGGAGAGGGTCTCGCAGCGCCCGACGCCGTTCGGGATGATGGTCGCGCAGTCGATGCCGCAGGCTCCGCAGGCGACGTCCAGGGTCCAGCCGCCGTTGGCGTCGCGGAAGTCCTCGTCCGTCTCGCCGTCGCAGTCGTTGTCCACCGAGTCGCAGCGCTCGACGGCCGGCTGAGGCCCGGAGCAGAGCCACCCCTCGGTCCCGAGGCAGATGCGCGTGCCGGGACAGCTCCCGGCGTCGCTCTCGTTGGCGCAGGCCTCGCCCGCCCCGATCAGCTCGCTCGCGTCGTCGACCAGGCCGTTGCAGTTGTTGTCGACCCCGTCGCAGACCTCCTCTTCGGGGGTCGCCGCGTTGCACTGGGTCCAGCCGGCGGTCGTCTTGCAGGCCTGCGTCCCGCGGCAGACCCCGAAGGCGTTGACGTTGTCGCACACCCGGAAACCCGAGCTGAACCCGATGTAGCAGGTGCAGGAGTCGGTCTCGGGCAGGCAGTAGCTCCCGGCGGGGGCCGGGCCACCGTCGCCGGCCGCCGTCGGCTCGGCGCAGGTGAAGCCCGTCGGGCAGCCGCCGCTGGCGTCACACCGGGTCGCGCAGCGGCCCTCGTCGTCGAGCCGCACGCAGGCGCCGCCGGGACACTGGAGATCCGCCTCGCACAGATGACACAGCGAGCTCTCCTGCGGGACGCACAGGAAGACGACCCCCTCGTCCTCCATGACGCCCTTGCAGTCGTAGCCCGAGGGGCAGTCTCCGGCGCAGGTGTCCGTGCAGAAGAAGCCCGAGGGGCTCTCGAGGCAGCGGCCGCTCGCGCAGTCGTCGTCGTACTCGCAGGCGGTGCCGATGGCGCCGCCGGTCGGCCCGGCGTCGACGTCCTGCTCGGCGACCTCGCCCGCGCCGGTGTCCTCGGTCGCGCCGGTCTTGTCGCTGCCGCAACCCGCCAGCGCCGCGACCAGCAGCGTCGCGGCGACCGCCGTGCGCGCCCGCGGCCAACCCGAAAGCGCCTCATGGAGTGAGCTCTTCATCACGATCGTCCTCACGGGTTGAAGCTGCAGTCGACGAGGGTGCCGGGCTGCCCGTCGGCGCCCGCCTGCCCGTACGAGGCGCCGCCCTTGCCGGCCGGGCCCGGCGCGCCGCCGGTGATGACGTTGCTCGACCCGGCCGCGCAGTAGTCCAGGGCCGTCCCGACGCCCTGGGTGTAGACGCCGAAGGTCCCGCCGCCGCAGCCGCCGCCGCCGCCACCGCCGTGGCCACCGTCGCCGCCGGCGCCGCCCTTGCCAGCTTCGGTGTAGCAGAAGCAGTTGCCCGGGCACTGGCCACCCTGGCCGCCGAGCCCCCCGTCACCGCCGGCTCCCCCGGCGCCGCCGTCGCCCCCGGTCCCGCCGAAGCCGCGCTGGATGCGGGTGCCGGTGATCGTCGGCGCGACACCCCCGGTCACGAAGACCCCGAAGGAGCCTCCTCCGGACGCGCCGCCCTGACCGCCGTCGCCGCCGCACGCCCCGGAACCGCCGCCACCGCCGTGGCCACCGACGCGGTCGCCGGTGGAGCACGACTCGCCGCTGGCCCAGTCGCCGCCGCCGCCGCCGCCACCACCGCCGCCACCGCCGCCGTTGCCCCCGAGGGTCCCGTCGGCGCCGCGGAGCCCGCGCCAGTGCCCGTTGGTCACGGTCCCGGCGGCCGCCGCGCAGCCGCCACCCGGCGTCCCGTCGCCGCCGCTGTCGCCGTTCGTCCCGACCGCGCCGGTGCGGGAGGCCGCCGGCAGGGTGCACAAGCACGCCGCGATCGCGCCGGTGATGTCGCCGTCGTCGCCCGCGTCCCCGGGCTGACCAGCGCCGCCGCCGAGCGTCCCGTCGCCCGGCCGTCCACCGGCCCCGTCCTCGGCGCTGCCGTCGTCGCTCGGGTCGGGCGGGTTCCGGTAGATCGGCGGGCACTGGTTGCCGCCCCCGGCGCCGCCGCTGACGTCGTCGCCGCTGCAGCTCTTGGCCCCGCCGTTGTCGTAGACGCGGCTCGTCCCGGCGCCGCACTCGCCCGCGGCGACGTAGGCGTCGTAGAAGTCGTGGTTGAAGCGGATCTCCCAGCGCTCCAGGGTCCCGGCGTCGGGCGCGGCCTCGTCGTAGGCGCGGAGCGTCCAGGTCCCCGCGGTGCTGGCGCCCACCAGGCCGGCGGTCGGCGGCAGCAGCGGGCCGCCGTAGGACGTCGCGAGGTCGACCTCGCACCCGGTGCTCCCGCAGGTCGAGTCCTTGAGCTGCAGCGGCCCGACGCCCGACGAGGCAGGCGGGACCAGCGTCAGCCGCAGGTCGCAGTCGCTGCACGGGTGGGTGAGCTCCACGAAGACGACGAGCCGAGCGCGCCCCGCCGCGTCGGCGCCGATGGCGCAGTCTTCCGTCACGGTCACGGCGCTCTGGACCCCGGTCGCGTCGTTGTCGGGGATGGTCAGCCCCGGGGCCGCGGAGGCCACGGGCGCGCAGCCGTTCGCCTCGGTCCGGCCCTCGCCGTCGACCCCGTCGTCGCCTCGGTCTCCGGCCGCCCCGGCGCCGGCGTTGGCCCCGGCGCCGGCGTGGATCTGGTTGTCCGAGAGGGACAGGCAGGGCGCCCCGTCGCACAGCGCCGTGTCGCGGACGTAGACGCCGTAGGAGTTGGCGCCGGGGGTCGTCGCGTTGGCGCCGTAGACCACGAACCCGGTGAACGTCGTCGGCTGGTCGATCCCCGTCGCCGTGACCGCCATCCGGTGCCCGCCGCCCGACTCGCCGTAGATGACCGCGAGGTTCACGCTCGGGTCGTAGCGCCAGGTCTGCGGGTTGAAGCCGCCGAACAGCGAGACGCCGGCGCGGAGCGTGACCGGCTCGTAGTAGGCGCCGGCCGAGGCGAACACCTTGGAGCGTCCGGTCGTGAGGGCCCTTGAAATGCCGTCGCCGAGCGAGCCGCACGGGTGGTCCCACGCGCCGCAGTCCCCGGTCGCGGTCCCCCCGTTGGCCGGGGTGGCGACGTAGACGGCGTCCTCGTCCACGGCCAGCTCGCAGCCGTTGTCCGGGAGGCCGTCGGCGTCGACGTAGGCGACCCCGGCGAGGGTCCGGCAGGTGAACCCACAGGTCGGCTGGCCGGCGACGAGCTCGCAGCGGGCCTCGGCCTGGTTGCCGGCGTTGTAGTACGCCGCGCAGTCGTTGCCGCAGCCGCCGCAGTCCGCGACCCCGGCGTAGGCGCCCGCGGTGTCGGTGTAGTCTTCGTCGGTCTCGCCGTCGCAGTCGTCGTCGACGTAGTTGCAGGTCTCGGCGCCGCCGTCGCCGGGCTTCTCCGAGCACCGGACGCTGTCGCCGTCGGCCGTACACAGCCACACGCCGACCCGCTCGCAGGCGCCGAGCCCGGCCGCGCAGGCCTGCCCGAGGGGGCTCATCGGATCGTCCACGAAGTCCTCGTCGACCCGGCCGTCGCAGTCGTCGTCGACGCCGTTGCAGGCCTCCGCGTCCGCCGGCTCGCCGGGCGCGGCCGAGCAGGTCGTCATCCGGCCCTCGTCGTCGCAGGTGTAGGTCCCCTGGCGGACGCAGGCGCCGACCCCGACGCTGCAGATCTCGCCGAGGCCGGTGTCGCCGACGCGGAAGTCCTCGTCGGTCTCGCCGTCGCAGTCGTCGTCGAGGTCGTTGCAGCGCTCCGGGCCCTTCGCGCTGAGATCTTCGGTCACGCTGCACGCCGTCCCGCCGCCGTCGGCCTCGCACTGCACGACGCCGAGGCGCTCGCACACCCCCGCGCCGGCCGAGCAGCTCGTGTAGAGGTCGTCGAAGCCCTCGTCGGTCTCGCCGTCGCAGTCGTCGTCCGCGTAGTTGCAGACCTCGAGCGACGGGGTCTTGCCGACGCAGACCAGCGCCTCGGAGCCGGGCGCGCAGTCCCGGACGCCCGCGCAGGTCCCGACGCCCGCGACCGTGATGTCGCAGGCCTGGCCCCGCCCGGCGACGTCGTCGACCTGGCCGTCGCAGTCCTCGTCCACGCCGTCGCAGCGCTCGACCGCCGGCGTCCGCGCGTCGCAGGCGCCCCAGCCGGGCGTCGCGGCGGGGTCGCAGGTGGCGGTCCCGAAGCAGGTCCCGGCCGCCCCTTCGACCCGACACGAGCGGGTCGCGCCGAGGTCGCCCGCGAGGCAGCTGCAGCTCCCGGACACCGGGACGCACTGCCTGCCGCCGGCCCGCGCCTCGCAGGTGAAGCCCGCGGGGCACTCGCCCTCGGCCGTGCCGTGGAGGTTGTCGGCGCCGCAGTCGTAGCCACAGAAGGTCCCCCCGTCGAGGGCCAGGCAGGCGTCACCCGGCGCGCCGCACGCGCTGCCGGGACCGCACGGCTGGCAGGTGGCGTCGGTCGCCGGGAGGCAGGTCAGGGGCCCGGCCTGATAGAAACCCGGGTCACAGGTCGCGACCTCGCAGCGCGGCTGGCCCGCGGCGGAGACGACGCAGGTGGCGGTCGCGTCGGGGACGGCGCCGGCGCAGCTCACCCCGCAGGCGCCGCAGTGGTCGTCGGCCACGTACCGCCCCTCGGCGTCGCGGAAGCCGTCGTCGACCCCGCCGGCGCAGTCGTTGTCCTGGTAGTCACAGACCTCGGCGCCGGGCTCGCGCGCGTCGCACCAGAAGCGGATCGCGCCCTCGTCCGGGGGCGTCGAGCAGCGCCACGAGCCGGCGCAGGTCGCGCCGCCCGCGGACCGCTCGCACGGCGCGGTCGGCGAGGTCAGCGCCTCGTCGGTCTCGCCGTCGCAGTCGTCGTCGACGCCGTTACAGCTCTCGGGCGCGGGGACGGGGCTGTCGCAGGTGCTCCAGCCGGTCGCCGCCTCGCAGACCTGTGAGCCCCGGCAGGTGCCGACGCCGTCGGTGGTCACCTCACAGCTCCGGATGAGGCCCAGCGCGGCCGTCTCGGCGGTGCAGACGCAGCTCGCGGTGTTCGGCAGGCAGCGCTCGGGCCCGCCGGGGGTGACCTCGCCGCAGGTGTAACCCTCGGCGCAGCTCTTGGCCTCGTCTCCGCAGGGGGCGACGCAGACGTCCTGACCGTCGAGGGTCGTGCAGGTGCCGCCGAGGCAGTCCGCGTCGTCGTCGCAGGGCTGGCACCCCGAGTCCGGCGGCAGGGCGCACTGGAAGTCGTTGATCTGGACGTAGTCGGGGTCGCAGCGGTCGACGAGGCACACCGGCGCGTCGGGGTCCCCCCCGCAGCGGCCGACCCCGTGGGGGACGCGGGTCGCGCAGTCGTTGTTGCAGGTCCCGCAGTGGGCGTCGCGGGTCCAGACCAGCTCGCCGTCGCCGTCCCGGTCGCGGAAGTCCTCGTCGGTCTCGCCGTCGCAGTCGTTGTCGACGAAGTCGCAGGTCTCCGCGCCGGGGATGGGCCCGTTGCACACGAGCCCCTCGCTCCCGAGGCACAAGGTCGTCCCGGCGCAGGACCAGCCATGGTCGACGTCGTCGTTGGTGCAGGCCGTCCCGACCTCGGGGAGCTCCTCGTCGAGGCCGCCGTCGCAGTCGTTGTCGACCCCGTCGCAGACCTCGGCGGCCGGGATCCGCGCGGTGCAGGCGCTCCACCCGGTGGGCTCGCAGGTCTCGGTGCCGGTGCAGATCCCGTGCTCGTTCTCGACGCTCGTGCAGGGGCGGCTCGCGCCGAGGTGCTCGGCGTCGCACGAGCACGAGCCGGTCACCGGCAGGCAGCGGCGGTCGTCACCGACGGCCACGTCACCGCAGGCGAAGCCGTCGCCGCAGGCCTCGTCCCCCTCGCCGCACGGCATGACGCAGACGTCGAAGCCGTCGACGGTGACGCAGCTCCCGCCGAAGCAGTCGCCGTCGGCGGCGCAGGGCCGGCACGAGGCGTCGGGCGGGCGCTCGCACTGGAAGTCGTTGACCTGCACGAAGCCCGGGTCGCACTCGGACACGACGCACAGCGGGACGCTCGCGGTCCCGCCGCAGCGCCCGGCCCCGTTGGCGATCGCGGTGGCGCAGTCGTTCCCGCAGACGCCGCAGTGGGCGTCGAGGGTCCAGTGGCCGCTCGCGTCGGTGAAGCCCTCGTCGGTCTTGGTGTCGCAGTCGTCGTCGAAGCCGTTGCACGCCTCGACGGCCGGGGTCCGGCCGTTGCAGAGCCAGCCGGCGGGGCCGAGGCAGAGCCACTCGCCGCCGCAGCTCCCGACCCCCTCGACCGTGTTCTCGCAGGGCTTGCCCGCCTGGCCGAGGGCCTCGTCCACGGCGCCGTCGCAGTCGTTGTCGACCCCGTCGCAGGCCTCGGCCTCGGGAGCCCGCGCCGAGCACGCGCCCCAGCCCCCGTTGTGGGCGCTGTTCCCTTCGCAGATCTCGACCCCGTAGCAGGTCCCGGCGTCGGCGCTGCGGCTGCACGTTCGGGTCCGCCCGACGGCGTCCGCCGTGCAGGTACAGGTCCCGGTGATCGGCACGCAGCGCTCGGCGCCGCCCACCTCCTCGCAGGCGTAGCCGTCGGCGCAGCTCCCGGCGTCGCAGGGCATGACGCAGACCCGCTCGGTGACGCCCTCGAAGTCGAGGCTGGCGCAGCTGCCGCCGTAGCACTCGGCGTCGCTCGCGCACGGAGCGCAGGTCGCGTCCTTCGGGGGCAGGCACTGGAAATCGTTGACCTGGACGTAGCCGGGCTCGCAGCTCCGGACGACGCAGGTCGCCCCGGCGTCGTCGACCCGGCAGCGCCCCTCGCCGTGGGGGATGTTGGCGGTGCAGTCGATGCCGCACGCCCCGCAGTGGGCGTCGAGGGTCCAGCCTCCCTCGGCGTCCCGGAAGTCCTCGTCGGTCAGGCCGTCGCAGTCGTTGTCGAGGGCGTCGCAGCGCTCGAGGTCCGGGAGCTGGCCGGAGCAGATCCAGCCGGCGCTCCCGAGGCAGACCCGGGTCCCGGCGCAGGCCCCGGCGGCGGAGGCGTTCTCGCAGGGGGCGTCGACCCCGTCGAGCTCGAGCGGGTCGTCGATGAGGGCGTTGCAGTTGTTGTCCACGCCGTCGCAGACCTCGTGGGTCGGCTCCCGCGCCGAGCACGGCCCCCAGCCGGTCGCCGGCGCGCAGCTCTGGGTCCCGAAGCAGCGCCCGTCGGCGTTCTGCCGGGCGCAGGTGCGGATCCCGCCGTCGACCCCGGCGAGGCAGCTGCAGGAGCCGGTCGTCGGGGCGCAGTAGGTCCCGTCGGGAGCCTGGCCGGTCGCGACCGCGGGCGGCGCCGCGAGGCAGGCGTAACCCTCCGGGCAGTCGTGCGCCGCGGCGCAGGCCGAGACGCAGCGCGACTCACCGTCGACCGTGGCGCAGAGCCCGCCGGCGCCGCACTGGGCGTCCTCCTCGCAGAGCCGGCACAGCGCGCTCGAGAGCGGCAGGCACAGGCTGACGATGGCCTCGCCGTAGGTGATGCCGCGGCAGTCGAAGCCCGCTGGGCAGCTGTCCTCGCAGGCCTCGGTGCAGACGTAGCCCGTGGGGCTGTCGACGCAGAAGCCGCTGGCACAGTCGCTCGGCGCGCCGCAGGGGGCGCCGAAGCCGCCTCCGCCGTCCGCCGCCGCCGCCGTGTCCCTCGCGGCGTCGGGCTGGGTGTCCTCGGTCGCGGTCGAGCCGTGTTCGTCGCTGCCACAGGACGGAGCGACGGCCAGGGCGAGCGTCACCGCGAGGGCGAACGCCGACTGGCCGACGGCTCCCCCCGGGGCGGAGGGGCGTCTCTCGTTCATGTGCTCGTTCCTCGGAGCTGGAGCCTGGGGCGAGCGATTCGAGCTGGAGCGAATCACGTCCACGATAGCCGACGGGGGCGTTTCGCCAAGCGCACGCCGGCCCGGGGATGTAATCGGTCGTTCGACGCCGGTTCTTCAGCGCGCCGTCGCGACGAGGCCGATTCGGCAGTGCAGCACAGCGTCGTCGGTCTTCCCTGCCGGCCGGCATCGCGCCGAACCGCCGCCGGCAGTGCTGCGCTGCAGCCAGATCGCCACGAGAGGCCCGCGCAGCGCCTCGGAGCTCGACCTCGTTGCGGGCTCCGGCACGCGCGCGTGCGCGCGCGAATCGACCTTGTCCCCCGGCCGGAGGCGCTGTTAGGGTGCGGTCCCGCGCGGGGCGGGACGGCCCTCGTCAGCCGCCCCGCTCCCGGGCGTACGAACGCGTTGGAGTTGAGCGCCGTCACGGCGCGAGGAGGAGCTCATGTCGACCATGTCACCCAAGGACATGAAGATCACCTACACCTCGTCCCAGACGGATCTGGTGGCCTTCCACGAGTACTTCGATCAGGCCCTCGAGGCCCTCGAGGGCGAGCTCGGCCGCGAGTACCCGATCTACATCGGGGGCGAGGCGATCACCGTCGACGCTCCGAAGCTGACCGACACCTCGCCGGTCGACCGCGACAAGGTCCTCGGGCTGTTCCAGCTCGCGACCAGGGATCACGTCGACCAGGCCGTCGCCGCGGCCAACGCCGCCAAGAAGGGCTGGGCCGGAACGCCGTGGGAGGAGCGGGTCGCGAAGCTCCGCAAGGCCGCCGAGCTGCTGCGCGAGCGCAAGTTCCGAATCGCCGCGCTGATGGGCTGGGAGGTCGGCAAGAACCGCCTCGAGGCGATGGGCGACGTCGAGGAGTCGGCCGACCTCATCGACTACTACTGCGACAGCATGGTCGAGCACTCCGGCTACATCCAGGAGATGAAGGCGCTCACGCCCATCGAGCACAACCTCGACGTGCTGCGGCCCTACGGCGTCTTCGCGGTCATCGCGCCGTTCAACTTCCCGGCGGCGCTCCTGACCGGCATGTCGTCCGCGGCGCTCGTCACCGGCAACACCCTCATCATGAAGCCGGCCCAGGACACGCCGTGGACGGGCCTCGAGATCTACAAGGCCTACGTCGACGCCGGCATCCCCGGCGGCGTCGTCAACTTCGTGACCGGCAAGGGCTCGGTCATCGGTGACCACCTGACCCTCCACCCCGGCGTCGACGGCGTCGTCTTCACCGGGTCGAAGGAGGTCGGGATGCGCATCTTCCATCAGATGAGCACCGACTGGATCAAGCCGTGCCTGCTCGAGCTCGGCGGCAAGAACCCGACCATCGTGATGCCGAGCGCCGACGTCGAGGCCGCCGCCGAGGGCGTGATGCGCTCGGCCTGGGGGCTCCAGAACCAGAAGTGCAGCGCCTGCTCGCGGGTCTACGTCCACCGGGACGTCGCCGACGAGTTCACGCGGCTGCTCGTCGAGAAGACCGCGGCCATCAACATCGGCAACCCCGTCCGCGAGGGCGTCTACTTCGGGCCGGTCATCAACGCGGCCGCCGTCAAGAAGTACGACAAGGCCGTCGCCGCGGCGCGCGAGCTGGGCGAGATCCTCTACGGGGGCGAGCACCTGACCGAGGGCGAGCTCGCCAAGGGCAACTTCGTCTCGCCGTGCATCGCCAAGGTGCCCCACGACTCGTGGGTCATGAAGGAGGAGCACTTCGTGCCGTTCCTGGGCGTCGTCGTCATCGACGACCTCGACGAGGCGATGGCCAAGGCCAACGACGTCGAGTACGGCCTGACCGCCGGCTTCTTCAGCGGCTCCGATGACGAGATCGCCCGCTTCTTCGACGAGATCGAGGCCGGCACGGTGTACGTCAACAAGCGCACCGGCGCGACCACCGGCGCCTGGCCCGGCTCGCAGCCCTTCACCGGCTGGAAGGGCTCGGGCGGCAGCGGCAAGGGCGGCTGCGGGCCGTACTACGTGCAGCAGTTCATGCGCGAGCAGTCCCGCACCCGCATCATCGGCTGAAGAGCGCCGGCGCCTTCGACAGACGAGTTTTCCGCGTGACGACGCTGGCCGAGGCGAGGCCGCGGGCAGCGTGGTCCGCTCTGGCAGCGCGGGGAAGAGCGCGCACGCGCCCTCCTCCCCGCTACCAGAGTGATTGATCCGGCGGCTTCGCCGCCTCCACCGGCCGCTGCGCGGCCAAGTAGAGCTCGGTGAAGTGGCGCTCCGCTGCCACTTCCCCGAGCTCTCCTAGACAGGGTGAGCCCATGACCTTCGAGCGTGACTACCCGCGCATCGTCGTCCCCCCGCCGGGGCCGCGCGGCAAGCAGATCATCGAGACCGACGCCGCGTACTCCTCGACCTCGTACATCAAGGTCTATCCGCTGGTGATGTCCCATGGCCGCGGCGCCATGATCGAGGACGTCGACGGTAACCGCTTCATCGACTTCATGGCGGGGATCGCCGTGGCGTCGACCGGCTACGGCCACCCCAAGGTGGTGGAGGCGGTCAAGAACGCCTCCGAGCGGTTCTTCTCGATGTGCGGGACGGACTTCTTCTACCGGCCGATGTCGGCGCTGGTGGAGCGTCTCGCCCAGATCGCGCCGGGCCCGAGCAAGAAGCGGGTCTTCCTCTCCAACTCCGGGACCGAGGCCATCGAGGGGGCCATCAAGCTCGCGCGCCACTCGACCCGTCGGACGGACCTCATCTCGTTCTACGGCTCGTTCCACGGGCGGACCTACGGCGCGATGAGCCTCGGGGCGAGCAAGGTCAAGCAGCGCGCTCACTTCGGGCCGTTCCTGCCGGGCGTCCACCACGTGCCGTACCCGGACCCCTACCGGCTGAAGACCGGCGGCCAGGACGCCGGCGAGTTCGTCCTCGAGCACATCGAGAAGCAGCTCTTCAAGCGCGTCGTCGCCCCCGACGACGTGGCGGCCATCTTCATCGAGCCGATGCTCGGCGAGGGCGGCTACGTCGTCCCGCCGCCGGGCTTCCTGCAGGGCCTCCGCGACCTCTGCGACCGCCACGGGATCCTGCTGGTCTTCGACGAGGTCCAGAGCGGCGTCGGCCGGACGGGAGAGATGTGGGCCGCCGACGTCTTCGGCGTCGAGCCCGACATCCTCTGCTCCGCCAAGGGCCTCGGCTCGGGCGTGCCCATCGGCGCCATCATCGCCAAGGAAGAGGTGATGACCTGGCCGAGCGGCTCCCACGGCTCGACCTTCGGCGGCAGCCTCATCGGCTGCGCCGCGGCCCTCGCGACCCTCGACCTCGTCGAGGGCGGGCTCATGGAGAACGCCCGCGTCATGGGTGCCCGGCTCAAGGCCGGCTTCGAGAAGATGGCCGAGCGCTTCGAGTGCATCGGCGACGTGCGCGGCCACGGCCTCTTCCTCGGCGTGGACTTCGTGAAGGACCGCGTCAGCAAGGCCCCGGACAAGGACCTCATCGAGCGCCTCGAGCGCGCCGCCTTCGCGCGCGGCCTGCTGCTGCTCAGCTGCGGCGAGAGCGTCATCCGCGTCGCGCCGCCGCTCGTCCTCGACGAGTACGACGTCGACACCGGCCTCGCCATCTTCGAGGAGGCCCTCGCCGAGGCCGTCGCCGGCTGAGCCCCGCGTCGGCGGCGACATCCTCGCCTCGAACCTACGCCCCGCCCGCCGTTGTGCGGTGCGGGGCGTTCTTCGTTCAGATGGTTTCCAGGGAACTGCCTCGGGCCTTGACGCGATGCGGAGAGGTCGAGATCTTTCGGGGGTCGCCGGGGCCCCGGTGACCTCCTGGGAACGGCAGCGGTGACGATGAAGGTGTGGGCGCTCCTCGGCGTGGTGTCGGCGTGGCTCGTGGCGTCGTGCGGTGGCGCGGCGGCGCCGACGGAGGGCGGCCGCGTGGCCATCGACGTGGCGGCGCTGGGCCTCGCGGGCGTGGACAACGTCACCTACACGATCAGCGTGACGAACGAGTCGGGCGAGCGGGTCTGGTCGCGACAGCTCGACGCGGACGGTTACGGCGACGGCGCCGGCTCGCTGTCCTACGTCGGCGCGTGCGACGCCGACGACGATCCGAACGGCGACGGGGACGCGGTCAACGTCGTCGGCTTGACCGTCGACGCGGTCGTCGCAGGCGGGGTGACCCTGACCGCCGGCGTCGACTACGCGAACCCGGCGCCGAGCGGCTCGCCGCTGACCCGGGACGTCGCGTGCCTCGCCGACGCCGACGTGGCCGTCCAGCTCGACCTGACCCTGGCGCGGCGGGCGACCCAGGGCTTCTTCGACGTCGCGGTGAGCTTCGAGGACGCCTTCTGCTCGGCCAAGCTCGACTGCGTCGACGACGACGGCGACCCGCTCGAGCTCCTCCACGTCCCGGGCGGCGGCCGCGGCCGCACGGTGGTCGCGGCGCTCGCCTGCACCGGCGGGCTCGGCAGCGACACCTGGCTCTACGCCGACGCGCTGACCCTGGATTGCGGCGCCGCAGGGTCGGTCGATCTGGCGCCGACGGAGCCCGCCGGCAACCACGGCGCCGTCGCGCCCTGGGTCTTCCAGCACGCCGTCTACTTCGGCGCCGAGCAGCTCGCGAGCGGGGCGACCAGCTACGGAAAGAGTTACTGGAACGTGGCCGTCGGCCTCGACGAGGCGGCGCTGCCCACGACGAGCGCCTGCGCGCTGAGCTGGGCGGCCACGGCCTCGTCGAGCCGCTTCGACGTCGGCGCCGCGCCCGCGGGGACCACCTGGCCGGTCATCGCCTGGTCGGTCCCGGTGACCAGCCTGGGCAGTGGCGCCGTCACCTGTGGCCGACACCCCCTGTACGGGGACGACGTGACCGTGGGCTACGCCGAGGGCCTGGTCTGGCCCTACGAGATGTACGGGGACGTGCTCGCGGGCGGCGCCGGCGCCTTCGCCCGAGAGAGCGGCGCCAACGTCGGCGCGCCGGCCTGGGCGAGCGCGCCCGACCTCGGAGCGCTGAGCTACGGCGCGACCGTGGACGTGATGTTGAGCGCCCCCGACACCGATCCCGGCGCGACCGTGACCTTCACCAGCGCGGATCTGCCGAGCTGGCTGAGCCTCACGACCGACGGCCACCTGACCGGCGGGACCCTCGACGAGGCCGAGCTCGGGCCGGTCAGCTTCACCGTCGTCGCCAGCGACGGCCTCCATGACGCGCCGCGGACCTTCACGCTCCTCGCCCGGCACGCCGCGCACTGTGAGGCGATCCGCCAGGCGCAGCCCACCCTGAGCGGCCTCTCCGTCCACGTCGTCGACCCGGTCGGCGACGGCGCCGATCCCTTCGACGTCCTGTGCGACATGACCAGCTGGGGGGGCGGCTGGACCCTGATCGCGGCGCAGTTCGAGTCGGATCCCGTCGCCTGGGACGAGGGGCGCCAGGCCGACTACGACCCGACCCTGGCCTCCGGCGCGGGGTTCGCGCTCGCGGGGGCCGACCTCGTCGCCCACGATCAGCTGGCCTTTGGCAGCGTTGAGTCCACCGGCGCCGGTACCTGGGACCGCGCGACGATCGACTACGTCGACCACGTCTACGACCCGTCGGCCGATTACGCCGCGGTCGCGGTCACCGGGTTGGCGACCCCGCACAGCTATCAGATCGACCGCCACACCAGCGGCCACCACAATAACCACAACCCCGAGTCCACCGGCGTCGGCTCGACCGTGGACTGGGACGACACCCTGAGCATCGACCGGGTGGGCGGCCGCTACTTCACGTGGTCCTTCAGCCCCAACCAGGACACCATCCCGAGCTATCGCGGCTTCGGTATGAACGGGGTCTTCCACACCGGCTCGGACGCCTTCGCCTGGGGGCTGTGGGCGCGCCTCGGCGCCGCGCACACCGCGCCGCCTCCGACCGCCGCGCCCGCGAGCTGCGACGCCATCAAGACGGCCTCCCCGGGCCTGAGCGGGGTCGGGATCTACACCATCACGACCCCTGGCGGAGCGCCGCTCGACGTCCTGTGCGACATGAGCACCTGGGGCGGCGGCTGGACCCTGGTCGTCGCCCAGCACGAGTCCACCCCCGTGTCCTGGGGCGGGGGCGCGTCGCCCTCGACGTATGCGCCGAGCCTGTCACCCACCGCCGATCAGGCATTCACCCTCGCGGCTGGCCAGGTCCCGCCGCACAGCCAGACGGCCTTCGGCATCGCCCGCTCGAGCGCGCCGCGGGTGTGGGTCACGCAGTGGCTGGACTACGTCAGCTTCGTCTACCCCCCGTCGGCGGCGACCCACCCGGCGGTGACGGTCAGCGGGCTCGCCACCGCGAAGAGCTATCAGATCCATCGACACCCGACGGTCTACTACGCGGCCCACAACCCGGAGGAGAACACGGGGAGCACCGCGGTCTGGAACGACACCCTGACCTTCGATGAGACGGGGGGGCGAGGCTTCACCTGGGCGTTCTCCCCCAACCAGACGACCCCCGCGTCCCGGGGCTACGCGTACGGTGGCACCGCGCTCTCCGGCAACGACGACACCCTCTGGTTCTGGGCGGTCTGGGTCCGCTGACCGGGTAGGGTGGCGCGCCGCGTCGGCGGCGGATAGGGTCCGCGGCGGAGGTGAACGATGGCGCTCCCGCCCGCACTGCACACGCTCGCCCGCCGGCTGATGTTCGACCTCGGCGCGCTGGCCTACGACGGCCTGACCGGTCAGCCCATCTGGCGCGAGCAGGTCCTGCGCCTCCTCGACCACGTCGAGCCCTCGGCGCGCCCGGTGGCGGCGCTCGATCTCGGGACCGGGCCGGGGGTCAGCGCCTTCGCCCTCGCCGAGGCGCTCCCCGGCGGCAGCGCCGTCACCGGCGTCGACCTCTCGCCCCGGATGATCGCGCGGGCCAAGCGCCACCACGCCCGGCGCTTCCCGCACCTCGAGGGCGTCTCTTTCCACGTCGCCGACGCCGCCCGTCTCCCGTTCGACGACGGCGCCTTCGACCTCGTGACCGGGCACAGTTTCCTCTACCTGCTGCCGGACGCCGTTTCGGCCTTGCGAGAAGCCCGCCGCGTCCTGCGCCCCGGCGGCGTCGCGGTCTTCATGGAGCCCGCGGCCGGCGGCGCGCTCCTGACCGCCCTGCGTCGGGCGCCGTCGCCCGCCGCCGTCGTCCGTCGGGACCCGGTGGGCGCCGCCCGGTTCGCCGCGTCCATGGCGCTCTGGCGCGCCGCGAGCGCGCTCCACGGTCGGATGGACAGCGACCGCGCGACGCGGCTCTTCGGGGAGGTCGGGCTCATCGACGCAGCAATCCGCCCGACCCTCGGCGGGCTCGGCGTACACTGCGTCGCGCGGCGTCCCGCTCAGTCGACCTGAGTCACCTCGAGCGGGGTGCCGTCGGGCCCGGCGGGGTCGTGATGGACGATGATCTCGGCCTCGGGGAGGAGCTCGCGGATCGCGGCCGACACCCGGTCGCCGACCGCGTGGGCCTGCACGAGCGGCATCATGGCGTTCATCGACAGGTGGAGCTGGACGAACTGCTGGCGCCCCGACAGGCGCGTCTTCAGATCGTGGACCTCGGTGACGGCGGGGTCGGCCCGGGCGATCTCCAGGATCTGCGCGCGGGTCTCGTCGGGGAGCTCGCGATCCATCAGCTGGTCGATGGAGCGGATCAGGATCCGCAGCGCCCCGACGATGAGGATGGCGGCGATCCCCAGGGCGAAGACCGGGTCCGCCCACGCCCAGCCGAGCTCGGTGGACAGCAGGATCCCGGCGATGACGGCGACGTTCATCAGGATGTCGCCGGTATAGTGGAGGGAGTCGGCCTCGACGGCGACGGAGCTCGTCTCCCGGGCGACGCGTCGCTGATAGCGGACGAGCGCCAGGGTCGCGACGGTCGCGATGATCATGACGGCGACGCCGATGGCGCCGCGGGACACGGCCACCGGGTTCATCAGGCGATTGACCGCCTCGAGGGACAGGAAGACCGCCGAGCCCACCACGAAAGCGGACTGCGCGAGGCCGGCGAGGGGCTCGGCCTTGCCGTGACCGAAGCGGTGCTCGCGGTCGGCGGGCCTGAGCGCGAGGCGGATGGCCCACAGGTTCACCGCCGAGGCGCCGATGTCGAGCAGCGAGTCCACCAGGCTCGAGGCGACGCTGACCGAGCCGGTGAGCCCCCAGGCCGTGAGCTTGAGCGCCGCCAGCGTGCTCGCCACCACGATGGCGAGGGTCGTCGCGCGGCGGAGCAGCCGGGCGTGCTCCGGGGACGCGGTCTCTGCGGCAGAGCGGGCGTCGAGGGCGGTCATGAGCGCTCCGATATCACACGCGGGGCCGTCCGGGGGCGGAACTTCTTCCGCGCGACGAAAGACCTCACGGCGCGGCCGGTGTCGCGCGCTGCCGGGGACGGGCATCGAGCGCTCCGCGGTGCTATTCTCCGCCGGTATGCCCGGTGAACCCCACGCTCCGCGGCCCGCGCGCCTGCTCGCGCTCGGCCTCATGATCGGCGCGGTCTCGGCGTGCTCGCCCGAGGACGACCGCGGCGCGCCGTTTCTCCTGTGGGAGCAGCCCGTCGGCGGCGCCTTCGCCCCGACGGGGCCGCGCCTCGATCTCGGCGCGGTCGACCCGGACGGATCGGCGCCGCTCCGCTTCGCGCTCTTCAACGCCGGGGACGCGGTCGCCGAGGTGACCGCCGTCGGCAGCTCGGAACCAGCGCTCTTCGAGGTCACGGTCGACGCCGCGCTGCCCCGCGCGCTCCGCCCCGGCTCCCGCCTCGAGGTGCGCGTCACCCCGCGGCCGACCTCGGCGTGCGCGGTGGAGGCCGGGCTCCTCGCCGACGCCCCCGGCGCGCCGACCCTGGCGCTGACCGTGCGCGCCGACCTCGCGGAGGAGGGCGCCCCGGCCCTCGAGGTCGCGGTCCTCGACGACTCTGGCGGCTCTGCGTTGGTGACTGACGGGGCCGAGATCGACCTCGGCGCCCGGCTGCCGGGCGACAGCGCGCTGAGGACGCTGCTCGTGAGCAACCCCGGCGAGTGCCCGGTCACGGTCGACGCGATCGCGCTCACCCCGACACCGGACTTCGCGCTGCCGAGTCACCCAGGCGCGGTCGATCTCCCGCCGTCGGGCGCGCTCGCCGTGCCGGTCCTCTTCACCGCGGGCGCCGAGGGAGGAGAGCGGCAGGGGCTCCTGACCCTCTCGACCTCGGCCGGAGCCCGAGCGCTCCCCCTCGCCGCGCGCGTCGGGACCCCGGAGATAGGCTTTCTGGTCGGGAGCGGGACGAGCCTGGTCCGACCCGGCGCGGTCGGCCTCGACTTCGGCGCGGCCGAGGTCGGCGCCCGGGTCCGCCGCGTCGTCCGGGTCGTCAACGACGGTGACGCGGTGGTGACCATCACCGGCGTCAGCGCTGATCTCGCGCTCTTCGAGGTGGGGTGGGGCGCCGGCGACGGCGCGCTCGCGCTCGCGCCCGGCGAGGGCTGGGAGGTCCCGGTGACCTTCGTGCCCGACTCCGCCGGCTCTCGCGTCGCGACGCTCTCGGTCCGGACCGGCGCGGGCGAGGTCACCCTGCAGCTCGTCGGAGCGGGGCTGGCCGGGGATCTCTCGCTGTCGGTCGAGGGGGCCTCGGGCGGCGCCTACACCAGCCTCGACGACGAGGGGCGGATCGACTTCGGCGCCGTGGATCCGGGCGAGGAGGTCTTCCGCAGGGTGCGCGCCGAGAACGTCGGAGACGGCGCGCTGACCGTCACCGCGGCGACGACGACCAACGGCTTTCGCGCCTTCCTACCGACCCCGGTGGACCTCGAGCCCGGCGCCCACCGCGAGTTCCTCGTGCGCTTTCGCCCGGTCGCCAGCGTGGAGAGCTACTCGGGGAGCCTCGTGGTGAAGTCCGACCGCAACACGCGCAGCGTCGCGCTGAGCGGCGCGCTGACCCAGGTCTGCGCTGCGGCGACGGCCGCGCCGGCCGTGGAGGACGGGCCGTGCGTCCCGAGCGAGACCGTCCTGTGCTTGCACGAGGCGCGCTTCGCCGTCACCGCCGCCCACCAGACCTCGGCCTGTGAGAGCGGCGTCGCGCGGGTCGTGAGCGCCGACGACGGCTCCGGGGTCTTCGGCTTCGGCGATGGGGGCTGGGACCTCGTCGTCAACGTCGTCGACGCCTGCGCGGCGACCGGGACCTACGGCGTCACGGCGGCCGCCGCCAGCCGGGATCGGGTCGAGCTCCGCGTCGTCGACACGGCGACCGGCGCCGTGAAGACCTGGTTCAGCCCGCTCGGCGAGCCCTTCCAGCCCCTCGCGGACGCCGAGGCCTTCGACGCCTGCGTCCTGCCCGAGTAGCCCTGACCCCGAGGATCAGGGGATCAGCACCGTGGAGCCGGTCGTCCGGCGCGCCTCGAGGTCGGCGTGGGCCGCGGCCGCGTCGGCGAGGGGGCGCGTGCTGATGGTCCGGACCTCGACGGCGCCGCTGCCGAGGACCTCGAAGAGCGCCTCGGCGCCGGCGACGAGGTCCTCTCGCTTCCGCGTGTAGTCCATCAGCGAGGGGCGGGTCAGAAAGAGGCTCCCCTTCTGGCCGAGGACGCCGGGGGCGATGGCGGGCGGCGGGCCCGACGCGTTGCCGTAGGCGACCATCATCCCGAGCGGCGCGAGGCACTCGAGCGAGGACGCGAAGGTCGCCGCCCCCACCGAGTCGTAGACCACCGGGACGCCGGCGCCGTCGGTCAGCTCTCGGACCCGCGCGGCCACGTCCGCGCCGCCGTAGACGATCGTGTGGTCGCAGCCGTGCGCCCGCGCCAGCTCGGCCTTGGCGTCGCTGCCGACGGTGCCGATCACGGTCGCGCCGAGGTGCTTGGCCCACTGCACCAGCAGTAGCCCCACGCCGCCGGCGGCGGCGCTGACCAGGATCGTATCGCCGGCCTTCACCGCGTAGGTCCGACGCAGGAGATACCAGGCCGTGAGCCCCTTCAGGAGCGTCGCGGCGGCGCTGATCTCGTCGACCGAGCCCGGGAGCGTCACCAGCCGATCCGCCGCCATCACCCGCGCCGTGGCGTAGGCCCCGACCGGCGGGGCCGCGTAGGCCACGCGGTCACCGGGCGCGACCTCGGTCACGCCCGGTCCCACCGCCTCCACCGTCCCCGCGGCCTCGAGCCCGAGCGTCGCCGGCAGCGCGAGCGGGTAGAGCCCGGTCCGGTGGTAGGTGTCGATGAAGTTCAGCCCGATGGCGCCGTGGACGACGAGCGCCTCACCGGGGCCGGGCTCGCCCACCTCGACGTTCTCGAGGGTCAGGACGTCAGGGCCGCCGGTGGCGTGGATGCGGATGGCCTGTGCGTTCATGACAGCCATGGTGCGCACTGACGGGCCGAGGCGCAAGCTGCGCTACTGCTTGGCGATGTACTTCTTGAGCGTCTGGTCGAAGAAGGCCGTCTGCTTCATCGCGTCGGTGCTCGCCTGCGCGGGCACGAACGTGTCGAGGTAGCGCGCCATCCGGTCGCCGTTGCGGGCGAGGAAGACGTCGGCGCGGCTCGCGTCGAGGCGGCCGATGTCGCTCACGAGGTCGTCCCACTCGGCGAAGTCGAGCTCGGCCTTCTCGAGGCCCTCGCACACCTGGTCGTCGGGGTTCGAGTGGCAGGCGAGCAGCTCGTTCGGGACCTGGTCGCGCCAGAAGCCCCGCGGCCCGGTGACCTGGTCGGCGACCTGGGCGAAGGCCTTCAGCACGGTGATCGCCCGCGGCTTCGGGGTGTCGAAGGCGCCGTCGCTCCAGGAGGAGAGGAAGCTCTCCTTGTAGGTGGCGAGCTTCACCCAGAGGTCGGCGGCCGCCTCCCGCCCGCTGAGGCCGGCGCCCATCATCGGCGTGTCGCCGGTCTTCGCGCCGTCGTCGGACTTGGAGCAGCCGCTCGCCGCGAGGGCGACGCACAGCGTCAGGGTCGACAGGGTCACGCGAAACGTTCTGGACGACATGGCACACTCTCCGACGCGAGGTCTTGCACGAGGGGACCAGCCGGAGGACGGTTAGTAAACCTCGCGTCGAGGAAAAAAGTGGGCGGGCGGCGCTCGACCCGCGCCCCGACCGAACGAAGAGCCACGGGACCATCGCCCTTGAACCCCGACAAGCACGCCTTCGAGCAGGCCCTCGCCGAGCACGTCCCCCGCGACATGGCGGCGCTCCCCGGTCGCCGGAACGACCGCCGGACCGGCGTCATGGTGCCGGTCGTGTGGGCGCCCCGCGCCACGGTCATCGTGACGCTGCGCCCGCGCCATCTGCCGCGCCACGGCGGCGAGGTCTGTTTCCCCGGCGGCCGCCCCGAGCCCGGCGACGCCGACCTCTGGGGCACCGCGGTGCGCGAGGCGCACGAGGAGCTGGGCATCACCGGGGCCGAGCGCCTCGGGCGGCTGTCGTCGATCCCGCTCTACACGTCGGACTACCGGCTCGATCCCTTCGTCGCGGCGATCCCCGATCGCCCCCTCGAGCCCGATCCCGGCGAGGTCGCCGCGGTCTACCGCCTCGTCGTCGACGAGGTCCTCGCGCGCCCGCGGGTCGAGGGGATCCCGTACACCTTCGAGGGCCGCGAGCACCTCGCTCCGTACTTCGAGCTCGGCCCGAACGCCGTGCTCTTCGGCGCCACCGCGCTCGCCTTCTGGGAGCTCCTCGGGGCCGTCGCCCCGCTCTACGCCACCGCCCCGCCGCCGTTGGTGGTCGGCCGCTACCGCTGGTCCGACCTGCCGCCCCGAGCCTGAACGCCATGGACGAGACCCTCCGACACCGCCTGGGCGAGCTCCTCGCCGGCCTCGACCGCGCCTTCGTCGAGCGCGAGACCCACGCGCGGATGACGCTGCTGTCGCTGCTCGCCGGCCACCACGTGCTGCTCCTCGGCCCGCCCGGGACCGCCAAGAGCCTGCTCGCGCGCGCCGTATGCCGGGCGTTCGCCGACGCCACCTACTTCGAGTACCTGCTGACGCGGTTCACCCACCCGGACGAGCTCTTCGGCCCGGTGAGCATCCCGGGGCTCAAGGACGAGGACTATCGCCGCCTGACCGAGGGGTTCCTGCCGCGGGCGCAGATCGCCTTCGTCGACGAGATCTTCAAGGCCAACAGCGCCATCCTGAACAGCCTCCTGACCCTGGTGAACGAGCGCGTCTTCCACCACGGCCGCCATCGGGATCCCGCGCCGCTCGTCGGGCTCATCGGCGCGAGCAACGAGGCCCCGGACCCCGAGGGCGGGCTCGGCGCGCTCTACGACCGCTTCCTCGTCCGCCTCGACGTCCCGCCGATCCACGACGCCGACGGCTTCCTCGCGGTCTGCCTCGGCGACCTCGAGGGCTTCGACCCGCCCGCGGCGTCTCGTTTGACCACGGCCGACATCGCCGCGGTCCGGGAGGCGGCCTCCCGCGTGACGGTCCCCGCGCCGGTCCGAGAGCAGCTCGTCTCGCTCCGGGACGGCTTGCGGGCGGCGGCCGTCGGCGCGAGCGATCGGCGCTGGCGGCAGGCTCTCGAGCTCGTGCGGGTGGCGGCGGCGACGAGCGGCCGCGACGCCGTCGGGCCGTCGGATCTGCTCCTGCTCCAACACTGCTTCGGTGATCCCTCGGACAGCGCCAGCGAGGTCCGGCCGGTCATCCGCCGAGCGCTCGAAGCGCTGGTCCGGCCGCCGTCCACGACGGCCATCGCGCGACGGTGGTCGGAGCTGGCGGAGACCGAGGCGGGACCTCGCTTCGAGGGGGCCGTCACCGCGCGTCTCGGGGCCCTCGACGCCTTCGAGGTCGAGCTCGGCGCGGCCGCCGACGCCCTCGACGGTCAGCGTGACAGCGTCGTCGCCGAGGCCGAGGCCTCGCCCTGGGTCGTGGGGGTGCCGGCGCGCCTCGTCGCCGGCTTCGTCGGCGCCCGCCGAGAGCTCTCGCGCTACGCCGACGCGCTCGCGCGCTACCGAACGCGCCTCCGCTCGATCGACCTCTACGACGAGGTGATCCCGCGGGCGCGCCACGCGCAGCTCAGCTCGGTCGGGCACGGCGACATGACGCGCTTCGACGGCCGCCGCCCGCCGCTCTGGATCTCGCGCCCCGGGGCGCCGGCCGAGGACTGGATCCCGGTGAGCCGCGACGGCCTCCTGCTCCAGGAACAGCGGGCGGCCATCGCCGGGACGATCCACCGGGAGGTCGTCGACCGCACCCTGGCCGCGGGCGAGCCGGTCACCGCCGACGTGCGCTGGGACCGCGACGTGCGGCACCTCGGGCTCGACAACGAGCTCCTCTACCACCTGCTCCAGCCCCACGGCGGCGACGGCGTCCTCGAGGTGGATCTCGGGGGCGACGGCGACGCCGAGCGCGCGCTGCGGACCCTGGTGGAGTGGCTCCGCGGCGTCGGGATCCGGCGGCTCCCGGCGCCCCCCGCCCTCGATGACTGAGCCTCGCCGCTGGCGCTGGCCGCCGCTCCCGCGCGACCTGGCCGACCGCGCCGGCGCCGACGCCGGAGAGGTCACCGCGGCCTTCCACGCGCTTGCGACGTACCTGGCCGAGGGGCGCTGGCCCGCGGTGCCCGAGGGCACGGCGGAGGGAGCGCGGCTGTTGGCGACCGTCCAACGCCTCGGCGCCGCCGAGCTCGCCCTGCTCGCCCGGAGCGCGTCCGGTCGCCGGCTCCGCGCGATCGTCGCCGCGGAGGCGCTGCTCCGGGCCGTCCTCGGGCCGATGACGGCGACCGCCGACGAGCCGGAGACCGAGGTCTCGCCTGGGTCGGAGGCGGGTGGCGCCGGCGCTCCGCGGGTGGCCCTCGGGCCGGCGTTCTCGGCGATGGACGCCGTCGGCGGGCTCGCCGACGAGGTGCGGCGGCTCGCGCCGTGGGCGTCGTGGCACACCCGGGGCAGCGCGATCGAGGACGCGCTCGTCGACCGACTCGAGGAGCTCGCGGCGCTGATCGAGCGGGTCCCGGAGCTCCGCGCCATCGCCGACCGCCTGGGGCGGCTCGCCGCGAGCGAGCGCGCGTCCCGAGGCGTCGAGCGGGGAGGGCGGCAGACCGTGGTCGGCGTGACCGTCGGCGGAGAGCTCGCCGACGTCCTGCCGTGCGAGCTCGCGCTCCTGGCGGATTCGGCGACCGAGGACCTGTTCTACGCGCGCCTGACCGAGCGGCGGCTCCTCTCCTTCGAGCTGACCGGCGACGGCGGCGAGGCGCCCGTCCGAGCGCGCCGACCCGGGGCGGTCATCGCCTGCGTCGACACCAGCGGCTCGATGCGGGGCGGGCCCGAGGCGGTCGCCAAGGCGGCCATCCTGGCGGTGGCGCGCCGCGTGCTCGGCGCCGGCCGGCGGATGACCGTCCTGCTCTTCGGCGGGCGCGGCGCGGTCACGGAGGTGTCGCTCTCGCCGTCGCGGCTCGACCTCGGGGCGCTGCTGTCGCTCCTGATGACGAGCTACTACGGCGGCACGGACTTCGACGGGCCGCTCGAGCGCGCGCTGGACCTGCGGCTGACGGCCTCCGGGATGCGGGACGCCGACCTGTTGCTGGTGACCGACGGGCTCTTCCAGCTCGGTGCGGCGGCGCGCGCGAAGCTCGACGCCGCCCGCGCGCGGGACGATCTCGAGGTCGTCACGGCCGTCATCGGCGGCTACACCGACCGGGTCGCGCCGTTCTCCGACCACGTCTGGCCCATCGACGACGAGACCCTCAGCGGCGCCGGCCTCTCGGCCTACCGCTGAGCGCGAGCGCTGGCACCGCGCCTTGCTCGGACGCCGTGGTTCACCTTTGCTCGACCTGCGGCAGGTCGCTGCGCTCGGGCGGCGTTGGTGTCCTCAACGCGACAACCTCTGTACCGATCGCCCTCCGGACCGGCTACCGGCGCCCGCCGCGGCGGTGGGTGACCGGCGGGTCGAGCTTGATGTCGGGGCGGTAGAGGACGGCGGTCTTGCCGATGCGCTGGACGAGCTTGCTGCCGGTGGCCCAGGCGAGCTCGTGGGCCACGGCGACCTTGTCGAGCTCGCACTGCGGCGTCATCTTCGCCTTGATGAGCCCGTGGCGCTCCACCGCGGCGCGGGCGGCGGCGACGATCTCCGGCGTCAGGCCGTGGCGGCCGATGAGGACGCTCGCCTCGACGCCGTGGGCGACGCCGCGGAGCTCCTTGATACGGGTCCGGGTCAGGGCCTTTCGCCGCTGGCCGCGCATCACGATGACGAGCCCGTCCTCGCGCGCGTCGACGCCGGTGAGGTCGAGGCACGGACCGACGCGGGCGGCGAGCTCGTTGACGTGCTCGTCGCTGCGGGTGTGGATGACGACGACGACGTTGCCGCCGGGGGCGACGCGGCTGATGAGCTCGCGGACGCGCTCCGGGACGAGGGGGGCTGGGGCGGCCTCGAGGTCGACCAGCCCGCGCTCCGCCTCGCCGTCCTCGACCTCCACGGCCCCGGCGCTCTCGGCCAGGCCCCGCACCGCCGCCGCCAGCCCCTCGTCGCTCAGCGACAGCGCGAAGGTCCCGTTCGGGGTCAGGTCGAGGAGGCGGGTGACGGTCTTGGCGATGCGGCTCATGATCTCTCCGGGGCTGCGCCGGGCTCGGCGCGGCGGCCTCACTACCGCCAAGGGCGCCCGGCTGGCAAGCCCCGAGCCCGCGCGTCGTCGCGCGCGGCGTGCGTCCGGGCGCTATTGGGGCTGGCACACGGCTCCCCGCGGCTGTAGCTTCGGGCCATGAACAATCTCGCCGTTCTGTTTCTCACGACCACGTTGACGATCTCCATCGCCGGCTGCGGTGACGACCCGGTGGCGGGCACCGACACGGCGGACACCACGACCGGGGTGGACACCGAAGTCTCGGACACCGGCGACGGGGCGGACGCGACCGACACCGTCGAGCCCGACACGACCGCGCCGCTCCCCGCGGCCGACTGCGACCCGCTCGATCCGAGCTTCTGCGCGCTGCCGTGGCCCTCGAGCCTGTACCTGGTCGCCGACGACTCCCGCGCCACCGGCTACACGCTGACCTTCGGGCCGACGAGCCTCCCGGCCAACCTCGACGGCGTGCACATCGACCCCGCGCCCTACCGGCGCCGCGACGGCTACGGTCTGCACGACCCGGTGCTCGTCCACTTCGACGGCCTCGACGTGACGGGGCTCCCGACGGAGGACGACGGCGCGAGCTCCCTCGACGCCGACGCGCCCATCGTCTGGCTGCAGGTCGCCGAGGACGGCTCGACCTCGCGGGTGCCGTACTTCATCGACGTCGACGTGGCCTCGCCCGAGGCGGAGCGGATCCTCTTCGTGAGGCCGGCGGTCATCCTCGAGGAGGGGACCCGCTACATCATCGCCTTCCGGGACCTGAAGGACCTCGACGGGGACCCCATCACGGCGGGCGAGTCCTTCATCCGGCTCCGTGACGGCGACACCGCCGAGATCCCGGCGCTGGCCTCGCGCCAGGCCCGCTTCGACGAGGTCTTCGCGACGCTCGAGGCGGCCAACGTCGAGACCGACGAGCTGATCCTGGCGTGGGACTGGGTGACGGCGAGCGGCGAGAGCCTCTTCGGCTGGATGCTCGACATCCGCGATAAGGCCTTCGCGGCGACCGGCGAGGACGGGCCGGAGATCACCATCGACGAGGTGACGACCTACACCGCCGAGCAGAACCCCAACATCGCCATGGACCTGCTCGGGACCTTCCGGGTGCCGCACTTCATGGAGGAGGGGAGCAACCTCAACAACATCCTGGCCTACAAGGCGAAGCTCGGCGCCGACGGGCGCCCGGAGCAGAACGGCTGGATCGACGCGCCGCTGTGGGTCCGCATCCCCCGCAGCGCGCTCGACGGGACCGCCCACGACCTGCTCCTGTACGGCCACGGCCAGAACGGCCGCGGCGAGCAGGTGAGGGGGGGCTTCAACGCCCGCATCGCCAACGACCACCACTTCATCCTGGCCGCGACCGACATGTGGGGCATGAGCGAGGAGGACGTCCCCGGGATCCTGCAGATGCTCGCGGACTTCTCGGGCTTCCCGCGCCTGTCCGACCGGCTCCTGCAGGGCGTCGTCAACCACGCGCTGCTCGCCCGGGCGCTGATGAAGCGCCTGCCGCAGCTGAGCGAGCTGGCCGAGCTGAACCTGACCATCAACACCGACGAGGTCTACTACTCGGGGATCTCCCAGGGGGGCATCTACGGGCCGGTGGTCATCGCGGTCTCACCGGACATCCGCCGCGGGCACCTGGGCGTCCCGGGCAACGACTACAGCTTCCTCCTGACCCGCTCGCGGAACTTCGAGCTCTTCTTCGGCCTGCTGGCGATGTACTACACCGACCGCCCGAGCCAGGTCGTGGCGCTGCAGGCCGTCCACAACCTGTGGAACGGCGCCGACTCGGTCAGCTACCTCCGGCACATCGCGGACCCGCTCCCGGGCTCGCCGGAGAACGCGATCCTGCTCGCGCCCGCCAAGGGCGACGTCCAGGTCGCGGTCAGCTCGAACGACTGGGTGCTGCGGAGCGATATCGGCGTCGCGCTGATGGAGAACTACGACGACGAGCGGACGGTGTGGGGCGTCGACGAGGTCCCGTACCCGCACCAGGGCTCCGGGCTGGTCCTCTACGACTTCGGAAACCCCTGGCCCGACGAGAGCGTCATCCTCCCGCCGACCTCCGACGCCGAGGATCCGCACGGCAAGCCCCGGCAGGAGGACTACCACAGCGAGCAGCTCGTCCACTTCCTCCGCACCGGCGAGATCATCGACGTCTGCGGCGGCGACGGCTGTAACCCCGACTGAGCTACTCTGGCCGGATGACCCAGACCGCGGCGAGCGCCGACTGCGGGAAGACCCGCTTCGGCGCCAGCTCTGGCGGTGAGGTGATCCCCTCGGGGCGGCCGTCCGCGCCGGCCAGCTCCACGGCCACGAGGATGTCGCCGCGGGCGCGCAGGACCATGCCGAGCTCGAGGAAGCTCCAGATGACGTCGTCGCGCGCGCGAGCGGCCGGCGCCAGCTCGAGGCGGCTCAGCCCGTGGCCCCACGGGCCGAGGAGCTCCGCGTAGAGCGCGTCGAACCCCGGCACCGCGACGGCCTGGAACGTGAACAGCGCCCGGAGCGTCTCGGTCGCGAAGATGCGCACCCCGCGGGTGTGCGTCCCCGCCGCGCGGAGGTAGCCCTCCTTCAGGCGCTGCCCGAGGTCGGTGTCCCGCACCCCCGCGACCACCTCGAAATCCGGCCCGAAGCGGTCCCGGTGCGCGCGCACCAGGTCCGCGATCTTGAGCGCCGTCATCGACGTCCGCCAGTCCAGGTCCGCGGAGACCCCGCCCAGGAGCGCCACCAGGTCCATGTCGGCGATCTGCGCGCCGCTCGCCGGCAGATCGAGGAGCGTCCGTTCGCTCGTCCAGTCCGCGATCGAGACCGACAGGCTCCCGACCGGCGGCCCCTCACCGTAGGGCAGGAGCGTCCAGCGGCTCTCGACGGACCCGCCCGGGTGGAGCTCGACCTCGTCGAAGGTCCCCCAGGGGCCGTGCTCGTGGAAGAGCCCCGCGCGCACGTGGAAGGCGTGCTCGCGCAGGGTCTTCGCCGCCAGGACGGCGGACTCCGGGTGGCTCACGACCAGCTCGATGTCGACGTCGGGGTGGGCCAGCATCAGCGTCGCCGCCAGGTCTACGACCGCCGGGCGGTAGCCGCAGACGAGCACCCGACGGAGCGGCCGCGGCGCCGGGGCCGGCATCAGCTCCGGGGGATCGCGGCGCGGGACCAGCACCTCGGGGACGCGACGCTCGAGGCCGACCTCGCGGAGGTGCTCGCCGAAGCGCTCGATACACGCGAAGTCCGGACATATCGCCACGATCGCGCGGATCGGCGGGGCCGCGTCGCCGGTCGCCGGGAGCTCTCCGAACACCAGCTCACCCCCGCCGCGTCGCTCGTCCTCCTCGCGGCCGCCGACGAACCACCCGACCGGCACGACCCGGGCGTCGAGCGGGGCGCTGAGCCCCTCGCGATAGAGCCAGTCGAAGCTCGGCGGGACCGCGGGCGTCAGCGCGCCGTCGCGGCCCTCGCTGTCGTAGTCGAAGAGGAACGTGTACAGCTCGCGCCCCTCACGGCTCGTCATGAGCTCGCGCAGCAGCGGCCGGCGCTCGGGGTGGCGGATGACCGAGGCGACGTAGAGGGCCAGGAACTTCTCGGTCGGCGCCAGGGTGATCCGCGGCGCCCCCGCGACTCGCGCCGCCGAGGCGTTCCCCTGCTCGAGGATCTCGGCCACGATCCAGCACCGCCGGTTGGCCTCCCGGGCGGCCAGGATCGCGCTGGTCGCGTGGGCGTCGGCGTGCTCGTTGTCCGACGGCGACAGGACGACCACGCGCTTGGCGGTCGCGACGTCCGCCCGATCGACGAAGGTCCCGCTGTGGGCGTCGGTGGCCCGGTAGTGGATCTTGGTCAGGTCCGGCGCGCGGAGGGCCTGCGGGCGGTCGGCCTCGGCGCCGACGACCGTGAAGCTCGCGCGTCGAAAGAGCTTCTCGTAATACGCGTTCAGCTCGCGCAGGAGCCGCGGCAGCCCCGGCGTCGGGTTGACGACCACGAAATGGCGCCGGAGCCCCACCGGGCGGTTCTCGCCGAGGGCGATGAGCTCTCGGACGATGTCGGTCCCGAGGCCGATGAGGAAGCTCACGAGCAGGAGCCCCGCGATGGTCAGCGTCACGCTGACCACGAGCGCGATGACGCCGCTCGGCGACTGCAGCATGTTCCCCGGGTCCTGCACCTGCCGAAAGGACCACCAGAGCCGCGACAGGAACGACTCGTCGGCGTGGCTGAGCACGCCGTCGCCGTTGAAGTCGACCCCGTTGGCCGCGAGGTGATCCAGGATCGCCGCGCCGGCGAAGGCGAGCAGCACCACGACGAGCCCGAGGAGCGCCACGTGCCGCGCCCGGTCGCGCCGCGTCAGCACCGACCACACGTCCCGCACCACCGGCGACCAGTAGCCGACGAGCACCAGCATCCGGCTCAAGCGCAGGATCCTCAGCCAGCGGCTCTGCTCGAGGGTGACGCTCCACGGGACGAAGGACAGGAGCGCGAGCAGGTCCACGAGCAGGAACACCGCCGCTCCGAGCCTCCGCCGGGTCCGCGCGGCGTCGCTCTCACGCCCCGCGTGGTCGAGCGACCGGCGGTCGGTGGACCCGAAGAACGCGATGACGCGGAGGCAGAACTCGACCCCGAAGACGGTCAGGAACACGCCGTCCGAGATCTCGGCGTCCCCGAGGGGCACCAGGCTCAGCACGATCAGCGCGCTGAGCAGCAGGCGGACGTCGAGCCGCTCGAGCAGGGCCGCGACGCGGTCCGCCGGGCGCACCCGCGGGGCGGCCGTGTCCGAGGCGCTCATCGCCCGAGCGGGACCTTCATGAAGTCGTAGGCGACATCGGCGCGGTGGCTCACCCGCCGGACGGCGGAGGTCGCGAGGGTGTGGGGCGGGGCCGAGCGGCCGATGTCGGTGAAGACGACCCGCTCGTTGCCGAGCTCGATGTAGGCCGGCAGGTGGTTCAGCGCCCCGCGGTGGGTCGGCAGATCCTTGTCCCAGCCGGCCGCGTCCACGACGAGGAGGTCGTTTCCGGCGAAGAAGCGCTCGGAGTCCTTCGGGATGACCTTCATGTCCGACGCGTAGGTGACCTTCTTCTTGCCGGTGTCCACGTGATAGCCGTAGTTCGGCGCTGCGTCGGGGCCGGTCGACGTCTCGAGGGCGAACGCCGTCAGGTGCAGGTCCGCGACCTCGAGCGGCTCGCCCGGGACGAGCAGGTGGTGGACGAGCTGCTTGAAGGGCCCGTAGCGCTTGACGACGTCGTCCCAGAGGTCCTGGGGCGCGTAGAACGGGGTCTCCGTCTCGACCCAGCGGTCGAGGTTGCCGAGCCCGCCGGCCGCGTCACGGCTCGGGTTGGTCACGACGACGCCGGTGACCGAGAGCGCCATCTCGACCTGCTCGTCGAAGTCGTGGGTCACGTCCATCAGCAGGTACGTCGAGATGTGCTGCATGAGCGCGGACGAGCGGCGACGCATGTTGCGACCGACCGCGTCGGTGATGGGCGTCGAGGGGCCGGTTCCTAGGAACTGGAAATAGGCCATGTATCGCTCCGTCGGCGAGGGCCCGGATCGCGTGATCCGGGCGGGTTCGAAGTGGTTTGCGCGCGCGGCGGTGGTCTCGCGCGCGGTGACGGCTACCCCTTGGTCGCGAGCTCGGCGAGCAGCTGATCGCGCAGGCCGAGCATCCGCGGATCGCCGGGGCGCGCGTCGAGCGCGGCGTCGACGACGCCGATGGCGGCGGGCAGCGACCCGTCGAGGGCGAAGGCCACCGCGAGGTCATAGTGGACCTCCGGGCGCCGCGGGTCGAGCCGCAGCGCCTCGCTGAACGCGCCGACCGCCTCGCCCGGGCGCCCCGCCGCGAGGAGCGCGAGGCCCAGCCCCAGGTGGAGCTCGACGGCGTCGGGGTGGGCCCGGCAGCTCGTCTCGGCGAAGTCCACCGCCTCGCTCGCCCGGTCGGCGCCGAGGAGCGCGTGCACGTAGGTGGCGCGGGCCTCGGCGCTGCTGGTCGCGACCGGCTCGACCCACCGCAGCGCCGCCGCAGGATCGCCGTCGGCGAGAGCCAGCGCGGCCAACCGAGCGCGCGGAGAGGCCGCCTCCGGCGCCTGGGTAGCCAGCGTCTCGAGGCGCGCGCGCCCCTCCTCGACGTCGCCGGACAAGAGCGCGGCCTCCGCGGCGAGGACCGCCCAGCGCACCTCCTGGGACGCCTCCCACAGGATCTCGCTGGCGCGCTTCGCCTGGGCGAACTGGCCGAGCCGCAGCGCCGACTCGATGAGCGTGGTCGTCTGGGTGAGGCAGCGCTCGCCCTCGTTGGTCCCGAGGAGCGCCGCGCACAGCTCGGCGCGGGCGACGGGGTTGCCCGGGAGGTTCGCGGCGCGCTCGCGGAGGAGCGTCAGGTCGGGGGTCAGTTGAGCTGGCATTCGTACACGTGATCCGCACACACGTAGTCGATGGCGTCGTAGAAGCAGGTGTCGTCGTAGGGGTTGGGGCAGGCGGCGTTGAGGCAGCCGTTGAGCCCGAGGAGCGCCGCCTGGGCCTGGGGCGTCGCGGCCTCGTAGCAGCCGTAGACGCAGGCGTCGTCGCCGTCGAAGCAGAAGTCGAGGCAGTCGAGGATCCCGAAGCAGGTCCCGGTGCCCGAGCCGTCGAAGAAGCACGCCGCCTGGTCGGCCGAGCAGTAGTCGGCGAAGCAGAAGTCGTCCTCACCGCACGAGCTGGCGCAGCCGATGTAGGCGTCGAACTCCGCCTGGCCCGAGGCGCTGGCCGCCGCGTAGCACGCCTCCTGGCAGGTCGCCTGCTGCCCCTCGGGGAGCGACGAGCAGGTGTCGAAGATGCAGTCGATGATGTCGCCGCACTCGCTGGATCCCGGGTTGGTGCTGCCGTTTTCGACGCACGCCCCGGCCGAGCAGGTCCAGCCCGCCTGGCAGGTCCCGCAGGAGTTTCCGCAGTTGTCGTAGCCGCAGAGCGCCCCGCCGCAGCTGCAGGTCGTCCCGCCGCTGCACTGCCCGCCGTTGCAGGTCTCGCCCGAGGGGCAGGTGCCGCAGGAGTTTCCGCAGTTGTCGAAGCCGCAGACCGCGCCCCCGCACGAGCACGCCGGGGTCACGACGCACTGCCCGCTCTGGCAGTCGGCGTTGGCCGCGCAGGTCCCACACGAGTTGCCGCAGCCGTCGTCGCCGCAGACCTTGCCGGTGCAGCTGCACCCCGTGCCGCCGACGCAGAAGCCATCCTCGCAGGTCTGGCTGAGCGGGCAGCGGAAGAGGTCGGTCCACACGCCGTCGATGCACTGCTGGGTCAGCTGGTCGACGCAGCGCCGATCCGACCCGGTGCACGGCTCGTGGATCTCGGCGGTGTCGGCCGTGACGACGTCGGCCACGTCGGCCCCGCCGAGCGTGTCCGCGAGCTGGCAGCCCGGGAGCGTCGGGTCGACGGCGCAGTTGGGCCCGCCGCCGCTGTCGCCGCAGGCGGCCACGGCGATGGTGACGAGGGGGATGGCGATGGACCCGAACCAGGCGCGCATGACGGACTCCCTGAGCGGACGCTCGGCGAAGGCGGGACGCTACCAGGGATGCCCGGAGACGACCAAGCCCGGCGACCGCGGCGCCGACGGAGCGGGGGCTCGGCTCGCGCGCGGCGGTCGACGCTTCGTTGTCCGCGCGCCGACCGGGCGATCACGGCGAACGCGCATCATGGGCAATCGGGGATCGCGGTGTGCAGGCATGCGCTGTCGGCCTCGCAGGTGTCGGTCGTGCACGCGTCCCCGTCATCGCAGTCGTCAGCGTCGACGCAGCACCCGAGGTCGTTGACGACCTCGAGGGTCACGTCGTCGATCCACACGCCGCCCCCGTTGTTCGCCTGGTCGTCGAAGGTGTCGAAGGTCAGCGTCAGCAGCACGTCGTGGCCGGCGTAGGCGCTGAGGTCGTAGGTCTGCTCGGTCCAGACGTCGAGCGAGGAGCAGATCGGCTCGAGCTCCTCGCCGTCGACCGCGACGTGGAGCACATCGTAGATGCAGCTCGTGTTCTCCTCGAAGGACGTCTTCGCCCAGAAGCGGAGCGTCACGGTGCCCGGGGGTAGCGGGAGCACTCGGGACGCCGTCGCCACGGTCTTGCCGAAGTCGTAGCTGTAGGCGGGGGTCGCGCCGCAGTACATCGCGCCGCCGCCCTCGTGCGGGTCGAGGGCGTCGAGCTGCCACTCGACGTCGGCGTTGTCGGACTCGAAGGTCCAGCCATCGACGGCGCCGCTGCCCTCGAAGTCGGCGATCGGCTTCGGCGCGTCGCCCGCCGGCCCCCACGACAGGTTCGTGCACGCGCCGAGCTCGCAGCGGTCGGCGGTGCAGGCGTAGTCGTCGCCGCAGTCCATCGCGGTGTTGGCGCAGAGCCCCTCGATACACGCGTCCACCGTGCAGGGATCGGCGTCGGCGCAGGCGGCGTCGTCTCCCACGGTGCAGCACTGCGGGTTGGCGTCTCCCGGCTCGCAGGTCCCCTCGAAGCACACGTCGTCGAGGGTGCAGACGTCGCCGTCGTCACACGGCAGGACGTTGTTGACGGTCGTACAGCCGATGGTCGTGTCGCAGTAGTCGTCCGTACATGGGTTTTGATCATCACAAGTGATCGTCGGTCCGGTGCAGACGCCCTCGACGCAGCTGTCGTTGTCGGTGCAGGCGTTGCCGTCGTCGCACGGGCCGCTCTTGACCTCGACCTGACAGCCCTCGACCGGATCGCAGCTCGCCTCGATGCAGGGGTTGTCGGGATCGCCACAGACCGGCGGGTCCCCGGGGACGCACTGGCCATCGACGCAGGTGTCGTCGTCGGTGCAGGCGTTACCGTCATCACACGCCCCCGCGCGCGGCGTGTGCTGAGGTCCGAGCACCGCGTCGCAGCTGTCGGTCGTGCACGGGTTGCCGTCGTCGGTGTCGATCGCGGTCCCGGCGCACTCGCCCTGGAAGCACCGGTCGCCGCTCGTGCAGATGTCCTCGTCGTCGCACGGCGTCTGGTTGTACGTGTGGACGCAGCCGCTGTCGGGGTCGCAGCCGTCGGTCGTGCAGGGGTTGCCGTCGTCGCAGGTCTCGCTGGCCACGCAGGCGCCGCTGACGCAGGTCTCGCCGGTCGTGCAGGCGTCGCCGTCGTCGCAGGCGAGCCCGTCGGCGAGGTCGCTGACGACGCACTTCTTCTCGACGCACTCGACGGTCTTGCACGCCGGGAGCTGTACCCCCTCCTCGCAGTCCGCCGCCTCCTGGCACTCGTCGGGCACCACTATGACGTCGGTGTCGGGGTCGTTCGTGGAGGCCGCCGTGTCGGCATCGCCACCGGCGTCCACGTCCTCGACGGTGTCGTCGTTGGGGTTCGGCGTCGTGGGGCAGCCCAGGACGAACATCGACGCCAACGCCGCGATCGAGGTCAGCAGAGCGCGGCCGGCGTGGGGGACAGTGGCGGAACGTCGCATGGCGCGGAGACTACCGGGGGGACCGGCCCGAGGCAATCGGTCCCTCGGCCCTCGGCGAATCAGCGCACGGGCGCTCTACAGCACGCCGACAATGGCCAGGGCGACACCGCCGGCGGCCAGCACCCCAGCGATCACCTTCATGATCGTCGCCTTCTTCTTGGAGGAGCGGGTCAGCTCCTCCTCGGTCTTGCCCGACACCAGGAACGGCCGCTTCTTCTGATCGTCGGTGGGCTGCCGCAGGACGACGCCCTCGTCGTCGGTGTCGGCGACCTCGCCGAGCGCGTAGAGCGGGCCGCCGACGGGCAGGATCTTCTCGATGAACTTGTAGCCGATGGTCCGGCTCGACGAGCCGCCGAGGAAGCCGCCGGTCGAGACCGAGAGCCGGAAGCCGCCGTGGTTGAGCACGAGGTTCCCGCCCGACATCTGCTCGATGGCGTTGGGCTGCTCGAAGCGGTCGACGACCTTGACGAGCTCGACCGCCTTGGCCGTCGGCTTGATCCGCAGCCGACCGGTGTCGTCCTCGAGGTAGAACGGCGCCTCGCGGCGGTTGGAGCTCACGGTGTCGGTGTGCTTGCGCCACTCGGTCCGGACGTTGCCCTGGGCGTCCCGGCGCTCCTCGCGCCGCTCGACGACCCGCTCGACGGTCGTCTCGCAGATCGCGGCCGGCGTGTCGCTGAGCTCCCCCCGGAGCGGCTCGTCGCAGGCGACGCGGCCCTTCAGCTCGACGTAGTCGCGCCAGCCGGTGCTCATCCCGGCCGGCATGTCGGCCTTGATCTCGCCGACGAGGCTCAGGAGATCGCCGACCTTGGACGTCTCGGTGGCCTGCATGTAGTGCGCCTTGTTGGCGGCGCGCGTCGACAGGAAGAACAGCACGGCGCCGATGACGATCAGAACGAGGCCGACCCAGAGCATGGCTTATCCCTTCGAGTGTGGATACGCCGGGGCGTACCGCGCTCGACGGCGTGCCCCCGCGGCCCGAGGATAACGCCTCCGCGCTCGGGCGCAACCGGCCTCCGAGCCGGGAAGCGGCGGCGAGCGGAGGGAGCTCCGCGCTGTCTACGAGGTGGGGTCACGGGCGTCGGCCCCATGACATCTGTGTCATGGAGGAGGCGCTCGAGGTTACGGCCTGACCCCAACCCCGGCCGGGGCGCGAGGCGCCCTTCGACGACGAAGAGTGGCGCTTATTCAGCCGGTTGTGGTCATTCGATCGCTCGGCCGCCCGCCTCGAGACGAAACTGGATCCCATATTGCAGATGCTCGGGTCGCACCGACGGCCCCGTGGGAGCGCCCCACGAGCCGAAGCCCTGCTGCCACGGAGACGCTATGGCGATCCAGCTCGAGGTCACGACGAACACGGTCCTGCCGGAGGCCAAGCCCAGGAAGCGGGCGAGCTCCTCCAAGCGCGACTCGCGCGCGGACCGGCTGTCCGGTGAAGAGCTGAACCCGATCCTCGTGTACCTGCAGCGCATCGGCGACGTGCGCCTCCTCAACCGCCTCGGCGAGCAGCGCATCGCGCGGCAGATCGAGGAGGGGACGGCCGAGGTCTTCGACGTCCTCCTGTCGATGCCCTACGGGCGCCGCGAGCTGCTCGGCGCCTCCGCGCGCCTCCTCGACGACGTGGGCTACCGCTGCCAGGTCATGGACAGCGACGACGTCTACGAGTTCGAGGACACGAGCGCGATGAAGGAGCTCGAGAAGTTCCACACGCAGCTGACGACGGCGCGCGAGAACTGGGAGAAGGTCACCGGCGGCAAGAGCGAGCCCGCGGGCCTCGACGACGAGCAGGCCGAGGCCTTCCGGGCGGCGCAGCGGAGCCTCTTCCGCCTCTTCAAGGAGTTCGGCTTCGGCTACCGCGTCTTCATCAAGGCGCTCGCCCACGTCCGCCGCTCGGCCCAGGACCTCAAGCGCGCCAAGCGGCAGCTCGCGCGCCTGTCGTCGACCGCCGGGGTGCCGGCGGTGACCCTGGCCAACGCGGCGCGCGCCGACGAGGAGACCCCGACCCTGACCGCGAGCGGCCGCCGCCGCCTGGACTCGATCGTCGAGCAGATCGACACCGTCGAGCGCGAGATGGGCGTGACCAGCGACGACCTGCAGGCCGCCGTCAAGCGCCTCGAGGCGGCCCACTCCCGCGCGGAGCAAGGCCGCGCCGTGATGATCCTGGCCAACCTCCGGCTCGTGGTGTCGATCGCCAAGCGCTACATGAACCGCTCGCTGCCGCTCCTCGACCTCATCCAGGAGGGCAACATCGGCCTGATGAAGGCCGTCGAGAAGTTCGAGTACCGCCGCGGCCACAAGTTCTCGACCTACGCGACCTGGTGGATCCGCCAGAGCATCACCCGCGCCATCGCCGACCAGAGCCGGACGATCCGCATCCCCATCCACCTCGTCGAGATGCTCAACCGCATCGCGCGGGCCCGCATCGGCCTCGAGCAGCGCCTCGGCCGCGAGCCGAGCCACGACGAGCTCGCCGGCGAGCTCGAGGTCCCGGTGGAGGTCGTCGCCCGCACGCTCAAGCTCGCGCGGACCCCGGTCAGCCTCGAGACCCCCGTCGGCGAGGACGACAGCCACCTCGGCGACTTCATCGCGGACGAGGACGCCCAGTGCCCGGAGGAGGCCGCCGAGCGGCAGAGCCTCCGCGAGGCGACGCGCAAGATGCTCGACGGTCTGAGCCAGCGCGAGGCGCGGATCCTGCGCAAGCGCTTCGGCATCTGCGAGCGCCGGAACTTCACCCTCGAGGAGGTCGGCCGCGACTTCCAGCTGACCCGCGAGCGGATCCGTCAGATCGAGGCCAAGGCCCTCGCCAAGCTGCGCGGCCCCAAGGCGGTCGACGCGATCCTCGAGACCCTCGCCGACCGGTAGTCGAACACCGTGCCCCGCGGCCGCCGCGGCTCCTTCGGGAGCACGGCGACCGCGGGCCACGGCAATCGCGCGGGTCACGCGCCCCAGACGAACGAAACCCCGCGGTGCGAGAGCGCCGCGGGGTTCGTCTTTCCCTGTCGCCGGGTCGGCGCCCGGCGCTCGCTACATGAGCTTTCCGACCTGCACGAGGGCGGGGCGGACCTCACGATCACCGAGGCGGAAGCCCGCCTTGAGGGTCATCACGACGCGGTCGGCCTGGGCCGGGTCCTTCACCGGGACCACGCCGAGGGCCTGCATCGTGTTCGGGTCGAAGGGCTCGCCGGTCGGGTCCCAGCGCTCGAGGCCCAGCTCGGTCAGGCGCTCGAGGAACATGCGGTGGATGAGCTTGACCCCCTCGAGGAGGGACTCGACCGAGGCGCCGCGGGCGGTCGCGTCGATCGTCCGCTCGAGGTTCTCGTCGATGTCGAGCATCTTCTCGACGACCTTGCCCTTGGCGGCGAGGACCTCGCGCTCCTGGTCGCGCAGGAGTCGATTGCGGAACGCCTCGAACTCCTGCTCGGCCTTCTTGTGGGCCTTGATGTAGGTGTGGAGCGTCTGCTCCTTCTCGACGAGCTGCCCCTCGAGGAAGCGGATCCGCAGCTCTCTCGGGTCCGGCGGCGGCTTCGGCGGCGGCGTCTGCTCGACGCTCTCGCCCTCGGCGCTCGCGCTCTCCTGGCCTTCGACCGCCTGGTCGGGCTGCTGCTCCTGGACGTCAGCGCCCTCGGGGGCGGTGGCCGTCTCACTCGCGGGAGTGGTCTTGTCGTCCGTTGCGCTCACGATTCGTCAGCTCCTGAGGTCACTCGCCCGCTCCGGGCTCGGTCCCGCACCGCGGGGCGTCGCTGGTCGGCGACCGCCCACGCCTGGGAGAGCTCGGGGAAGAGGTCGCGAAGCGCCGCTCCATCGGGCTCGACTTGGCCGCGCAGCGGCCGGATCAGTCACGTTGACAGCGACGGAGGAGCGAGCGTCTGCTCCTCTCCGAGCGCTGCGAGAGCCCCGGCCAGCCGGGAGACCCCGGCCGGCCAGGCTCCTGGAGTTCACGCCAGCGGCGTGGGGGAGGGCGCGCGCGCCCTCCCCGAACGCCGCAAGACGGCTAGTCCTCGTCGTCGTCCTTCTTCAGGGTGGCGATCATCGCGCCGGTCGTCAGCAGCATGCCGGAGACGCTCCCGGCGTTCTGCAGCGCCGTGCGGGTGACCTTGGTCGGGTCGAGCACGCCGGCGGCCACGAGGTCCTCGTAGGTGTCCGTCCGGGCGTTGTACCCGAAGGCCCCCTCGCCCTCCTTGACCTTGCCGACCACCACCGACGCGTCGACGCCGGCGTTCGCCGCGATCTGCCGCAGCGGCTCCTCGATGGCCCGGCGGACGACCTTGACGCCGAAGTCGCGGTCGTCCTCGAAGCTGAGCTCGTCGAGCACCGAAGCCGCGCGGATGAGCGCGACGCCGCCGCCGGGGAGCACCCCCTCCTCGACCGCCGCGCGGGTGGCGTGGAGGGCGTCCTCGACGCGCGCCTTCTTCTCCTTCATCTCGGTCTCGGTCGCGGCGCCGACCTTGATGACGGCGACGCCGCCGGCGAGCTTCGCGAGGCGCTCCTGGAGCTTCTCGCGGTCGTAGTCGCTCGTCGTCGCCTCGATCTGCGCCTTGATCTGGCTGACCCGGCCGGTGATGGCCTCCTCGCTGCCGGCGCCGGACACCAGGGTGGTGTCCTCCTTGGTCAGGGTGGCGGTGCGGCAATGGCCGAGGTGGTCGAGGGTCACGTTCTCGAGCTTGAGGCCGACGTCCTCGGTGATGACGGTGCCGCCGGTGAGGACGGCGATGTCCTCGAGCATGGCCTTGCGGCGGTCGCCGAAGCCGGGCGCCTTGGCGGCCGCGACCTTCAGGGTCCCGCGGATCTTGTTGACCACGAGGGCGGCGAGCGCCTCGCCCTCGACGTCCTCGGCGATGATGAGCAGCGGGCGGCCGCTCTGCGCGATCTTCTCGAGGACCGGCAGGATCTCGCGGAGGTTCGAGACCTTCTTCTCGTGGATGAGGATGTACGGGTCCGACAGCTCGGTCCGCATCGCCTCGGCGTCCGTCACGAAGTACGGCGAGAGGTAGCCACGGTCGAACTGCATACCCTCGACGAGTTCGAGCGTCGTCTCGATGCCCTTGCCCTCCTCGACGGTGATGACGCCTTCCTTGCCGACCTTCTCCATCGCGTCGGCGAGGATCACGCCGAAGGTCGTCTCGCCGTTGGCGGAGATGGTCGCGACCTTCTCGATGTCGTCGCGCCCGCCGGCGGGCTTGGAGAGCTCGGTGAGGCGGCCGACGAGCTTCTCGACGGCGGCGTCGACGCCGCGCTTGAGGCTCATCGGGTCGAGGCCGGCCACGACGAGCTTGGCGCCCTGCTCGAGGATGGCCTGGGCGAGCACGGTCGCGGTGGTCGTACCGTCACCGGCGCGGTCGGACGTCTGCGAGGCGACGTCCTTGACCATCTGCGCGCCCATGTTCTCGAAGGGATCCTCGAGATCGATCTCCTTGGCGACGGTCACGCCGTCCTTGGTGACGAGGGGCCCGCCGAAGCTCTTCTCGAGCACGACGTTGCGGCCCTTCGGCCCGAGGGTGACCTTGACGGTGTCGGCGAGCTTGTGAACGCCGGCGATGACGCGCTTCTGAGCGTCCTCGGAGAACTGGATGTCCTTGGCCATCTGCTCAATCCTCCACGACGCCGAGGACGTCGTCCTCGCGCAGAATGGTGTGCTCCTGACCGTCGATCTTGATCTCGGTGCCGGCGTACTTGCCGAAGAGCACCGTGTCGCCGACCTTGACGTCGAGCGGGCGCAGCGCGCCGTCGTCCTTGAGCTTGCCGGCGCCAACGGCCAGCACCGCGCCGCGTAGCGGCTTCTCCTTGGCCGAATCGGGGATGATGATGCCGCCGGCCGAGACCGACGCCTCCTCGACCCGCTTGACCAGGATGCGGTCGTAGAGCGGCTTGAAGTTCATGGCGGTTCCTCCGGAGTCGTGCTGATGCGACAGATAAGTGTTCGTTTTTAATTCGATTTCCGGTCTGGCTGGCAGTCCCGGCTTTCGAGTGCCAGCAAGCTAATCACTGACCCTCGGGCGGTCAATCGCTTTAGGAGCGTCCGCGGGGCGCCGGTGGTGAGGCGCGGCCCCCGGGGCGGTGATGACAAAACGGCGGGGTCGGGCTACGGTCCCCGCCACGGCGCCGCCCCCGGGCGGCCCGCTGGCGTCGCCCAACCTCGACCCGGAGCCGGTATGCCGCAGCGTGTGGAGTATGAGTCCCTGCCGGGGACGCGCTTCGATCAGTACGTCTTCAAGCTCAAGTTGGTCCTGTCGTCGCTGCAGGCGGGGAACACCAAGTTCAAGGGGTTCCGCGACTTCCTCCGCAAGCAGAACCTCTGGGACAAGGAGCGCGCCGACAACCTCTTCTCGCTCATCGACGTCAGCTGGGACCGCAAACAGGTGACCGTCGGCAAGACCGCCAAGAAGCTGATGGGCGCGTCCTCGGACGCCGACTTCCAGCAGATCCTCTTCGATCGCCTGCAGGAGCAGAACATCCTGCTCGTGAAGTACGTGCTCGAGGCCCTCGACGTCGAGTCCGGCGGCCGCCTGCACTCGGTGCACGAGCTCTACCGGATGATCACGAGCTACGTGTACCCCGGCGCGCGCATCACGCTGACCAACTTCCAGGCCTGGATGGATTGGCTCGCGGCGAGCGGCTACATCAAGCTCGTCGGGATTCGCTGGGCGCTGTCGGACAACGGCCTCAAGATCGTCAACGAGCTCAAGTCCATGGACGTCGAGGAGATCCTCGAGGACATGGAGGACGAGGACGAGGAGGGCGAGGACGTCGACGACGACGACGATGACGACGACGACGATGACGACGACGCCCCGACCGGAGGCGCCCGCTCGATCGAGGCGGAGCTCGACGACGAGGAGGACCTCTTCGCGGACCTGCCGCCCGAGCCCGAGCCGCCGTCCGAGGCCGACATCGCCGCCGCGCGCGACGCCTTCAGCTCCACCTTCGACGACGTGCCGGGCAACAGCGAGGCCCTCGCCCCCGCGTCGAAGCCCGCGGCCCGCCGTCGTCCTCAGCTCGCCGCGGTCCCGACCCCGGGTCGGGTCGGCGCTCCGACCGTCACGCCCGCCGCCGGCTCGCTGCATGCCCCGGTCGCCGCGCGCGAGTGGCCCGCCGTCGCCACGGTCAGCCTCGACGACGCCGACACCGCGTCGCTCGTGACCCGCGTGACCGGCTGGTACCAGGCGCTGTCCGGGTGGCCGGTCTTCGACGCGCCGTCCCTCGGCGTCGAGGTGGATCCCGAGGGGTCCGACCTCGCGCTCCTCGTCGAGCTCGGGACCCTGGCGACCCTGGTCGAGGGGCTGGCCCCGCAGCCGGCGGTCTTCGCCTTCGTGCGGCGCCTCCGGTCGACGACGTTCTTCGCGTCGCTCGGCTACGGCGAGGGGCTCGAGGAGTGCCTCGACGCGCTCGAGAAGACCGGCCAGGAGCCGTGGGGCAGGGCGCTCTTCGAGCGCATCGTTCATGCGCGCTTCATCGCGCGGCGAGCCTCGATGAAGCTCGACCTGATGCCGTCGCTCCAGGCGGCGGTGGACGGCCCGGCCTTCGTGGGGCTGCTCCGCGAGCACCTCCTCGGCGAGCACTGGGTCGAGGCCCCGTTCTGGGTCGCCCGGGAGCTGGTCCGCCTCGGGGTGGTCGAGACCGACGCCGCCAAGAGCGTCGCCTGCGTGCCCTCCCGGCGCCTGCGTGAGAACGCCGCCCGCATCGGGCTCGTCCCGCGCGCCGAGATCCACGACTTCGCGACGCTTCAGGCGCTCTCGCAGCAGGCCGCCAAGCTCTTCGGCGCCGAGGCCGGCTACGGCGTCGCGCTCGAGCAGCTCGACTTCGCCCTCGGGCTCAGCGTCTGACGGTCCAGCCGCCGGCGCGCAGACGACGAACGCCCCGCGGGTGGTCACCCGCGGGGCGTTCGTGCCTTCGGTTCGAGACTACCAGCTGGTGTTCAGCGCGTAGTCTCCGGCCTTGGTGTCCAGGCTGAGCCACGAGAAGGCGCCGCCCGAGCAGGAGCCGCTGTTCATGAAGATGCGGTCGCCGTGATGGGTGACCGCCCCGTTGTGGGTGTGGCCGGTCACGATGATGTCGGCGTTGGACTGCTCGGCCATCTGCATGGACGCCAGCTGGAAGCGGTCCTTCTCGGGGCGCTCCTTGGACTCGCCGCGGATGACCTCTTCGATCCGCTCGACGACGGCCTTGAGCGGGCGCAGCCCCATCCGCATGACCCAGGCGCCGGCCCAGACGATGAACTCCGACAGCCAGCGGGCCTTGCTCACGACCCAGTCCATCTGGTGGCCGTGGGTGAACAGGATGCGGGTCCCGTCCGCCTCGACGTGCAGGGCCTCGGGCGCGCCGAGGATGTTGCCCGATACGTGGTCGTGGTTTCCATGTAGGTACCGGTAGGCGGGCCGCTCGAACCGCTCGGCGATGTCCTTGTGGGTCTCGCGGCACCGCCGAAGCTCGCGCACCTGCTGGCGCGGCGTCTTGCAGTACAGCGTCTCCCACACATCGCCAGCGAGTACGACGCGCTCGAAGTTGCCCTCGAGGAAGTCGAGAAACCGGAGGAACTCGGCGTCGTCGTGCCCGAACTCGTCCAGTTTGCCGTTCCCGAGGTGCAAGTCGCTGATCACTGCAATCTTCACGTTGTCTCTTTCCTGTCTTCTGTGCTGGTGGGTGCGCAATGTCTTACGCACCTACTATACGTTCAGGTCTTGGGCGATTCAACCCGCCGCCCGCTCATGACCGCTCCAACGAATGAGTAGAGACGGGCATTTCCTTCTGTTTAACGGGAGGTTGTTGCCTTCATCTCGAGTGCGAATTTTTTTTCGCACCGCTCGCTCACGTCTTGATATCGGTCAACTTCGTCCGATCGGGGCGGCGATTGTCTTCAAGACGCTTGACCGGCGTGACTGATGCCCGGACGATGCGCGCGTGAAGAAAAAGAGCGACCCCGGGACACGACTACAGAAGCGGCTCGCCGAGCTGGGCGCCGCCTCACGACGAGAAGGCGAGCGGCTCATCGCGGCGGGACGGGTCCGGGTGAACGGCAAGGTCGTGACCGAGCTCGGCACGCGCGTGCAGCCGGAGGACCGAATCGCCGTCGACGGCCGCGATCTCGAGGTCGCGCCGTCGCTGACGCTGGTGCTCAACAAGCCACGGGGCGTCCTGTGCGCGCGCAAGGACCCCGAGGGCCGGCCGACGATCTACGAGCTGCTCGCGCCCGGGACGCCGCACCTCGGCCACGTCGGGCGCCTCGACTTCAACACCGAGGGCGTGCTGCTGCTCACCAACGAGTCGGGGCTCGCCGAGGCGCTCCTCCGGCCGGAGAACAACGTCCCGCGCACCTACGAGGCGAAGCTCCGCGGTCGCATCAGCGACGAGGACCTGGCCAAGGTCGCGGCGGGCATCCCGCTCGACGGTCGGCCGACCCATCGGGTCGTCCTCGCCCGGATGACCGAGCGGCGCTCGAGCGCGGACTGGATTCGACTCACGCTCACCGAGGGCCGAAACCGCCACGTCCACCGCATCTTCGAGGCCGTCGGCCACCCGCTCGCCCGGCTCCGGCGGGTCGCGTTCGCCGGGATCACCGCGAGGGGGCTGGCGTTCGGCGAGGCGCGCGCGCTCACGCGGACCGAGCTCGCGCGGCTGAGGCAGATCGGCGGCGGCTGAGCGCGCCGGCGCCGCGATGATTGTGGCGCGGGTTCGAATCGTCTACCTTTCGCAGATGCGTAAGCCCTCCGTTGGTATGCGTCTCTGGGTCTGCGCGGTCCTGGCCGCGCTCGCTTCGTCAGGCTGCGGTGAAGACCCGGCGGAGGGCGACGAGACCGCGGCGGCAGACGTCGACGCGTCACCCGACACCGGAGCGCCCGACGCTGTAGCCGACGCCAGCGCGGACATCGACCTCGCGGAGGACGCTGCGTCGGACACCGCGGCGATGACCGACGACTCGGCGCACGGCGAGGACTCCGGCCCGGCTCCGGACACGCTGGTCGCCGACACGGTGACCGAGGACACCGGCCCCATCGAGGACACCGCGGTCGACACGACGGCCGAGGACACGAGCGCGGTCGTGGACACCGTCGCCGCGGGCGACACGGGCGTCGCGGACACCGTGGCCGAGGACACGAGCCCGGCGCTCGACACGGTGGTCGAGGACACGGTCGTCGTCGACGCGGCCGAGGATACCAGCCCGGTCGACACGGTGGTGGAGGACACGGTCGCAGCCGACACGACGACCGAGGACACGAGCCCCGCGGTCGACACGGTGGTGGAGGACACGGTCGTGGCCGACACGACGACCGAGGACACGAGCCCCGCGGTCGACACGATGGTCGCCGACACGGTCGTAGCCGACACGACGACCGAGGACACGAGCCCCGCGGTCGACACGGTAGTCGGCGAGGACACGGTGGTTACCGACACGACGAGCCTGCCGGACACCTACCTGCCGGATACGACCCAGTCGAGCGGTTGTCTCGCCTTCACCGCCGGCGCCTGCCCGGACGGCGAGTGGTGCAAGCCGACCGAACGCGACGCGCAGACCGGTCTCCTCGTCGGCGACTGCGTGGTCGGCGCCGGCGGGACCGCCGAGCACGGCGATCCCTGTCAGGTCGCCGCCGACTGTGAGGACGGGGCGGTCTGCCTCGGCCTGTCCTCGGGCAAGGTCTGCCTCTCGCTGTGCGACCCCGAGGCGGAGCTGGACGACGTGGGCATCTGTCCGGCGCACAGCCGCTGCAGCGGGCTCGTCTCCGGCGGCGAGCCGCTCCCCTACGGCGCGTGCGTCCCGGGCTGTATCCCCTACGTCGACGTGGCCGAGAGCGGCTGCGACCCCGCCAGCGAGTGGTGCGTGCCGGACGGCGACGTCCCGGGTGACGGGCAGTGCTTCAGCTCGACAGGGACCACCACCGAGGGGGGCGTCTGTGGCGTCGACGTCGACGGCAGCGGCTCGCTCGAGCCCGACGAGCGCTGCGAGGCCGGGCTCTTCTGCCTGAGCGGCCTCGCCAGCTCGCCCCGGTGCGTGCTGCCCTGTGACCCCGCGGCGGCGCCGAGCGAGGCCGGTCACTGCTCGAACGTGTCCGGCTACCCGGTGTGCAGCTGTCTCCAGATGACCTCGGGCGGCGTCCCGCTCGCCTTCGGAGCGGTGCTCGAGGGGTGCGACTACCTCCATGGCGGGCCGCGGGTCGAGTGTGAGCACTGGGGCAGCTGCGCGGCCGGTGAGCTCAGCAGCGCGGACGGTCAGGACCGCTGCGTCATGGACCTGCCGGACCTCGGCCCCCACGAGAGCTGCACCGCGGCCGGGCTGGGCTCGCTCGACCAGTGCGCCCCCTTCGGCGTCTGCGTCGACACCGGAGCGGACGTCATCTGCCGCTACTACTGCGCGGCGAGCGCCGGGACCATCGGCGAGGCGGGGCACCCGGACTGCGGTGACGACGCGCTCGTCTGCTATCCGGTCGCCGGCCGCGACGACCTCGGCGTCTGCGCGCCGCCTATCTGAGCGCCGCCGGTCGCCGGGCGGGGCTCGTCAGAGCTGCCCGTCCTTCTTCGCCTCCGCCTCTTTCTTCTTCCGGAGGAGGTCCTCCTCGTCGACGCCGTCGTCGAGCAGGAACGAGTCGAGGTCGGGCTCGAGCTTCGGGGCGAGGGAGCCGACGTCGCGACCGCCGCGGAGCTCCTCGATCTTGTCGGCCAGCGGGCGGTACTCGATGACCATCAGGTCGTATCCGTAGAGGAGGCGGCGGTTCCACAAGCGGAGCCGCAGGTCGTCCCCGCTCCAAACGGCCCGCACCGCCGTCGGCTGGTCGCCGTCCTCACGCGCGGTGTCCACGCGGTCGGGCTTCTTCAGGCGCTTGGACTGCTCGGCGATGCGGTCGGGGAACGGGTTCTCCGTCGTCAGCATCTTGGCGTACTTCCAGAGCTTGCCGTTGATGAAGAAGAAGAAGTGGTCGCCGCCGGGGTCCTTGAGGACGAGCATCGTCTCGTCGGTGCCGGCCATGAACTCGCCGGCCACCGGGCTGACCTCGTAGCCGGTGCGGCGGCCGTCGAAGACGACCAGCTGAGCACCGAAGTCGTCCACCTCGCGGTCGAGTTGCGCTCGCAGCTTGGCGCGGTCATTATCGTCGACCGCGGCCTTGAGCCGCGGGGCGTACAGCCGCTCGAGGCGCTGCCGCACCCAGCCCGACACGGCCTTGCTGTCGCCCCCCCAGGGGAGGTCGACGAGGCTCGAGTCCACGCGGCGCAGGTCCAGCGCGGCCTGCGCGGACGAGGGAACGGCGGTCGCCATGGGGACGACGACGAGGAGTGAGGCGAGGATGAGTGGGCGCATGAGGGGAACCGGTCCGGAGGACGGGCGAACGCCCTGCGCAAAGCGCGATCAGGCGATCGCTTCGGGGAGCATAGATGAAGTGAGGGCTCGGCGCCAGTATCGACGTACCCCCCACAACTCCGGGCAATCGCACGACATTCCTCACCTGCCGGAGGTAGCGTGATGCGACGACTCGGGACGACCCTGCGCCCGAAGAGCGAGGCCTTCCGCGACAACCGCGAGGCGATGGAGGCGGCGCTCGCCGTCATCTCCGAGGCCATGGCGGCCGCGCGGGCCGGCGGCGGCGAGAAGTACACCAAGCGCCACGTCTCGCGTGGCAAGCTCCTCCCCCGCGAGCGCATCGAGCTCCTCCTCGACCGCGACAGCTACTTCCTCGAGCTGTTGCCGCTGGCCGGCCACGGGATCCGCGGCGTGGGGAGCGGGGCCGGCGTCATCGGCGGAATCGGGGTGGTGAGCGGCGTCGAGTGCCTCATCACGGCGAACGAGGCGACGCTGAAGGGCGGGGCGGTCAACGAGTGGGCGCTCAAGAAGAGCCTCCGCCTCGCCGACATCGCCGAGAAGAACGGGCTCCCGTCGGTCTCGCTGACGGAGTCCGCCGGCGCCGACTTACCCAATCAGTCGAAGATATTCGTCCCGGGTGGCCAGAGCTTCCGCGACCTGACGCGGCGGAGCCGGCTCGGCCTGCCGACCATCTGCTGCGTCTTCGGCAACGCGACCGCGGGCGGCGCCTACATCCCCGGGATGAGCGACTACACCATCATGGTGGACGGCAACGCCAAGGTGTTCCTGGCCGGGCCGCCGCTCGTGAAGATGGCGACGGGCGAGGTGACCGACGACGAGTCCCTCGGCGGCGCGGCGATGCACGCCCGCGTCTCCGGGGTGAACGACTACCTGGCGCGGGACGAGGTCGAGGCGATTCGCCTGGCGCGGCAGATCGTGGCGCACATCCATTGGAAGAAGCCCGGCGGGCCCGACCTCGCGACGGTCGAGCCGCCGGCGTACGACCCCGACGAGCTGCTCGGCGTCGTCCCCCCCGACCTCAAGACGCCCTTCGACCAGCGGGAGGTCATCGCCCGGGTCGTCGACGGCTCGCGCTTCGCCGAGTTCAAGCGTGACTACGGCCCGACCCTCGTCTGCGGCTGGGCCCACATCCACGGGTATCTGGTGGGGATCCTGGCGAACAACGGGATCCTCTTCAGCGAGTCGTCGAACAAGGGCGCGCAGTTCATCCAGCTCTGCAACCAGCAGGGCACGCCGATCGTGTTCTTGCAGAACATCACCGGGTTCATGGTCGGGCGGCGCTACGAAGAGGGCGGCATCATCAAGAACGGCGCCAAGCTCATCAACGCCGTGTCGAACAGCGCGGTGCCGCTCTTCACGGTCATGACCGGCGCGTCTTACGGCGCGGGCAACTACGGCATGGCGGGGCGGGCCTTCGACCCGCGCTTCCTCTTCACCTGGCCCAACCACCGCATCGCGGTGATGGGCGGGCCGCAGCTCGCCGGGGTGCTCGAGATCATCAAGCGCGAGTCCGCCGCCCGGCGGGGCGAGGAGGTCGACGAGAACGGCCTCGCCCTGGCCAAGCAGATGATCACGACCCAGATCGAGCGCGAGAGCCAGGCCCTCTTCGCGACCGCGCGGACCTGGGACGACGGCATCGTCGACCCGCGGGACACGCGCAGCGTCCTCGGGATCGCGCTGTCCGCCGCCCACAACGTCCCCGTCGCCCGCTCGAACGAGTGGGGCGTCTTCCGTCACTGATGCAGGAGCGTTCCATGCCTTCGGCGACGAGCTCGCCCTTCGACACCGTGCTGGTCGCCAACCGTGGCGAGATCGCGCGGCGCGTGCTGCGGACCTGCCGCGAGATGGGGTTCCGCACGGTCGCGGTGTACTCCGAGGCCGACCGCCACGCCCCCTTCGTCCGAGAGGCGGACGAGGCGGTGCTGCTCGGCCCGGCGCCCAGCGCCGAGAGCTACCTGGCCATCGACAAGATCATCGCCGCCGCCGAGCGGACCGGCGCCGGCGCCATCCACCCCGGGTACGGATTCCTGGCCGAGAACGCCGACTTCGCGGAGGCGTGCGCCGCCGCCGGCGTCGTCTTCATCGGCCCCGGCCCCGAGGCCATCCGCGCGATGGGCTCGAAGATCGCCTCGAAGGCGCTGATGGCCGAGCACGGCGTCCCCGTCATCCCCGGCTTCGACGGCGGCGATCAGTCCGACGCGGCCTTCCTCGCCGCGGCCGACGACGTGGGCTACCCGCTGCTGGTCAAGGCCTCCGCCGGCGGCGGGGGCAAGGGGATGCGCGTGGTCCGGACGCCCGAGGAGCTGCCCGGCGCCCTGACCGCCGGCCGCCGCGAGGCGCTGGGCGCCTTCGGAGACGGCGCGCTGCTGCTCGAGCGCTACATCGAAAAGCCCCGGCACATCGAGGTGCAGATCCTCGGTGACAGCCACGGCTCGGTCATTCACTGCTTCGAGCGCGAGTGCACCATCCAGCGGCGCCACCAGAAGATCCTCGAGGAGACCCCGTCCGTGGCCCTCGACCCCGCGCTGCGCCGGTCGATCTGCGACGCGGCGGTCAAGGCGGGCCAGGCCATCGGCTACCGCTCGGCCGGCACCGTCGAGTTCGTGATGGGGCAGGGCGGTGACTTCTACTTCCTCGAGGTCAACACGCGTCTTCAGGTCGAGCACCCCGTGACCGAGCTCGTGACCGGCCTCGACCTGGTGCGGCTCCAGCTCGAGGTGGCGCTCGGCAAGCCGCTCCCCGTCGCGCAGGAGGAGATCTCGACCCGCGGTCACGCCATCGAGGCGCGCCTCTACGCCGAGGACCCGGCGGCGGACTTCCTGCCCCAGACCGGGACCCTGAGCGGCTGGCGCTTCCCGGAAGCTGCCGGCCTGCGCCTCGACAGCGGCGTCGAGCCCGGCAGCGAGGTGTCGATCCACTACGATCCGCTGCTCGCCAAGGTCGTCGTCTATGGCCCGTCCCGCGAGGAGGCCACGCGGCGCCTGGCCTTCGCGCTGTCCCAGGCCGCGGTCTTCGGGGTCCGGACGAACCGCGCGTTCCTCGTCGATATCCTACGGCACCCGGCGTGGGCGGCTGGGGACCTGACGACCCACTTCATCGCGGACCACTACGGCCGCTGGACCGCGCCGGAGGCCCTCGACGAGGACGTCACCGCGGCCTGTGTCGCGGCGACCCTGGTCGAGGTCGAGGCGCGGGTCGCTGAGCGAACGCTCCTCCCGGCCCTGCCCGTGGGGTTCCGGAACAACCGCTTCCACGACGAGCACGTCCGCTGGCGCGTCGGCGACCAGGACCGGGACGTCTTCTACCGCGCGCTCGGTGGGGGGCGGTATCGGGTGACCATCGGCGAGCGGTCGGCCTCGGCCCAGGTGCTCGAGTGGGACGGCGTGGAGCTCCGGGTCGAGCTCGACGGGCGCCTGCGGCGGGTACGCCTCGGGCTGGGAGAGCACGGCGTAGACGCCCTCGTCGGCGGCGTCGACCTCCACCTCGCGCGGGTACCCCGCTTCCCCGACGCCGACCACGACGCCGGGGCCGACGGGTGCCGCGCGCCGATGACGGGCAAGGTGATCGAGGTGCTCGTCGCCGCTGGTGACACGGTCACCGCCGGTCAGCCCCTCGTCGTCCTCGAGGCGATGAAGATGGAGCACACCCTCGAGGCGCCCCACGACGGCGAGGTCGCCGAGGTCCTCGCCGAGGTCGGCGAGGTCGTCGACGCCGACGTCGAGCTGGTGGTGCTGACCACGCCGGCCTGAAACGGAGAGCGCCGCCGAGGTCTCCCCCTGCGGCGCCCACCTCTCGTATCGCCTGGGCCCGCCGCTACTTCGCGGCGGCGGTGATGCGCGCGAGCGTCTTGGCGTCGAGCTTCTCGAGCCCGCCGGCCCGGATGACGATGGTCAGCCCACCGACTCGAATGGTCACGTGGTCACCGAGAGACAGCGCGCCCTTCAGCTCGGGGACCTCGCTCGCGAGCTTCATCCACGCGAGGGAGTAGGGCGCGATGGCGATGTCCTCGCCGCCGGCGGCGTTGTCGACCCAGCCGCGGCCGGCGCGGTAGCTGAAGACGCGGTTACTGACGCGCCGCACGGCGCTCACCTCGGAGCCGGCCCGCTCCTTGTCCTTGAGGCGTCGGACGGTCTTGGCCGCGTCCACGGCGCCCGCCCCGGACTCGGCCTTGTAGGCGTCCTTCTTGCCGGTCGCCGAGCGCACGGCGGCGGCGTCCGCCTCGTCGTCGTCGTAGGAGAAGCCCATCGCGGGGGCCCGCTCCTCGCGAGGCGAGCGACGCGGGACGACCGTCGGACGCGGCATCGGGTGGGGCGGCGCGGGGTCGATGGGGCGCACGGGCCGTGGCCCGGTCACGGCGCCCTCCTCGACCACGAGGTAGCTCGTGTAGGGCGTCACGATGCCGTACTTCTTCGCGAGCTGGACGACCTCGGCCTTCAGCTCCGCGGTCTCCCCGTTGAGGCGGATCTGGTCGAGGAGGAAGCCGACCTGCCGATGGGCCCAGAGGCTCGCGATGAAGGCGTTGTCGTCGCGCTCGCCGGGGAAGGTCTCCTCGAAGTCGAAGCGCCGGTCCTTCCCGGTCATGGTCCCGGTCAGGCGGATGAGCGCGTCGCCGTCCCCCCGGTAGCGCCCGATCAGCATGAGCTGCCCACCGCGGAAGATGTCGGGGAGCTTGCCCGGCAGGACGGCGTAGGTCTTGACGCGGCTGATGTCGAGGTCGATGTCGGTCAGCACCGGGAAGGCGATCTGGTTGTAGAGGGCCGCGATCTGCGCGTCCATGTCCTCACCCGGCTTCACGTACGCGCTGGTGCCGCCGTTTCCGTCGGCGAGCGCGTCGAGGAGGTGGGTGTTGATGTCGTCGCCGATGCCGAGGGCGAAGACCCGCGCCTTCTTCCCGTTGGCCTTCTCCGCGCGCTCGAGGATGGCCTTCGGCTCGGTCTCGCCGACCGTGGGGCGCCCGTCGGTGAGGAACAGGACGAGGTGCGTCTCCTGGCCGGCCTCCGCGCCGAGCGCCGCGGTCAGGGCGTCGTCGATGGCGGTCCCGCCGGCGGCGTCGAAGCCCTCGACGAAGCGTTTGGCGGCGGCGACGTTGGCGGCGCTGGCCGAGACGAGCTTCTCCTCGAAGCGCTCCACGTCGCTCGAGAAGCGGATGACGTTGAAGCGGTCGTCGTCGCCGAGGTGGTCGAGGCACCAGGCCAGCGCCTTCTTCGCCTGCTCGAGCTTCACGCCGGTCATCGAGCCCGAGGTGTCGAGCACGAAGGTGATGGCCTTGCCCTGGATCTCGTCGGTGTCGAAGACCGCCTTCGGAGCGGCCATCATCAGGAAGTACCCGGGCTCCTCGGGGTTCGGCCGGTGGGTGATGAGGTTGAGGCCGACGTCCTTCTTCGAGACGCCGAAGTACATCGAGAAGTCGCGGTCGAGCACGACCTTGTCCCCCTCGAAGCCGATGACGGCCTGGTTCTCGTTCGGCCGCGAGACGCTGATCTTGTGGCTCGGCGAGTAGACCGTCTTGATGGGGACGTGGCTCGCGATGCGCGCGGTGAGTGTCAGGTCCTCCAGGGTCTGAGCGGCCCCGTGGGTCGTCTTCAGCGGGTAGCTGAGCTTGTAGGTCCCGTCGAGGAACGGCAGCACCTGGGTGTACTGGATGTTGATCTTCTGTTCGCCGTTCGCCGGGATCGGGAAGATGCGCGCCTTGAACAGGTTCTTGCCCATCCAGTCGACGATCCCCGGGTCGCGCATCCGCCGCACGATGTCGCTGTAGATCTGGTTGGCGCGGTCCTTCTCGAGCACCTCGCCCTTCTGCATCTTGCCGTTGATCATCAGGCGGAAGTCCATGACGACGGCGTCGTCCGGGACCGGGAACACGTAGGTCGCCTCGAGCATCCGTGGCGTCGAGTTGACGTAGACCTGCTCGATGCTGGTGACGGCGGTGCCGTCGCGGACGTCGATGGTCACGCGGTGGTGCTTGAGCGCGAGCGGCGGCAGGGAGCCGTCCTTCGGCAGCAGGAGCCCCGTCGCCGAAGCGGTCCCGCCCAGGGCGAGGACGCTGATCAGCGCGGCGGCGAGGGACAGGTGGCGAGCGCGATGGGTCATGATACCTCCGTCACGATGGCGTCCCGGCGTCGGGCGCGGCGTCGAATGCGGAGTACGACGCGCCCAAGGCCAAAAGGATCTCTCTCGCGTGACTCGGGAGCCACTTCACCGGCGCTCGTCGCGACACCGAGCGCACGCGACGCGGACCCCGGCGACGTCAGCGCGCTCCGCGTAGCCCGCCGGTAGCAGCGGATCCTGCGCGAGGTTCAGCGGCCGGCGGGCGCCGCCCCGTCCGCGGTCGAGTCGACCGGCGGTGCGAGATCCTCGGGCGCCGGCGCCGGAGGGCGGATGTCCTCGGGCTCGTCCGGCCACAGGACCGCCGCGACCAGCCCCGACATCAGGCCGACCACGCCGACCGCCAGGCCGGCCTGGCGGGTCCCGTCGCTGGCCGTTCCGTCTCCGGCCGGGTTGGCGCCGAGCCCGACCCCGACGCTCACCCCGACGACGGCGACGACCGTGAAGGTCTTGGCGATCGTCAGGTTGGTCTCGTAGTCGTCGAGGGCCTCGGTGTACTCCGCCACCTCGAGCGCCCCCGAGTACGCGCCGGAGGGGGCGACGAACTCGGGGATGAGCGGCACGATGCGCTCGTTGGGCGCGCCCGGTCCGGGGCGCTGCGCCAGCGGCGGCAGGAGCCCGCGCGGGCGGTTCTTCATGCGTTCGATGGCGGCCTGCTCGGCCTGCTCCTCGAGGGCCTTGCGCTCCCTCTCGAGCTGCTCGCGGCGCTTGCGCTCCGCGTCGAGCTTGGCCTCGAGCTCCGCGCGCTCCTTCTCGCTCTGGATGTCGCTCATGAAGACGACGATCTCGTCGCGGTACTTGGCGACCTGGGGCATGTCCCGGATGAGCGCGAACTCGCGCAGGGCGTCGTCGTAGCGGCCCAGGGCGCGCAGGGACTTGGCCCGGAAGTAGCGGATCTTCGGGTGGTCGATCTCGGCGAGGGCCGCGTCGAAGAGCGCCACGGCGCGGCCGTTCTCTCCGGCCTTCTGGAGCTCGATCCCGCGGTCGGTGAGCTGCCGCGCGAGCACGGCGTCGCCCGCGAGCGCGTCGCCGTGACCGCCCAGCACCAGCCCCGCCGCGAGCAGGGCACACAGGAGCTGCGCCACGCGCCACCACGGCGTCGCGCGGTAACGCCTCGGCCTCGGGTGCTGCACCATCACAGGTCCTTGAACGGGTCGTCGTCCTTGTTGCCGCCGCTCGTCGCGCCGCCGCCGCCCCAGCGCGCCTTGAGCTGCTGGTTGACGACGATGACCTTGCCCGCGAGCTCCGGCCCCAGCGCCAGGGTCACCGGCTGATCCTTGAAGCGCTTCTTGGTGAGCACGAGCTCGAGCTGGCGGCTCGTCTCCGCCTCGAACTTGAGGTTCACCGGCGTCTCCCCGAGCGCCTCGTCTCCGAGCTTCACCGTCGCGCCCGGCGGGGTCGTGGTGACCACCAGGGTCACCATCGCGGTCTTCTTGTCCTCGGCGCCGGTGGTGTTGCTCGCGGCCGGATCGCCGGTGTTCGCCGCGGCCGTCATGCCGGTCTGCCCGTCGCCGCCCGCGGTCTCCGCCGTGTTGGCCGCCGCGACCGCGGTCTCCGGCGCGGTGCTCGCCTCGGCGTCCGCCTTCGCGACGTTCACGCCAGGCGCCTCGGGGAGGGGAGCGGGCTGCGTCACCGCCACCAATCGGGTGGGATCCTCACTGCGCGCGACCGCGTCGTCCTGAGGTGGCGCCGGGATCGTGCTGGGGCTGGTCGCGCCCTGGGCGACCCGGTCCACGGCGGTCTGATCGGGCGCAGCGGGCAGGTCGCGCCCGCCCATCAGGAGCACGATCGTGAGCAGCGCGACCGCGGCGAGCGCCCCGAGCGGGGCCCAGAGCACGCGCTGAGGTGGCTCGTGCGGCACGGCAAGGCGCGGCTCGGTGCCCTGCTGTTGGGGCGGCTCCTCGATCAGCGGGATCGGCTCCATCTCCATCTGGGTCGCGAGCTCGCGCGGGTCGATGGGGTCCGATATCTCGTTCCACCGCCGGATGGGCCGGTCCTCACAGTCCTTGAGCGCCTGGGCCACGTCCTTGGCCGACTGCGGGCGCTCCTTCGGGTCCTTCGCGAGGCAGCGCATCACGAGATCGGCGAACTCGGAGGGCACGCTGACGCCGACCATCCGATCGAGCGGCATCGGGCGCGTCAGCCGGTGCGCGACGACGATGTCGTGCGCGTCCCCGGAGAAGGGCCGGCGCCCGGCGGCCATCTCGTAGAGGATCACCCCGAGCGAGTAGATGTCGCTGCGCGCGTCGACCTCGAGGCCGAGGCGCTCGCGGTCACTCCGCATGTACGTCTGCTCGGGGCTCATGTACGGCGGGGTGCCGAGCACCATGCGGGCGCCGGTCAGCTCGACGTCGGCCTTCTCCTCGTCCTGGCTCTTGAGCGCCGCGATCCCGAAGTCGAGGACCTTGACCAGCTCGTCGAGGCTCGAGCGCTCGACCAGCATGATGTTCTGCGGTTTGAGATCCCGGTGGACGATCCCCGCGCCGTGGATCGCGTGCAGCGCCCGCGACAGCTGGTAGCCGACCCGATAGGTGAACGGCCACGGCAGCGGCTCGCCGGTCAGGTAGTCCTTGAGCGGCGTGCCCCGGACGAGCTCCATGACGTAGTAGAGCCCGAGGTTGGGATCCTCGCCGATGTCGAAGACGCTGACGACGTTCTCGTGGGACACGCGGCAGGCCGCCTCGAGCTCGCGCTTGAAGCGAGCTCGGACGGTCGGGTTCTCGGCGTGTTGCGGGTGCAGGATCTTGACCGCGACGCGTCGCGGCATCCGCTGATCTTCCGCAACGAACACCGACCCGAAGCTTCCAGTGCTCAGCGGAGCGCTGAGCAACCGGTATCGACCACCGAGAAACATCCTACGCGACATTAGCCCGATTCGGCCGGGTGGGCCAGCCCCGGGGCGATGTGCATTGCAGCAAAAGTCGCGGAGGACCCTGAAGCGTCGACGCCACAGGCGTCCCGGAGAGCGGCGATCCCCGCCCCGCGGGCGATCAGAACGACCCCATCAGCAGGTCGTTACGTCAGGGTGCGGGCTCGACGCAGAAGACGTCGTACTCGAGCTCGACCTGCGCGTTGTACTGCGGGAAGCAGCTCGAGCTCTCGCTGAAGACGACCGCCTCGGTCGCCGCGTTGTAGGCCCAGCCGTCCTGGCAGACCTCGCCGTCGACCTTCACCACCAGCGTCCCGGGGGCGACGGGCATCGTGGTGTAGAAGCGGTCGGTCAGGCCGAACGTCCGCTCGCCGACCTCGAGGAACTCCTGCGCGAAGTCGTTGCCGCAGATGTTCGAGATGTGTCCACCGAAGGCGTCGGTCGCCTGGATGTATCGGAAGCCCGGGGTCCCGAAGCCGCCGACGCAGCCGTCGGCGGTGACGACGATCGAGTGGATGATGACGCCCACCCCGGAGCCGGGCGCCTTGAGGTTCGCGAAGGCGTCCACGTAGAACGGGACCGTCCGCTCACTGCCGTCCTCCTCGTCGCTCACGATGATGATGACCAGCTCGGCGTCGTCCCGCAGGAACCCGTAGTTGCGACCGCTGCAGAAGCCGTCGATGCACGACAGCGGCACGCCGTCGCCGTCGTTGGTCGGACACTGGCCCGGCAGGTTCACGCACGCGATGTCGGTCCTAATCGCGCGGTCGTAGAGCGCGAGGTAGGCGCCCTCGAGCCCCCGCTCGACGTAGTGGCCGGTGGTCCCGACGACGAGGTTGTGGGCGAACACGGCGGGATCCGTCTCGCTGGTCGCGTAGCGCGGGACGCCCTGGAGCTGCCCCTTGACGATGACGGTGTCGGTCGTGGTGACCGCGAGGTGGATGTCCTGGCCCCAGTCGGTCGCGATCTGGACGATCTGCGGGAGCTCCTCCTGGAGGCGCTGTTGGTCGTCGCCCATCGAGCCCGAGTCGTCGATGACGAAGAGCACGTCGACCTTGGGCGGGGGGACCTGCAGGTAGCTGTCGACCTGGTGGGTCACGTCGGTGCCCGCGCCGGTCAGCGCGACCTCGCCGACCGGGAGGTTGTCGGAGTCGTTGAGGACGCGGACGGTGCAGCCGATGTCGCCGATGGACTCGGGGGCGAGGCGCACGTTCAGGAAGACCGAGGAGAAGCCCGGGACGATGGCGGGCAGGGGCGGCGCCTCGATGACGACGTCTCCGGTGCAGCCCGGGGTCTCGATCCCGGTGATGGTCGCCTGCATCGGCCCTGTCGCGGACACGCGGATCTGGCGGACCTCGCTCTGGCAGTCGGTACGCACGAGCCCGAACTGGAGCCGCGGCGGGGAGACGTCGACGAGGGGGACGGCGGTCTCTGCCCGCAGGTTGACGCCTCGACCCCAGCCGCCCTCGGGGGCGACGTAGGTGAAGTGGCTCGAGTTGGGGTCGTTCATGATGAGCGCGATGCGCCCGTAGTAGGAGTCACGGCCGTACCCCGACGGCTGGGCCGGGGGCGCGTCGAAGCGGATGTCGAAGTCGAGGACGCCGCCGGGGGCGAGGACCTCGCCCGGCGCGGGCTCGCGCTCGACGGTGAACGCGTTGAACGCGATCTGATCGTCGCACTCGAAGTAGAACGACGCCCCGGAGCCGGCCTGGAGGCACCCGACGAGGTCGTACTCCTGGTACTCGCAGTTGCCCGAGCCGAAGTTGACGACCTTCATCGTCGCCGTCCCCTGCTCGCCGGGTCGATAGGCGCCGAAGGCCAGGAGATCCGGGACGAAGGCGGCCTCGCAGGTCGGTCGCTGGGCGCGCCGCGCCACCACGTCGAGCGGGTACTCGGGGACGACGGGATCGGACGTGTAGAGGAAGAAGCGCGCCGTCTCCATCCCCTCGGCACCGCCCTGGTTCTCGAAGGCGAGCTCCAGCTCGACCGCCTCGCCCGGGTTCAGGGTCTTGGGCAGCAGCGAGGCGGTCGGGAAGGTGAACTCCTCGGTCGTCGGGTCGATGAGCTCGGCGCTGTCGACGGTGACGACCGAGTCGCCCTGGTTCAGCACGACGACGGAGCGCGTGGCGGTGTAGCCCTCGGCGACGAAGGCGAAGTCGATGGTGTCCTCGGGCACGACCACGATCGACGGCAGCCCGGCGGCGCCGTAGACCGGCACGTTGAGCGGATCGTGCGCCTCGTCGTTGGAGGTGATGCCGATGATGGCGAGGGGATCGCCGCTCATCGGGATCTCCTCCTGGGGGTTGAAGATCAGGCCGACGACGAACGCCCCGCCCGGGCCGAGCGTCCGTGGGAACGCGGGGACGCTCGTCAGGTGCAGGCTCGACGGCGCGTCGTAGAGCTGGAGGGACTCGACGACGAGGTCGGAGTTGCCGTCGTTGCGGACCACGAGCTCGCGCGACGTCGTGGCGAAGGGCGCGGTCCAGCCGAGCTGGACGAGCGCGGGCTCGGTCACGATCACCGGAGTCTCCTCCTCGCCCATCATGTCGAGCTCGAGGGTCACGTCGTCGCGGTCGGTCTCGACGGTCAGGATGGCGACGTCCGAGTCCCGCTGGCTGGGCGCGTAGGTCACGTCCATGGTCGCCTGGCCACCCGCGTCGACCACGGTCCCGACCGGGAGCGAGACCTCGAAGTCCGCGTCCTCGTCACCCGCGACGCTGAAGCCGGAGAGCGTCGCTGGCGCCGTGCCACCGTTATAGATGGTTATGGGTAGCTTCCGCGGGGCGCCGGCCTGAACGATCCCGAAGTCGAGCACGGCGGGGCTGGCGATGAGGCGGCCACGCTGGCCCGGCGTGCTGATGAGGATCCTGGTCTCCGGGTTGCCCTCGAGGTTGTGCTTGATGACGAGGACACCCTCGTCGGGCTCGTCGTGGTCGGAGGAGTAGGCGATCTGGATCCGCGTGACCTCGCCCGGCTGCAGGACGTCCTTCTCCACCAGCGCGATCTCGAGATCGGGGGAGGTCGTCTCGAGCGCGGTCTCGAGCTTGATGGCGCCGCTGGTACCGACGTGATGAACGGTGACGTTGCGTCGGGCGACCTCGCCGCGCGGGACGTCCCCGAACGCGATGACGGTGGGCGAGATGTCGATCTGCGCTTCCGGCCCGAGCGTGAAGCCGCTGGTTCCTCCGCCGCAGCCGGCGCCGAGCAGCGCCAGGAGCGCGAGGGCCTGGACGTGTCGCATCGGGTCCTCCTGATAGGTCGAGGGCCTCACCTAGCATCCGTGAGGACGCCGGGACAAGGCGCGTTTCGAGATTCGAACGAGGCGGCGTGGGTGTCTCTGGGGCTCGCTGCAGGCCCTCGTCGCCCGGGTCGGCTGGCGCGATCTCCCGCGTTGGAGGGAGCCGCGGGAGCGCGACCCGGGAGCGCCCGGCAGGCGAGAACATGTGACATCTCCGCCGCTGGTGACTAGCCTCCCGCGATGCCCGGAACCCGAACCGTCGCCGAAGCGGTCCGCGACGCCCTGGCCGGCCCCTGCGCGGTGGCCGACGGGACGCCGCTGGTCGCGGCATGCAGCGGCGGCGCGGACTCGGTCTCGCTGGTCGCGGGGCTCGCCCACGTCGCGAAACGGTGGCCGCTGCGGAGCGTCGTCTTCGTCGACCACGGCCTCCGCGATGTCGCCGCCGAGCGCGACTGCGCCCGCCGCGCGGCGCTCCGCGCCGGCGCCCCGTTCGTCACCGCCACGGTCACCCTCGAAACGGGCGGCAACCTCCAAGAGCAAGCTCGCCGCGCGCGGTACGCGACGCTCCTCGCCCACGCTGGCGAGGACGCCCTCGTCGCCACCGGCCACACCCTCGACGACCAGGCGGAGACGGTGCTGCAGCGGATCCTGCGCGGCTCGGGGCTCCGGGGCCTGGCCGCGATGGCGTGGCGCGAGGGCCGACTCGTCCGGCCGCTGCTCGCGGTCCCGCGGGAGGAGACCCGAGCGACCGGGTTCCCGTTCGCCGACGATCCGTCCAACGCGAGCGGGAGGTTCCAGCGCAATCGGCTTCGGCGCGACGTCATGCCGGCGCTGCTCGCCGAGGCGCCTCGGGCGCGCGAGGCCCTGGCCGAGGTGGCGAGCCAGGTGCGGGTCGAGCTCGAGCTGCTCGACGCCCTGGCGAGCGCCGTGGATCTCGCGGCGGCGGATCTCCGCGGGGTGCCTGCCGATCTTACCGAGACTCTGCTGCGCTGGCGCCACCGCCGCGAGGTCGGGGGCGCCCCTCCCGGGCGTGGGGCCGCCGCTCAGCTCGCTCGTCAGCTGGTCGACGGCGCAACCGACGGCGGGACCAGCCTCGGCGGCGGCGTCCTTGGCCGCGCGCGCTCGGGACGCCTGGATTTCCAGGTCGAGCGGGACCCGCGTTTAGAAGTTGTCGCTCACGGGCCCGGTCATTATCGTCTCGGCACGCTCCGCTTGGAGCTGATCGAGACCTCTACCCCAACGGGCCGCGAGGTCCCAGCGAGCCAGCCCACGGTGGCGCGGTTCGCGGCCGAGGGCCTCAGGTGGCCCCTCAAGATCCGAAAAACCAGCGCCGCGTCGCGGACGAACCCGGCGCGGCGCGCTGTTCAACGGGACGGGCCGGAGCCACCGGCCGCCGACGCACTATCGAGAGGAGCACCGACGACCGAATATATGATAACGGACGCCATCGGGGCCCGACTGTGGCCTCGCGCGGTGGGTGACGCGCCCGCCGCGGCCCGAGGCCCGGTCATGGTCCTCGTCGTAGAGGGCGAGGGTCGGGGTAGCTGAGGTTGTGGCGCCGGGATTGGTTTCGGTAACTTCGGAGAAGGTTCCGCCAAAAGCCGGAAGGTCGATTTGAAAGGTAACAAGTCATTCAAGACGGTCGCGCTCTGGGTCTTCCTGATCGTGATCTTCTTCTTGATCTACCAGACGGTCTCGCGGACCGGTGGCGGCGAGCCGTTGAGCTTCTCGCAGTTCATCGAGAAGGCGCTGCCGCCTGCGTACGCGGTCAACGACCGCGACGGCGCGCAGCTCGAGGTCACGGTGATCGGCGCGAAGGACGACGCCCTCATCGAGTACACGCTGCCCAACGTGGACAGCTCGAAGAGCGGCATCACCTTCCATACGCGCGGCGACATCTCGATGCCGCTCGGTGGCGGGACCGGCAGCCAGACGATCTACGGCGCGCTCCAGGAGCGCGGCGTGAACGTGACGTTCAAGAAGGCGCCGGCGAGCGGGGCGTACGTCCCGGCGGGCAGTGAGGAGCCGTTCTCCACGTTCGTAGCCAAGGTCGAGAAGGTCTCGCCCCCGACGAAGGTCGAGAGCATCACGATCCGCGGCAAGGAGATCACCGGGCGCCTCAAGGGCGAGCCGGCCAAGGTCTTCACGACGATCGGTGACCTCAGCGAGTACCGAAAGGAGCTCCAGCGGCGCGGGATCCGCATCAAGGAAGAGCCCGAGGGCGAGAACTCCTTCTGGCTGTCGATCCTCGGGACCTGGCTCCCGATGATCTTCATCTTCTTCATCTTCTTCCTCTTCATGCGCCAGCTCCAGGCCGGCGGCGGCAAGGCGATGAGCTTCGGCAAGAGCCGCCACAAGCTCCTCAACGAGTCGACCAACAAGGTCACGTTCAAGGACATCGCTGGCATCGACGAGGCGAAGGAAGAGCTGCAGGAGATCATCGCCTTCCTCAAGGACCCCAAGAAGTTCACGCGCCTCGGAGGCCGCATCCCGAAGGGCGTCCTGCTCATGGGCCCGCCGGGTACCGGCAAGACGCTGCTCGCGAAGGGCGTCGCGGGCGAGGCGGGGGTGCCGTTCTTCAGCATCTCCGGCTCGGACTTCGTCGAGATGTTCGTCGGCGTCGGCGCCAGCCGCGTCCGTGACCTCTTCGAGCAGGGCAAGAAGAACGCCCCGTGCATCATCTTCATCGACGAGATCGACGCCGTGGGTCGCCACCGCGGCGCGGGCCTCGGGGGTGGGCACGACGAGCGCGAGCAGACCCTCAACCAGCTCCTCGTCGAGATGGACGGCTTCGAGTCGAACGACGGCGTCATCCTCATCGCCGCGACCAACCGTCCCGACGTTCTCGATCCTGCGCTCCTGCGCCCGGGGCGCTTCGACCGCCGCGTCGTGGTCAACCGGCCGGATGTCAAGGGCCGGCTCGAGATCCTCAAGGTCCACACCCGCAAGGCCCGACTGAGCCGCAGCGTCGAGCTCGAGGTGATCGCCCGTGGCACCCCCGGCTTCGCTGGCGCCGACCTCGAGAACCTGGTGAACGAGGCAGCCCTGCTCGCCGCGCGTCACGACAAGGACGTCATCGACATGGATGACTTCGAGTCGGCCAAGGACAAGGTCCTGATGGGCGCCGAGCGTCGCAGCGCCGTGCTGAGCGACGAAGAGAAGCGCATCACGGCCTACCACGAGGCCGGCCACACCCTGGTGGCGCGCGTGGTTCCGGGCAACGACCCGGTCCACAAGGTGACGATCATCCCGCGCGGGATGGCGCTCGGGCTGACCTGGACGCTGCCGGAGAAAGACCAGTACTCGATGGACGAGGGACAGGTGCTCGGGCGCATCGCGATGGCGATGGGCGGTCGCGTGGCGGAAGAGATCACCTTCGACAAGGTCACCACCGGCGCCGGAAACGACATCGAGCAGGCCACCAAGATGGCCCGCAAGATGGTCTGCGAGTGGGGCATGAGCCGCCTCGGCCCGGTGGCGCTCACCAAGGGTGACGGCAACATCTTCCTCGGGCGCGAGATGGCCCGGGCGTCGGACTTCTCCGAGCAGACCCAGGCCGAGGCCGACCAGGAGATCAAGCGCATCCTCAACGAGTGCTACGACGTCGCCAAGCAGGCCGTGGTCGACAACCGCGACGCGCTCGAGCGCCTCGCTGCGGCGCTGCTCGAGTTCGAGTCCCTGGGCGCCCAAGAGATCGACGCGGTCGTCGCCGGCACGACCGTCGAGGAGCTGCGTCACGAGCGGGCGAAGAAGGGGGACGAGGCGGCCGCAGCGCGCGACCACGTCGAGCCACCCCCGACCGAGGCGGGCTCGGAGACGGACAAGCAGAACGCCATCATCAGCGACCTCCCTGAGCCGCTCGGCAGCGCCCGGACGCGGCTCGACGACGACGAGGCCTGACGTGACCGCCCTGGACTCAGGGCGCCACCCGACACCGCTGGCCCTCCCTCGGGGGGGCCAGCTCCATTTCGGGCGGACGCGGATCATGGGCGTCCTGAATGTGACCCCGGACTCGTTCAGCGACGGAGGCCGGTACATCGATCCCGACGTGGCGGTCGAGCGCGGGCTCGCGTTGGTGGCCGCCGGCGCCGACATCATCGACGTCGGCGGCGAGTCCACGCGCCCCGGGAGCGCACCGGTGCCGGCCGACGAGCAGGTCCGGAGGACGGCCCCGGTGATCACCCGGCTCGCCGAGGCGACCGACGCGCCCATCTCGATCGACACCACCTCGGCCGTCGTCGCGCTAGAGGCCCTCGCCGCCGGCGCGCAGATCGTCAACGACATCAGCGCGTTCCGGTTCGATGAAGGGATGATCCCGCTGCTCGTGGAGTCCGGCGCGCCGGCCATCGCCATGCACACCCTCGCTCCACCGGCGACGATGCAGGACGATCCCCGTTACGCCGACGTCGTCACCGACGTGATCTCCCATCTCCGCGAGCGGATCGAGGCCTGCGCGGCGGCCGGAGTGACGCGCTCACAGCTCGTGGTCGACCCCGGGATCGGCTTTGGCAAGACCGTGGCCCACAACCTCGCCCTGATCCGTGAGCTGCCGCGGCTCGTCGCGCTCGGTCACCCGGTGCTCGTGGGCACCAGCCGGAAGAGCTTCCTCGGCCGGCTGACCGGCCGCGGCGTCGACGGCCGGGAGATGGCGACCGCCGGCTCGGTGGCCGCCGCGATCGTCCTCGGAGCGCACATCGTCCGCGTCCACGACGTCGCGTCCTTGCGCGACGCGGTGGTCGTCGCGGACGCGATCGCGCACGGCGAGCCGCGCTGAGGCGAGCACAGAGCGCGTGCAGCAGTGTTGGTGCGCGCTTTGTCGCGGCTTCTGCTAGGCTCGCGCGCCGAGAAGGAGGCAGCACGTGTCCCAGGCGCCCAGAAAGCTCTTCGGTACCGATGGAATCCGGGGTCGAGCCAACGACCACCCGATGACCCCAGAGATGGCGCTCCAGCTCGGTCGCGCGGTCGCCCACGTCTTCAAGAGCGAGCACGAGCACGCGCGCCCGCGCATCGTCATCGGCAAGGACACGCGGCTGTCGAACTACATGTTCGAGACGGCGCTCCAGGCCGGGATCTGCTCGATGGGTGTGGACGCGGTGCAGCTCGGCGTGCTGCCGACGCCCGGGATCGCCTTCATGACCACCGGGATGCGCGCGGACGCCGGGGTCGTCATCTCGGCGTCGCACAACCCCTACGAGGACAACGGCATCAAGTTCTTCGCAGGTGACGGCTACAAGCTCCCCGACGAGGTGGAGCTGGAGATCGAGCGCCTCATGGAGGGGGACTCGCTCCTGGCGCACCGAGCCATGGGGGAAGAGATCGGTCGCGCGTACCGTATCGAGGACGCGGTCGGGCGCTACGTCGTCTTTCTGAAGAGCACCTTCCCGAGGCACCTCGACCTGAGCGGGTTGAGGGTCGTGGTCGACTGCGCGAACGGCGCCGCCTACAAGGTCGCCCCCGAGGTCCTCTACGAGCTCGGGGCCGAGGTCTTCGCGATGGGCACCCAGCCCAACGGCACCAACATCAACGATGGCGTGGGCGCGCTCTACCCACAGCGGGTGGCCGAGCGGGTGAAGGAGCTCCGCGCCGACATCGGGATCGCCCTCGACGGCGACGCCGACCGCTGCATCCTGTGCGACGAGCAGGGGCGCATCGTCGACGGCGACGCGATCCTGTTGATGCTCGCGCGGTCGATGAAGGCCAGCGAGACCCTCGCCCACGACACCGTGGTCACGACGACGATGAGCAACCTCGGGCTCGAGCGCGCCCTCGGCGCCATCGGCGTCAAGATGGAGCGCGCGAACGTCGGAGACCGCTATGTCGTCGAGCGGATGCGCGAGGGGGGATTCAACCTCGGCGGCGAGCAGTCGGGCCACCTGATCCTCAACGACTTCGCGACGACCGGCGACGGCCTCATCGCGGCGCTGCAGGTGCTGGCGCTGATGGTCGAGCAGAAGGTGCCGCTCAGCGCGCTCGCGCGGGGGCTCGAGCGCGTGCCCCAGACCATCCGCAGCTTGCGGGTCAGCACCAAGCCGCCGATCGAGTCGCTCAAGGCGACGAGCAAGGCCATCGCCAGCGCCGAGGAAGAGCTGGCGACCCGCGGGCGCGTCGTCGTCCGTTACAGCGGGACCGAGGGGAAGTGCCGGGTGATGCTCGAGGGCGACGACCGGGAGCTCATCGACGCCCACGCCCGCGCCATCGCCGAGGCCATCCGCGACGAGATCGGCGAATGAACACCCCGTTTCGCGACGCGCGCGGCTTCGAGCTGCTGGCGACCGCGGACGAGGTTCGCGAGATGGATCGGCGGACGATCGAGGAGCTCGGTCTCCCCGGTCGCGTCCTGATGGAGCTGGCGGGCGCCGGCGCGGCCGCCGCGCTGGCCGCGAGGCTCGGGGACGTGCCGGGCAAGGCGACCGTGCTCTGCGGCGGCGGGAACAACGGCGGCGACGGCTTCGTCGTCGCACGCCACCTGGTCGACCGAGGCTGGACGGTCGTGTGCGTCTCGCTCAAGCCGGGTGACGCGCTCACCGGCGACGCGAGAGCCAACCATGACCTCTGGGTCGCCCTCGGGGGCGAGGTCCGGGTCGTGAAGGACAAGGCGACCGCCTCGATGCGGCACGTCATTGGCCACGCCGACGCTGTCGTGGACGCGCTCTTCGGGACCGGGCTCGGGCGGGCGATCGCCGGCCCGGCGGCCGACCTCATCGCCATGGCGAACGCCGCGACCGACGGCCTCAAGGTCGCCATCGACGTCCCGAGCGGCGTCGACGCGACGACCGGGCGCGTGGCCGGCGACGGTGTCGCGTTTCGCGCCGACCTGACCGCGACCTTCGGGGTCGCGAAGCCGGGGCTCTACACCGGCCCCGGGGCGGACCTGGCCGGCGAGGTCGTCGTCGTCGGCATCGCCTTCCCGCGCTCGGTCGTCGACGGTGTCGGCGCGAGTCACCGGCTGGCGACCGCGAGCGGCGTCGCGGGGTTGCTCCCGGCCCGCCCCAGGGACGGGCACAAGGGGACCTTCGGGCACGTCGGGGTCATCGGCGGCTTCGTCGGTAAGGAAGGCGCGGGGCAGCTCGCCGCGCGGGCGGCCCTCCGCGTCGGGGCGGGGCTCTCGACCTGGGCGACCCCCGGTGACGCGCCGTCCCGGGCGCCCGAGGTGATGCACCACGACCTGCGCAGCGGGCTGCCTGCGCGACCGAACGTGTTGGTCGTCGGCCCGGGTCTCGGGACCGACGCGGTGGCCGCGGACGCCTTGGAGGTCGCCCGCTCGGACGGCCGTCCGCTCGTCCTCGACGCCGACGCGCTGAACCTCCTGTCCGAACGGGACGCTGCGAGCGCTGCCGCCGGACACGTCGTGACCCCGCATCCCCGCGAGGCGTCGCGGCTCTTGAAGAGCAGGGTCGAGGAGGTCGAGCGCGACCGCCTGGCGGCCGCGTCCGCGCTCGTCGCCGCGACCGGGGCGGTCGTCGTGCTCAAGGGCGCGCGGACCGTGGTCGCTGCGCCGGGCGCTCCTCCGGTCATCTTCGACCTCCCGACGCCCGCGCTCGCGGCCGGCGGTACGGGAGACGTGCTCGCCGGCGCCATCGCCGGGCTGGTCGCGCAGGGCCTCACGCTCCATGACGCCGCGCTCTGCGGTGTCTGGCTTCACGCCCACGCCGGCCGCGCGGCGGGGCAGGGCCGCGCCGACCGCGGCGTCCTCGCCAGCGAGGTCGCCGACGCGCTCCCCCACGCTCTGGCAGACCTCGTCAACGGCTGGACCTGACGCGCGACCACTCGGGTGCCTCCGCGTACGCGCCGCCCCCGCCTCTGCCTGCGCTTACGCCACCGCCACCGCCCACGCCCACGCTTCCATTCACGCCTCTGCGTGCGCTTCCGCCCGCGCCTGCGCCACCGCCCACGCCTGCGCTTACGCCCGCGCCACCGCTCACGCCCGCGCTTCCGCTTCCGCCCACGCCACCGCCACCGCTCACGCCCACGCCCACGCCTGCGCCACCGCCCACGCCCACGCTTCCGCGCATACCTGCGCTTCCGCCCACGCCTGCGCTTCCGCCCACGCCCACGCCTCCGCGTGCGACTCAGCTCACCCGGGGCAGCCGTACTTCGTCGGGCTCCCGGGCGTCCCGGGGCACGCGTCGTCGCGGTCGACGACCCCGTCGCCGTCACCGTCCGGGCAGCCGTCGACCGGGCCGGCGTCGACCGGGCAGCGATCCCATGGGTCGATCACGCCGTCGCTGTCGGTGTCGGGGCAGCCGCCGTCCTCCTCGACGCCGGGGTGCAGCGGGCAGGCGTCGTCCTCGTTGTCGATGTCGTCGCTGTCCGTGTCGCCGTCGGGATCCAAGGTCGGCGCGCCCGACGCGACCGGTGTCGGTGTCGGGGTCGGCGTGGGGGTCGGCGTAGGCCACGGGTCGTCGATGACGCCGTCGTGTCCTGGCCGCCACGCGAGGATGTCTACGCCGAACAAGAACGTCGGGCTGAAGCCGATCGCGCCGTCGACGGCGTCGGTACCGAAGAGCCCGACCTCGAGCCGGAACGCCAGGCTGTGGTCGACCACCAGCTCGGCCCCCAGGGCCGCGTGGAACAGCGCGTCGGCATCACTCCCCGCGTCTCCTCCGACCAGCGCCATGACGCCGCCGCCGACGCTCACGTAGGGGCTGACGACCCAGGGGAATGGGCGGACGACGAGGTCGAGGTGCGCTGGGAGCAGCAGCGCCGAGGCCCCGTCCGTCGCGGTGCTCGCCGGGACCAGGCCCACCGCCAGCTCCACGTCGACGACCGACACCGCTCGGTACGCCGCGCGTAGGCCGACCAGGGCGCCGTCTCGCGGCTGAAGGTCGGATCGCCGGACGCCGAGGACGTCGAAGTCGCTCGAGGTCAGCTGGTAGCCCCCCATGACGCCGACCCGCATCGGCACGCCGATGACGTCGTCGGCTCGAGCCGCGGCCGGAGCGAGGAGCGACGTGATGATGCTGCATTGCAGCAAGATGGCGCGCACGCGGTGCATGGTGTGGATGCTATTGGGGGTGGCGGCGGACCGCAAGCGGCGTTGTTCGCCGCGCTGCACCATTGGCGCGCCGTGAGAAGGGGACGGCTCGAAAGCGCGAGAGGCCGGCACGCCCTTCGGCGTGCCGGCCCCATGACTGGTCTCAGCGCCGCTGTTCAAGCGGCTCTGCGCGTCAGATCTCGATGATGATGACGCGCGGGCTGTCCTCTTCCTCGGCCTCCTCTCGGGGCGGCTCCATCGGCATGTAGTCGTAGGGGGAGGGCAGCTCGAGGTAGGGCTGCTCGACACGAGGCTCAGGCTCCTCATTGGGGCGCCACCACGCGATTCTCATGTCTCACCTCCCTGGTTCTGTGCAACCACAGGCCACGATCCAACTCTAGCAACGTGCTGTGGGCGAATCAACTCGCGATTCCTTCAGCGCGTCACAGCAACTACAACGACACCTCGCGGCGATTTGTTCAGTACAAACCTACACGGCCTGAAACCGAGCCTTCGCACCGGCCCGTCTCTCGCGGGCGCAGCGCCCGTCGGGTGTGCGACGCAGCACGCGGTTCGCTCCGGCGAACGGGCCGCGCGGTCGGATCATGACCGGGGAGGACTCCGAACGACGCGGCTGGGCTACGGACCCAGGCGCCCGCGTACCCGACCACGCCGGGCACCAGGGCCTCAGCGCCGGAGCTGCGGTCCGCTACGGCGCCGCCCCACAACGAGAGAGGGCCGCCGGTCTCCCGGCGGCCCTCTCGGACTCGTTCACGCGTCGAGGCGAGCCTCGGCGCGGTGCACTGGTCGGACTAGCGCTCGGTCTTGATGTCCTTGAGGGCATCGCCGAGGAGATCGCCGAGGGTCGTCGACTGCTCGGCGCGCTGGGCCTTGAGGTACTCGCTGTACTCCTCCGAGGCCTCCTCCTCGCTGAGGCGCTTCATCGACAGGCCGATCTTGCGCTCCTCGGGGATGAGGCTGATGACCTTGGCGCGGACGCCCTGGCCCTCGCGGACCACGTCGGTCACGCTGTTGACCTTCTCGTAGGTCAGCTCGGAGATGTGGATGAGGCCCTCGATGGCGTCCTCGATCTCCACGATGGCGCCGAAGTCGAGCACCTTCGTGACGTTGCCCTCGATGACCGAGCCCGGCGGGTAGCGGTCCTCGACGCTCTCCCACGGGTCGCGGCTGAGCTGCTTGATGCCGAGGCTGAAGCGCTCCTTCTCGACGTCGATGTGCAGCACCACGGCCTCGACCTCGTCGCCCTTCTGGAAGACGTCGGCCGGGTTCTTGACCTTGTTCGACCAGGAGATGTCGGACACGTGGATGAGGCCGTCGATGCCCTCCTCGATGCCGATGAACAGGCCGAAGTTCGTGATGTTGCGGATCTTGCCGCGGACGACCGAGCCGACCGGGTAGCGCTCCTGGAGGAGCTCCCACGGGTTGGTCTCGATCTGCTTCATGCCGAGCGAGATGCGCTTGTTCTCGATGTCGATGTCGAGGATGACCGTCTCGACGATGTCGCCGATCGACACGACCTTCGACGGGTGCTTGACCCGCTTGGTCCAGGACATCTCGGACACGTGGATGAGGCCCTCGATGCCGTCCTCGAGCTCCACGAAGGCGCCGTAGTCGGTGAGGCTGACGACCTTGCCCTTGACGCGGTCACCCACGTGGTACTTGTCGCTGACCGAGACCCACGGATCCTCGCTGACCTGCTTGAGACCGAGCGAGACGCGCTCCGTCCGCGGGTCGAACTTGAGGATCATCACCTCGACCTCGTCGCCGACCTCGAACATCTCGCTCGGGTGGTTGACGCGGCCCCAGGACATGTCGGTGATGTGGAGCAGGCCGTCGATGCCGCCGAGGTCGACGAAGCAGCCGTACTCGGTGATGTTCTTGACGATGCCCTTCATCGTCATGCCGACCTCGAGCTTCTCGAGGGTCTTGGCCTTCAGCTCCTCGCGCTCGGCCTCGAGGAGGGCGCGCCGGCTCAGGACGATGTTGCCGCGGCGCTTGTTGAACTTGATGACCTTGAACTTGTACGTCTCGGAGATGTACTTCTCGAGGTTGCGCACCGGGCGGAGGTCCACCTGGGAGCCGGGGAGGAACGCCTTGACGCCGATGTCGACGGTGAGGCCGCCCTTGACGCGCCCGGTGATGACACCCTCGACGAGCTCGTTGCGCTCGACGGCGTCGTTGATCTCGTCCCAGATCTTGAGCTTGTCGGCCTTCTCCTTGGAGAGTTCGACCTGACCGTGCTCGTTCTCCTGCGACTCGAGGTAGACGTCGATCTTCTCGCCGACCTTGAGCTCCACCTTCTCGGTGGCGCTGCTGGCGAACTCCTCGATCGGGATCTGGCCCTCGGACTTGTAGCCGATGTCGACGGTGACGTAGTCGCCGCTGATCGCGATCACCGTGCCGGTGACGATCTCGCCTTCCTTGGCCCCGGACTTCGCCTCGTACTCCTCGAGGAGAGCCTCGAAGTCTTCGAAGTCAGCGGGGAGGTCGGCATCGTGGGTGGTGGTGTGGGTAGTCAAAGTGGGTTATCCGGACGATAAGTTTGAAAGTTCAAGAATCACACGGGGTTTCGGTAGGTCCTGGGCCCCGGTTCGGGCGCGGAACATAGGGAAGGAAGGGGCTCATGTCAATGGTTCGCCCGCGCTATCGGGCGTGTCCGCGGCTCGCGCGCTCCACAGCGCCCGGCGCCCGCGGTGGATTGCTCGGCGGAGCGTCCCTATGGTAACTCCCGCCAGCCGTCGGCAAGCCCGCTCGGACGACCAGAGGAGCCCATGAGCCACCGCCCCGATCATCTCATCGCGCAGTCGAACGCCACCGCCCCCTTCGTCGCCCACGACGAGGACGACAACGGCGGCAAGGACCAATCCAAGAGCTGGCAGCTCGACCTGCTCCGCAAGACGCGGACGGTCGAGCTCTTCGGCGGCGTCAACAACGCCGTGGCGAAGCGGGTCATCAGCCAGCTCCTCTTCCTCGAAGCCGACGATCCGGACAAGCCCATCACCGTGGTGCAGAACAGCCCCGGTGGATCCGTGACGGACGGCTTCGCGATCTACGACGCCATGCGCTTCGTGAAGCCGGAGATCCACATCGTGTGCGTCGGGCTCACCGCGTCCATCGCGACCATCACGCTCCTCGGCGCCAAGAAGGAGCACCGGTTCACGCTGCCGAACACCGAGTTCCTCATCCACCAGCCGCTCATCCCCGGGACGGTCTACGGCCGCGCCGCGGACCTCGAGATCACGGCGCGCGAGATCATCAAGACGCGCGAGAAGATCAACCGGATGCTCTCCGAGGAGACCGGCCAGCCCCTCGAGGTCGTCGAGTCCCACACCCAGCGGGACTTCTGGATGAACGCCGAGGAGGCCGTGAACTACGGGCTCGTCGCCCGCATCATCCAGGGCCGCGACGAGATCGACGCGAAGTGAGCCGCCTGACTCCCGGCGCCTGTCGAGGCGACTGACCATGGTTCAGCGCGGACGTCGCCGCCCGGTCGGGTGGGACCCTCGGATCCTGTCCGCGCTCGGACCGCGAGGGGCGCGCCTCGGCTACCAGCTCGAGACTGCGCAGGCCGAGGGCGACGACGCGGCGGCCGCGCGAACGCTCATCGAGGCCGGTGACGCCCTGGTCCTGGAGGGCCAGGGCCGATCGGCGGCCGCGGCCTTCGAGGAGGCCATCGGATACGCGGATCGCGACGGGGACACTCGGGTCCTCGGCGGCCTCTATTGGCGCCTGGGACAGACCCTCGAGGCGCTTCATCGGCCGGCGGCCGCCGCGCGCTGGTACGAGCGCGCCGAGGCCGTCTTCGCCGACGAGGGCAACGGCCCGGACCGTGTGATGGCGCTGCAGGCGTCGGCGCGCTGCCGGATCATGACCGAGGGGCCGGCGGAGGCGCTCCGGGTTCTGCAGGAGGCTATCGATCTGGCTCGCGGCGAGCGCGACGAGGGGCTCCTGGCGGCCGCGATGGAGCAGGCGGCGGAGGCGTCCGGGGCGCTGAGCTTCGTGGACGACGCGCTCGCCCGGTATCGTGAAGCCGCGCGGCTCTACACGCGGCTGAACGACGACTTCGGGCGGGTCCGCTGCACCATCGGGGCGGCGGAGTGCGAGCTCGAGCTCGGCGACCACGTCAAGGCCATCAACACGCTCGCGCCGGTCGAGACGGAGCTGGAGCTCGGCCTCGACGACGCGACCGCGGGACGCGGGCTCGCGCTCACCGCGCGCTTCTATCTCGAGGCCGGTGACCGCGACGAGGCGTCGCGGCAGTTCGAGAAGGCGCTCGATCTCCTGGCCCGGGGCAACGCCATCGGCCGCCGCGCCCACCTGATGCTCGCGTTCGGCCGGGTCATCGAGAGGGAGGACGGGCCTCAGCGGGCGCGCCCCCTCTACGAGGCGGCACTGGCGGACTACGAGCGCATCAAGGACCGCTCGCGGATCGGCCCGGCGGCCTACAGCCTCGCGCGGTGCTACTATGACGCCGGCGAGTTCGTGCGCGCCGACGACGCCATCGATCGCGCCCTCGACGTGTCCCAGCGGCTCGGTGACGTCGAGGGGCTCGAGCTCTGCACCGAGCTCGCCGTACGCATCGCGGTGGCCATCGGGCAGGGCAAGCTCGCGCTCGACCGGCTCCGTCTGGCCGCGCGGGTCAAGGGCGAGCTCGGCGACTTCGCGGGCGAGGTCCGCTACCTCTTGCGTGCGCTCGACGCGACCCTCGCGATCCCGGACCTCGACTCGGTCGTGCTCGCCGACGAGTTCATCGAGGCGGTGCGGCGGAGCGGCACGCGCTTTCTCGCGGGGGACGAGCTCGACGCGATAGCCGAGAAGCTCGCGACCGCCGGGCGCCCGGACTACGGGCGGGAGATCATGGTCCTCCGCGCGCAGGCCGAGCTCGACGCCGGCCGCCACGGGGACGCCGCGCATGCTTTCGCGCGTGCCGCCGGCTTCGCGGTCCGCGCCGACTCCCGGGACGAGGCGGGCGAGCTCTGGGACCAGGCCATCGCCATCGGGAGCCGGCTGGGAATGAGCGAGGTCGGCAACTGGCGCGTCGACCGGGAGATGTTCGGCCACCGCGAGTGACGTCGCGGCCACGCCGCAGCCACGAGACCGCGACGGCGGCCGTTGTGCGTTGCGCTCCCAGGGGGCAGTCGCTACCTTGACGGCGATCGGTCCTCCTGCCGCGGAAAACCCATGCGACGCTCAATCCTCTTCGCTCTCTGCGCGTGTCTCCTCGCCCCGCTCGGCCTCGGAGCCTGCGGCAACGACGACTGCAAGACGGACGACGACTGCCCCGAGGGCCGCATCTGCCGCCTCGGGCTGTGCGCCCGCGACCCGGGCCTCGACACGCTGACGACGGGCGACGCCGACGGCGTCATCGACATCACGCTCGAGTGCGACCCTGCCGGGTCGACCGATCTGGTGCTCAACGAGATCCTGGCCGACCCGCCGTCCGGCGCCGACGTCAACGGCGACGGCACGGCGAGCACGACGGACGACGAGTTCGTCGAGATCGTCAACGTCTCGAGCCGCGAGGTCGCGCTGACCAACGTCCTCATCGACGTCGGCGGCAAGACCGTGGTCGCGGGCTCCTTCTGCCTGGGGCCGAACCAGTCGCGGGTCATCTTCCACACCGACGGCCTGCCCGGCCTGACCAACGGCGGGTCGACCGTCTCGCTGAAGGTCGATGGTCTGACGGTCCAGACCCACACCTACGGGTCGGAGGGGGGCGACGACGAGTCCCTGACCCTGGCGACGCAGCTCGACCCGACCTCCAGCTGGGTCAAGCACAGCGAGGTGTCCACGGCGCCGTACTCGCCCGGGACCTGCGCGAACGGCAACGCCTTCCCGAACTGCGACGGGGGCGTGGTCGTCGAGGGGGACGCCGACGTGACCGACGGCGAGATCGTCGCCGCCTGCTCGACCGCTCCCACGGCGGGCGACCTGATGATCAACGAGATCATGGCCGACCCCGGCGCGGTCAACGACGCCAACCAGGACGGCGCCTTCGACGGCTCCGATGACGAGTTCATCGAGATCATCAACGTCTCCGACGCGACGCTGCTCCTCACCGGCGTGACCCTCTCCGAGGGCGGCGGCAAGGTCTTCACGTTCCCGGCCGGCACCTGCATCGAGGCGGGGCAGGGCGCGGTCATGTTCGGCAAGTACGAGTCCGGCGGCGACTTCGGGGGCGCGCTGGCCTTCGGCTTCGGAGGGTCCTTCGGGCTCAACAACACGTCGGACATCGTCAACCTCCGCGACGCGGCCAACGAGATCCTCGACAGCGTCAACTACGGCAGCGACGCGAACGACGACCAGTCGATCACCCGCGCGGTCGACGGGGACATCACCTCGGACTTCGTGCGCCACACGGACGCCGCGCGATCCGGCGGCGCGCGCATGAGCCCCGGTCGTTGCCAGTCGGGCAACGCGTTTCCGAACTGCGGCGGCGGGGACCCCGAGGTCGACCCCGACGTCATCGAGGACACCAGCGACGCCAGCGACACGACCGTGGTCGACACCGAGATGGACACCGGTCCCACCTGTGGGCCGGCGGCGACGAGCGGCGACCTGGCCATCAACGAGGTCGGGGCCGACGCGGGCGGCAACGACTGGAACCAGGACGGGACCGGGGACAACACCGACGACGAGTTCGTCGAGATCGTGAGCCTCGCGGCGGGGGCGGTCCAGCTCGAGGGAGTTCAGCTCGAGGACAAGGCCGGAAACACCTTCACCTTCCCGGCGCTCTGCCTCGAGGCGGGCTTCGCGGTGCTCGTCTTCAACGACGGCGGGAGCCTGTTCTCGGTGTCCGCGCTGCCGGCCGGTAACGGTACGCCCCAGACGGGCGCTCCGGGGCTCAACAACTCCAACGAGTCGTTGACGCTGCTCGACGCCTCGGGCGGCACGATCGACAGCTTCCCCGAGAGCAACGCGACCGCGGGTGAGACCTGGGTCCGCGATCCCGACAAGACCGGCAGCTTCGTCCTGCACTCGGCGGCGAGCACCAGCGGCGGGACGACCGCCAGCCCGGGCCTCTGCGCCAACGGCAACACCTTCCCGAGCTGTCAGTAGCGCGCCTCCGAGCGGCCCACGGCGTCGCTCGTGGGCCGCTTCGCGCTTGAGTTCGCGGGCGTCGGGGCCTACCTATGCCCGGCGGGCGCCGGCCCGCCAGCAGCGAGGTGAAGGGTGGCTGGAAAGCCGAAGATGTGCGCGAGCTGCGGCAAGCTCATGGGGGTCGCCGACGAGTGCCCCTACTGCGGCGCCGACAACAAGAAGGTCAGCCTGCGCCTGAAGCGCGCGGCGGCGGCCGGCGCAGGCAAGAGCGCGCACCCGGTCACGACCGGTCTCGTGGTCGCCAACGCCTTCCTGTTCCTGGTCGCCCTCGTCGTCGGCGGGCTGCAGCCGGTGAGCGGCTTCTTCGACTTCGGCGCGCCCGACTCCGAGATGCTCTTTCGCCTCGGGAGCCTCTTCCCCCCCGCGGTCGAGGCGGGCGATTGGTGGCGCTTCATCACGGCGATGTTCCTCCACGGCAGCCTCCTGCACGTGTTCTTCAACATGTACATCTTGTGGGTCGCCGGGCGGCACATGGAGGGCGAGATCGGTTCTCGCTTGATGTTCTTCGTGTACATGACGACGGGCATCGCCGGGTTCGTGGCGAGCTACATGACCGGGACCGTCGAGACGCTGGGCGCGTCCGGGGCCGTCAGCGGCGTGCTCGGGTTCGTCCTCGTCAGGCGGCGCCTCGTCGACGGGACGTTCCGCAACCCCATCACGATGTGGATCATCCAGCTGATCGTGCTGACGGCGGTCTTCGGGCTGCTCGTCGCGCGAGTCGACAACGCCGCACACATCGGCGGCTTCGTGCTCGGAGCCGGCTTCGCGTGGCTCCTGACGACGGTCAAGCTCTCGAAGGTCGGGGCCATCGGGATCATGCTGCTGACGACCGGGCTCGTGGTCACGACCATCGCCGCCGCGGTCAGCATGGGCCTCTCGCTCACCGAGGGGTCGGGCGGTGACATCATCGGGGTCGACCGGTGCGCGCGCGAGGGAGCGCAGGCGCTGGTTCGCGATGGGATCGGGGTCGACCCCACCGCAGCGAGCAAGGCGATCGCCTGCTTCAACGACACGGCGAGCCTCGGCGGGGACGCGGCCGACGCGCGTGAGGAGATGATCGCGGGGCTGCGCGACGCGGTGGACGCCCATCAGGGAAGCGACGTCGCCGGGGAGCAAGAGGCCGCGCGCAGGTTCGGTGAGGGGTTCGTCGCGTTCCAGAGCTGGGTCAGGCGCAACGCGCCGCGCTTCAAGCTCATGGTCACCGGTGCGCACGAGCGGCCCCCGACCGGGCCCCGGGACGTCGAGGCCCAGTGACTCCGGCCCTCGTCGACGCGCACTGCCACCTCAGCAGCGGGCGGCTCGGCGCGCCGGTCGAGGAGGTCGTGGCCGCGGCGCGGGCGGTCGGGGTGGAGACCTTCGTGCTCGCCGGCGTGGCGCCCGAGGAGTGGGCGGCCCAGCGCGGGGTCGTCGCGCGTTACCCTGGCGCGGTCTTCCCCGTGTTCGGCCTGCACCCCCAATGGGTGGCCGAGGTCGACGAGGTGGCGGTCGCCGACGGTTTGACGGCGCTCGAGGCCGAGCTCTCGGGTGAGTCGCCGCCGGTGGCCATCGGCGAGACCGGGCTGGACGGCATGACGAGCGCGCGGAAGGCGACGCTGGGACTCCAGGAAGAGGCGTTTCGGGCGCATCTTCGCCTCGCGGAGCGCTACGATCGGCCGGTGGTGCTCCACCTGCTCCGGGCCACCGGGCGCTCGCTCGAGGTGCTGCGAGAGGTCGGGGTGCCGGCGGCCGGCGGCGTCGTCCACAGCTTCGGAGGAGCGCCGGAGGTCGCGCTCGAGTACGTGAAGCTCGGCCTCCACGTGTCGTTCTGCGGAACCGTGACCTTCCCGCAGTCCAGGCGCCTGGTCGCGGCTGCGGCGGCGCTGCCCCTCGACCGGCTCCTCATCGAGACGGACAGCCCGGACCAGCCGCCGCACCCGCATCGCGGGGAGGTCAATCGCCCGGCGCTCCTGCCGCTGGTGCTCCGAGCCGTCGCCGAGGCCCGGCGCGAGCCCGTCGAGCGGGTCGCCGAGGCGACGATCGCCAACGCGCGACGCGTGTTCCGACTCCCGGACGCCTGAGTGGTCGAGGGGACCGTGGGCCGCCCGCGCTCCCGCCTCCGCCCGCGCTTCCGCTTCCGCCCGCGCTTCCGCGCCTAAAGGACGTCGCTGGGGTTGGTCTGGCCGAGGGTCTGGGCGAGCTCGCTCCAGCTGACGACGAGGCGCACCAGCGCGTCGTGGACGAGGCCCGCCTCGATGGCCGTGACCTCCTGCGGGATGTTCAGGGCCCAGGTCGCCTCGAGCTGACCGTCGTCGGGGTCGACGTACCAGGTGCCCGCCCAGTTGGTCGCGTGGTGGGCGTTCAGCCGGTCGAAGACCGAGCGCAGGTCGCTCGGGCTGACGTGGATGCCCGTCTCGAGCCGCAGCAGGATCGCGCGCTCCTTGGCGACGTTGTCGCTGGTGCTCGAGATGAAGCTGTCGATGGTGATGCGGAAGTTCGGGCGCTCGCCCCCCTCCCAGACCAGGACGAGCCAGGTGTCGCCTGAGTCGCCGACCCGCGCGACCTTGAGCCCCTTGGTCTCGAGGAAGTCGCCGATGATCCCCTCGAGCTCACCCTCGTCGTTGACGAAGGTCAGCAGCGGGCTCTTGGGCTGGATCCCCCCGCTGGCCGTCGCGCACGCGCCGAGCGTGAGGGCGAAGGCGAGGCCGAGAAGAAAAGCGAGGCGTGGACGGGGGTGGCGCATGGAACGCTCCAAGGAAGTCGAGTCGCCCCCACTTTGGCGCAAAGGCGCGCTCACCGAAAGGGGGGCCTGTCAGCGCGTGGCCGGCGTGCCCGTCGCCTTCATCTTGAAGTACGTGTCGAGGACCTCGCGGGCGGGCACGATCCCCTTGACCGTCCACTCCTCGCCGTTGACGACCAGGGACGCGACCGCGAGCTCCGGCGAGTCCGCCGGGGCCGTCCCGACGAACCAACTGTAGTGGCGCGTGACGCCGGTGTCGCGGGCGGAGAGGCTGCCGGTCTTGCCGGCGACCGCGACGTCGAGCCGGGGCTTTCCGTTCTTGTTGAAGAACTTCTTGCCGGTCCCGCTCGTGGTCGTCTCGACCATCATCTGGCGGAGCTGCCGCGCGAGCTCGGGCTTCAGGACGCGCGTCAGCCGCGCCGGCTGCGCCTCGTAGAGGATCTCCTCGCCGCGCGCCGCCCGGGCGACCAGCCGCGGCGTCATCATCAGGCCGTCGTTGGCGATGGCCGAGATGATGAGCCCGGCGTGGAGCGGGCTGAGCTGCGTCCCCTCGAAGCCGGCGGCGGAGCGAGCGAAGCCGAGTCGACTCCCGGTCGGGATGCGGGCGCGGCTGACGGCGACGCCCCACAAGAACGGCAGGCGGCGGTTGAACAGGAACCGCTCGGCCATCGCCTGGAGCTGCGCGGGGCGCAGGAGCTGGTCGGCCCAGCGGGCGAAGGCGGGGTTGTTGCTCGCGCCGAGCGCCTCGCCGAAGGTCTGACAGTCCTTGTCCCGGCGGGTGTTCGCGCGGAGGTGCTCGAGGCCGATGCCCTTGAGGCCGCCGTGGGTGCAGATCGTGTCGTCGGGCTTCAGCTCGGTCAGCTCGAGGAGCGCGGCGCTCGTGACGAGCTTGAAGAGGCTCGCGGCCGGGCCCTCCGCCTGGAGCGCGAGGTGGCGGAGCTCCGGCCGCAGCTCGGCGTGCTCGGCCAGCGCCAGGATCTCTCCGGTGGCGGGGCGGATCGCCACCACGACGCCGTACTCGACCTTGTACTTCTCGAGCGAGCGCTCGGCCGCGCGCTGGAGCATCGGGTCGAGGGTCAGCTCGAGCCGCGTGCCGTCGTCCATCACCTGGACCAGCCGGTCGCCCTCCACCGCCGCCAGGGCAGGGTCGACCTGGGCCGCCGGCAAGGCGTAGCTCGCCGCCCCGCGGGCAGCATCGGGGACCTCCGCGACCTCATCGGGGAGCGCGCGGTCCGGGTGGAGCGGCCCGAGCCGCGGCGGCTCGGGCGCCCCGTCCGCCACGACCGTAGGTCCGGCGCCCGGTCCCAGCAGGACGAACAGCACACCGCCGGCGAGACCGATCAGGGCCGCCTTCCGCGCACGACGCCGAAGCTGGGGAGCACGAGACACGATCGGATCTTCGCGGCGCCCCTGGGGGGTGTCCACTTTTTCACCCCTCCGTCAGGGCGCCGTGGGCAGGACGCGACGTCGTTGACCGAGGCGGCCCGGTGTGGGATGGAATCCGGGTCGCGACGGCGGCCGATTGGGGAAGTCAGGGGCATGTCAGACCGACACACCACACCGCGGACGCTGCTCGACATCTTCTTCGAGCGGGTGCGGGTCGCGCCTGACGCCGAAGCGATGCGCTGGGTGGGCCCAGACGGCTCCGTGCGCGTCGTCACCTGGGCGCAGTGGGACGAGAAGGCGAGGGCGCTCGCGTCGGGCCTGCTCGACCTGGGCCTCGCGCCGGGCGCGCGAGTCGTCATCCTGTCGCGGACCCGGGTCGAGTGGGCCTGGATCGACGTCGCCGTGCTCATGGCCGGTGGCATCAGCGTCCCCATCTTCCCGAACGAGCTCCCCGCGTCGTGCAACCGGGTGCTGCGGGACAGCGGCGCGCGGGTCGCCATCGCCGAGAACCCGTGGCAGCTCAACAAGCTCCTCGAGGTCGACCCCGAGGTCGGCGACGGGCTCGGCCTCATCCTCATCGACGAGGAGATGTCCCTGTCGTCCGGCGCGGTGATGACCGCCGCCGAGTTCGGGGTCTCGCCGCACCGCGTCCAGACCCTCGACGAGCTCGAGGCGCGCGGCCACGCCCGGAACGCCCGCCGGGGCGAGCGCGCGCTGGCCTCCCGCATCGCCTCGGTCGAGCCGGACGGCTGCGCGACCATCTGCTACACCCCGGGCACCGAGGGGCAGGAGAAGGGGGTGATGCTGACGCACGAGAACTTCGCGTTCACGTGCAACGCCGTCGACCAGCTGCTCGACCTCACCCCTCAGGACACGCAGCTCCTCTACCTCCCGCTGGCCCAGGCCTTCGCGCGCCTCGCGTTGTGGGTCGGCGTCCGCGCCGGTGTCCCGACCGCCTTCGCGCGGAGCTACCGGACGGTCTTCGAGGACGCCCGGACCTTCCGGCCGACCTACCTCGCTGGCGTCCCGCGCCTCTTCGAGAAGACCCACGAGGAGGTCGAGGCCGAGCTGCTGGCCGCCGGCGGCTGGACGAGCCTCGTCGCCGGCTGGGTCGTCGGCGGCCACAAGCGCGACAAGAGCGCCGAGGGGTTCTTCGCGCGTGCCAAGCGGGACCTGGGCGGCCGGGTGGTCTCGCGGCGCCTCCGCGAGCGTTTCGGCGGACGCCTCCGGTTCGCGTTCTCGGGTGGCGCGCCGCTCGGCGTCGAGACCGCGCGCTTCTTCGACGAGCACGGGATCCCGCTGCTCGAGGGCTACGGCATGGTCGAGACCTGCGCCGCGACCCACATCAACCGGCTCGGCGACTATGGCCTCGGGACCGTCGGCCGCGCGCTGCCGGGGGTCGAGTTCAAGCTCCTCGAGGACGGCGAGCTCTGCGTCCGCGGGCGCAACGTCACCGCGGGCTACTGGAACCGGCGCGAGGAGACCGAGGAGGTCTTCGACGACGAGGGCTGGTTCCACACGGGCGACCTCGGAGAGCTCGACGACGAGGAGCGCCTGGTCATCACCGACCGCAAGCGGGACATCATCGTGACGGCCAACGGCAAGGCCATCGCCCCGCGCCCCATCGCCGAGAAGCTGCGCGCCGACCCGATGGTCGGGCAGGTCCTCATCCACGGCGACCGTCGGACCTACCTGACGGCGCTCATCAGCCTCCGCCGCGAGCCGCTGATGCGGTTCGCCGAGGAGCACGCCCTCGAGGGGGACTACGAGGCGCTGACGCGGCACCCGCGGGTGTTCGCGGCCGTCGACCTCGCCGTCGACCGCGTCAACGCGACCCTGGCGCCCCACGAGGTCATCCGGAAGTTCGCGATCCTGCAGAGCGAGCCGACCACCGAGGGCGGCGACCTGACACCGACGCTGCGCCTCAAGCGCCGGGTAGCGGCCGAGAAGTACCGGGCGCTCCTCGACTCCTTCTACTCCGAGCCCTTCTGAGCAGGCCCATGTCGACCTCCACGGCCCCCGCCCTGATCATCATCCCGACCTACAACGAGCGGGAGAACCTGCCCGAGCTGGCCGCCGCCATCTTCGAGGTCGTCCCGGATGTCCACCTGTTGGTCGTCGACGACGGCTCCCCGGACGGGACCGGCGAGCTGGCCGACGAGATGGCCGCCGCAGACGAGCGCGTGCACGTGATGCACCGGGCCGGCAAGCTCGGGCTGGGGACGGCCTACATCGCGGGCTTCAAGTGGGCCCTCGAGCGCGACTACCCCCTCGTCTTCGAGATGGACGCAGACTTCAGCCACCAGCCGCGCTACCTGCCGGACTTCATGGCGAAGGCTCAGGACGCGGACCTGGTGCTCGGGTGCCGCTACATCGAGGGCGGCGGGACCGAGGACTGGGGGCTCTGGCGGCAGCTCGTGAGCCGCGGCGGAAACCTCTACGCGCGCGCCGTCCTGTGGCTGCCGTTCCATGACCTGACGGGCGGCTTCAAGTGCTTCCGGCGCGAGGTGCTCGAGGCGCTCGATCTCGACGGCGTGAAGTCGACCGGCTACGCCTTCCAGATCGAGCTGACGTATCGCGCCTACAAGCTGGGCTTCCGCATCGTCGAGCAGCCGATCATCTTCCCCGATCGCAAGGTCGGGCAGTCGAAGATGAGCGGGTCGATCGTCAAGGAGGCCGTCGTCAACCTCGTCAAGCTCCGCTTCGACAAGGACATCCGCGCGTCCAAGCGCCGCTGACGGCGGTCGGGACGTCCGAGGACCCTGGGAGCGTCGCCTCCGCCCACGCTTACGCGCCCGCTTCCACCGACGCCGCGGCGCTCGCCCACGTCCGGCGCTCGCCCACGCCCGGCGCTCGCCCACGCCCCGGCGCTCACCCACGCCCGGCGCACGCCCACGCGTCCGTCCGGGGTCAGCCCGGGACGTTGGTGAGCTGCGGCTTCTGCTTGTCGGGCTTCCTGTAGCCCGGCGGCAGCGGCGGGGGCTTGCGCGGGATCCAGCGGCCGTTCTCGTCGTAGTGGGCGGGGATGGTCCCATCGGGGAGGGGCTCGACCTCACCGGCCTTCGGGATGGCGGCGGGGTCGTCGGTGTTCGCCGTGGCGGGGTCGTCGGTGGGCGCGCCGTCCGCAGGTGGGGTCTCGTCCGGCAGCTCGTCCACCGTCGTCCCGGCGACCGCGCTGCCGAAGCGCCGCTCGAGCCAGGCGCGCCACGCCGCGGCGTCCCGCGGGATCTCGAGCCTGGCCGCCAGGATGAGCGCCTGGTGGGCCATCCTGCCGAGCGGCTTGGAGTCGAGCCGCGCGATGACGCGCTCGAAGGCGTCACGCGTCCGCACCCGGGCGAGCGCCGACAGGACGACTTGCTGGGTGGTCGCGTCCGTCTCCTCGTCGACTCGCGCGTCGAGCCGCGACGCCGTGATGGGTCCGGCGAGCCGGTCCGACAGCAGGACCGCAGCGGCGCGGCGCAGCGGGGGGGCGTCATCCGCCAACAGCGCCAGCAGGCGGTTTGGGATCGGCCCGAAGGTCGCGGGGTCGAAGTGGACCTCGGCGACCGCCGGGGCGGCGGGTGCCTCGCCGTCGGAGGGGGGCGGGGCGATCGGGGTCGTCCTCGCCGCCTTGGAGGCCGCCTCCGGGAGCAGCGCGGCGAGCGCGGTGGCTCCGGCGACCCGGAGCGGGACGTCCTCGTGGGCGAGGGCCGCCGTGGCGAGCCGCTCGATGTCGGCGCGGTGGGCCTCGGCGCCGACCGCGACGAGCCCGTCGAGCAGCGCGCGACGGACCACGGGTCGGGCGTCCTCGGAGAGCTCGGCGAGGGCCGCGGCGGTGTTCTCATAGGTGGTCTGCGGAAAGGCTCGGGCGGCGGCGGCGGCGAGCGCCTCATCTTCGCTGGCCAGGGCGCGCCGGGCCGCCTCGGCGGGGACGCGACCGTCGGCGCGTCGCGCGACGATGAGCGACGCTCGGAGCTGCACCGGCCGCGCTTCCGCGTTCGCGAAGAGCTTGTCCAGAGCGGGCTGATCGGCCGGTGGGCCGAGCCGCGACAGGGCGCTGGCCGCCTCGAGGACGACCGTGTCGTCTTCGTCCGCGAGCCGCGCGACGAGCGCAGTCCGCGCCAGTAGTCCGCCGACGCCGGCGAGGGTCCGGACCGCGCCGACCCGGACGTCGGCACGCGGGTCCTCGGTGAGCGGGGCGATCTTCTGCGCGAGGAGCGAGCCGTGGCGCCCCTTCAGCGCGTGCCGCGCGGCCTGTCGGACGCTCGCCGCGTCGTGGCCGACCAGGCGCGCGATGTCCGGGAGGGCCTCCTCGTCCGGGTGGGCGGCGAAGAACGCGAGCGCGCCCTCGACCTCCGGGAGGTTCAACGACCCGAGGAGCGCTCGGGCCACGGGGCGCGCGGGCTCTCCTGCCGCGATCAGCTGTCGGGTTGCGCTGTCCTGGCGTCGGGCCAGAGCGCTGGCGGCCTGGGCGACCTCCTGGGGCGCGCCGGCCAGGGACACCCCGCCGGCGGTCTTGTCGGCGACGGCGCCCGGCCCGAGGGGGCCGCGGTCTGGCGCGGCGCTGGTAGCGGCCGCGGGATCGGCCGTGTGCTGACGCGGCTTCGGCTTCTTGCCGCAGGCGCCGACGACCAGCGCGAGCGCAAGAACAGTACCGAGGAGGATCTTGATGTGCATCGGTTCCCCGAGGTTTGAGGTGCTCGCCGCCGCGACGCGGGGCGCGGCACCGAGGGCGGTCGGAGCCGGGCGGAGCGGCGGGAGCATAACCGAAGCATCCGGCCGCGAGGTATTGAAAACCCGGGCGCTGGTGTTAGCTTCCGCACCCCTCGCTCGCGCGGCAGGAGGCAGCGTCGATGTCCACCCGGTCGACCGATTCCACGAGCTCGAAGCACCCCGACTCTCCGGCCGATCGCGTCATTCGCGCGGTGACCGAGGACGGCTCCTTTCGCGTCATCGCGCTCCGCACGACGGAGCTCGTGCGCGAGGGCGCCCGCATCCACGGCCTGGTCGGGGCCGAGGCGCGCCTCTTCGGCGAGCTGCTGACCGCCTCGATCCTCATCCGCGAGACGATGTCTCCCGGCCACCGGGTCCAGGTGGGGCTCAGCGGCACCGACGGCGGGAGCATGGTCGCCGACACCCACCCCCAGGACGGCATCACGCGCGGCTTCGTGTCGCGCGCCTCCGACGTCGAGCAGGTGCGGCTCGGCGCCAACTCGCTCATCCGGGTCACGCGGACGCTCCCGCGGAATCAGGTCCATCAGAGCGTGGTCGAGGCGGGCGCCGACGGCGTCTCGGGCGCGATGATGAGCTACCTCCAGGGCTCCGAGCAGGTCACCGCGACCCTCGGCGTCGCGACCGTGATGGACGGCGAGCGGGTCGTCGCGAGCGGCGGCTACGTCGTTCAGCTCCTGCCCGAGTGCCAGCAGGGTCCGCTGATGGTGATGACCGAGCGGCTCGGCGACTTCGCCTTCCTCGACGACTTCCTCCTGCGCCACGACGCCGACGCCGACGTGCTCGTCGACGAGCTCCTCTACGGGATGCCGAACGAGCGCCTCGCGGACAGCCCGGTGGTCTACGCCTGCGTCTGCAGCGCGGACCGCGCGCTCGGCGCCATCGCGACTCTCGGGACCGACGCCCTCAACCAGGCCGTCGCCGCCGGCGAGGTGCTGTCTCTGACGTGCGAGTACTGCAACCACGTCTGGGAGGTCCCGCCCGAGCAGATGCGGAGCCTCCTCGCGCCGAACTGAGTCAGGGGCCGCTCAGATCGGTGGCCAGTAGCCGGTGGAAGTGGTGGATGCCCTGCTCGACCGTCGGGGCATAGGGCCCGCCGTTCCAAGCCGGTGAGCCCATGCCGATCTGCACCGCCTCGCTGACCGCGATGTCCTCGTCCTGGGTCACCGACGCCTGGGCCATGCTGCGGGCGGCGAACGCCTCGAGGTCGGGCAGCTCCGGGTCGAACCAGAAGCCGAAGACGACCTCGCAGCGATCGGGGCCGAGCGGCAGCACGAGGTTGGTGTCGAGCGCCGGGCCGTACCGGTTGACCATGAGGTTCGGGTAGATCCACGCGTAGATCGCGCCGGAGCCGATGCGCTCGGGGCCGACGCCAGCGCTCGCGGCCGGAGCGCTCTGGATGGAGTAGCGGTCGAAGAGCTCGGTCCGGTAGGCGGCCATGTCGAGCTGGGCGTCGAGGCTCGGGTGCATGTGGGCGATGTGGTAGCCGCCGTCGAGGTAGTTGTCGACGAAGACCTTCCAGTTGCAGCGGACCGTCCAACGGCGCTCACCGGCGTAGCGGAGGCGGCCCCAGCCGGTCGCGTCCAGGCGCGCGGTGAGCTCGGTCAGGGCGGGCGCCTCGGCGGCGGGATCGGCGTGGACGAGGACGAACGGGCCCCACACCGCGACCCCCATCGGGGCGAGGCCGAGGCATCCCGGCCCCAGATGCGCGCTCCCGGCCATGCGCGGCGCGCTCTTGAGGCTCCCGTCGAGGCGGTAGCGCCAGCCGTGGTAGGGGCAGGTCAGCGCGCGATCGGGGCCCGCCCGCCCGGCCTCGAGGGTCAGCGGCGTGGCCTTGTGCCGGCAGGCGTTGTGGAAGGCGCGAAGCGCGCCGTCGTCGCCACGGACGACGAGCCACGGGAGCCCCGCGCTGACCCCGCCGACGAAGCTCCCGGGGGCCGCGAGCTGGTCCGCTCGCGCGGCGAGGTGCCACGCGCCTCGAAAGACCCGCTCCCGCTCGCGCCCGGCGACGGCCGGGTCGGTGTACCAGGCGGCGGGGAGGCTCGTGGCGGACGCGATCGGCGTGGTCGGGTCGAAGCCGGCGAGGGTCCTCGTGAGCGCGTCGCTGGCGGCCTCGGGCGGCGGCGATAGGGGTGCGTTTCGGGGCGACATGCTCCGAGCATGGCACGGGTGCGGTTGCGCGAGAAATCGTCGACCGGCTAGGCTGCACGGACCACGGAGGGAGCTTGGGGAAGACCACGAGAACGCGGCCATGGGCTCGGGCGGCGCTGTTCGGCGCCGTGGCGCTCTGCGTAGCGGTCGCGAGTCCGCCGCCCGCGCACGCCGTGCACTACCGGATCCAGGCCGAGACGGTGGGCGACGCCTACCAGCTCGTGACGAGCTCGAACCTCCTCCTGAACCGCCGCCGCCTGCACCAGTACCTGGGCTTCCAGGCGATGGATCTGCTGAGCGACGGCGAGTACCAGCTCAACGCCGCGGCGCTCTTCCGCTTCGACGCCGACTTCGGGATCACCGACGACGAGCTCGAGGACGTCTACGGCCTGCGCCGCCAGCAGCTGTCGCTCCAGTACGCCTGGGTCGACGGGCGCGAGATCGGCGGCTTCGTCGACTTCCGCCTCGGCCGACAGCTCCACTACGACGCCCTCGACTTCCTGATGCTCGACGGGCTCGTCATCAGCTTCGCGACGCCGTGGTACTTCGGCGTCGAGCTGCAGGCGGGCCTCGAGGTCAAGGAGGGCATGGCCGGGATCAACGCCTCGGCGCTCGAGCTCGACGGCGTCCGCGTCATCGAGGGCGAGGACGAAAACGATCGGCCGACGCTCGTGATCGGCGCGGCCCTCGTGACGCGCGACCTGACCTATACGCGGGCGCGGCTCGGCTATCGGCGGCTGTTCTCCGACGGCGAGGTCGACTCCGAGAAGGTCGGCGGGTCGTTCTATCAGCGCATCGTCGAGGGGCTCCACCTGAGCACCCTGGCCAGCTACGACCTCTACAACGGGCGTTTCGACAGGCTCCAGGCGGGCCTTCGGTGGCAGGCGACGGACTTCCTCGACGTCGAGGGCGAGTACGTGCGGCTGCTGCCGAGCTTCGACGCCGACAGCATCTTCAACATCTTCACGGCCTTTCCGCTGAACGACGGGAACCTGCGCCTGCGCCTCCACCCGTCGAGCGAGGACCGCCTCTACCTCGGCGGGATGATCCGCTTCTTCGGCAACGAGGGCTACACCGACGGGCAGCTCCTCGCGGACGTCGACACCGTCGTTCAGGCGTACGGGGCGATGGCGGGTTACTTCCGCCGCTTCTCGAAGCACACGACCCTGCACGTCGACGCGAGCGTCGAGACCGGCTACGGCGGCGACAAGTTCATGGGCGACGTCGGCGCGAGCTACGCGCTCGTGGCGAACGAGTGGGTGCTCGACGGGCGCCTCACCGCGGTGTCCTTCGCCGACGGGCTCCAGGACGACCTCGAGGGCTTCAGCTTCGGCTACCAGCTCGGGGCCCGCTACCTCGTCGAGACGAAGGCGGCCGTCTCGCTCCTCGTGGAGCACAACTTCAGCCGGCTCCAGACGAGCAACCTGCGCGTCTACGCCGTCGTCGACCTGGACTTCTGGCTATGAGGCAGGGCTGTCGCGAGAGGCACCGGAGCGGGCCGCAGCGTGCAATGATCTACGCGATCCTGGTCGGGCTCGTCGGGCTCGCCTTCGGCTCGGCGCAGCTCCTCGCGCGGGCCGGGGATCCGCCTCCGCTCAAGGTCGACGAGGCGACGACCAAGGTGAACCTCGGCGACCCGATGACCGAAGACGGCCAGGCCCGGCGTCGCGCGATGTCCTTCGGGCGCCAGCACACGCCGAGCCCGCTCATCATCCCCGACCAGTCGATCCCGCTGCGCTTCAGCCACGCGGTCCACCTGGAGAAGGCGGAGATGAAGTGCGTCGACTGCCACCGCTCGGCCATGGGGAGCGTTCGGTCCAGGGACGTGAACCTGCCGAAGGAGTCGGTCTGCCTCAACTGCCACGACATCGAGTTCCCGGACGACACGCCGAAGGCCCACTGCGAGACGTGCCACCCGGGCTACGAGCCGCAGTGGCAGGAGGGCAAGGACCGCATCCGGACGAGCCACGTCAAGAACCACCCGCCGGCGGTCCGCTTCCCCGAGCCGCACCTCAAGTTCAACCACAAGGTCCACGTCGAGCGCGGGATCGGCTGCGAGCGCTGCCACGGTGACATGAGCCGCCACGACCTCGCGACCCGGGAGAACGCCCTGCCGGTGATGGGGACGTGCCTCGAATGTCACGACGACAAGCAGGCGCCCGGCGCGTGCACGACGTGTCACATCGCGGCCCCCGACGGTCGGATTCAGACCGCGCTACCGGGGGGATCGCTCGAGCCCGCGGGCTGGTACCACCGCGACGCGCACGACGAGGACTGGCTGAGGACCCACCGCTTCGCGGCGTCGCTGACCGACAGCTACTGCGCCTCCTGCCACACCCAGAAGGACTGCGTCGACTGCCACAACGGCGTCAGGAAGCCGCTGAAGGTCCACCCGAACAACTGGATCCTGACCCACACCATGGCGGCGCGGAAGAACGTCCCCGACTGCTCGAGCTGCCACCGCAGCCAGACCTTCTGCGTCGACTGTCACCAGCTCGCCAAGGTCTCGCCCGACGCGCCGAACCGGCCGCCCGAGACGCTCCGCTTCCACCCCGAGGGCTGGGTCGACGCCCAGGGCCGCCGGGGAGAGAACCACCACGCGTTCGAGGCCCAGCGCAACATCCGATCCTGCGCCGCCTGCCACACCGAGGACTCGTGCATGCAGTGCCATTCGGCGAAGACGAACCTCCGGCGGCCGGGCGTCAGCCCCCACCCGCCGGGCTTCGTCGGCTCCGGGGCCTGCGACCGGATGCTCGCGAAGAATTCACGGGTGTGTCTCAAGTGCCACGAGTCCGGTTCGCGCGAGATGTCCTGTCGCTGATGACGCACTCGCTGACGCTCCGCGCCCGCTGACGCTCCGCGCCCGCTGACGCTCACGCTCCGCGCCCGCTGACGCTCACGCTCCGCGCCCGCTGACGCTCACGCTCCGCGCCCGCTGACGCTGACGCTCCGCGCCCGCTGACGCTCACGCTCCGCGCCCGCTGACGCTCACGCTCCGCGCCCGCTGACGCTCACGCTCCGCGCCCGCTGACGCTCACGCTCCGCGCCCGCTGACGCCCGCTGACGCCCGCTCACGCTCCGCGCCCGCTGGCGCCCGCTGACGCTCACGCTCCGCGCCCGCTGACGCCCGCTGACGCCCGCTCACGCTCCGCGCCCGCTGACGCTCACGCTCCGCGCCCGCGCCCGCTGACGCTCACGCTCTTCAGCCCCGCGCCGTCCCGGTGCGGAGCTCGATGACGTCGGCCTGGTAGAGGCGCTCGAAGAGCTGCAGGGCGTCGCGCATGGCCGCGGCGTCGAGGCGTCCCTGCTTGACCTGCCAGGTGATGACGCCGACCGAGCTCTTGCCGTCGACCGCCTGAATCCACGGCAGGAGCGTGTCGATGGGGCCGCTCACGTAGACCGGCACCTGGAGCGCGCGGTTCTGGAGCACCAGGGTCTCCCCCTGGACCTCGTAGCCCATGTGCGGCGAGCGCACGGGGATGGCGTCGACGAGGCCGGCGCCGCGGAACAGCTCGGCGGCGGTCGGCCGGTTGGGGTGGGTGAGCAGGAAGTCGTGGGTGATGAGGCGGCCGTGGAAGAGCTCCATCGCCGCGGCGCGCTCCCACGCGTCGGCGTCGGCCAGCGCGCCCGGGGTGAGAGCCGCGAGCGGCGAGACCGCGGGCTCGTAGACCGCCTGGCCGAGCCAGCGGTGGAGCACGAGCCCCGCGCCCTCGACCAGCGCTCTCACGCCGTGGACCGTGTAGGCCTGGTCCCGGGGGTGGAGCAGCATGTCGGCGACCTCCTCGATGGGGAGGTCCGGCCGCTCACCCCACGGCAGCATCGCGAGGGGGTGGCGGTCCGGGAGGTGGCGCACCAGCTCCTTCATCAGCTCGGGCCCGCCGTTGGCGGCGTCGAGCCCGAGGCGGTGGGCGAGGTCCTGGAGCATGTAGACGCCCGTCCGCCCGTAGCGCGCGTAGACCATCGCCGAGATGACGCCGTGGGGACGCAGCGTGCTGGCGAGGACGCGGAGCCCGGCGACCGGGTCGACGAGGTGGTGGAGCACCCCGTGGCAGTGGATGAGGTCGAAGTCCTGGCCGAGGGCGCCGATGTCCTCGAGGGGCATCTCGTGGAAGGTCACCCGGTCGAGCCCGTGCTCGGCGCACTGGGCGCGGCTGACGGCGATGGACTGCGCGGAGATGTCGACGCCGACGATGCGCGCCTTCGGCATGCGCGCGGCGAACATCGGGACGACCCGGGTGCCGCAGCCGGCGACCAGGATGTCGATGGCCTCGCGCGGCGCCTGCTCCGGGAAGTGGAGCGCCCAGGAGTCCCGCGGGTTGAAGGCCGGCAGCCGCTCGCCCGCGAGGTACGGCCGCAGATCCGCGATGGGGGGCGGGTACGGGTAGTCGTGGTAGAGCGCGGCGACGGCGGCGTCGGTCTCGGCGTGCGCGGAGTCGACGACCGCGTCGGCGGTGACGTCAGCGAGCTCGAGCGCGGGGGATGCAGCCATGATGACCTCTGGTGTCCTCGGGGCACCTGAGGTTCACGGGACGAACGCGCAAGAACTTGAAAAGAGGCCGGTCCTACCGCAGACGCGCACGCCCCGGAGCGGCCCATCGCGAGCCGATCCGGGGCGTGTCGTGTCGTTCGTTGGTTCGCGACGCGGCGGGCCCTGGGACCGCCCGGCGTCGGTCAGCCCTTGATGGACTCGAGCACGAGCTCGGCGATGTCTCGGGACTTCATCGGCGCCTCCTTCGAGGCGATGGCGTCCTCCATCATCATGTTGCAGAAGGGGCAGGCCACGGCGACGGTGTCGGCGCCGGTCTCGCTGGCGTGGTCGAGGCGGACCTGATTGATGCGGTCGCCGTCGTGCTCCTCCATCCAGACGCGCGCGCCGCCCGCGCCGCAGCACATGCCGGTGGTGCGGTTGCGCGCCATCTCCTTGAGCTGCAGGCCCGGGATGGCGGTCAGGACGTTGCGCGGCTGCTCGTAGACGTCGTTGTAGCGACCGATGTAGCAGCTGTCGTGGTAGGTGATGCGCTGGGCGCCCTCGGGGGTCGAGCGCGGCGTGATGCGCTTCTCACGCAGCAGCTTCTCGATGAGCACGCTGTGGTGGATGACGTCGAAGTCCCCACCGAACTGCGGGTACTCGTTCTTGATGGTGTTGAAGCAGTGCGGGCAGTGGGTGACGAGGGTCTTTCGGGTCTTGTCGACCTCGTAGCCCTTGAGCATGTCGATGTTGGCCTGGGCCTGCATCTGGAAGAGGTACTCGTTGCCCGCGCGGCGCGCCGGGTCGCCGGTGCAGCCCTCGTCGTTGCCGAGGATCGCGAAGCTGATGTTCGCCTCGCGCAGGATGCCGACCAGCGCCCGGGAGACCTTCTTCTGCCGCTCGTCGTACGCGCCGGCGCAGCCGACCCAGAAGATGTACTCGGCGTCGGGGTTCTCGGTGAGGTGCGGGATGTCGAGCCCCTCGGCCCACTTCTCGCGGTCGCCGCTCGGGAGCCCCCAGGGGTTGCCCTTCTTCTCGAGGTTCTTGAGCGTTCCGCCGAGCTCCTTCGGGAAGTTCGCCTCCATCAGCACGAGGTGACGCCGCAGGTCGACGACCTTGTCGACGTGCTCGATCATCACCGGGCACGCCTCGCTGCAGGCGCGGCAGGTCGTGCAGTCCCAGATGGCGCTGTACTTGACGTCGTCGACGAGCGACTGCTCGTGCTTGTCGACCTGCCACGCGAAGACGTCGGTGTCGCCGGCGAGGAGCTCCTTCTCGCGCGCGTACAGGTGGTTTCGGATGTCGCAGATGAGCATCTTCGGGTTGAGCGTCTTACCCGTGATGGTGGTCGGGCAGTTCACCGAGCAGCGCCCGCACTCGGTGCAGGTGTAGAGGTCGAGGTACTGCCGCCAGGTGAAGTCGGTCACGTCGCCGACGCCGAAGGTCTCGCGCTCCTCGAGCTGCGTAATGGGCTCGATGGCGCCGCGCTCCTTGATCTCGCCGAAGAAGACGTTGGGGATGGCGGTGATGACGTGGAAGTGCTTCGACCCGGGGAGCATGTTGAGCAGGGTCAGGACGATGAAGAGGTGGGCCCACAGCGAGAGCTCCTGCCCGGCGGCGAGGGCGCCCGGAGAGAAGCCGGAGAAGGCGCCGGCGAGCGCGCCGCCGATGGGCGCGTAGGACATCTCGTGGGCGATGGCGGCCGCGCGGGCGGCCGGGTCACCGGCGAGCTGGCTCCAGTCGAAGAAGAGCGCGCCCTCGAAGCCGCTGGTCTGCTGGGCGAGGGCGAAGGCGAAGCCGTCGACGAGGAAGTCGGTCAGGATCAGGCCCGCGATCATGAAGAGGATGGCGAGGGCCTCGCCGCTGAAGGTCAGGCGCTTCGGCTTGGAGACGAGGCGCCGGTAGAGGGCCACGCCGATCATGAAGAGGACGATGACCTCGGTGACGTCCTTGATGAGCGCGTACTCGTCGTGGACGAGCGGGATGCGCCCGTCGGCGTTGAAGGTGCACGAGAACAGGTAGATCGTGCGGATCTGCAGGACGAGGAAGCCCCAGAAGATGAACGCATGCATCACGCCCGCGCCCTTCTCCTTGAACATCTTCTTCTGGCCGAAGGCGTAGGTGATGACGTTCGCGAAGCGCTGCGGCAGCTTCTGGAAGAACCGGGGCCGGTGCTGCGCGACGAGCAGCAGGCGGAACTTCCCCTGGATGATCATGCCGAAGTAGCCGAGGGCTACCAGCAGCGCGGCGATTGCGGGGAGCCAGCGCAGGTCGTGCATCAGGGAGCCTCCGTGACGAAGCGGAAGGAGTGGGTGGGGATGCCGAGCTCGTTGCACTTCTTCTCGCGGTGCGAGCGCGGGAGCTGCGCGATGACCGGGTCGGCGTAGGAGGAGCCGGCGAGCTCCCAGCCATCGAGGTCCATGAACTGGTCGTAGATGAGGTCGGCGTAGGCCTCGACGTCGGTCTTGACGACCAGCATCCCGCCGGGGACGAGCCGGTCACCGAGGGTCTCGATGAAGGCCGGCTGGAACACGCGGCGCTTGTGATGCTTCTTCTTCCACCACGGGTCGGGGAAGAGGATGTACACGGCGTCGAGGCTGGCGGGGGCCATGAGCTGCTCGACGTAGGGGCGCGCGTCGCCCTCGACCACGCGGATGTTGTCGAGCCCCTCGCGGGTCGCGCGCTTGTCGGCCGCGCGGACCCAGCGGCGCCGAATCTCGAAGCCGAGCACGCGCGCGTCCGGCAGCTGCGCGGCGAGGTCGCACAGGTGGTGCGGGCGCCCGAAGCCGATCTCGAGGTGCAGCGGGCGCTGGCTCACGAAGTCGACGAACGGCTCGCGGTCCGAGTCGCGTCGGAACGGAGCCAGCACGTGCGGAAGGTCGAGGGGAGGGACCTTGGCATGGCGGACCCGCTCTTCGATGCGCCCTCCAACGAGGCCTACGTCGGGGACTGTGCGGTCGCGATTGCTTGCCACGCTCGTGACCTATCGTCGATCGGGCCTTGACGCAACCCGATTCCGCTGGCGTGGCCTGGGGTCGCGGGCGCCGTCACCGTCGGCGCGGGCCCCCTTCGGGGGAGCGCTCGGGGGCGACGGGGCGGCGGCTCCGACGCGCGCGGCTCGAGGCGGCCGTCGACGTCAGGCCGAGCACCCGCGCGCCTCGATCGGCCACAGGGCGACGACCGTGTCCCCGCGCACCACGTGGTAGCGGTCGTAGAGGTTCACCGTCGGATCGCAGTGCGGGACCACGCAGGTCAAGACCGCGCCGGGCTGGAGGCGCGGCGCCGAGGTGTCGTGGAGGACGCCGCCCTGCTCGTCCCCATAGAAGATGTAGGCGGCCTTGTCCGGGGCTCCCGCGGCGATGGTCGGCGAGCCGGCGTCGGTCGCGAAGGCCTTGGCGCCCGCGTCGGTCGTCGCCATCCCGGGGTGGTTGGCGCTGATGACCGTGGTCTGGACGTAGAGCGAGGTCTCGAAGGGCGGCGAGACCCCGTCCCGGCTCCACAGGTCGTTGTACTCGCGGTCCATGAAGACGTAGGAGCCGACCTGCAGGTCCGTCAGGACGCGCGCCTCGGCGTCGACGTCGAAGGTCCCGGTGCCGCCCCCGGTGATGACGCGCGGGGTGAGGTTCCGCGCCGTCAGCGCGTCTCTCAGCGCGGCGAGCTTCGCCAGGAGCTTGGTCGCCGCGGCGCGTCGCTTGTCGGCCCCCTTCATGTGCTGGAGGTGCCCGGCGTAGCACTGGAGCCCGGCGAAGCGGAGGCCGGCCGTGGCCGCGATCTGCTCGGCCAGCGCCAGCGCTGGCTCGCCGAGGGGGACGCCGGTCCGGCGCATCCCCGGGTCTACGTCGACGAGGACGTCGAGGGTCGCGCCAGCGCTGGACGCGGTCGCGCCCAAACACGTCGCGACCTCGGGGTGGTCGCAGACCAGGAGGAGCTCGCTGACGTTTGCCGCGAGCGTGACCGCCCGCGTCGCTCCGGTGGTGGTCACGACCGGGGAGGTGACGAGGAGGCGGTCGACGCCGCCGTCGGCGAGGGCCTCGGCCTCGCCGAGCTTGGCGACGCAGATCCCGCAGGCGCCAGCGTCGAGCTGTCGCCGCGCGATCGCCACGCTCTTGTGGGTCTTGGCGTGCGGGCGCAGGGCCACGCCGTGGCGGGCCGCGTGGTCGGCCATCGCGGTGACGTTGCGCTCGAGGGCGTCGAGGTCGAGGACCAGGGCCGGGGTCTCGAGCTCGGCGCGCCCTCCCGGGCGGTCGACGAGGTGGGCGTTCAGCGGCGGTCGGGGCATCGCGCTCTCCAGGTTCTTCTCACGGGGGGCAGGGGCCGTCGGGGTCGGCCGCCCCGTCCACGACCCGCGGGGCTCGTCCGGCGGCGAAGTCCGCCAGGAAGCACCGGTAGGTGCGCTTCGGCGCGGCGGTCTGGAAGACCACCTCGTGGCCGTCCTCGATACCGTCCTCGGGGAACTGCACGACGACGCGGGTGGAGCCGGCGCCGTCGTCGATGGGCAGCGCGCGCTGGCGGCCGCCGATGAGGGGCAGGAGCTCGGCGAGCGGGCGGAAGGCGGCGAGGCTCGGCTCGGCGGCGTCGAGGGAGGGGCCGCCCAGGTCGAGGCCGAGGGGCAGCGACACCGCGTTGGCCATCGGCGGGAGGTTGTAGTGGTCGACAATCCCCTGGAGCATCAGCACGTGCGTGCCGCCCTCCCGCACCCGCGGCGCGTAGATCTGCGGGTCGGAAGCCTCGGCCGCCCACTGCAGGAGGCAGAGCGCCGGATCGCTCGGCAGCAGCGGCCGCGCGGCGTACCCGAGCAGCCCCCGGGCCACGGGGGCGACGTCGATGGGCTCGCGCTTGTACGGGATCTGCTGGATGTAGCTCCCGCCCTCGCCGCTGAGGATCAGCGCCCCGTAGCGGGGCTCGGCCGCCACGGTGAGCGGCGCTATCGTGGCCCCCATCGAGTGCCCCATCAGGGCGAGGGTCCCGGTGTCGAAGCGGGTCACGGGCGGGGCGCCCGGGCAGGCGCTCGTGTCGAGGGCGAGCGCCGCGAGGGCGTCGGGAAGGAGCGCGAGCTCGAGCGCCGACTGCCGGACGTTGTCGCGCAGCGCCCGGGCGTTGGTGACGTTGAAGACGAGGAACTGCTCGTCGGCGCCGGTGGTGTTCCGGAGCCCGCCGAGGGGGCCGTCCACGCTGACCCCCGCGAAGCCGACCGCGGCGAGCTCGCGCGCGGGGCCGGAGCCCGGCTCGGCCTCCCCGTGGACCTCGGCGTGGCGGCCGCGGTCGACGAGGGGGCGGTCGCCGCCGCCGCCGGTGCGGACGAAGACCAGGGTCGGAAAGCCCGCGGCCGGCGGCGCGCTGCGCGGGACGGTGACGACGACGCGCGCGGTCTCCCGGCCCGTGAGCGTCGGGGCGCCGCTGGCGTCGCGGCGCCAGTCGCCGCCGGCCTCGGGGCCACCGAGGAAGGGCGGGTCGCCGTGCTGGAAGGTCGGGACGGTCACCGTGCCCTCGTAGACGCAGTAGTCGTCGAAGACCTCGTTCAGCCCGAAGCCGCCGGGGGCGAGCGGCTCCTCTGTGCGCGCGGCGGCGATGTATGCGGAGAGCTCGAGGGTGGCGTCATGGGTCCTGAAGACGGCGAGGCCCGCGACCTCGGCGAGGTCGACGCCGTCCTCGGCGAGCGAGGCGAGCGCGGCGTCGTAGGCCTCGCGCGCCGCGAGGTCGAGGCCGGCGACCTCCCGCCCCGCGAGCAGGTCCGCGAGGCCGGCCGAGCGGCCGAGCGGCGCGCCCGTCGCGTCCCCGACGCCGCGGAGGACGACCGCCGCGTGGAGCGTGTCGGGGCGGAGCGGCGCGCCCTGCAGCGGCAGGACGGCGAGCAGGCGCGGCGCTCCGTAGGGGCCGGCGTCGTATAGAAAGGAGACCTCGACGGGCACGCGCCGACCGCGCTGGTCGGAGGCCGGGTCGACGTCGGCGAGGAATACGCCGGCCTCCGGCTCCACGCTGTCGGCGAGGCTCGGGAGCGCGGTCGGATCGAGGTCGCCGTCGAAGGGGAGATAGATCGTCGACGATACCGGGAAGCCCCCGGCGTCGGTGGTCACGACGTCGCGGAGCTGCGCGACGAGGTCGTTGTCGTCGGGGTTCGGCCACCCGGACACGTCGACGCCACCATCATGGCGCAGGTCCTCCGACGGGACCGGGGCCGAGAAGAAGCCGTCGGACCGCGTGAAGTCGGTGAGCGCGACGACCCCGGCGACCGGCGCCGCGTCCGGGAGCAGTACCCCGCCGACGTCAGCGGCGTCTGCCGTGGCCTCGACGCCGTCACCGCCGCAGCGCGCGAGCAGCGCCGCGGCCAGGGCGATGGTCGAGCCGAAGCGAGTCCTGGCCAACATGAGGTCTCCCCGGCGCCGTGGGCGGAGGCAGCGCCACCGGCGAGAGCATAGCCCGGGGCGTGCCCGAACTGAACCGGCCGGCTCCCCGCGCTCGACTCAGTCATTCCATGGGGAGAAGGGGCTCCTCAGCGCTCGCAGAGGGTCCCGCCGCGAGGCAGGGTTCGGGTCGGCCCCCAGCCCTCGAGGCGCCGGCGGGTCTCGTCGGGCCCCACGCCGACTCGGACCCGCGCGTCCTCGTTGGCGAGCAACGCCCGGATCGCGTCGCGCTCGGCGCGAGAGGCGCCCGTCCGCGGGGTCTGCCCTTCGATGACGGCGCGGGCGGTCGCGGTCAGGCGACCGAGGGGCGCCTCGACCGCCAGGAGATGCGCGGCCCGGTGGAGCCGGGAGCCGAGCCCGACGCGCCCGAGCGTGTCGGCGCGGCTCAGGCGCGACAGCCAACGGTCGACGGGGTCGAGGGTGCTCGGCCCCATCCCGGGGGCGATGAGGAGGAGCACCGAGCGGCCGCCGCGGTCGTGGAGCTCGACCTGCGGGCGGACGCCGTCGTCGAGGGCGGTCTCGGCGAGCAGGAGCTCCTCGAGGGCCGGGCGGAGCCGGTCCGACGGCCCGGGGACGGGGAGGGCGACGAGGATCGCGGCGTCCCGGGCCGGCGCCGCGAGCCAGCCCTGGAAGACGCGCCCGACGGCGCACGGGGGGACTGTCGGCGGGCGGATCCGCGGGGGCGGCCCCGGCTCCCAGTCGCGGAAGACCTGGGCGACGACGTCGGCGGAGGCCCCCTCGGTGACGACCACCGCGCGGTCGGCGCGGAACACGCGGGCGTGCTGACGGGTGACGTCCTCGCGGTTCACCCGCGCGAGGGTCTCGTCGGTCGGGGCGACGCCGAGCGGGCGGCCCACGCCGAGGGCGAGGGCGATGGCCCAGGCGCGACCGTCGGCGATGGCCCGGGTCCGGATCTGGGCGCGCTGCTCGCGGGTCATCTCGGCCCGCGCCTGGACCCGGGTGGCCGGGAAGTCCGGGCTCACGGCGACGTCGCGCAGGAGCCGGAGGAGCGGGCCTCGCGCGCTGTCGGGGCCCTCGATGCGCCAGCCGACCATCGCGCCGTCGTACACCGCGTCGAGGCGTCCGCCGAGGGCCAGCGCGCGACGCTCGGGGCGGGTCTCGCGGTCCGGGTCGTGGCGCGTCGCGAGGAGGGCGGCCTCGGCGGTGAAGGCGGTCAGCCCCTCCATCCCACGCGGGTCGTCGTTCGGGCCGGTCGGGACGACGAGGGCGGCGGCGAAGACCCCGTCCCGCGGCGGCATCGCGACCACGCGGAGGCCGCTCGGCAGGGTCGTCACCGCGGGGGGCGTCGGAGCGGGGCCAGGCGGCGCGAGGGGAGGTGGCTCCGGACGTCGCGCCGGGAGCCGAGGGGACGGACACGCGGTCAGCGCCGCGGCGAGCACCGCGAGCCCGAGAAGAGGCCCGACCGAGCGGAGCGAGGCGGTACCCGAACGCCAGGTCATCGCGTCACCGTCGCGCCGACGGGGGGGCACTCGGCGTCGATCTTGTCGAGCTCGACGGCGACCGACGGGTCCTCGCGGCTCATCATGAGGAGGGGCCGATAGACCGACGGGTCGATGTCGAAGCGGCGGTAGATCTGCGCGAGGGCGACGTCGCGCCGCTCCTCGTCGGCGATGCGCCCCGCCTGGCAGGAGACGGCGCGATGCAGCGCCACGACCCGCCGCGAGGGCATGATGCCCCGGAGCTTGCGGTACTCGAGGCAGCGCTGCTCCGCTTCGTGATTGAGCTCCCGCATCCGCTCGGGCTCGCGCGCGACGACCCGCGTGAGCGCGACGTAGCGCTCCGGAGTGAGGTCGTACTTCGAGTCGAGGAGCTCGACGAGCTCGAAGGTGCGGCCGGGGGGCGGGCAGCGCAGGTCGACGAGGATCCGGAGGAAGCGCGTGAGGGTGTCGGCGTCGAGGACGACACGCTCCTGGTCGGGGACGTTCGTCGGGGTCAGCTCGACGATCACGCGCCGCGACTCGTGCAGGGCGTAGCCGGCCCACCGGACGAAGGCGCGGGGGCGGACGTCGGCGATGGCTCGCTGGAGGGCGGCGTAGTAGGCCTCGGGGTCTTCGCCGCGCCCCGCCGCCCACCACGTCGAGACCAGGCCCAGGCGCCGCTCGGGAGCGCCCCACGCGTCGCTGAGCTCGGTGGCGGCGAGCTCGCGGGCCCCGAGGAGCAGCACCTCGGGCGGGCCGCGCTCGCCGAGGGGGGCCATGGCGTCGAGGAGGCGGGCCCGAGCGTCCGAGGTGCTGCGGCCGCGCGCCGTGGCCGTCACGACCAGCGCTGGCGGGGCGTCCTCGCGGTGGACGTCGACCTCTCGCGCCACCGCGAAGCCGTCGACCAGGGGGCCGAAGAGGAGCCCGCCCGGGGAGGCCAGCAGGGTGGTCAGGACGCGCTGGATCGCCTCGTCCTCCTCGGCCGGGAGGTCGAGGCGCGCGGCGAGACCCCGGAGATCCCAGGCGACGGTCACGAGCCGGCGGCTGTCGTAGTCGTGCTTCGCGGCGACGCGGGCGGGGCGCGCGATCTGCCAGTCGGCGTCGAGGCTCGGATCACGCTGCGGCGGCGGACCGCCCGGGCGCGGCGCGAGCGGCGCGAGTGTCGCGGCCAGCGTCCCTTCGAGCTCGCCGACCGCCTCGGGCGGGCCGGCGATCATCAGCCGAGCGCGGGCGCGGGGGAGGGCGTCGGCGACCATGGCCGCGAGGGGCTCGATGGCGTCGGTCTTGGCGTGTTGATGGCTCGCCCAGGGCGTGTGGCCTCCGAGCGGGCCGAAGAGGTTCGAGAACGTGTGCTGGAGCGGCGGTGAGGGGGGCTCCGGCGCGCGGTCCGGCGCCGCGATGAGACGCGCGTGGAGCTGCGCCAGCCGGTCGGCGGGGAGATCCATCGGATCGAGCCGCTCGGCCGCGAGCCAGAGCGCAGTCGGCAGCGCCTCCGGCGGGCCCACCACGGTCACGGCCACGCGGTCTCGGGCGATGGCGGTGCGGGTCACCAGACCGGCCCGCGCCCCGACCGCGACCGCCTCGCCGGCCCGCAGGTGCCGGGTCGGGCCATCGCGGAGCGCCGCCAACGACAGCGCCGCCAGACCCCAGGTCCCCTCGCCCTCGGCGTCGAGGCCGAGCGCCAGCTCGAGGCGCACGGCCACCGTGTCGGCGCCCGGGACCGCGCTGACCCAGGCGGTGACGCCCTCGGTCAGGCGCTGTGGTGCGCCGGGGCTCGCGACCGCGACGGACGGGACGACGAAGGAGGCGAGCAGTAACGGCGCGAACGCGAGAAAACGCACCCGGGGAGCGTGCGGTCCCGACGTGGCCCGTGTCAATGAGATGACCGGCGCGCGGCTCCCGCCGGCTCCGATGCCGGACCTCGATCACTCCTTGCGCGGCTCCGGTCCCCGTGGTAGCAAGCCGCGTCCGGGCGGAGCGCCGATTTCGGCAACCGCCCACCATCCTTTGTCGGAACGTGACGGAGGTGGGCTCGAGCCCGCCTTTTTTTATTGGGGTCCATGGTTCAGGAACGGCTCGCAGAGACCATCGAGCGCATCGAAGCGCTCGTCGTGCCCGTGCTGACGCGCGAGGGGCTCGAGCTCGTGGATCTCGAGTACAAGCGTGGGCCGAAGCGCTTCATGCTCCGTCTCCTCATCGACCGGGCCGGCCGGACCCGCTATCAGGGCTCGGCGCGGGATCCGGAGCCGCCCGGCGAGGGCGTGACCATCGACGACTGCGCGAGGATCTCGAAGCTCGTCGGGCCCCTGCTCGACGTCGAGGACGTGATCCCCACCGCGTACACCCTCGAGGTCTCGTCCCCCGGCGTGGACCGCCCGCTCAAGACGCCGGCCCACTTCCGGGCCGCTCAGGGGCTGATGGTCCGCCTGAAGACCCGGGTGCCGGTTCACGGCAACGACAACTTCTTCATCGCGCCGCTGACGGAGGCCGACGACGAGCGCGTCGTGCTCGACGTGCGCGGCACCGCGGTCGAGGTGCCCTATCGCCTCATCGCCAGCGCCAACATCGAGTACCAGTTCTGATTCGGAGTCGTCCGGCGACCGCCGGACGGGAGGCTCGGACCGTGGAAGTCGACAACATCAACAACCTCAACATCACGCTCGACCTCGTCGCGAAGGAGAAGGATATCCCGCGGGACGTCCTGGTCCAGGCCATCGAGAGCGCCATCGAGACGGCGGCGAAGAAGGTCTTCGGCGAGGAGCGTGAGCTCGAGGCGAACTTCAACTCCGAGACGGGTCAGGTCGACCTGCTCCAGTTCATGCTCGTCACCGAGGACGTCGAGGACGAGGGCCGCGAGATCACCCTCGAGCAGGCCCAGCTGGTCGACCCGGGCGCCGAGATCGGCGACGAGCTCGGGTTCCAGATCTTCTACCTCGACCGCGACCGCGACAAGGCGGAGGCCGAGGACAAGAAGTACGGCGACATCCTGGGGATCAAGCAGGCGCGGCAGTCCTTCGGGCGCATCGCCGCCCAGACCGCCAAGCAGGTCATCATCCAGCGGGTGCGCGAGGCCGAGCGGGCCCGCGTCTTCGAGGAGTACAAGGACCGCCAGGGCGAGATCGTCACCGGGCGCGCCCGGCGCTTCGAGCGCGGCCACGTCATCGTCGCGCTGCCGCGCGCCGAGGGCATCCTGCCCGCCCGCGAGCAGATGCACCGCGAGTCCTACCGCGCCGGTGACCGCGTTCAGGCCTACGTGAAGGAGATCCGCGCCGACGCGCGTGGGCCGCAGATCATCCTCAGCCGTACCGATCCCGGGCTCATCTTCAAGCTCTTCGAGATGGAGGTCCCCGAGATCTACGAGGGCATCGTGCGCATCGTCGCCGTCGCCCGCGAGCCGGGTGAGCGCACCAAGATCGCCGTCGCCAGCCGCGACCCGGACGTCGATCCGGTCGGCGCCTGCGTCGGCATCAAGGGCAGCCGCGTCCAGGCGGTCGTCCAGGAGCTGCGCGGCGAGAAGATCGACATCGTCCCGCACAGCGAGGACATCGCGAAGTTCGTCTGCAACGCCATCGCGCCGGCCGACGTCGTCCGCGTCCTCATCGACGAGAAGAACGAGACCATCGAGCTCATCGTCCCCGACGATCAGCTGTCGCTGGCCATCGGCCGGCGCGGTCAGAACGTGCGCCTCGCGTCGCAGCTCGTCGGCTGGCGGATCGACATCAACAGCGAGTCGAAGGTCTCGGAGTACAAGGACGAGCTGCGCTTCTGGCTCGGCAAGAACATGCCGGAGTTCGACAGCGAGGACATCGAGTACATGTTCAAGCTCGGGTTCCACTCGGCGGAGAACATCATCAACGCCGACGCCATCGAGCTGACCTCGGTGCCCGGCGTGGACGAGCCCTTCGCCGAGAAGCTCCAGGATCACTGCGAGGATCTCGTCGACGCGCGGCAGGCGAACAAGCTCTGGGGCCCGGGTGGGCGTCAGGCGTGGCTCGCGCGCGGTAATCAGGACACCAGGCTGGAGGCGGGCGCCCACGGTGTCGAAGAATGACCCGGCGAGCACCGAGCCGACGCGCGGCTGCGCCGCCTGTCGGGCCCGGATGCCCATCGCGGAGCTCATCCGCTTCGCGCACGATGGCGAGGGCGTGGTCGTCGACCTCGACCGACGCCTCGGTGGCCGCGGTGTAAACGTCGGTCCATCGCGCCGCTGCCTCGAGCAGGCGATCAAGCGCGGGGCCTTCCAACGCGGCTTCCGACGGCCCTTGCCTCCGGAGCGCGCGCGTTCATTGTACGAGTCGCTCGGGCGGGCGTTCATCGAGCGCCTCTCGAGCTACGTCGAGAGCAGTCGACGGAGCGGCGCCATCGAGGACGTCGCCCGCGTCGAGGACGTCACGCCCCCGGAGCTCCGCACCACGCTCGACCTGTCGGGTGGTGAGCTGCTCGGGATTCCGGTGCCTCGGGTCCGGGTCACGAACGCACGGGCAGCGGCCCGTGTAGCGTGGCTCTCGCGCGGGGTGTCGGAGTTTACTTTCGATATGGCCGGTGGTATGAGACGCCGCCCCGAGGCCCCGGTGCCCTGCACCGTCGCCCGGGGAGGCCGCACACCCAGTGAGAAAGAATGAGCAAGGTTCGCGTATACGAGTTGGCCAGAGAGATGGGTCTCGAGACCGTGGCAGTCGAAGAGCGTTGCCGCGAGTTGGGTATCGAGGTCCGCGATGGCCACCTCACGACGTTGGCGGCCGATGACGCAGAGCGGGTTCGTAAGGCCCTGCGGGAACATCCGGCGACCGGAGTGACCCAGAAACGCGTCGGCTCGACGGTGGTGCGCCGCCGCCGGACCGTCGAGACCGCGGCCGTGTCCCCGCGCGCAGCGGCTGGGGGCGGCGCGACCGCGCCCGTTCGTCGCCGCCGCGCCGGCAACGACGAGCCCGCGGCCGAGGCTCCGGTCAGCGCGCGGTCCAACCGCGCGACCGAGACGCCAGCGCCGCCCGCCGAGGCGCCGAAGCCCGCGGCTCCGAAGCCGGTGGAGGCCCCTCCGGTCATCGCCGAGGCGCCGCCCGTCGAGACGCCGGCCCCTGCTCCGGTCGAGCCGCCGGTCGCCGCCGAGGCGCCGCGTCCGCCGCAGCCCGCGGCCGAGACGCCACCGGCCCCCGGGCCCGCCGAGGCGCCGCCCGTGGCGTCCGAGCCGCCGACGGCCGCGCCCGTGGCGCCCACGTCGCCGCCTGTCGAGGCCCCGGCGCGGGCCGCAGCGGCCGCTCCGGCTGCCGCCTCTCCGACCGCGGAGCCGGCCGAGGAGGCCGCGCCGCAGCCGCTCGCGCAGTCGAACTACACCGACGAAGAAGCGGTCAACGCCGGCGGCACCACGACCGAGGACCTCCGCGAGCGCCAGAGCTTCGTGAAGGTCGTCCGTCGCCTCGACGCGGACCTGACCCAGCACCTCATCAACGAGGCGCAGCGTCGGGCGCAGCGCTCGGCGAGCCCGCCCCCGCGGCGGAGCGGGCCCGGTCGCACCTCGCGGCCCGGGACGATGCCGCCTCCGGGCGCCCCGGGTGCTCCGGCTGCTCCGGGTGCCCCCGGTCCGGGGCCGGCGCCGGGCGGCGACGATCGCCGCCGCAAGGGGCGTCACGGCAGTCGCGTCCGCTGGGAGGCGTCCCGCGATCGGCGCTTCGACGACCGCGGCTCGCGGATGCGCGGCAAGCGTGGACGCGGCGGCGTCAAGAAGGGCGTGCGCATCACCGAGGGCTCGGCGGTCCCGAAGGCCTCCAAGCGCGTCGTGAAGATGGAGGAGACGATCACCGTCGGCGAGCTGGCCTCGCAGCTCGCGGTGAAGGCCTCCGAGATCATCAAGGCGCTGATGGACCTCGGCGAGATGGTGACGGTCAACAACGTGCTCGACCTCGACACGGTGACCCTCATCGCGCAGGAGTACCAGTTCACCGTCGAGAACGTCGCCTTCGACATCGAGAACTACATCCCGAAGGCGGACGAGGGGGCCAAGGAGCTCCCGCGCGACCCGGTCGTCACGGTCATGGGCCACGTCGACCACGGCAAGACGTCGCTGCTCGACTTCATCCGCAAGGCGCGCGTCGCGGCCGGCGAGGCCGGCGGCATCACGCAGCACATCGGCGCCTACAAGGTCCCCGTCGGCAAGGGGAAGAAGAAGCGCTCGCTGGTCTTCCTCGACACCCCGGGTCACGCGGCGTTCACCGAGATGCGCGCCCGCGGCGCCAACGTCACCGACGTCGTCATCCTCGTCGTCGCCGCCGACGACGGCGTGATGCCGCAGACCATCGAGGCCATCAACCACTCCAAGGCGGCCGGCGTGCCGGTCGTGGTGGCGGTCAACAAGATCGACAAGGAGGACGCCCAGCCCGAGCGGATCCGTCAGCAGATGACGGAGCACGGGCTCGTCTCCGAGGAGTGGGGCGGCGACACCCAGTTCGTCAACGTCTCCGCCAAGACCGGCGAGGGCATCGACGCGCTGCTCGAGGGCGTGCTGCTGCAGGCGGACGTGCTCGAGCTCAAGGCGGTCACCGACCGTCCGGCGACGGGCGTCGTGGTCGAGGCCGAGCTCTCCAAGGGGCGCGGCCCGGTGGCCACCGTCCTCGTCCAGGAGGGCACCCTCAAGAAGGGCGACATCGTCGTCGCGGGCAAGGCCACCGGCCGCGTCCGCGCGATCATCGACGACCGCGGTCGGCAGCTGAAGTCGGCCGGCCCGGCGACGCCGGTCGAGGTCCTCGGGCTCAACGAGGTCCCGCCGCCGTCCGAGCGCTTCTTCGCCGTCAAGGACGAGAAGGACGCCAAGGTCATCGTCTCGCACCTCGAGGACAAGGATCGCGAGAAGCGCCTCGCCGAGGAGCGCAAGCGCGTCTCCCTCGACGACCTCTTCGATCAGATGAAGGCGGGCGAGGTCAAGAGCCTCAACCTCATCATCAAGTCGGACGTGCAGGGCTCGCTCGAGGCGCTCAAGACGAGCTTCAACAAGCTCAAGCACCCCGAGCTCGAGGTGCGCATCATCCACGACGCCGTCGGCGCCATCAGCGAATCCGACGTCACCCTGGCGTCGGCGTCGAACGGCATCATCATCGGCTTCAACGTCCGTCCGGAGAAGAACGCCAAGGCCATGGCCGAGCAGGACGGGGTGGAGATCAAGCTCTACTCGGTCATCTACAACGCCGTGGACGACGTGAAGGCCGCGATGGAGGGCATGCTGAGCCCGAACATCGAGGAGCGCCTGGTCGGCAAGGCGGCGATCCGCGACACCTTCGGCGTGCCGAAGCTCGGGACCATCGCCGGCTGCGCGGTGCTGCAGGGGAAGCTCATCCGCAACGCCCGCGCCCGCCTGATCCGCGACGGGCGGGTCATCGCCGACACCAAGCTCGACTCGCTGCGTCGCTTCAAGGACAACGTCACCGAGGTCGACCGCGGCCACGAGTGCGGCGCGCACCTCGAGAACTACAACGACATCAAGGTCGGCGACGAGATCGAGTGCTACGAGCTCATCGAGGTCGCCCAGACCCTCGACATCTAGCCGAGAACGTCGTCTCCGAGCTCTGGCCGAGCCCCCGACGGGGCTCGCGCCGCGGCTCGCTGGACGTGGATGGAAGCCGCCATGCCGCGCAAGCGCCCATTTCGTCGCACCGATCGCCTCGCCAGCCAGATTCAGCAGGTGTTGGCGGTCGCGGTTCAGCGCGAGACCCGCGAGGACGTCCTGCACAACGTCGTCATCACGGGAGTCGACGTCACCAGCGACCTCTCCCTGGCTCGGGTCTTCTACTACCTGATGGCCGGCGAGCAACCCGCGGTGGAGCAGGCGCTCGACCGGGCGCGGGGCTTCCTGCGGCGCCGGGTGGGCGAGCAGATCCGCGCGCGGACGACCCCCGAGCTGCGCTTCGTCCTCGACAAGTCCGTCGAGCACGGGCGCCGCATCGAGGAGATCCTCAGCAACCTCGACATCCCCCCGGCACCGCCGGAGGACCTCGACATCGACGACTCCGACGAGGACGACGATCTCACCGGCTACGAGGACGACCTCGGCTACGACGTCGAGGAGATCTTCGACGAGGAGGAGGCGTTCGACGAGGACGATGGCCTCTTCCACGAGGAGACCGACGGCGCCGAGCTCGACGACGATGACCGCGGAGCGTGACGTGGCCGGCTCACTGACGCGGCGCGAGGGCTGATGGGTCGCAAGCGCGGGCGCAAGGGTGTCGGGCCCCACGGCGTGGTCGTCGTGGACAAGCCCGCTGGTCCCACGTCGTTCAAGGCGTTGCGCGCCGTCGAGAGACAGACCGGCGCCGGCCGCGCCGGACACGCGGGGACCCTCGATCCGGCCGCCACCGGGATCCTGCTGGTGCTGCTCGGCGAGGCGACCAAGCTCTCGCACTGGGTGATGGCCCACGACAAGGCGTACCGCGCGACCATCGCGCTTGGGACGGCGACCGACTCGCTCGACGCCACCGGCGAGGTGGTGGCGACCGCCGAGGTCCCTCCGGAGGCGCTCGATCCCGAGCGGGTAAGGGCGGCGCTCACGCCCTTCGTCGGCGACGTCATGCAGGTCCCTCCGATCTATTCGGCGCTCAAGCGCGGCGGCCGCACGCTGATGTCCCGGGCTCGGGCTGGCGAGGAGGTCGAGGTCGAGCCTCGGCCGGTGGTCTGCCACAGCCTGGAGCTGGTCGCGATCGAGGACGAGCGGCTCGTCGTCGACGTCGCCTGCGGCAGCGGCTACTACGTCCGCGCCCTGGCTCGAGACCTCGGCGAGGCCCTCGGAGTCCCGGCGCACCTGGCGGCGCTGCGCCGCACGAGGCTCGGCGCGTTCGACATCGCCGAGGCCATCCCCCTCGAGGAGATCGGGCCTACCTCGGTGCGGCCCATCGTAGACGCGGCGCCGGAGCTGCTCCGGGTCACCGTGACCGACGAGGAGGCGGTCGCGGTACACCACGGTCGCCCCATCGCGGCACGCGACGACGGTGACCGGGCGATCCTCCTCGACCCCACCGGAGCGCCGCTCGCGCTGGTCGAGCGGACCCCGGACGACCGCTGGCGGATCTTCCGCGGCTTTCGATTCGAGACGCCCACGTCGGACAAGGGTGAGACGCAGGGCGGTTAGTGTTGACACCCGGTGCGGCAGCCGTATAGGTTTCGCCGCGCGAAAACACAGGGCTTTTTGACGGAGAAGCAAGATGGCGCTGCAGCCGGAGACCACGGCCGAGATCATCAACAAGTTCAAGCGGTCCGAGGGTGACACCGGATCCCCCGAGGTGCAGGTGGCGCTCTTGACCGAGCGTATCTCCCAGCTTACGGGGCACTTCGGGTCCCACAAGAAGGACCACCACTCCCGCCGCGGGCTCCTTCGCCTCGTGGGTCAGCGCCGCCGGCTGCTGAACTACCTGAAGGCCAAGGACATCACGCGCTACCGCACGCTCATCGGCGAGCTCGGCCTGCGCAAGTAAGTCGTCGGCGTCGGGGGGCTGTCATGCCCGCGTCGCTGATCTACCAGCTTTCGCGCAGCTCGACGTCGGCGCTCCGGTCCCGAGGGGCCGGGGAGCACCTCGGGTTCGGCAAGCTCGGTCCGATGTCCGCCTGACGTCGGTCTGCGCGAGAACTGGCCGGTCAACCGGCCAGGACATGACGGTCCTCCTGACGACCCGGTCGCGCGCCAGCGCACGTCTCTGACGACGTGCGTGCGCCGTAGCTCCCGAGCTGCGGCGGAGTCCGCCCGGCTCGCGCGGCCAAACGTATCGGGCGACCCACGCGCCCTCCTCGAGAGAAGGATTGGTGGGCGCACACTCAGGAGGCCCAACGTGGCTTTGTTCCAGAATATCGTGACCGAGACCATAGACTTCGGCGGCGCGCCGCTCACCCTCGAGACGGGACGTGTGGCCAAGCAGGCCGCAGGCTCCGTGCTCGTGACCCACGGCGAGACCGTGGTGCTGGTGACCGTCACCACGACCTACTCGCCCCGCCGCGGGCTGGACTTCTTCCCGCTCGTCGTCGACGTGCAGGAGCGGACCTACGCGGCCGGCAAGCTCCCCGGCGGCTTCTTCAAGCGCGAGGGGCGCCCGACCGAGAACGCGACGCTCATGGCGCGCCTCATCGACCGCCCGATCCGGCCGCTCTTCCCCGACGGCTTCAAGAACGAGGTGCAGGTCGTCTGCACCGTGCTGAGCGTCGACCAGGTCAACGACCCGAACCTGTGCGGGCTCATCGGCGCCTCCGCGGCGCTGCACATCTCCGACATCCCGTGGAACGGCCCGATCGCGGGCTGCGTCGTCGGTAAGGGCGAGGACGGCTTCATCGCCTGCCCGAACCAGACCGAGCTCGAGGAGTCGGATCTCGAGCTGCTCCTCGCGGCCCGCCGTGACGGCATCGTCATGGTCGAGGGCGGCGCCAAGGGCATCTCCGAGGACGAGGCCGTCGACGCCATCAGCTTCGGCTTCGAGGCGATGCTGCCCGTGATGGACGCCATCGAGCGTCTCCGTGAGAAGGCCGGCAAGGAGAAGCACGCCTTCGTCCCGCCGGAGAAGGACGCGGACTTCGCCGGCAAGGTCGCCGCGATCGCCCGCCCGAAGGTCGCCGAGGCCGCCTTCATCCCGGTCAAGCACGAGCGCTACGCCGCCATGGCCGCGGTCACCGACGCCGTCATCGCCGAGCTGGGCGAGGAGGCCGAGGAGCGCAAGGGTGAGATCAAGGGCATCGTCGACGGGCTCAAGAGCGAGGTCGTGCGCCGCACGATCCTCGACGAGGGCCGCCGCATCGACGGGCGCGGCTTGAGCGACATCCGCGAGATCGACTGCCAGGTCGGCGTCCTCCCCCGGACCCACGGCTCGGCGCTCTTCACCCGCGGCGAGACCCAGGCGCTCGTGACCGTGACGTTCGGCACCAAGCGCGACGAGCAGCGCGTCGACGCGCTGAGCGGCGAGTACTTCAGCCGCTTCCTGCTGCACTACAACTTCCCGCCGTACTCGGTCGGCGAGGTCCGCATGATGCGCGGCCCCGGCCGCCGCGAGATCGGCCACGGCAACCTCGCGAAGCGCGGTGTGCAGCCGATCGTCCCGGGCGCCGAGGACTTCCCGTACACGATCCGAATCGTGAGCGAGGTCCTCGAGTCGAACGGCTCGTCGTCGATGGCGACGGTCTGTGGCTCGTCCCTGGCCCTGATGCAGGCCGGCGTGCCCGTCCAGTCGGCGGTCGCCGGCATCGCGATGGGGCTCATCACCGACGGCGAGAAGACCGCGGTCCTGAGCGACATCCTCGGCGACGAGGACCACCTCGGCGACATGGACTTCAAGGTCGTCGGTACCCGCGAGGGCATCACGGCCCTGCAGATGGACATCAAGGTCGAGTCGCTCCCGTGGGACGTCCTGCGCAGCGCCCTGAGCCAGGCGAAGGCGGGCCGCCTCCACATCCTCGACGAGATGGGCAAGGCCATCGCCGAGCCGGCGGACGACCTGTCGAAGCACGCGCCGCGCATCTTCACGGTGCTCATCGACAAGGAGAAGATCCGCGACCTCATCGGCCCCGGCGGCAAGCACATCCGCGGGATCATCGCCGAGACGGGCACCGAGATCGACATCAACGACGACGGCCAGGTCAACGTCGCCGCCCTCGACGGCGAGTCGGCGGCGAAGGCCATCGAGCTCATCCGCGGCTACACCGAGGAGCCCGAGGTCGGCAAGGTCTACCTGGGCACGGTCGCGAAGACCGTCGACTTCGGCGCGTTCATCACGATCATGCCGGGGACCGACGGCCTCTGCCACATCTCCGAGCTCGCCGACGGCCGCGTCCGCTCGACCGAGGACGTGGTGAAGGAGGGCGACGAGGTGCTGGTCAAGGTCCTGGGCATCGACCGCCAGGGCAAGATCAAGCTCTCCCGCCGCGCGGCGCTCGAGGAGTCGGGCGGCGACGACGACGGTGGCTCGGACGATTGATGACATCGGGGCGGGCGGCGACGCCGTCCGCCTCGAGGTGCTCCGGCTCCGGCCGGAGCGCGACGCCGACCTGCCGCTACCTCGGTACATGACCGAAGGGGCGGCGGGACTCGACGTCTACGCGGCGCTCGACGCGCCGCTCACGCTGCCGCCGCTCGGTCGGGCCCTCGTGCCCACCGGGCTGGCGCTCGCCGTACCTCGAGGCTACGAGGTCCAGGTGCGCCCGCGGAGCGGGCTGGCCGCCCGTCACGGCCTGACGGTCCTCAACGCGCCCGGGACGATCGACTCGGACTATCGCGGGGAGGTCGGCGTGCTCCTGGTGAACCTCGGGGACGCGCCGGTGACCCTCGCGCGCGGCGAGCGCGTCGCGCAGCTGGTCGTGGCCCCGGTGGTGCAGGCCCTGGTCGTGGAGGTCGAGGCGCTGACCGAGACCGAGCGCGGCGCCGGGGGCTTTGGCCACACGGGCCGAACCGACGTCTGAGCCGCCCGTCGAGGTTTGCCTCCGCGTCCGCTTCCGGCTTGCCCCCGGAGTCGATCTCGTGTGTCCGGGAAGTACAAAACCGACCCTCGGGTTGTGATCTCGACCCGGTGGACCGTTACTCTGGGGACAGTCCACTCCTTGAACAGACCCGCATGTCGGCCTAACTTCTGAACTGATGCGGAAAACCAGCACGGTGCGCGGGAGCACGAGGGAGAATTCGATGCGGCGTGGCGCGGCCATTCAGGCGATCCTCTTGGTGCTCTTCTTCGGCGTGGCCGCTGCGGTCGCCGCCTGCAGCTCGTCGCGAGCCGACCAGGGAGACGAGCCCATCAGCCTCGCGAGCTCTTCGGGCGACGGGATCGCGGTCCACGCAGGGCTCCCGCTGACCGACTTCGACCTCGCGGCGGACGACGAGGGCGAGGACGACGACGACGGCGCAAAGGACTACTGGGCGCCGATCCCCTTCGACCGGACGAACTTCGAAGAGGTCCGTCAGCAGGTGAAGAAGCGCTACATCGACCCGACGGTCGACGAGTCCTGGGCCTACGTGAACGCTGCGTCGTGGGCGCTCGCGAGCCCGGAGGAGGGCGGCAAGCTCATCTTCCCCGAGACCTTCTACAAGGAGCGCAAGGACGATCCCGACGAGAAGGGGCTCCTGAAGGGCAAGGTCTCGAAGCTCCACCCGAGCGATCCCTTCGTGATCCTCGACGAGTCCACCGAGAAGGTCGAGGAGGAGAAGAAGCGCCTCAGCGATGACGAGATCCGCGAGCTCCGCGCGAAGCAGCAAGCCCGGCAGCGCGCCCTCAAGGAGGGATGGCTGGCGACCGGGTTCGGCGCCAAGGACTTCGACCGCGTGATGGCCTACATCAAGCGCGAGGTGAAGCCGAGCGGGGACTGGACGTTGAAGAAGGCCTGGGTCGCCGCCGGGCAGGGCTACCTCTACGCCCTCGACCCGCACTCCTCGCTCATCGCCAAGAGCGCCTGGGACGACTCGATCAAGAAGACGACGGACTCGAGCTTCGACGGGATCGGCGCGATCCTCACCAAGCGCCCCGACTCCGACTACACCACGGTCGAGAGCCCCATCGAGGGTCAGCCCGCGGTCTCGGCCGGGCTCCGCGCCGGCGACACGATCATCGAGATCGACGGCAAGGACATCAAGGGCGAGTCGCTCAACAAGGTCGTCTCGCGGATTCGTGGCGTGCGCGGCACCAAGGTGACCCTGACGGTCCTCCGCGAGGGCGAGCCGGACCCCAAGGACATCACGATCACCCGCGCCCACATCGCCATCAAGAACGTCCAGGGGCACCTCGTCGACCAGCACGCGGACATCGGCTACATCAAGGTCACGGGCTTCGTCCGGACGACGGACCTCGAGCTCGAGCGCGTCTATCGCGAGCTCGAGGGGCAGACCCGCAGCGGGCACCTGCGCGGGCTCATTCTCGACCTCCGGAACAACTCCGGGGGGCTGCTCAACCAGGGCATCCAGGTCTCCGACCGCTTCGTCAGCTCCGGCACCATCGTCGCGGTGAAGAACCGCAACGCCCGCGACGACGAGATCTACCCGGCCAAGGCCAGCGGGACGTGGGACGTGCCGCTGCTCGTGCTCGTCAACGACGGGACCGCGTCGGCCGCCGAGATCGTCGCCTCCGCCATCCAGGACAACCGCCGCGGCCTCATCATCGGCGACCGGACCTTCGGCAAGGCCAGCGTCCAGACGCTGTACTCGCCGATCCTCCAGGACGACTACTACATCAAGCTGACCGTCGCCCGGTACTACAGCCCGAGCGGACGGACCCTGCAGGTGACCGGCGTCATCCCGGACATCAAGGTCGCCCCGGACATCGACGGCAAGATGCCGCTCGGCTTCCGCGAGGAGAACCTCGCCGGGCACCTCGTCCCGCTCGACTTCGACTACGCCAGCGCGAACAAGGACGCCGCCGCCCGCGCCCGCGCGTGCGCCGACAGCCAGGGCATCGCGCGAAAGCTCCACGCGGCGGATCCGAACCCGGCCATCAAGTTCGACTACCAGCTGATGTATGGAGCCGATCTGCTCGAGTGCACGATCTCCGAGCGCGCGGTCGTCCAGAACCAGACCCAGGTCGACGACAAGACCCCGTAGCCGGCCTGACGTCGTCGGCCCGCTTCGAGGCTCTCTGGGCCTCGGGCGGCCCGCTCGACAGCGCTCGGGCTTCGGCGCTAAGGTGACCGGCACCTCGAATCAGCCTCCGGCGACGGAGGCAGACCCCCGCGCTTGTCTGGAGAGCACATGAGCGAGCCGAACCTGAGCGACGTCATCGACCGCCTCGACCGCCTCGAGGCGGCCCTGAACCGGCTGATCGAGGTCGTCGAGCGTCAGGGCGTCGCCCGGCCGACCCCCGGGCTGACTGGTCGCGCGCCGGCGGCCGCCGCCGCTACCGCCGCCGCTGCCGCCACCATCTCCGGGCCGCCGCCCATCAAGGTCGCGCCGCCGCGCCGCGCCCCGACCGCCGCCGCGCCCGAGCAGGCGAAGGCCCCGGCGGACGACGCTGGCGAGACGCCGGCGCGCGAGTACGATCCCTATCGCGACCGCGACGACATCACGGTGCCGCCGCCCGAGGCGAGCATCGACGAGGTCCTCGCCCGCGTGTTCGAGGCGGCGCTCCTCGACGAGGCCGAAGACACCTGGGCCCTCATGTCGAAGCTGACCCACTCGAGTCAGCTCCGCGGGCCGCGCGCCCTCGACCACTTCAAGGCCTTCGCGTGGCACAAGCTGCGGCGTACGGCTCCCGTGTATCTCGACGCGGACAAGCGCCCCGACTCCTTCGCGATCGCGTACACGGAGCCCGCCGAGGTGGCCGCCGAGGTCGACCGCGTCAAGGTCTTCGTGCGCACCCCCGATGGGCGCCTCCCGGTGCCCATCTCCTTCGCGCGCGACGCCGAGGACGGCCGCGCCTGGCGCGTGACCCAGATGTCGCTCTGAAGGCTCGCGGCGGCGCCGGGACGAAAGTCGTTTGACGGGGCGCAGACGCGGTTGACACGCCCCTACGGAGCCGCTAGATAGTCCATCGCTCCGCACGCGGGGCGGCCCCATGGGGCGCCATGGCCAAGTGGTAAGGCAGAGGACTGCAAATCCTTTATCCCCGGTTCAAATCCGGGTGGCGCCTCCAACGACGAGCCGGCTTCTTCGGAAGCCGGCTCTTCGTCTTTCTGGGCCTGGAGGTCTTGGCCCGCCACGAGAGCCGACCGCGCGCGGCCAGGGCAGGAGCGCAGGGAGGAAGAGCCGTGAACGACGAAGGCGTCGCCATCATCCTGCGCCGGGGAGCGCCCGCCTCCCTCGTGCTCGCGCTCGACGTCGCGGTCACGGCGCTCGTCGCCGGAGAGCGCGTCCTGATAGGGCTCTTCCAGGGTGGGATCGGGGCGTGGGTCGACGCGGCGCGCGGCGGCGAGCCGGCGATCGGAGACGACCCCTGGGACGCGCGCGTTCTGGCTGCGCGAGGGGGATCTCCCGGCGAGCGCCTCAGAGAGGCCGTCCGGACCTGCCGAGAGCTGGGCGGCGACCGCTTCGAGGTCCTGGCCTGCGGCGGCGACGTCGAGCGCCTCGGGCTCGATCCCGACGCGCTGGTCGAGGAGGGCGTCGTCGACGACGTGGTGGGGCTACCGACCCTGTGGCGGCGCGCCCGGTCGCTGGCGCTCCTGGGTTTGTGATAGGAGGGGGCGTACAGGACACCCTGTGACGCCGTAACCTTCCACCAGGTCGACCCAGGAGGACCGCATGTCTTCGCGAGCGCCCACCGACATCGAGCTCCGCGACCCCCTGTGGGGGCCGATCCCGGTCAACGGCGGCGAGCTGGCGGTCATCGACACCGGGGCGTTTCAGCGGCTCCGAGGCATCAAGCAGCTCGGCTTCGCGGAGTTCGTCTTCCCCGGCGCGGTCCACCACCGCTACCTCCACTCGATCGGCGCGATGCACTGCGCCGGGCTCCTCGCCGACCGCGTATTCGCGACGACGGACCGCCTGTCGCTCACGGAGCGCGGTCGGCTCCGGCAGCTCGTCCGGCTCGCGGCGCTCCTCCACGACATCGGTCACCCGCCGCTGAGCCACGCCGCGGAGGCGTTGCTGCCGGACCGGGCGCTGCTCTTCCTCGACGGCGAGCCGATGGGCGAGGGCAGGGCGAGTCACGAGGACATGACGGTGAAGCTCGTGACCGACAGCGCGCTGGCGCAGACCATCGACGCCGCCTTCGTGGACGTCGGGGTCGAGTCCGGTCAGGTCGCCGCCATCATCGCGGACAGCCCGGGCAAGTACGCTGACGCCTTCATCAGCGGCGGCATCGACTGGTGGCCGCTGCTCCACGCGATGGTCAGCGGGGAGATGGACGTCGACCGCATGGATTACCTGCGGCGCGACAGCTACTTCGCCGGGGTCGAGTACGGGAGCTACGACGCGAGCTGGCTCGTCTCGAACGCGATGGTCCTCGAGGACGACGGCGTCGCCCGGCTCGGCATCGACGTGAGGGCGCTGGCGAGCTTCGAGCACTTCCTGCTCGCCCGCTATCACATGTTCCAGATGGTCTACTTCCACCCGAAGTCGGACATCTACGACGCGATGCTGCGGAGCTGGCTCAAGAGCGTCGGCGACGAGGCGCGCTTCCCGGCGGACCCGGGCGCCTATGTGCGCTGTAACGACGCCTGGCTGATGCAGCGGCTCCAGGCCTCGGACGACCCGTGGGCGCGCCGCATCGACGAGCGCCGCCCCTACAAGCTCCTGACCGAGCTCCGCCGCGAGGCCGACCGCGCGCGCCACGACGAGCTGGCCGGCGCGTTGGACGCGGCCGGGGTCCACTCGCTGTGGATCACCGCCAAGCCGGTGCTGAGCCGCTACGCCCAGACCCCGAGCAAGCGCGGGAACCCGCTGCTGGTCGTGGACAAGAAGCCGCCCTTCGGCCGGGCACGGGTCTTCCGGATCGAGGAGGTGACCGACCTCTTCAGCCGCTACGATCGGACGCTCCAGCTCGAGCGCGTCTACGTCGCCCCGGAGGACCGGCGCGCCGCACGCGAGGTGCTCTCGAGGCTCTGATCCGAGCCGCGCCGTCGCCGGAATGAAGAACGGCCGCGAGCGACGCTCGCGGCCGTTCGCCGTCGTCTCGTGCTCGCCGCGGCGGCTACCAGCCGGCCTCTTCCTGCTCGTCGGTGACGCGGAAGTCCGGGTGGACCTTGCTCGCCTCGTTGGTGACGCGGGCCGGCTCGTTCTTGATCTGGTCCTGGAGCATCATGATCGCGTCCATGACCGCCTCGGGGCGCGGCGGGCACCCGGGGATGTAGACGTCGACCGGGATGATGTGGTCGATGCCGGGCACCGTGGCGTAGTTGTCGTAGAAGCCGCCGGTCGAGGCGCAGACGCCGAAGGCCAGGACCCACTTGGGCTCGGCCATCTGCTCGTAGATGCGGCGCAGGACCGGGGCCTGCTTCTGGGTGACGGTCCCGACGACCCACAGCACATCCGCCTGGCGCGGCGACGAGCGCGGCACCTCAGCGCCGAAGCGCGCGAAGTCGTGGTGGGAGCCAGCCGCGGCCATGTACTCCATGCCGCAGCACGCGGTCACGAACGGGTACTGGAAGAGGCTGTAGGCCCGACACCAGTTGACGAGCTCGCTGAGCTTGGTCGTCACGACCCGGTCTTCGATCTCACCAGCTTGTGGGTTCTTGGCCACCTGTACCCCCTGGGGTCCATCCGACGTGGCGTGCGATAGCACGGGGACCCGCGGTGATCAACGATACGCACGAGGTGGACGCCGTGCCAGGCGGCATCCTGGCGCGACCGGCGCCGGCGCGGCCCCGCGACGGGGCCTGCGCGCCGGATCGTCAGGGCAGCCCGGAGACCATCGACGGCGTCAGGACGGGGGACGCGGTGTCACCCGTGGCGCACTCGCCAGCGCTGTTGCGACCCCAGCAGTAGATCTCGCCGGTGACCAGGACGGCGCAGCTGTTGTAGCTGGTCAGCGCGACCTCCGTGGCCTGGTCGGGGAGCGCGACCTCGTAGGCGGTGAGCTGGTTGCCGGAGGTCAGGCCGTTGCCGATCTTGCCGTGGAGGTTCTCGCCGAGACAGTAGACAGCGCCGAGGCTGGTCACGACGCACAGGTGGCTGTAGCCGATGTCGAGCGCGACGACGTCGGCCGGGAGGGCCGTCGCCTCGGCCGGGGTGGGGGCGGTGCCGGAGGTCGAGCCGCGACCGAGCTGCCCGAAGTCGTTTCGCCCCCAGCACCAGACCGTTCCGTCGCTGAGCAGCGCGCAGACGCTGGCGTGGCCGACCGCGAAGTCGACCGCGTCGTCGAAGGTGCCGATTCGCCGCGGGGTGGTGAGGCAGTCGTCGCCGCCCCCACACCCGCTCGCGCCGCTCTGGCCTGTGTTGTTGCGGCCGAAGCACCACATCTCGCCGCCGATGCGGGCGCAGCCGTGGTGATCGTTGAGGTCGAGCTGGTCGACGTTGGTCAGGGACTCGCCGCCTGTGACCACGTACTTCGTGTTCTGTCCGGCGCAGTCGACGTCGCCGTTCGCGAGCAGCGCGCAGTACGCGATGTCCCCCGAGCCGACGTCCACCGCGTTGGTGATGCCGGTGTTCACCGCCGCCGAGCCGAAGGTGAAGGGACTCTCCCCGGCCGACCCCCAGCAGTAGACCGTCCCGTCGGAGACGGCGCAGCTGCCGTGGACGCCGGCCTCGGCGGTGGTGACGGTGCCGGGCATCGTCTGGTTGTACGGGGTGACCCGGCTGCTGTTCGGCGTCGCGCCGGTGTTGTACCAGTTGTTGGATCCCCAGCACCAAGCGCCGCCGCTCTGGGTCGTGCAGACCGTGCCGGCGCGCGCGCTGATGACGTCGGTGGGCGTGACGATGGTCGGCGCCGGCGAGTACGTGCCGACCGTCAGCCCGCCGCTGCCGTCGTCGGTCAGGAGGTGGTTGAAGTTGTGGGGCGGCTCGCCGGAGAGGTAGCTCGTCGCGACGTCGCTCCCGTCGCCGTTGACCGGGTTCTGGGCGCAGGCGAGGGCGCCGGCGGTGATGAACGGGTCGATGGTGTACTCGATCACCGGGTAGGTGGTGCTCGTCGCCGGGGCGAAGTCGGTGAACGCGCCGCTCGCGGCGGTCGCGGTCGTGCTCAACGTGCAGGTCTCGGAGAACCCGTCGAGGTCGAGGCCGAGGGCGACGTTCCAATAGAACTTCGCGTAGTCGCCGCCGCTCCCGTTGGTCAGCTGCTCCTGGCCCCGAAAGATCTGCGCTTGGGAGAAAGGCGCCCCGGCAGGGGCGGGATTGGCGCCTGCCGAGCCGGTGAACACGTTGCCGGGGCCGGCTGACGGGTCGAGGGTGAAGGTCGCCGGCGTGTCGCAGGTGATGGTGATGTCGTCGAGGTAGAGGTGGGTGTCGGCGTCGACGCCCCCGGTGCAGGCCAGCGCGAGCACGGCGCTTGGCAGGCGCGCGCCGGTGTCGGGGTCGTGGACGAGGTTCAGCGGCTCGTTCCCGGCGGCGTCGCGCGAGCAGTCGAACTTGGCCGAGCAGAACAGGTCGGAGAAGCTCACCGCCACGTCGAAGAAGCCCTGCGAGGCGTTGCGCAGCAGGGTCACATCGAAGGTGACGGCGGCGTCCTCGTTCTCCTCGCAGACGACGGCCTGGACGAGCGCGGTGGGCACCGTCGGGTTCTCGTACGAGCCCGGGTCCATCAGCGCCCCGCCGGTCGCGTAGAGGCCGTTCAGGGTGAGCTCGACGCGGTTCGGCTGCTCGTCCGGGTCGGCGTCGCAGGGGCCGACGTACGCGAGGGACTGCCCGTTTCCGTAGCTGCTCGCGAGGAGCGAGGGCCGCTCCCAGACGACGTCGCCGGAGTCGTTGAGGACGCGCAGACCCCAGTCGGCGTCGCCGACGCTGGGGAGGTCGAGGGGCGCGACGGCGATGCTGACCGCGGGGCCATCGATGACGCCGTCTTCGGGCGCGCCCGCGCAGCCGGCGGCGACGGTGGAGGCGAGGACGACGGCGATTCGAGCGAAGCGTCCGCGCGCGGAGCGCCGACGATGCAGGGTGAGCGCCATGCGCGCACCTCCTGTCCGGATCGTTTCGGTGATCGCCCGAAGCGGGCTGGAGGATTCGAGGCTAGTGATTGTGCGCTGCAGTGTCACGCTTGGCGCACGAACCTCCGGCCCCACCGCCGGAACGCGAGCGTCGTTCACCCGGCGCGACGACCGGGCCGGAGCCCCGGCTCGGCGTGGGCTTGCCGTACACGCGTCGGAGGTGTTTGATTGCGGCGAGCCCGACGACGTGAGGGAGGCGTAAGGAGATGGACGAGACGACCCCGACTGGCCCCAGCCGGCCGAGCCAGCTGAGCTTCCTCCGCATCAAGGACCCCGGTAAGCCCCTCTCGTTGACCTGGGATTCGCCGGCCGGCGAGGTCGCGGGCTACATCGTCTTCGCGACGGAGAACCGCTTCCCGCCGCAGATGGCCGGGCCCCTGTTCGAGGGGAAGATGCGGCAGTTCGTCGACGAGCAGCGCCTCGACCGCGGCGTGACCGAGTTTCGCGTCGCCCGCAGCGAGGGCTACTACGCCGTCATCTGGTACGACGTCGACGACAACTACTTCGAGGTCACGAGCCTCCGCGAGCCCGAGGCCAGCCGCGAGGTCCTCGTCGACATCGCGGCGTTCCCCTTCACCCAGGCGCGGACCTTTCTCCGGGTGAAGCTCGTGCCGCCGCCGGTCCCGATGCGCGACTCCCACGTCGACCTCTACATCAAGGACGTCGAGCCGAACCCGGCGGCGCTCAACCGCATGGCCGCTGGCGAGATGAACCCCGACTTCGTCCTCAAGGCGCGCGGCGACGGCTTCATCGACACCGTGACCGAGCAGGAGTGGCGCAAGTTCTACACCGCCGTGAGCGTCGGGAAAGACGGCGTCCGGCGGCCCATGGACCTCAAGGGCGGCGCCTACCTCCGCGTGGAGGAGCCGCAGTACCTCGCCCGCGACGGTAAGCGCCGCTGCGACCAGCTGATGGAGAAGGTCCGCGACCAGATCGAGCTCGAGCTGCAGCGGCGGAGCGTGACGGCCGAGGACGTCGCCCGGATGCTCCAGCGCGCCGACGACCTGTCGCCGTTCAACCCGATGGTCGAGCGCCTGCGCCGCAAGGCTCGGGAGCGCTTCGGAGACCTGTAGACGACGTAGATTTTCGCGTCCTTTACACCCGCGGGGGCCGCTCGCGCGTAAGATGGGGGCATGAAGCTCCTTGTCGTCGAAGATGAAGTGATGCTCCGCGAGGGGCTCGTGGACCTGCTCGAAGGGGACGGACACGAGGTCGTCGCCGTGGAGGACGGCGTGACGGCCGTCGAGGTCGGCTCGAACGAGCCCTTCGACATGGTCGTTCTCGACCTCATGCTGCCGCGCCTCGACGGCGTCGAGGTGTGTCGCCGACTCAAGATGGTACGCCCGTCGCTGCCGGTCTTGATGCTGACCGCCCGCGGGGCCGAGGCGGACAAGGTCATCGGGCTCAAGAGCGGCGCCGACGACTACGTCACCAAGCCCTTTGGCGTGCGCGAGCTGCTCGCGCGGGTCGAGGCCTTCGGACGGCGCCTCGAGCAGACGCCCAGCGCCCCGGAGCTCCTCGAGGTGGACGGCCTCGTCCTCGACCTCGGCCGCTGCGTCGGCGCCCGCGACGGGGCCGACATCCAGCTGACCGCGCGCGAGGTGGGGCTCCTGCGCTGGCTCCATCGCCACCGGGCGCGGGCGGTCACCCGTCCCGAGCTGCTCGAGCACGTCTGGGGGCTGTCACCGAACCTCGAGACACGCACCGTCGACGTCACGATCGCCAACCTGCGCAAGAAGATCGAGCGCGACCCGAGCGACCCGCGGGTCGTCGTGTCGGTCAAGGGGGTCGGCTACGCGTGGGGTCCCGGGGCGTGAAGGCGCGGCGACCGAACCCGACGGCCGTCGCCGGGCTCCTCACCGCGGCGGCGATCGCGCTCCCCTGCGGCTACTGGTTCTGGGCCGAGTCCCGGACCGTCGCCAAGGAGGAGGCCGCGCTCCTCGACGCGCCGCGCGTCGCGGCCGAGGGTGCGGCGCGCAACATCGCCGCCCGCATCGGGACGCGGCTCGGGGCCCTGGTCGAGCGCGAGAGCGCGCGCCCCTTCTTCCACTACCAGAACCTCTACGTCGACCCGCGCGGCGCCTACACGGGGCCGGCCGTGACGCCGTCGCCGCTGGCCGAGGGGCCCGGGGATCCCCTGGTGGTCGGCAACTTCCAGATCGACGAGGGCGGTCGCCTGACGCTCCCGACCATCAACCCCGAGATCGCCGAGCTCAACGTCTGGCGAGACGATGACCAGGACGCGCTCCGCCGGCGCCTCGTCGACACCGTCGAGCCCTACGTGACGTCCTGGCTCGGCGATGACGCCCCGGTCCCGCAGGGCGGCGCCGCGCTCCAGCAGCTCGCGGCCGCCGACCCGCCGCCCACGCCGAACATCCTGTCCAACGCCGTGATCGACGTCGGCCTCGGGAACAGCGGCCTGGGCGAGCTCGCCGAGGAGCTCGGGATAGAGCAGCTCGCGAACGTCGACGCGCAGGCGCCGAGCATCCCGAACGCGAAGAAGCCCGCGGCGCCGTCCAAGGTCCGCGGCCAGCAGAAGATCGTGGTGCCCGAGGTCGCGCGGGTCCAGGAGCAGCGCATCGAGCAGAAGGCCTACCTCTCGAACCGCCAGGCCAACGAGATCTACCGCTCGATCCAGTCGAGCAAGAAGGGCGGCAAGCTCGCGATGGTCCAGGCGGCGGTCGACCCCGGGAACGCCGCGCCGACCGACCCGCTCGAGCCGACCGCCCCGGCCGACCCGGTTCTCTGCGAGGGGCCGGCCTGTCCCGGCGACGACGCCCAGGACGAGGACGTGGTCGTGCGCATCGGGGCCTTCGCCTATCACACCGTCCCGGCCTCCGAGGAGACGGGCGACGTGCCGCTCCTCGTGGCGCTCCGCCGTGTCGAGACTCCGGACGGGGTCCGCGTGCAGGGCTTTCAGGTGAAGCTCGCGGCCCTCGGCGACCTCCTCACGGAGGGAGAGCTCGTCGGTCACCTCGCGCCGGGCCCCGGCCAGGGCGACGGCACCGCCCCGATCCCGCTCCTCGGCGCGCCGTGGCACGTCGCCATCGACTACGCCGGGGCCCGCGCGGTCGCGCGCCTCGAGGCCACGGACGTCGCGCGCTCGTTTCACGTCCGCTTCGGGGTCGGCGTCGGCCTCGCCGTGCTCGCCGGCCTCGCCGTGGTCCTCATGATCGCCCACGCCGAGCGCCTGTCCCGGCGCCGGGTCCAGTTCGCCGCCTCCGCCGCCCACGAGCTGCGAACGCCCCTCGCCGGCGTGAGGATGTACGGCGAGATGCTCGCCGAGGGGCTCGGCAACCCCGATCGCCAGCGGACCTACGCGCGCCGGGTCGCCACCGAGGCCGACCGCCTCGGGCGGGTCGTCTCCAACGTGTTGGACTTCACCCGGCTCGAGCGCGGGAACCTCGCCGTAGCGCCATCTCCCGGGGATCTCGCGCAGGCGGTCCGCGAGATCGTCCAGCGCATCGCCCCCACGCTCGCCTCCCACGGCGCGACGGTCGACTTCGGCCTCGCCGATGACGGGCCGCACCACGCCCGCTTCGATCGCGACGCGGTCGCGCAGATCGTCTCGAACCTCGTCGACAACGCCGAGAAGTACACCCGCCACGCCGAGGATCGCGCCATCGCCGTCCGCGTGGCCCGGGTCCCCGACGGCGTCAGGATCAGCGTGCGCGACCATGGCGACGGGATCCCGCCGTCGCTCCGGCGCAAGCTCTTCCGGGCCTTCTCGCGCGGCAAGGGGGTGGACCAGCCGGCCGGCCTCGGGCTCGGCCTCGCGCTGACCCGCGCCCTCGTCGAGGCGCAGCGCGGCCGGGTGGATTATCGCGACGCCGACGGCGGCGGCGCCGAGTTCGGGGTGACGCTGCCGGCCGCCGAGGCCTGAACGGTGAGCGTGACGCGGTGGTCACGACATCGTCCCCGAGGGCCACGAGCGGGGTCCGTGAGCGCCCCTCGCGACCGTCCCAGGAGGGCCTTTCACCACGGCCGCTTTCGGCATATGCTGCGCGGCCCATGGCAAGGTTGTCCCAAGCCGAGCTCATCGCCGGCCTGACGCGCATCGTCGGCGCGCAGCATCTCTCGACCACGCGCCCGGATCGGATCGCCTACAGCGCCGACTTCTGGCCCAAGGCCCAGATCTGGAAGCAGGGTGGTGACGTCGAGCGCTATCCCCCGGACTGCGTCGTCTGGCCGAGGGACGAGGGCGAGGTCGCGAGCGTCCTGCGCTTCTGCCACGACCACCTCATCCCGGTCGTCCCCTACGGCGGTGGCTCGGGGGTCTGCGGCGGCACGATCCCGCTGCACGGCGGGGTCGTCGTCGACGTGAAGCGCCTCGCCGCCGTCACCGACATCGACCACGCCTCCGCGGTCGTCACGGCCGAGGCCGGGATCAACGGCCAGCACCTCGAGGACCGCCTCAACGCCGCGGGCTTCACCCTCGGTCACTTCCCGTCGAGCATCATGTGCTCGACCCTCGGCGGCTGGCTCGCGGCGCGCTCGGCCGGGCAGTTCTCGTCGCGCTACGGCAAGATCGAGGACATGGTCCTGTCTCTCCGCGTCGTCTTCCCCGACGGCACGGTCCTCGACACCGGCGACCGCGGCCCGGGTGGCCCGGACTGGACGCAGCTCGTCTGCGGCAGCGAGGGCACCCTCGGGATCATCACCGGGGCGCAGCTCAAGGTGAACCCGCTGCCCGAGGCGAAGCGCCTCCGCGCCTTCCGCTTCCGCCACCTCGAGGACGGCCTCCGCGGCGCCCGCGCGGTGATGCAGGCCGGTCTCCGGCCGATGGTCCTGCGCCTCTACGACCCCTTCGACAGCCTCATCGCCCTCGGCAAGGACAAGGGGCACGACGACAACGCTCGCCACGGTGTTCTCGACAGCGTCCGCGGCCTGTTCTCCGGCGGCGGGGCCTCCCCCGAGCGGGAGGGCCCACTCCGCCGCCGCCTCGGCCCGCTCACCCACGCCGCCAAGCGGGCGGCCCTCGTCGGCGCGCTCTCCGCCCCGGCCATCGTGAACCGGCTGGCCGCCGCGGCTCCGTCTCCGTGCCTGATGATCGTCGGCTTCGAGGGCACGGCCGACGCCGTCCACGCCGACGCCTGGAGCGCAGGCGAGCTCCTCGCCGAGGCCGGTGGCGTCGACGCCGGCGCCGGTCCCGGCGAGCACTGGCTCGCGCACCGCTACGACGTCAGCTTCAAGCAGAGCAAGATCTACGACATGGGCGGCTTCGTCGACACGATGGAGGTCGCCGCCACCTGGGACCGCCTCGAGGGGATGTACCAGGCGGTCCGCAAGGCCTTGACCCCGTACGTCTTCGTGATGGCGCACTTCTCCCACGCCTATCGGGAGGGGTGCAGCATCTACTTCACCTTCGCCGGCTACCGGCGCGACGCCGCGCGCTCGGAGCAGCTCTACGACCGCGTCTGGCGCGTGGCGACGGACGCCGTGGTCGGCGCCGGCGGGACCGTCAGCCACCACCACGGCGTGGGCATGTCGAAGATGAGCGCGATGACCCAGGAGCACGGCCATATGCTGCGCGTCTGGCGGGCGCTCAAGGACGTGGTCGATCCCCACGGCGTCATGAACCCCGGCAAGCTCTTCCCGGAGGCGCCGAACAAGGCCGCCGAGCCGGACAGCAGCACGGTGGGCGTCGCATGATCACCTCGCACGGCCAGCCGACCAGCTACCTCGACGAGCTCCGCCGCATCGTGCCCACCGAGCAGATCGAGCCGCAGCTCGAGACCGCCGCCGACGGCGGCGCCTGGGCCGTCGAGCCGGCGACCCAGATCGAGCTGGTCGAGGTCCTCAAGTGGGCCAATGGCCGGCACGCCGCGGTCTTCACCCGGCGACCCCGGCGAAAGGACGGCGAGCTCCTCGGTCGCCGCCCGCGGATCTACCTCCGCGGCCGCCGGATGAAGCGGGTCAAGGACCTCGACATCGTCAGCGGGACGGTCACGGTCCAGTCGGGCATCGCGATGAGCGAGCTCCATCGCCTGCTGGAGGAGCGCTCGTTCACGACGGGCTTTCCGACCCGCCCGTGGCGACAGGAGTCCGTCGGCAGCGTCCTCGCCGCCGCTCTGGATGCGCACTGGGGGCCGCGCTACGGGACGATGGAGGACCAGGTGCTGAGCCTGGGCGTCGTCTTCCCCGACGGCAGCGTCGCCGGGGGGCGCGGAGCCCCGCGGAAGGCCGTCGGCCCCGACTTCGACCGCCTCTTTCTGGGCTCGCGCGGGCGCTACGGCATCATCTACGAGGTCACCCTGCGGATCTACCCGTCGGCGACCCGCGTCGCGATGAGCTACGCCGCGCCGGACCTCGCCACCGCCCTCGACGCCGTCCAGGGGGGCATCGCGCTCGGCCTCGACCCGCGGGCGATCGAGCTCCTGACCCCGGCGCCGGACCGCTCCTGGGGGCGAAAGCGGGTGGGGCTCACCGACGCGCACCCGGTGCTCGTCATCGTCGAGCCCTGGGGCCCGCTCGCCGGGCGGCCCATCTCGTGGATCGACAACCACTTCGCGGCGACGCTGAAGCGGCTCGAGCCGCCCCTCGGGTGGAACATGCACGAGGGGCTCCTGCCCGCGCCCCGCGCCTGGGCCGAGCCGGTCGTGGGCGTCCGCTGGGCGCGCCTCCGCGAGCTGGCGGTCGCCCTGGGCAACGACGTCCCGCCGGGTCTCTGGATCGTGCGCCTGAGCCGCCACGGCGGCTGGCTCAGCCTCGCGAGCGGCGTCGACGGCCCACAGGCGGACGCGGTCCGGGCCCTGGTCTCCGAGCTCCGCCCCGCCGGGCCGCTGCCGTGGGAGCGCTTCGAGGACGCGCTGAAGCGCGAGCTCGACCCCAAGGACATCCTCAACCCGACGGGGGCGTAGAGATCATGCCGCGCCGCCACACCCCGAGCCCCCTCGATCGCCAGGCCCAGGCCCTCGCGCTCTGCACCTACTGCCCGAGCTTGTGCCGTCACGCCTGCCCGGTCGCGACCGCCGAGTCGACGGACACGACCTCGCCGTGGGGGCTGGTGAGCCTCGTCGATCATCTGCGCCGCGGGCTCGTCGAGCTCGATGACGAGGTGGTCGGCCAGCTCTTCCACTGCGCGGGGTGCAGCGCCTGTACCGAGGCGTGCGTCCACGACAACCCCGTCGGCGAGCTCCTGCTCTCGGCCCGCGCCTGGGCCACGACCCGCGGCGCCAATCCGTTCCCCCGCGAGCGATTCGAGCGCCCGCCCCTCGTGCTCGACGCCATCCGCCGGGTCGAGCGCTTCGAGCGGCGCCCGGCGCTGTCGCTGCTCCCGGGGCGGGTCGCGCTCGACGCCACCCCGAAGATCATCGACACCCTGCTCGCCCTGTGCGAGCGCCTCGACGTCGACGCGATCAGCTGCGGCGAGGCGGCGGCCCTCGACGTCGGCTACGACCTCTGGTTCGCCGGCTACCACACCGAGTTCGTGGCCCAGGCGCGCAAGGTCCACGCGGCGCTCAGCGGCGCCCACGAGCTCGTCGTGATGAGCCCCGAGGCCCTCTATTGCCTCCAGCACGTCTACCCGCGCTACGGGCTCGGCTTCGAGGGCGCGCTGCTGCACACCAGCGACCTCGTCCTGCAGCTCCTCGGCAGCGCCGTCATCGAGCGCGTCGACGCTCGGGTCGCCTACCACGACAGCTGCCACCTCGCCCGGCACCTCGATCGCGTCGAGGTGCCGCGGCAGGTCCTCCGGCGGGTGCTCGCCCGGCCGCTGGTCGAGCTCGCATCCCATGGTAGGGACACCTGGTGTTGCGGCGCCACGGGCTGTCTGCAGACGACCTCGCCCGAGACGACCCGCGCCCAGTCGCGGGCCGTCGTCGCCCAATGTCGGGAGGCCGGCGTCGAGCGGGTCGTGAGCTTCTCGCCCGAGTGCGTGGCGTCCCTGCGCGAGGTCGCGCCGCCGGAGCTCCGGGTCGACCACGCGGTGACGCTCGTCGCCGAGGCCATCATCGGAGACACCGCAGCCGGATGAGCCGCCCAGACACCATCGCCATCGTCAACGAGCGCGCCGGGGCCGGCGCCATGGCCGACACGTTCCGGCGCCTCGAGCACGACCTCGAGGAGATCGTCGGCCGCTTCGACGTCGCCTTCACGGACTATCCCGGCCACGCCATCGAGCTGACCCGCGACGCGCTCCTCGACGGCTACGCGCGCGTCCTCGTCGGCGGCGGCGACGGGACCGTCAACGAGGTCGTCAACGGCTGGTTCGACGCCGAGGGGAACAGGCTCTCCGAGAGCGCCCGCCTCGCCCTCGTCACCGGCGGCACCGGCGGCGACTTCCGCAAGACGGTCGGCGCGCGGACCCGCGAGAACGCCCTGCGCCTGCTGCGCGAGGACCGCGTCGTCCCGACCGACGTCGGGAGGGTGACCTTTCGGGGCGAGGACGGCGCCGACGTCACGCGCTACTTCGCCAACATCGCGAGCTTCGGGCTCTCCGGGGCCACCGTCCGGCGAATCCCCAGCTTCAAGCGCTACGGCGGCGGAATCGCCTATGTGGGCGCGACCCTGCGCGCCATGTGGGGCTGGCGGAACCCCGTCGTGCGCCTCCGCTTCGACGGCGAGCCGGGCCCGAGCGGCCCGATGTGCACCGTCGCTGTCGGCAACGGCCGCTACTTCGGCGGGGGCATGATGGTGTGCTCCACCGCCGAGCTCGACGACGGCGCGCTCACCGTGGCGATCCTGGGCGACCTGAGCCGCTTCGAGCTCATCCGCATGACCGGGACCATCCGCGATGGTCGCCATGTGAAACACGACAAGGTCAGCCTGCACGACGTCCGCACTGTGGACGCCGAGGCAGACACCCCGGTGTATCTCGACGTGGACGGCGAGGCGCTCGGCATGCTCCCGGCGCGCTTCGAGGTGCTCCCGGCCGCGCTCCCGATGGTGCGATGAAGCGAAGCCAGAAGACCTCCGGCGCTCGGTCGAGCGCGAAGAAGAAGGCCCGGCCCCAGCGCTCCGAGGAGGCGGCGTCGCCAGCTCCCGTGCCCGCCGAGGTGCCGGAGCGCCCCCGGACGCTCCGGCACCTCGGCCTGTGCGTCCTGTCCGGGGTCCTGATCTTCCTGTCGTTTCCGTTCACGACCCAGCCCGACTCGAACTGGTGGCCGCTGGCCTGGTTCGGCCTCGTCCCGTTCCTGTGGGCGCTGCGCGGCGCGATCACGACCAGGCGCGCCTTCTGGTACGGGGCGGTCGCCGGCCTCGTGACGAACTTCGGCGGGTTCTGGTGGATCTCCGAGGTCGTCCGCGATTTCGGCCACATGCCGGCCTACGTCGCGTGGCCCGTCGCCGGGGTGAACGCCTTCTACCAGGGGCTGATGTTCGCCATCTTCGCCTGGTTCTACGTGCGCTTCCGGCCCCGCTCGGGGCGCGCCAACCTCTTCGCCATCGCCGCGCTCTTCACCTTCGTGGAGTTCGTCTTCCCGCTCATCTTCCCGTGGTACCTCGGCAACGGGCAGTACCGCTTCATCGCGGCCATCCAGATCGCCGACATCACCGGCGTCATGGGCCTGACCTTCACGATGGTGGCCTTCAACGCGGCGCTCTTCCGGGTCGCCGAGTGGCGGCTCGCCGGGGCGCCGCTGCCGCTCCGGCAGGTCGTCGGCGCGCTGGGCGTGACCGCCGCGGTCCTCGTCTACGGGGTGATCCGGATCAGCTCCGTCGACGCCGCCATCGCCGAGGCCGAGACCATGAAGCTCGGGATGGTCGAGGCGGACATCGGGATCTGGGAGAAGGAGGCCAAGGGGATGGGCCGGCGCGAGCAGGCGCTGACCCTCCACAAGAACCTCCTCGTCCACCAGGAGATGTCGCGGGAGCTGGCGCGCCAGGGGGCGGACCTCATCGTCTGGCCCGAGTCGAGCTACTTCCCCCTCGAGGACCCCTTCATCAAGCGGCAGGACCGCTTCGCCCTCGGTCTGGGCGCCGACGGGGCCCTGCTCACGTGGCGCCACCATCCGGCCGCGAGCGCCTTCTCCTGGAGCGTCCAGAGCCCCCACGCCCTGGCCGACGCCGGCGCGAAGGGCCTGACCGCGCTCGCCGCCGAGCGGGAGGACGCCTGGGTCGCGGTCGGTGACGGCGGCGCCGGGGTCTTCGGGGACGCCCACGCCGTTCATCCGCTGAAGACCGGCACGACCGAGATCCTCCGCGGCGTCGACGTGGTCAACATGCCCGGCTACCGGCCGCACGCCGACGGCGCCGAGGTGTCCATCTGGGCCGTCGGCGACGGGGGGACCATCGTCAGCGGTCACCCCGACGGCCTCGCCCCGGTGGCGAGCCCGGTGACGAGCCGCTTGAACGACGTGGCCCTGAGCACCGGGCGCGACGGCGTCATCGTCGGTGACGCTGGCGTCGTCCTGGCGTTGGGGGGCGCCGACGCCAAACGAGTCGACGTCGGCACGACGCGCGACCTCTACGCCGTGTGGTCGCGCCGCGGCGACGCAGAGGCCGTCGCCGTGGGGCAGGGCGGCGTCATCGTCACCCCCGACGAGGCCGGGAAGTGGCAGGCCTCGCAGCCCTTCGACCGGACGCTCCGGCACGTGACCGGCGCCGACGACGGCAGCGTGGTCTACGCGGCCGGGCAGGGCGGGGCGATGCTCCGCCGGGACCGTGGCCGCTGGGCGGTCGAGACCTTCCCCGGGACCGCTGATATCACCGCGCTCGGGCTCGACGCGCGCGGCGTCCCCCTCGCCGCCGACGCCGCCGGGGGGCTCTTCCGCCGCGACCCCGCGGAGGGGTGGCGACAGCTCGAGGCGCCCGGCCTCGGGGTCGTCCGCGCCATCACGCCGCTCCCCTACGTCGAGTCCCTCCCGCTCCCGCGGGGCGTCCGCTACGTCTGGCAGGGCCGCGCGCCGCTGCCGGACCTCACGACCTTCATGGCCGACCCGACCGTCGAGTTCGGCGCCGTCTCCTCGGCCGACATGAGCGCGGTCCAGCGCGACTACACCACGCCGGTCCTCTTCGGCGGCATCACCTGGGAGCCGCCCGCGGACGGCACCGGTCACCGGGTCAAGTACAACACCGCGGTGATGCTCGACGAGATCGGCCGCGTCGTCGGGACCTACGACAAGGTCTATCTCCTGGCCTTCGGCGAGTACATCCCCTTCGGCGACCTCATCCCCGAGCTGTACGAGATGCTCCCCGAGTCCGGCCGCTTCACCGCCGGGACCGAGGTGCGCGCCTTCCAGTGGGGGCAGCGGCGCATCGGCGTGATGATCTGCTACGAGGACATCATGCCGAAGTTCACCGGCAAGCTCGCCGACAAGGACCCGAACATCATCATCAACGTGACCAACGACGCGTGGTTCGGCCGCACGAGCGAGCCGTATCTGCACCTCGCGTTGGCCATCTTCCGCGCGGTCGAGAACCGCCTCGTCCTGGCGCGCGCCACGAACACCGGCGTCAGCGCCATCATCGATCCGGTCGGGCGCATCACCGCCCAGACCCGGCTCACCGACGCCGAGGCGACCCTGGAGACGGTCCCGCTCATGAGCGGCGAGACCTTCTACGGCCGCGTCGGAGATCTGTTCAGCTGGGCCCTGGCCCTGGCGTTGATCGCATACGGCGTCCTGGTCCGGCGCCGGGAGCGCCGCGCCGAACCCCGTGGGGAGAACGCATGACCGCCATCGTCGACGAGGAGCTCGAGGGCTACGCCGCCGATCACACCGAGGTGCTGTCCAGCGTGTACTGGCGCCTCCAGGAAGAGACGTACACCCGCATGTCGTCACCGACGATGCAGGTCGGCCGGGTCGAGGGGCGCCTGCTGAAGCTCCTCGTCCAGATGTCCGGCGCGAAGCGCGCGGTCGAGGTCGGGACGTTCACCGGGTACTCGGCGCTCAGCATCGCCGAGGGGCTCCCCGAGGACGGGAGCCTGACGACCTTCGACAAGGACCCCGTCGCGACCGAGATCGCGCGTCGCTACTGGGCGGAGGCGCCGTGGGGCCACAAGATCGAGCTCCGCCTGGGCGACGCGCGGGCCGAGCTCGCGAAGCTCGTGGGCCCCATCGACTTCGCGTTCGTCGACGCGGACAAGACCGCCTACCGCTTCTACTGGGACACGCTGGTCGACAAGCTCCGCCCCGGCGGGGTCATCGTGGTCGACAACGTGCTCTGGAGCGGGCGGGTGCTCGCGCCGGAGCGCGAGACCGACCAGGCCATCGTCGCCTTCAACCGGCACGCGGCCGCGGACCGGCGGGTCGAGAAGGTGATGTTGACCGTCCGTGACGGGATCCTCGTCGCCCGCAAGCGCTGAGAGAGCCGCCGTTCGGGCCCGGCGGAGGCGCCTCACCGCCCCCGCGCGGCCAAATGAAGAGCGGTTGAAATCCTCCCAGGGCCTGCTACCTTGCGGCGGAGCGGGGCTCCGTCTCGCCCCTTCCCAGCATCACACGAGCCGCCATTCGCGCCAGGGAGTCGCCGGTGAGCCCTTGGATAGCCTACGGGGTGTCGACCCTGGTCGCCGCGACGTCGCTCGTCGCTCTGCCCGCCGCGCCGAGCCGCGCCGAGCCCTGGCAGCCGCGGACCTTCCGGATCCTCCCCGAGGAGCCCGACGAGGAGCCGGTCTTCGTGGTCGTGCGCCCCGAGTATCGCGTGCGCTTCATCGGGATCGACCCGCTCGAGCTCAACGGCACGGTCGCTCAGGGCGTCCGCTGGGCCGAGCAGCGCCTCCGCCTCGAGGGCTCGGTCGGCCTCCGCGGGGTCGGCGCCATCCACATCCAGGCCGACGTCCTCGACGGGGTGCTCTTCGGTGACAACGGCGAGTTCGGCAAGAGCCCCGAGCCGACCTCGGGCCTCGGCATCGCCTCCCGCCAGGCGAACCTCGCCGGGTGGCGCGTGGGGCTCCTGTCGGGCGCCGACCCGCTGCAGGTCGACTCCTACGGCCCGGTCCTGCAGGACATGGCGCCGGTGAACATCAACTACCTCTACGGCGAGGTCCTGCTGCCGATCGGGATCCTGCGCATCGGCCGCCAGCCCATCAACGAGGGCGGGACCATCTCGCTCAACGACGGCCTCAGCGGGCGCAACACCTGGGGCGCCAGCTACTTTCACGAGTCGGCCGACCGCGTGCTCTTCGGCACCAAGATCTCGGAGCTCTTCAACCTCATCGCCGAGGGGCCGAGCTACCAGTTCGACAAGAGCTTCGACAACGGCGTCTTCCTCGGGCTCGTCTGGGACTTCCTCGTCGACGACTCGATCAGCACCCGCTCGGACGACCTCAACAGCTTCTCGGCCCAGCTCGACTTCAAGTGGAAGCGCCCCGAGATCCTCGGCCCCGATTGGGGCCCGATGCGGCTCACGGCGACGCTCACCTACCGCTGGGACGAGCGCTTCAACACCTCCATCTTCGCGCTCCCGATCCGCGGGGTCTTCTCGGTCGGCGACCTCCACGTCACCGGTGAGATGACCTACATCACCGGCACCACGCGCGAGCTCGCCGCCGGCTTCTCGGCGCTGACGAACTCGCCGGTCACGGATCAGGACGTGCGCCTCCTGGCGAGCCGCGTCGAGGCGACCTACGCCCTTGGCCCGGTGACCTTCGAGCTCGAGTGGGGCTTCGCCGGCGGCGACGACGATCCCCGCTCGACCAACACGCTGAAGACGACGTCCTGGCCGCGCGACACGAACCTGGGGCTCCTGATGTTCGAGCACACGCTGGCCTTCCAGTCGGCGCGGTCGGCGGCGGTCGGCATCGAGAACCTGCGCAAGCTCGACGCCGACAGCTTCCCGCTGACCGAGGTCGCGACCGAGGGCCGCGTGACCAACGTCAACGCCATCTTCCCGCAGGTCTTCTACGACCCCATCCCGGAGCTGCGCTTCAAGCTCGGCGTGCTCTTCGCGTGGTCGGCGGCCGACGTCGTCGACCCGATCCAGACGCTGCTGCGCTTCGACGGGACCGACGTCGCCGACGACGCGGTCAACTACAATGGCGGAAAGCCCGGGAAGTACTGGGGAACCGAGTTGGATCTGGGGGTCGAGTGGCGCTACCGTGACTTCTTCGAAGCGGCGCTCGAGTTCGGCTACCTCGCGCCCGGCGACGCCTTCGAGGACGAGAACGGCGACGCCGTCAGCTCCTGGATGCTCGAGTCGCGGTTCACCTTCCGGCTGTGAACCACGGAGTCATCGCAATGTCGCACATCTCTTTCGCCGCCCTGCTCGCGTTGCTCCCGTTCGCCGCGTGCGACGGCTACGACCCGCCGCCGTCCACCAGCCTCGTCCAGCCCTCGGACGGCCTCTGGACCCAGAACACGCCGGTGCAGCTCCAGTTCTCGGAGCCGATCGCCACGGACTCGCTGGTCGTGACCGTCTGGCCCTACGAGCTGGACGAGGAGGGCGACCTCCGCCCCGGCACGGCGCCCCTCGTCGACGGGTGCACGGTCGCGACGTCCCCGTGCGGGACCTTCGAGATGGCGCTCGACGACGCTCGCACCGAGCTGACCATCACCGTGAACGAGACCTTCGCCGACAGCGAGGGCGTCCCGCTGATCCTCGAGGTCCACGCAGGGCTGCGGGACGCCGCCGGCCGGACGCGGCGCGTCGACGACTGGTTCGACTTCCAGATCAGCCCCCTGTGCGGAAACGACCCGGTCGACATCGATCTCCAGACCGGGGTCATCTCGCTGACGGCCAACCTGCAGGTGCTCCCGATCTGGCTCCACCTCTACATGGACATGGCCATCGACCCGGAGACCGGGCTCGCGACCGTCGTCGGGAGCTTCGCCAAGGTGACCGAGGGCCTGCCGACGAACTACAACCACCCCGACGGCTTCTGGCTGCCGCTGGACGTGGCGGGCTGGTCGGTGACCTTCGACGGCTGCCTCATCGACCGCAAGGACGGGACCTTCTTCTTCCAGAGCGACCCCTTCGACGTGAACATCACCGTGCTCAACACGATCCCGGTGACGCTGGCGGGCTTCCAGGTCCAGGGCACCCTGGCCCCAGGGAGCCAGGTCGACGGCCGCGACTTCGCCTCCGGCACGCTCTCGACGACCGGCGGGTCCTTCGGCGACCCGCCGAACAACGTCGATCCGATCACGTCCGCGTGGGACGGCTTCAGCTTCCTGGCCGACGAGATCCCCGAGGGGCTCCCGCGGACCTGCGAGGCCGACCCCTGCGCCGAGATGGACGCCGAGGGGGGCGACTGCCAGCTCCCGTCGCCGTGGACCCCCGGGGCCGTCTGCCCGGCCGAGGAGTAGCCCCATGAGCCGCTCGACGCGCGGTCGGGCCCCGCGCCTCAAACCACCGGGCGCCGGGGCGCAACGCGCGAGCTTCGTCGTCTCGGCCGAGCTCGCCGGGACTCGATTGGACAAGGCGCTCGCGGCGGGCGTCGACGGGATGTCGCGGGCGACGGCGCGCAAGGTCATCGGGATGGGCGCCGTCTACCTCGGGACCCAGCGCTGCCGCGTGGCGTCGAAGCCGGTCGAGGTCGGCGACGCGCTCACGGTGACGTGGCACCCGGACGTCCTGACCCCGCAGCGCTTCGAGCTGAAGGTCGTCCACGAGGACGCGCGAGTCGTGGTCGTGGACAAGCCCGCGCACCAGCTGTCCTACGGCAGCGAGCTCGGCGACGTCGGCTCCCTGAGCTACGCGCTGAGCCGCCGATACGGGGCCGAGGCGACGCTGATGCATCGGCTCGACAAGCCCGCGAGCGGGCTCCTCGTGGTCGCGCGGGACGCGGGGGCGACGGCGGCGCTGACGCCGCAGGTCAGAGAGCACCGCATGAGCCGGAGCTACCTCGCGATCGCGGCCGGCGTGCCCACTCCCGGGTGGTGTGAGACGCCGCTGGTCAAGGACGGCCGCAAGGTTCGGCCGGCGGGCCCCGGCGAGGACGGGATGCCGGCGCGGAGCCACGTCGAGATCCTCCGCGAGGACGGCGGGGCGAGCCTCGTGCGCGTGACCCTCGAGACCGGGCGGACCCACCAGATCCGCGTACACATGATGAGCCTCGGCGCCCCGCTCGTCGGCGATCGGATGTATGGCGGACCGAGCGCATCGCGGGTGTGTCTCCACGCGGCCCACCTGGGCTTCACCCACCCGGACGGCCGCGCGCTGAGCTTCGACTCGGCGCCCCACGCCGACTTCTGGGAGGCGGCCGGCTGGAGGCCTCCGGGCGACCTTGACCTGGCGTAATCGGCGCCAATCGTGTACGCGTTCCGCCCCACCCCGGGGCATGGAGCCGAGCCAGTGTCCGAGTCACGCGCCAAGATGGCCTACGCCGACGCCGAGGGCCGCATCTACGAGCACCCCGAGCTGGAGATGCTCGGCTGGGACGGTGAGTGCTGGCGGCCCCTCGAGGCCGAGGAGCTGACGCCGCTGCCCGAGGGGAGCGACCTCTTCAGCCTCCCCGGTCGCCTCGCGGCCGGCCACGACCCGGTCCGGGACGAGGTCGTCGTCTTCGACGAGCCAGGCATGACGGCGGTGAGCTGCTTCATCGCGCCCGCGTACCTGCGGACCCTGCTCCCGGCCTACTCGAGCCTCGACGACGCGCCGGCGCTGCCGCTCTTCGCGTACAGCGCCGTCGGGATCCGCGACGGCGAGATGGTGACCGCCACGGTCCGCGTCGACGAGGACATCCGCCAGGATCCCTTCCGCTTCGACGTCGACGACATCGCGAAGCGGGTCGCTGCGCGGCGCGAGGCGCACCCCGAAAACCGCCTCATCACGCACCTCGAGAACTGCGCGCTGACCTACCACTGCCGCGCGGCGCAGAACTACTTCCTCGACCGCTTCGAGGCGCCGCTGCCGGCCGCGCCGACCTGCAACGCCTTCTGCGTGGGCTGCATCTCGCTCCAGCCGAAGGGCGGCGACGACCAGGCCGTGGCCGCCCACGACCGCATCGACTTCGTGCCGAAGGTCGACGAGCTCGCGGAGGTCGCCCTCGGGCACATCGCCCGGGTCGGCGACGACGCAGTGGTCAGCTTCGGGCAGGGCTGCGAGGGCGAGCCCATCAACCAGCCGCTCGAGCTCGAGGGGACGGTCCGGGCGATCCGTCGACAGACCGATCGCGGGATCATCAACCTGAACTCGAACGCCTCGCGCCCGGACGTCATCCGGCGCCTGGTCGACGCCGGGCTCGACAGCCTCCGCATCTCGACGAACAGCGCGCGCCCGGAGGTCTGGGCGGCCTACTACCGGCCGGTCGGCTACGACTTCTCGGCCGTGCGCGAGTCGGCGCGCGTCATCCGCGACGCCGGCCGCTACCTGATGCTCAACTACTTCGTCTTCCCGGGGGTCACCGACACCCAGGCCGAGCTCGACGCGCTCTCCGCCTGGATCGACGAGGCCCGGGTCGACATGGTGCAGCTCCGCAACCTCAACCTCGACCCCGAGGTCTACCTCGAGAAGGTCGCCGCGGTGGGCGGCACGGGTGAGCCGATGGGCCTCCTGCCGTGGCTCGGCCGGCTACGAGAGCGGTTCCCGGAGCTCACGTTCGGCTACTTCAACCCGCCTCGGCGCAAGATGAGAACGTTGGGAGGTCGCGATGCCGATCTACGAGTATCGATGTGAGAGCTGCGGGCACGAGCTCGACAAGCTCCAGTCCTTCAGCGACGAGCCGCTCGTCACCTGCCCCGCCTGCGACGCGGACGAGCTCAAGCGCCTCATCAGCCAGACGAGCTTCCACCTCAAGGGCAGCGGCTGGTACGTGACCGACTACAAGAAGGGCGGCAAGACCGGGTCGACCACGGCGGCCTCCTCGGACTCGAAGTCGAACGGCGACGGCGCGTCGAGCTCGTCCACGAAGAGCGAGCCCGCCGCCAAGAGCGACAGCGGCTCAAGCGCGACGACCTAATCTGGGCGTCTCGTTCCGGACTCGCGTGTAGCCAGCGTCAGCAGAGCCTGAACCTCTCCCGCTGTACTCGGCGCACGTGCAGAACGAATGAACCACGGAGACACGAAGGACACGGAGCGGGATCTCCGTGTCCTTCGTGTCTCCGTGGTTCAAATCGCGGCGCGTCCATCCCGCTGGTCGACGGAGCCGCCGTCGCCTGTCCCGTTGGCCGACAGAGCTGCCGTCGCATCAGCGGCGCTCAGCGCTCCTTTTTAATCCGGAGCACGCTGACGAGGTAGTAGTTGTCGGAGTAGGCGTCCTCGACCCGCTCCATGTCAAGCCGCACGCGGTAGTCGGTCTTGCGGAGCTCCTCGAAGAAGCTGCTCGCGATGGGGCGGCCGGGCTCTGCCAGGAACGCCGTCCGGCCCGGCGTGAGGTTGTCGCGCAGGATCCGGAAGACGTGCTCGAAGTTGTCCTGCGCGTAGAGCACGTCGGCCATGATGATGCTGCCGACCGGACCATCGAAGCGGTCGTGCTTCCAGTCGAACTCGAGCGGGCGGACGTGGGTGAAGCCGTTCTGCAGCGCGTTGAAGCGGGCGAAGCGGAGCGCCTCGGGGTTCGAGTCCGCGAGCGTCACCCGGGCCCCCTTGGCGGCGGCGCCCAGGCCGGCCGTCCCCAGCCCGCAGTTCAGCTCGACCGCGTCGACGCTGCGCATCCGGACGCAGTGCCCGAAGTAGCTCGCCATGGCGCGCGAGCTCGGCCACAGCTCGGCCCAGTTCACCTCGCCGATCGAGCGCGACTCGGGTGAGGGCGCGAGCCCGTCGCGACCGTGGAGGAGCTCGGCAGACTCGAGGCGCGATCGGGTCGAGCGCGCGGTCGCGCGGGTGAGGAACGAGCCGTCCAGCTCGGGTCCCGTGATCTTGAGGATTTTGGGACCGGCGTCGACGTTGTAGTCGCGCAGCTCGTAGTCCTGCGCGAGTCCCCCGCGTAGGCGCGAGAGCTCTTGGCTCGACACCGCGCGTCGCCTCATGACCACTCCTGTGCCCGGCAGCGACCATCGGCTACGATCTCGCCATCGCGACGAGCCCCGCCAGTGGCCGTCCTCGGTGTGCCCGATGCTCGACAGATCATCACGAACGAGACAATACCACATCGTCAAAATGGACTGAACAGGTCCCATTTGCGGTTCCTGTCGAGACCGACCCAGCGGTCACGTCGACACTGGTCGGTAGCGGGCGCGCGCTCTGGCGAAGGCCGCCGTTGACGCCGTCGGCCGCGCCCCGGTATCACCGTGCCGTGATCGCCGACCCGACCAGCGGTGTCGCCGCCCGGCTCACGCTCGCGACCTCCGCGGCGCGGGAGGCGGGGCGGCTCCTCGAGCGCTACTTCGGCCGCCTGCGGGAGGTCGTCAAGAAGGGCGCGATCGATCTCGTGACCGAGGCCGACCGCGGCGCCGAGGCGCTCCTGGTCGAGCAGATCGCGCGCGCCTTTCCGCACGACACGATCCGCGGCGAGGAGAGCGGGGTCGTCGCCGAAGGGGAGAGCGGCTGGACCTGGCTCGTCGACCCCCTCGACGGGACCACCAACTTCGTCCACGAGCTGCCGTGGTTCGCGGTCAGCGTCGGGGCGACCTACCGCGGCGTGCCCGCGCTCGGCGTCATCCACGCGCCGGCGCTCGGTCAGCTGTGGAGCGCAGCGAGCGGGCAGGGCGCGACCCTGGATGGGCGGCCGATCCGCGTCAACGACACGCCCGTGGTCGGGGACGCCCTCCTCGCGACGGGCTTCCCCTACGACCGCGCGACGTCCGCCGAGGCCCTCGTCCAGCCGGTCGCGCGCGCGCTCCAGCGCTCCCGAGGGCTCCGGCGCATGGGGGCGGCGGCCCTCGACCTCGCGCGGGTGGCCGACGGGACCTTCGGGGGCTACTGGGAGCCGCGGCTCAAGCCGTGGGACCTCGCCGCCGGGATCGTCCTCGTGCGAGAGGCCGGCGGGCGGGTCACCGACTTCGACGCCGGCGACGAGATGCTCGTCAGCGGTGACGTCGTCGCGACCAACGGCGCGCTCCACGACGCGCTCCTCGCGATCGTCCACGGGGATCGGGACCCGCGGTGAGCCCGCGCCGCCTCGCGCTGCTCGTCGCCGTCTCCAGCCTGCTCGCCACGGCCTGCGCTCGGAGCCCCCGGCAGGTGGCGTGGGACGCGGCCTGGGCCGACGCCCTGGACGACGACCAAGCGAGCGCCGCGACAGCGCGACGCTGGGCCGAGCTGGCTCGGACGGCGCCCCGGCAGGTCGACGCCGCGGCGGCCGAGCTCGCGCGCGGGGACGCCCTCGCCGAAGCTGGGGACGAGGTCGGCGCGGTCGAGGTCTGGGGGCGTCTCGGCGAGGACGCGCCTCTGCGACCGAGCCGCGCGCGGGCGCACTACGAGATCGCGCGCCTGGCCGAGCGCACCGGGCGCCTGGTCGCCGCGGTCCGCATCTATCGGCGCTTGGTGCTGACGTATCCGGAGCTGATGCCCGGCGAGCGAGCGCTGACGCACCTCGAGCGCATCTTCGAGGCGCGCGGCCGGCGCGGGGTCTCGGCGCACCTGGCGTGGACGCGGTCGATCTATCCACGCCTCCGCCACACCAGCCTGGCCGACAACCTCGTGTTCTACCCGGCGCGCCTCGCCCATCGGCGCTTCCTGGAGACGGGCGATCCCGCCGCGGCGGAGCTCGCCGAGCGGCTCTACCGCCAGATCGACTCGGACCACCCGTGGAGCGGGCTCTGGAACGACGCGTGGTGGCAGCGCTCGCTCCTCTATCACCGGCAGGGGCGTTACCTCGAGGAGATCGCGGCGATCCGGCGGATCCAGAGGACCTTCGAGCAGATCAGCCTCTTCGGCCACGACCAGCACGTCTACTACTCGCGCGGGCAGCTCCGGATCGCCCGGCTCCAGCGGGTCGAGCTCGACGACCCGGGCGCGGCGGCCGCCAGCCTGGCGCGCTACGTCGCCGTCTACGTCGACAGCATCCGCCGGGACGACGCGCTGTACTGGCAGGCCTGCGCCCTCTTCGCCGCCGGCGAGGCCGAGCGCGCCGAGGCCGTCGTCGCCACCCTCGAGCGCGAGTACCCGGAGAGCAAGTACCTGGCGTGGACCGACCGCGCTCGGGCCGAGCCCGCGAACCCACGCTGCATCCCCATCGATCTCGTCGCCGACGAGGACCCGCCGTGAGCGGCGCCGTCGCCATCCGCTGCGAGGGGCTCGGCAAGCGCTTCGACGGCACCTGGGTCCTGCGTGACGTCAATCTCGAGGTGCGCCGCGGCGAGGTCCTGGGGCTGATCGGGCCTGGCGGTCACGGTAAGAGCGTGCTGCTGAAGTGCCTCGCGGGGCTGCTGTCCCCGGACGCCGGCCGCGTCCTCGTCGACGGCGAGGACCTCGCGCGGCTCGGGCCCCTCGGCCTCGCCCGCGTCCGCGAGCAGTACGGCTACGTCTTCCAGAACTACGCCCTCTTCGACTTCATGACCGTCCGCGACAACGTCGCCTTTCCCCTCGTTCAGCAGGCTCACCTCAGCGCCGAGGAGATCGACGGCCGGGTCGCGTCGCGCCTGTCCGAGGTCGGCCTGGGACACGCCCTCGACCTCCTGCCGCGCGAGCTCTCCGGCGGGATGAAGAAGCGCGTCGGCCTGGCGCGCGCGACCGTCGGCGAGCCCGCGATCCTGCTCTACGACGACCCGTCGGCCGGGCTCGACCCGGTCACCTCCTCGAAGATCTTCCAGCTCATCGCGCGCATGCACCGGGCCGACGCCGCGACCGTCGTCGTCAGCCACGACATCGACCGCATGCGGGCCGTCTGCGACCGTTACGTCATGCTCGACCACGGCCAGCTGGTGTTCGACGGCCCCGAGGACGCCCTCGGCGGGGCGCCTGATACCGTGCGCGCCTTCTTCCACGACGCGGCCGCGACCCAACGCCGAGGGGGCGCCTGATGCGGTCCCTCGTCACCCGCCCCCTCGCGACCGTCGGCCAGGCGTGGCTCGCGCTCGCGGCGACCCTCGGCGGGGCGACGATCCTGCTCGGCCGGATCCTGCGTTCGTTGGTGCCGCCGCGCTTCGACCGCGACGAGACCTGGCGACAGCTGTACGGCGTCGGCGTGAAGAGCGCCGGGATCGTCGTCGTGACCGCGCTCTTCGTGGGCGCCATCATGGTGATCCAGTCGGCCTTCTACGTCCGCCGCACCGGCGCCACGAGCCTGCTCGGCTACGGCGTCGGCTTCACCGTCTTCGCCGAGATCGGGCCGATCCTCATCGGGCTCATGTTCAGCGGCCGGGTCGGGGCGAACAACACGGCCGAGCTGGGCACGATGGTCGTCACCGAGCAGGTCGACGCGCTTCGGACCCTCGCCATCGACCCGATCCGTTACCTCGTCGTCCCGCGCTTCATCGCGATGATCGTCATGATGCTCATGCTCATGGCGCTCGGCGACGTCTTCGCGGTCATCGGCGCGACGTTGACGGCCGACGCGCTCATCGGGATCGACCCCCAGGTGCTCATCGACAGCCTCCTCGAGAGCCACCTCCTCGACGAATATCTGCTCGGTCTCGGCAAGGCCCTCTGCTTCGGGGTGTCCATCAGCGTGCTCTCGTGCTGGTACGGCCTCGGCGTCCGCGGCGGCGCCACCGGCGTCGGCCGCGCGGTGAACAACTCCGTCGTCGCCAACGCGGCCGCCATCTTCTTCATCGACTTCGTCATGGGCTGGCTCTTCCCGGTGGGCCTGTGAACGCGCGCATCGGGCAGGGCTTCGGCGCCGTCGGCGCGCCGGTCGTGGCCGTCTGGCGCCACGGTTGGGCGATCTACAGCGTCTTCGCGCAGGTCGTCTGGGCGATCGTCACCGGCGCCATCCGATGGCGAGAGGTCGTGCGGCAGGCCTACCTCATCGGTAACCGCTCGCTCTTCTTCATCACGGTGACCCTGGGGTTCCTCGGGCTCATCTCCGTCTACCAGGTCGCCTCGCAGATCCAGCGGATCCTGCCCGACTTCACGATGATGGGGCCGGCCTTCATCCAGCTCATGTGGCGCGAGTTCGCGCCGACCATCACCGGGCTCATGGTCGCGACCCGGGTCGGCAGCGGCATCGCCGCCGAGATCGGGTCGATGGTGGTGACCGAGCAGGTCGACGCGCTCCGGATGTGCAACGCCGACCCGGTCCGCTACCTCATCGTGCCGCGCACGGTCGCGAGCGCGGTGATGCTGGTGATGCTGACGATCTACGCGGTGTTCGTCGCGACCCTGGCCGGGATGGCGCTGGCGGACGTCGTCTTCAACGTCGACCCGTCGACCTTCGTGTCGTTCCGGCTGGTCACGACCGCGGATGTCGCTCTCGGCCTCGCCAAAGCGCTGTCCTATGGCTTCTGGATCCCCATCGTCGCCGGCCAGGCTGGGCTCTCGGCGACGGGCGGCTCCGCTGGCGTCGGCTGGGCCACCACCCGCGCGGTCGTCAGCTCGAGCTTCGCGGTCATCCTGCTCGACTTCATCATCTCCGGCTTCGGCTATGTGGTGCTCAACCTCTGACAGGTCCGTGACAGCGACGTGATCGAGTTCATCGACATCCACAAGAGCTTCGGCCCCAAGCACGTCCTCCGAGGCGTCTCGCTCACCGTCGACGAGGGGCAGGTCCTCTACCTCATCGGCAGCTCGGGCGCCGGCAAGAGCGTGCTCGTCAAGCACCTCGTGGGGCTCCTCAAGCCGGACTCGGGCCGCATCATCCTCGACGGCCGCGACATCACCTGGCTCCGCGAGGACGAGTTCTACGCGGTCCGAAAGACCTGCGCGATGGTCTTTCAGAACTCCACGCTCTTCGACTCGATGAGCGTCCTCGACAACGTCGCCCTGCCGTACCGCAAGCACCACCGGCTCAGCCGGGCCGACGCGAGCCGGAGAGCCAGGGAGAAGCTGGCCCTCGTCCACATGGAGCACGCCGCGCGGCGCTTCCCGGGCGACCTCGGCGACGGGCTCCGAAAGCGCGTCGCCATCGCGCGGGCGCTGACCCTCGACCCCCAGTTCGTCATCTTCGACGAGCCGACGACCGGCCTCGATCCCGTCGCCGCGGACAACGTCGACGACCTCATCCGCTCGCTCCGAAACGACACCGGGGTGACCTCCATCGTGGTCAGCCACGATCTGCGGAGCATCTTCAGCGTCGCCGACCGCATCGCGATGATCTACGACGGCCACATCCGCCTCGACGGAACCCCCGACGACTTCCGGCGGAGCGACGACCCGGTGGTCCAGCAGTTCATCAACGGGCGCCCCGACGGGCCGATGAAGATCTGAGAGGCCCCCTGGGGGGCTACTCCTTCCAGATGAACTTCCAGGGGTGGCGCTTGAGGTCCTTCATCATCTCACGGATGTCGTCGTACATCTCCTTGTCCGCGAGGAGCGCGCCGATGGTCCCCTGGCCGTCGCGGATCTTGCTGGTCACGGCTTTGACGTCGGCGATGACGGCGTCGACGTTGCCGAGCGAGCGCGCCGCGACCTCGCGCACCTCGCCGACGAAGTCCCGCCCGCTGTCGGCGAGGTCGCCGTACTTCGCCAGCGTCCGCCGGACGTCGGTGACGACCGGGCCGATGGCCTCGCGGACGTCGCCGCTGAGCGCGGAGATGTTGAGGATCGCGGTCCGCGCCTCGCTGCCGTCGCCGATGACGGCGTTGGCGGCGACGGCGAGCTTCTTGACCTCGGCCTCCACCTCGAGCAGGTCGTCGATGACCTGGCCGACCTTCGGCGAGTTGTCGGCGAGGAGGACGTCGGCGCGCTCGGCGACCTTGCGGACGGTGCGCATGGTCGCGGCGGCGTCGGAGATGATGTCGTCGAGGTTGCCCTCGTTCTTGCGCAGGAGCTCCGACAGCGACGACAGGACGGTGTTGGCGTTCATCGCCATGATCTCGAGCCGGAGCGGCTGCTCCCCCTCGACCACGGCGTCGGGGCCGAGGAGCGGCGCGTCGACGCCGCGCGGCTCGATCTCGACGTACTTCTCGCCGAGGACTCCCTGGGTGGTGATGTAGAAGCGCGCGTCTCGCCGCAGGGTCGCCAGCTTCTCGTCGGCGACGGTCAGGGTCACCCGGACCTGGACCGGGCGCCCGACGGCGGGATCGACGGCGCCGCCGCGGTAGTCGACGGCCGTCACCTTGCCCGAGGGCACGCCGGCGACCTTCACCGGGGCGCCGACCTTCAGCGCCGCCGAGGTGTCGACGTCGAGGAAGATGCGCCCGCCGCCCGACATCGAGAAGTCGCCCAGCAGCACCACGAACACGACCAGCAGCGCCACGCAGACGGTGACGAGGATGCCGACCTTGATCTCGATGGCGCGCTCGCTCACGCCGGGACCTCCCGAAGCGCCCGCCGCGGCGGGCGTGGAACGATCAGACTCTCAGTCGCGGCGCTTCGGGATCTTCGGCGGCTCGGCGACGGTGTCGAGGGCGCTGCCCGAGGTCACCGTGCGCTTGATCTCGGTCTTCTCCACCGGGAACTCCATCTGGGCCATGTTGGTGATGACCTGCTGGATGAGCCCGATCTCGAGCGCCTCGTCGCTGAGCAGCCACCAGGCGTCGCGGATGCGCGCCCGGTACTTCTTCGTGTCCATGCCGATGTTCTTGGCGATCTCCTCGTGGACGCCGTCGAGGTACTTCGTCAGGAACTCGAGCTTCGAGCGGTTGGACGGGTCGTCGCCGACCGTGCCGTAGGACGCCTCGTGGAGCATGTAGGTCGAGTGCGGGTAGCCGTAGCGGCCATCGCAGTAGGTGAGGATGATGGCGGCCATCGAGTAGGCCTTGCTCTCCACGATGCAGTTGATGGGCGACTCGACCGCCTTCATCGTGTCGATGAGGATGAGGCCGGCGTCCACCGAGCCGCCCGGGCTGTTGATGCGGATCCAGACGGGGTCGTGGCCCTGGGCGTCGTACTCGAGCAGCTGCTTCTGGGCCTTCTTCACGACGCCGAGGCTGATGGCGGCGTTGATGTCGATGACGCGGTCGCTGATGACGACCTGCTCGCCCCGGGCCGAGCTGTCGCGGCTCTGCGCGGCGTGCGCCGGGCCGCTGGCGCAGGCGGCGAGGGCGCCGACGGTCGCGAACACCGTCGCGAAGCGGAGGAAGAGAGCGGTCGCGGTCATGGAGCAATCACCTCGGGACTTGGGCCCACCATGTGTAGTGGCGCGGGCGGGTGGTGACAAGTGGGGACGCGCTTCTTTGCTGGTCGTCACGGGCGCGGGAAGCGCGCGAAGCCGATGTCGTTGTTGCGGTAGCCGAGGGTCAGGAGGATCGTGTGCTCATCGAAGTCGCCGAGCCCCGGGACCCCGCTGTCGGCGCCCAGGAACCCATAGCGATAGGAGACGCCGAGCCACAGCCCCCAGCCGTTCTTGACGTCGCCGAGGGGGATGTCGGTCCCGGCGCCGAGGTGCCAGCCGAACGCCGCGTGGAGCTCGTCGATCCCGGGGGCGTCGGCGGAAATCACCTCCACGCCGGCGCCGATCGCCAGGTACAGGGCGCCGCGCCAGAAGTTGAAGTTGTCGTTCTGCAGGTGCGCGATGAAGAAGGGGTGGAGGTGGACGGCCAGCGCGACGGAATAGCGGGCCACGTCGACCCCGGCGCCGTCACCGTCCCGGGCGGTGTAGCGGCCGGTGAGGAAGGACAGCTCGGCGTCGAGCAGCGAGAGCAGCGTCGCGAGGCGGCCGGAGACGCCGATGAGCGGGCCGGGCCCCTCGTCGGGGCCGCCGTCGGCGCGGAGCAGGAGCCCGGTATGGAGCTGGAGCCCCCAGAAGGCGCCGAAGTACTGCGCCGGGGGCTCCTCTTCGGCGGCGGGCTCGATCTCGGCGGCCCGCGCGGGAGTCGGGGCGAGGGACGCCGTGCCGAGCGCCGACAGCGCGACGAGCACGAAGGCGAGGAGGAGGTGGCGGGGCGCGCCGTCAGCGGGGCGCGCGATGCGTTGACAGATCGGGCGGCGCCACGTTCCCTTGTGCGTCATGGCTGTCTTCGTATCACATCGCGCGCTCATCGGGTTGGCCACGGCCGTGCTCCTCGTCCCCTCCGTCCAGGCCGCCCCACCGCCGGCCGCCGCGCCCGCGCCGGCCGAGCGCAGCAGCACCGGCGCCGACGCCGCCCAGGCCGCCGAGATCTTCCAGAAGTCCCTGGCGCTGAAGCGCGAGGGCAAGCTCGGGCCGGCCTGCGCGGGCTATCAGCAGGTCGTCGACCTCACCCCGCAGTTCGCGGTCGCCCAGTACGAGCTGGCGCAGTGCCTGCGGCTCCTCGGCGATCTCGACGACAAGGCCCTCGAGCACCTGAAGAAGGCCGAGGAGCAGGTCAAGCGCGCGCCGATCTACATCGAGATGGGCCGCATCGCGGAGGATCACGGCGACCGTGAGGCGGCCATCGAAGCCTACCAGACGGCCTCGAAGCTCGCGCCGGCGGAGGTCCGGGCCGTCGCCGGCCTCGCCCGCCTCGCCGTCAAGAAGGACGGCCGGAGCTCGCTCCAGAAGGCACAGCAGTACGTCGACCGCTACCCGGGCAACATCGCCGGCTGGCACAAGCTCGCCCAGATCGCCGAGGCCTGGCGGAAGTACCCGCTGGCCGAGCAGGCGCTCCGCAAGGTCGTCGAGCTGAGCCCCAACAAGCGCGCGGCCGCCGCGGCGCTGGGCGCCTTCGGCCAGCGAACCCGTCGCCGCCAGGCGGTCGAGGAGGCCAAGCGCGCGATGCGCGCCATCCGCTGAGCGGACCGTTCGACGGGCCGCTCGGAATGGTCTGGCTCTCTACGTGGGATCGTCTACGAGCAGCGACCGACGTCGCCTGTTCGGAACTTCCGGGCCATCCAGGCGTCCATCTCCAGGATGAGACCACGGATTTCCTCACGTGCGGGCCACGCCATCTCCATGCTCGGCGCCGCGTTCGTCGCCTTCGCCGGGCTGGTCCCGCCGTGGCAGCGCTTCGAGCTGGCGGCGGTCTCGGCGCGGGGCTACGAGGTCCCGCTGGTGGCGCAGATCGTCCTCGCGCTCGCGGCGCTCGTCGTCATCGGGGCGGCGCTGGGGTTGGCGACGCGGTACCGGCGTCGCTTCGGGCTGGCGACCCTCAGCGGGAGCCTCTTCATGACCGGCTGGGTCGCCGCGTCCCACGTCGAGCGCGCCGCCGGCCTCCCCGTCATGCCCCACGAGACGATCGCGATGGGGCCGGGGTGGTATCTCGCGCTGGCGGGGGCGGTCGTCGCGGCGCTGGGCGGCGTCCTCGCCGTCGTCGGCGATCGTCGTTGATCCCGGTGCGTTGCGTCGGCAGACCTCGGTCACGCCGCTGCAGGCGGAAGGGGGCGCCTGTCGTGCGCCGCAAAAGCCGAGGCTCGGCGCGCGAAAAATCGGGAACCTTCGCGCTGCGCCGTTGTCGGACCCTTCGCTGGCCGCCACAGCGCGCAGGGAGCGTGTGACGGGCGGCCCGCGCGGACCGGCTTTGTCCTTGACGCTTCAAATCCCTAGGGCTTAGTTTTCCGGCTCGAATTCGTGCACGGGACGAGTGCCTGACCTCCTAGCCGCGCCGCACAACGCTCCCCACCAGAAGGTTCAGAATGAGGGTTGGACACATCATCGCACTAGTGGGCGCCATCCTCGCCCTCGTGGGCGGAATGGCGCTCGATTGGCAGCACTTCGAGCTCGCCGACATCACGGCGAAGGGCTTCGAGGTGCCGCTGGCGGGCCAGGCCGTGCTCGCCCTGGCAGCGCTCGGGCTCCTGTCGAGCCTGCTGGGTCTCGTGACCCGGCGTCGCTACCAGTTCGCCGGCGTGACCATCGTCGCGGCGCTGTTCACGTTCGGGTGGCTTGTCTACGCCCACATGGGCAAGCTGGGCGCCTTCGAGCTGATGCCGTACGAGACGATCGAGATGCTCCCGGGCTACTCGATGGCCGTCTGGGGCGCGCTGCTCTTCTTCGTCGGCCCCCTCGTCGTCCTCGCCAGCGAGCCGGCCTGGGACCCGAAGTCGCAGTTCCTGCGCGTCGCCCTCCTGTGGAAGGACACGGTCATCCAGGAGAAGGTCCTCCAGGAGGCCTCGACCTTCACCATCGGCGACGACCTCCGCAACGACTTCATCATCCCCGAGGACAAGCTCCCGAAGAAGTTCCCGCTCTTCCGCGCGGGGCGTCGCGGGCAGTACGCCATTGGCCTGAGCCGCGAGCTCGAGGGCCAGGTGACCATCAACAACCAGACGATGCCCATCAAGGACTACGTGAAGTCCTCGACGGACAACGTCAGCGGCGTCAACTACGTGCCGGTCACCAAGGGCGACTGGGGCATGCTCGAGATGGGGGAGATGCGAGTCTTCTTCCAGTTCGTGTCGCCCGAGGCGCGCCGCCGCCGGACCGGTCTGGTCGTGTTCGAGGAGACCGTCTGGTCGTCCATCGCCATCTCGTTCTTCGCGCAGGCGACCTTCGTGATTCTGGGCGTGCTGCTCTGGAACGAGACCTTCACCCGCGGCGTCTTCGTCGAGCAGAAGCGCGAGCCCGACATCGAGGCCGCGGTCATGAAGCTCGACGAGCCCGAGACCCCGGAGCTCGAGGAGGACGCCGAGGACGAGGACGTCTCCAAGAAGGCCGGCGGCGAAGAGGGCAAGTTCGGTGACCCCGACGAGGATCCCGACAAGAAGAACAAGATCCCGCACCTCGACGCCAAGATGGTCGACAAGATCGACGTCAAGAAGGTCGGCCTCAACGACCTCCTGTCGACGAACAAGCTCGGCGGCACCGGCGCCATCAGCGAGATCCTCAACGCCAACAACAACGGCATGTCGAACAAGATCGCCGTGGCCATGGGCGGCGAGGGCAGCGACTTCCAGGTCGGCTACGGCGCTGGCGGCATGGGCTTCCAGGGTGACGGCACCGGCGGTGGTGGCGACGGCGTCGGCCGCATCATGGGCCAGGGCGACATCGACACCGGTGGTGGCCCGGGCATCCGCGCCGGCATGGGCAAGAAGGGCAAGAAGCGCGTCGGCAAGCTCAACGTCGGCAGCGGCATGTCGAAGGGCTTCTGCAAGCAGAGCCAGATCGCCAGCGTCGTGCGTCGCCGCGCCGGCGCTATCCGGGCTTGCTACGAGCAGCGCCTGCAGGTGAAGAAGGACCTCAAGGGCAAGCTGACGGTCCGCTGGACCATCAAGCTCGACGGCTCGGTGAGCGGCGTCTCGTCGGTGGGCGACACCCTCGGCGACTCCGCGACCACCAACTGCATCTTCCGCCACCTGCGCCGGATGCGGTTCCAGAAGCCCGACGGCGGCATCTGCGTCGTGCAGTGGCCGTTCGTCTTCAGCCCCGGCTGATACGCCCGTCCGAAGCGTCTACGAAGAGGCCCGGCTCAATTGAGCCGGGCCTCTTTGCGTCTGGGCGCCGGGACGCGGGCCCGCTCGTGCTGGGGGAGGCAGCGTCGCCGAGTGAGTGCCGGAACGAGGCTGTCTCAAGCGGTCCCTTCGCCAACGCCTTCGCCTTCGCCTTCGCCTTCGCCAACGCGAACGCCTTCGCCAACGCGAACGCCTTCGCCAACACCTTCGCCAACGCCTTCGCCAACGCCTTCGCCAACGCCTTCGCCAACGCCAACGCCAACGCCAACGCCTACGCCAACGCCTTCGCCAACGCCTTCGCCAACACCTTCGCCTACGCCCACGCCTACGCCAACGCCAACGCCAACGCCTTCGCCAACGCCTTCGCCAACGCCTTCGCCAACGCCTTCGCCTTCGCCAACGCCAACGCCTTCGCCAACGCCAACGCCTACGCCTTCGCCTACGCCTACGCCTACGCCTTCGCCTACGTCTACGCCTACGCCTACGCCTACGCCTACGCCTACGCCTACGCCTACGCCTACGCCTACGCCTACGCCTACGCCTACGCCTACGCCTTCGCCTACGCCTT